>JAEEGK010000776.1_pt1 | contig 79609 bp, 72 predicted proteins | sample 8958771 | NCBI WGS metagenome assembly JAEEGK01 (sample SAMN16246547, study PRJNA631951) | gut metagenome | biome: gut microbiome; feature: rumen; material: SC-attached | host: Bos | place: Iran: Karaj | collected 2018-10
TTCACTAATAGTTCCGCCACCAACTGGTACAGCAGTTACTAATAATGTAGCAAGTAATGCAACTAATACAACTGTCCATACGCTTGGTGAAGTACCAAATAAGTAAACTAAGAACATAATTTTAAATACACTACCAATAACAGATCCATCTTTATGGAAGCTAGTTCCAAGTGGGATCATTGTTTCAGCTATATCATTAGATACACCCATCTTTTTAGCACAATCCATATTAACTGGAATAGATGCTGCAGATGAACATGTAGATACTGATGTAACTGTTGCAGGTAAGATGTTAGCCCAGAAAGCTTTTAATCCTTTTGCACCACCAGCAATTAATGCATATAGTGAATAAACAATAAAGTAGAATAATAAAGCTACAACTGTGTAAATGATAAATGTTTTACCAAATCCAATAGCTATTTCTTTACCAAATGTTCCAACTAATGCTGCAAAGTAGCATCCTAATCCAATAGGTGCATAGATAAATATAATATCTATGAATTTTAGAATTACTGTATTAGCAGATTCTAAAACATTTAAGAAAGCTTCAGCTCCAGTACCAGCACGGCTGATAGCAACACCTACTAAAATAGAGAATACAACGATTGCAACGATGTTTTGTCTAGTTAATAAACTAGCAAAGTCTCCTTTAGTAACTGTATCTACTGTAGTGTTAGCATAGAATAAGAAATCTTTCTTTTCTTCTTCTCCTTCAGTTGTTTCTTCTTCAGTTTCTTCAGTTAATTGTTCTTTAATAGCGTTAGTATCGCTAGGATTAATTAACTTAGTTGAATAAGTTGCTCCTAAACCAACACCTGCTGCTATTAAACTTGTAACAATAAATGAAGCGAAAATAGAAACAAGTACCTTTCCTAATCTTTTTGGTTGTTTGATTTTGGCAATTGATGTAGAGATTGTTAAGAATAGTAATGGAACAATGATAACTAATAATAAATTAATGAAGATGTCTCCAAATGGTGCTAATACTTTAGCATTTTCACCCCATACGATTCCAACAATGGCACCAATTATCAAGCCTAAGACTAATAAAATAGTCTTCTTGTAATTTTCCCATATGTTTTTCATGAAAATTCTTCCTCCTCATGAAACCATAATATTATATTGATTTGTAAAGATATAGTTATTTTACTCCACACACAAATAAAGTGGATGGATAAAAATCCACACATATGGTAAAATATAGGTGGTGATATAAATGAAGAAAAAATTTATCAAAATGAATAATAATGATGAAAACTTAAGTTTAGGTAATTTATTTAGATTAATAAAAGATAGCAGTAAGAATAAAACATCTGCTTTGCAAACTGAATTATTCTGTACTTTATTTGAAATAGAAACAATTAACGATACAACAGTAAGTAATTATTGTGTAGGATGTCGCGGAATAGGTGGAGAATATAAACAAGTATTTTTGAATAAATCAAAAAGATATATTAAGAATCCTGAGGAATTCTGTGACAATATAATAGGTTTATTATGTATTTTAGATGGTGTCTTATATAAGGTAGATAGCAATAAAATAGATTTTATTAATAATAATGAAAGTGCTATTTATTTAGCTAAGAAATTATATAATATAGCCAAAAATGATAAAGAAGTTGATAAGGAAACATATAATTACTATGGTAGTTTAATTAAAGATAACAAAATATATGAATGTTTAGTTGAAGAATTGATCTTTATTGTTTTAAAGAAAAGACAACCAATATATGAAGATGAACTTAAAAAAGAAGTATTTGAAAATATTTTAAATGATACAAGTATTAGTTCAGTATCTTTAGAAGAATATTTAAGTTTAAAACTAAGAGAAGGTATTAATTACGATTATGCAATGAAAGAATTAGCTTTAAAAGGTAATGCATACGCTAATTATGAAATAGGTAGTAATGAATATTATGGCTTTGTTAAAGGTTTTCCTCGTTATGATGTGGCTTTTGAATATTTAAAAAGAGCATCTGATATGCACCATGCTGGAGCTTTATATATGCTAGGTAATATGTATGTTAGAGGTTTAATTGGTAGTAAAAGTAATGATGAGTTAGAAACTGGTTATGGATATTTAAAAGAATCATATTCTTTGGGCAATATAGCTGCTTCTAATTTAATTGGGTTTATGTATTTAAATGGAATTCATCCTTTAGAGAAAAACGAAAAAGAAGCTATTAATTATTTTACAAATGCTATGGATAGTAATTATGCGTTTGCTATCAATAATTTAGGTAAAATAGAAGAAGATAAAGGAGATAATAAAAAAGCTTTCGATTTATATTTAAAAAGTGCTGATTTAGGTGAAAGCTGGGCTTGTAATAAAGTTGGCGAATGGTATCGACAAGGTGTTGTCGAAAAAGATATGGAAAAAGCTTTTTATTATTACAATAGAGCGTTAGAAAGTAATCATCGTACTTTATGTTATTTTGCTTATTATAATTTAGCTAAATATTTTTATTTAGAAGGTTATGGTAGTGTGGCATTTAAAGATACTAATAAAGCTATGGAATATTTAAAGATAGCAGTAGATCATAAATGTTTTGAAGCTTTAAAAGAGTTATTCTATTTAAGTGTTAAAGATTATTTAAATGATTCTAGTGATAGTAATTATAATGTTGTAATTGGTTATAAGAAGAGAATAGAAAGAAATGTAAATTATAATAATTTAGTTAAAGAAGAAATTGAAAATACAATCGAAAGAATAAAAAAAGATAAAATAGATTTTTAATGAATGATATAATAATGGTGGTGGTAGAGTATGGAAAGTGTTTATATTCATATTCCTTTTTGTAAAAGTATTTGTAGTTATTGTGATTTTTGCAAGATGTATTATAATGGAGCATTTGTTACTAAGTATTTGAATGCTTTAATAAGTGAAATCCAAGATCGATATATGGGGGAGAAGATTAAAACTTTATATATTGGGGGAGGAACACCATCAGCTTTAACTATTAAAGATTTGAATTATCTTTTTGAAATCATTAAAAAAATTAATTTAGATGAAGATTTAGAATTTACATTTGAATGTAATTTAAATGATATAAATGAAGAATTGTTAACTTTATTAAAAAATAATGGAGTTAATAGATTGAGTATTGGTATTGAATCTTTTGATGAGAATAAACTAAAGTTTATGGAAAGAGAACATACTTTTGAAGATGCTGTTATGAAAATAAATCTAGCTAGAAGATTTGGTTTTGATAATATAAATGTAGATTTTATATATGGTATTCCTGGGGAAACTATGAAAGATATGAAAAAAGATTTGGATTTGTTATTAAAACTAGAACCAGATCATATTAGTACTTATAGCTTAATTGTTGAAGATAATACGAAAATAGGTATTCAAGGAGTTGTTCCTATTCCGGAAGAGTTGGATGCTTCAATGTATGAGTATATTTGTGATAAATTAGATAGCAAAGATTTTGAACATTATGAAGTATCTAATTTTGCTAAGAAAGGCAAGAAAAGTAAGCATAATTTAAATTATTGGAATAACGAAGAATATTATGGCTTTGGTTTAGGAGCCAGTGGATATATTCATGGCGTAAGATATGATAATACAAGAAGTTTAACTAAGTATGTTAACGGTGAATATGTTAGAAATGAAGAAATGCTAAGTAAAGAGGATAAGATGTATTATGAATTAATGCTTGGATTTAGAAAAATGGAAGGCGTTAATTTAAAAGAATTTTATCGTAAATACGAAGTTAATATGCAAGAAGTATATGATTTAAAAGATGTTTTAAATGAAGAAGAACTAATTGTAGATGGTGAGTATATTTACATAAATCCACAGGATATATACGTTATGGATGAAATTTTGATAAAATTTTTATAAAAATTATGATATACTGAAGATAGTAAGGAGAATGTTGGATGACAAAGAAGAACAATAAAAGTGTTGTAGGAGTAGAAAAAGTAGGTAATTACGAAAGAAGTGTAATGAAAGATATTGAATCATATACAATATTTGGTGTATTACTATTTTTTGTAGGTATTTTATTTGGAATAGTATCTAGTGGTGTTAATATGTACAACGATAAAAAAGACAGTCCAACAGATTTAGATACACAAAAATATGTTACTTCTCCAGAAGACTGTGTTACAACTGATGATTTAGATGTTACTACTATTTCAGAAGTTCAAAGTGATATTGTTGAAGTAGAAGAAGATTTTGAAGAAATATTACCGGAGTAAACGAAGATAATTAAGTTTACTTCTTTTTTTTTGCTTTTTTGTGTTATAATTTTTATATATTAGGAAGGTAGAGATTTATGGAAAATGAAGATTTAAGTAAAACAAAACCTATTAAAAAATTAGAAAACATCGAAAAACCTGAAGATGTTAAGATTAGTAGAGAAGAAAAATATAAAGATATTCCAGTTAAAGAAGATAATGAAGCAGCAGAAGAAGCTTTAGCGGAAAAAAATATAAATGAAGCAGAGTCTTTACTTGAACAAGAAGAGGAAGCTTTAGAAGATGTTGATCCTGTTGAAGTAGAAGAAGAGATTTATGAAAGTGATAAAAAAGGATTTGCTAAATTAGTAGATAAATGGAAACACTTAGATAAATCTAAAAAACTTGTTTATGGTTTAATTGCTACTTTAGTTCTTATTTTAATTGTTCTATTTATCGTTGCTTTAGTTTTATTACTAGGTGATAAGAAGGTAGAAGAAAAAGTAGAAGCTACAGAGAATCAAGAGAGTATTGCTGAACAACCACCAGAGATCATTTATAACTATTATTATAAAGATGGAGAATTACATCTTGTAGATAAAGATGAAAATGAACTTGGTGTTTATAAGTGTGTTAACCAAAATGAAAATAATTGTTATGTAGCTAAGAATAATCATCGTGATAAATTTGATGTTCCTAAATTATTAAAAGCTGATGGAAGTGAATTAGTTAGAGTTCTTCCTATTTATGAAAATAATTATGTATTTATTTTTGATAATAAGAGTGAAAAAGATGGTAATTTAATTCTTTACTCTATATCTGATGAAAAAACAATGGGTACATATACTGAAGTAAAAGGTTATAGTGATGATTATGTAATTGTTGCTGATACAGAGAATAAATATGGTTTATTACATTTTGTTGATGGTATTGAAGAAACAATTAAGAATCAATATTCATATTTAGGTATGATTGATGGTGAAGAAAACTTAATAGCTAAGAGTGCTAAAGGTTATATGGTTATCAATAAGAATAATAAAATTCAAAGTAAAGCTATACCTGGTAATGTAGATATTAAATATTACAATGACGATTTAGTTGTAGCAATGGATACTAAAGGTTATAAGGTATTTAATTACGATGCGGAAATGCTTTCAGAAGGACATAGTTTTATTCTTATAAATAAAAACTATGCTGGTTTAGTTGATAATGGTAGAGTTAAAGTAATTGATGATGAAGGCTTAAAATATAATGAAGATGGTATCGTATTAAAGAACAAAGATTATGTTAAGATATTTATTTATGATGAAAATGATGTATTAAGCGAAAGTAAGAAGAGCTTTAGTATTGAGATAAAAGATGATGCTGTTGGCGTTGTAGTTTATGATGGTAAAGATGATAAGTATACTTATTTAGATAAGAATGTACCAAAAGTAAATGCTAATTATAAGTATATGAGTTATTATGATGGTAAATTATATTTCTATAAAGATGCTGATAAAAAAGAGTTAGCAGGTAATTACAGCTGTGGATTAAAGAATGAAGTTAATAAAGATACAAAACAATATAATGAATGTACTATAGCTCATGATACAGTATTTGAAGATAATGATTCTTTAGGTAATGGAGCAGGATCAAGAAGTGCATATGCACCAATCATTAATGGAAGATATGTATTTATTAAAGATCAAGATTCAATTTACTTATATGACTTGAATCAAGGTAAAGCTGTTAGTACTTATAATAAGATTAATACTTATACAGAAGCTAATGATAATATTGTAAGTTATAATGGTGAGTTAAATATTGTCGCATTAAATAAAAAAGGTTTATTTGGAATGATTAGAATAACAGCAAGTAAACCAGATCCAGTATATGCATTTGCTTATAATCATATTGAGAAAGTAGGAGATGTATATATCGGTTTAAAAACTGATGGTACTTGGATAGTATTCCCAGATCAATCTGTTACTTATCCAGAAAAGATTCAAGGACATAATAAAAATAAAACATATTTTAAAGCTAAAGGATCAAGTTATCATGTATATGATAGTTTTGGTAATGTAGTAAGTAAAGATGACTTTGAGTATGTAGAGTTATATGATGATTTCTATGCTGGTGTATTGAATAAAGAAGTATGGATTTATGATTATGATGGTAATAAGATTTCTACTCAAGGTGTAAAAGTATCTAATACTAATTATGCTAGAGTTGCTGATCCAGCATTTAAAGTTAAAAAGGAAAATGGTAAATATATAGTTCAAGTTCTAGAAGGAGATAAATATGTTGATTATTCAACAGAAGCTCCATCTGGATCAGGAAATGCTCCTGAAGAGCCTGAAAATAAGCCAGAATAAAAGTGTACTAAATGTACACTTTTTTATTTGTCACCAATTACATAATAAGCATAATACTCATCGAGAGATAAATGTTCGTCTTTCATTTTTTTAGCATCGGTTTGACCAACATATCTAATATGAAGGGCATCATTATCATATCCAGTAATATCTTCTTTATCTTCAGGGAATCTGATAATGAAACCATATTGCCAACAGTTTTCAACTATCCATTTTCCTTCTTCTGATTCAAAGAAATCTTGAACGCTAGGATGTCTGGGTGAAACAATGTCGATTCCTAATCCGGTTTGATGTTCTGAGTGACCAGGTCTTGCAACATAATCTTCTCCATATGCATCAAACATTTCTTGTTGAGTACTATATGAACGATAACCTGCAGTAACCATTATTTGAACGTCAAATAATCTTTTTACTTCAGCTTGCATTTTATCATAGTTTTCGACAACTATTTTAGCAGCTTTGTTATCACCATAAGATCCATATGAAACACTTAAATCGAATGCTTCTAAGTCAATTCTTTCATAATCAGCTTCTAGGTAATTAAATTTATTTACTAACATTAAGTATCCAGCTTCAACATCAGTCTTTTCTGGCTTTGTATACCATAATTCATCTGCCCTGGTATTAACTAAAGCAATTATTTTGCTTAACTCAGTATAAGGATGATTATCATAATAAGTTAAATATTTATTAAAGTTTTTATTTAAGTAATATTTTTCACTGACTATTTGATAATATATTTCGTTATACTTTTCTTTAGTTAATGTTTCTAAGTTTTCATCTGTTAAAGTAGCAGCTAATTTTTTAGCTTCAGCTTCCGGATATTTCTTTTGAATCAATTTATATTCATATGATTTTTCGTAAAGATCTTTCTCGTGAAGCTTTTTACCTTCGTTGATAGCATAGATTAGAATTAGTAATAATACTATAAAATAGGCGAGAAATTTTTTGACGCCATATTTTAAATGAACCTTCTTTTTTTTGGCCATTTGCATCACTATCCCTATAACAATTATACCAAATTTATAAAATGTTTGTTATAAAGAAATAATTAGCACTTGACTATTGACTTCTGCTAATTAAATGTTATAATTGTTTTAGCACTATTGATGTATGAGTGCTAATGGTGGCGATAATATGGATGATAGACAAGAAAAACTACTAAAAGAAATAGTAGAAAACTATATCAATACTGTAAAACCTGTAGGTAGCCAAGCGTTGTGTAAGAAATTTAAACTTTCTTCAGCAACGATAAGAAATGAGATGGCAGCTTTAGAAAAACTTGGATACTTGGAAAAAAATCATATTTCCAGTGGAAGAGTACCTTCTGAAAAAGGTTACAAATATTATGTAGATCATTTAATGGTTCCTAAGGAATTATCTGGAGAAGAAATGTTAAAGATTCAAACAATCTTTAATAATCAACAACTTCAGATTAGTGATACTATTACTAAATGTATGGAGATTATAGCCGAATTAACTAATTATACTAGTGTAGTACTAGGTAAGAATTCGTACGATAACACATTACAGCAAGTAAATATTATTCCAATTCCTAATAATCAGGTTATTGCTGTGGTTTGTACTAACAAAGGTATTGTTGAAAATAGAAAGTTCAATGTACCTGATACAATTTTTGCAGATGAACTTGTAAAAACTTGTGAAATAATTAACAAGATGCTAGTTGGAACACCAATTAGTGAAGTTAGTCAAAGATTAGAATTTGATATAAAGCCAATTATTAGTAAAACAATTAAACAATATGAGGCAGTATATGAAATATTCTATGATGCATTCTCAGATTTTACAAAGAACAGTTCAAATGTATTCTTTAGTGGAAAAACTAATATTTTAAAACAACCAGAATATGATAACATTGATGAAATTAAGAAGATTGTATCTAAATTTGAAGATGAAACGCTTGTTAGAAAAATCGAAGAATCAGGAGACGGTGTTAATGTCTATATCGGAGAAGAATCCGAATTCGATCCTAACGTTACTGTAATTAAAACAAAATATAAGATAAATGGAGAGGAAGGAACTATTGCTATTGTTGGTCCTAAACGTATGGAATATGACAAAGTAGTTGGATTCCTTGAATATCTTAATAAAGAAATTGACGAGAGAAATAAACAATAATTTATGTGAATAATTTTGATTTACTATAAATACTCTGCTAGAAAGAGATGAATTATGGAAAAAACTGAAAAAAAAGAAGTAGTCGAGGAAGTTAAAGAAGAACAAAAAGAAGTAAAACAACAAGAAGTTAAAAAAGAAACTCCTAAAGACGAAAAAAAAGGTTTCTTCTCTAAAAAAGAAGATGCAGAAAAGAAAAAACTTTTAGAAGAAAATCAAGTATTAAAAGATAAGTATCTAAGAGTTAATGCGGAAATGCAAAATATGAGAAGAAGAATGGAAGAAGAAAAAGCTAATCTTTTAAAATATGAAGGAGAAGGCTTAATTAAAAGTTTACTTCCAATAGTTGATAACTTTGAAAGAGCTATTAAAATGGATGATGCTAATTTAGAAGATGAAGTAAGTAAATTCTTAGAAGGATTTAAGATGATTTATGGAAATCTTAGTTCAACATTAAATGGTTATGAAGTAGAAGTTATGGACGTTTTAAATAAACCTTTTGATCCTAATACAATGGAAGCTGTTATGGTGGAAGAAGTAGAAGGAGTAGAACCTAATATTGTAGTAGATGTATTACAAAAAGGTTATACATATAAAGGTAAAGTAATTAGACATGCTATGGTTAAAGTTAGCAAATAAAAGAAAGAAGGAAATTTATAATGAGTAAAATTATAGGTATAGATTTAGGTACAACAAACTCATGTGTTGCTGTACTAGAAGGCGGAGAACCTCATGTTATAACTAATCCTGAAGGTAATAGAACAACTCCTTCAGTAGTTGCTTTTAAAGGTGATGAAGAATTAGTTGGTGAAACTGCTAAAAGACAAGCAGTTACAAATGTAGATAATACTGTTTCTTCTATTAAAAGAAAAATGGGTACAAAAGATAAAGTAGAAGCTAATGGTAAGAAATATACTCCAGAAGAGATTAGTGCAAAAATCTTAATGAAGTTAAAGAGTGATGCTGAAGCTTATTTAGGCGAACCAGTTAAAGAAGCAGTTATTACTGTTCCAGCATATTTTAATGATGCACAAAGACAAGCTACTAAAAATGCTGGTAAGATTGCAGGATTAGATGTTAAACGTATTATTAATGAACCAACAGCTGCAGCATTAGCTTATGGTATTGATAAACAAGAAAATGCTCATACTATTTTAGTTTATGACTTAGGTGGTGGAACATTCGATGTATCAATCCTTGATTTAGGTGATGGTGTATTTGAAGTTAAATCAACTAGTGGTAATAATAAACTAGGTGGAGATGACTTCGATCAAAGAATAATGGATTATTTAGTAGCTGAATTTAAGAAAGAAAATGGCGTAGATTTATCAAAAGATAAAATGGCTATGCAACGTATTAAAGATGCTGCTGAAAAAGCTAAAAAAGATTTGTCTGGAATGACTACTGCACAAATTAGTATTCCATTCATTTCACAAAATGATAGTGGACCATTACACTTAGAAACAACATTAACAAGAGCTAAATTTGAAGAATTAAATGCAGATTTATTTGATAGTACTTTAGAGCCAGTTAGAAAAGCACTTAAAGATGCTAAATTAACTGCAAAAGATATTGATAAAGTATTATTAGTTGGTGGATCTACACGTATTCCATATATTCAAGATTTAGTTAAGAAAGAATTAGGTCAAGAACCATCTAAAGGAATTAACCCTGATGAATGTGTTGCATTAGGTGCAGCTATTCAAGGTGGTGTATTAACAGGAGAAGTTAATGACTTAGTATTACTAGATGTTACTCCTTTATCATTAGGTATTGAAACATTAGGTAATGTTATGACAGTATTAATTCCTCGTAATACAACAATTCCTGCAAGTAAGAGTCAAGTATTCAGTACTGCCGCAGATAATCAACCAGCAGTAGATATTCATATTCTACAAGGTGAAAGACCTATGGTTCAAGATAATAAAACTTTAGGACACTTCCAATTAACTGGAATTCCTCCAGCACCAAGAGGTATACCTCAAATCGAAGTTAAATTTGATATTGATGCTAATGGTATCGTTAATGTATCTGCTAAAGATTTAGGTACTGGAAAAGAACAAAGTATTACAATTACAGCATCTACTAATTTAAGTGATGAAGAAGTAGATAAGATGATGAAAGAAGCAGAAGCTAATAAGGAACAAGATGAAAAACGTAAAGAAGAAGCTGAAGTAAGAAATGAAGCTGATTCATTAATCTTCCAAACTGAAAAAGCTATTAAAGATTTAGGCGATAAAGTTGATTCTAAAGATAAAGAAGATGCTGAAGATAAGATTAAAGAATTAAAAGAAGCATTAGAAAAGAATGAAGATATCGACGAAATCAAGAAATTAAAAGATGAATTAAATGAAAAAGCTATGGCATTAGCTACAAAGGTTTATGAAGAAGCTGCTAAAGCAAATCAAGCTGCAGGTAATGCTCAAGCTGAAGAAACATCTGACGACAAACATGATAATGTTCAAGAAGCAGATTACGAAGAAAAATAATAATTGTTAGTTTAAAAGTTCTAGGTAACTAGAACTTTTAGACAATTATGGAAAGGATTCAACATGAAGAGAAAAGATGTTCAAAAAGAAGATACTTGGGATTTAACTAAATTTTTTAAGACTAAGGAAGAATATAATTCTTTGTATAAAGAAACTTTAAAAGATTTAGATAAATTAGTTAGTTATAAAGGTATAATATGTAAGGATGCTAATACTTTATATGAATTTTTAGAACTAAATGATAAAATCTCTTTAAATATTGAATTAATATATGTTTATTCTTATTTGTATCATTATAGTGATACTACAGATAGTGAGGGTAAACTATTAAGAGATAAAGCAGATAAATTAAATGATATCATCTCAGAAAAGACTTCTTTTGTTGACAGTGAATTATTATCAACTCCTTATGATACAATTAAAAAATTTATTAAGGAAAAGAAGGAATTAAAAAAATATGCTTTTTACTTAGAGAAAGCATATAGATATCAAAAACATACATTGAGTGAAGCTGAAGAGAGAATTATTAGTTTAGCAAATATTGCTTTAGGTACACCAGATAATGCATTTTCAGCTTTAGATAATGCTGATTGTAAGTTTGATAATGTAATAGTAGATGGTAAAGAATTAGAATTAAATCACAGTAATTATATTAAATATATGACTAGTCAAGATCGTGATTTAAGAAAACAAGTATTTGATAAGTATTATGATTTTTATATTAATCATAAGAACACAATAGCAGAAATGTATAAAGGACAAATTAAGGAAGATTTATTTATTAGTAAAGTTAGAAAGTTTAATAGTCCTTTAGAGATGAGTTTATATAGTGATGATATTGATGTATCAGTTTATAAGAATTTAATTAAAACATTACATGATAATATGAAGCCAATGTATGATTATATGAAGCTTCGTAAAGAATATATGAACTTAGATGAATTACATATGTATGATATTTATGCTGATATGGTTAAAGGAAGTAGCAAGACATTTACTTTTGATGAAGCAAAGAATTGTGTTTTAGAAGCAGTTAAACCATTAGGTGATAAATATGTTAGTGATTTAAGCAAAGCATTTACTAATAGATGGATAGACAGATATCCTAATGATGGTAAAAGAAGTGGAGCTTATCAATGGGGAAGTTTTGGAGTAGATCCTTATGTATCTTTAAATTTTGAAGGTACAGAAGACTCAGTAAGTACATTAGCTCATGAATTAGGTCATGCTATGCATTCATATTATTCTGATAATAAACAAAATCATGTTGATGCTCAATATCCAATTTTTTTAGCAGAAATTGCTTCAACAGTTAATGAAGTTTTATTAAATGAATATTTTATTAATAATGCTAAAGATGATAATGAAAAATTACTATATATAACATCTTTTCTAGATAAATTTAGAGCAACTGTTTATAGACAAACAATGTTTGCTGAATTTGAGATGATAGCTCATGATATGGAACAAAATGGGGAAGCTTTAACAGAGGAAAGCTTAAGTAATGTTTACTACGATTTAAATAAACTATATTATGGTAAAGATGTTGTTAGTGATGATGCTATTAGATATGAATGGAGTAGAATACCACATTTTTATACTTCATTCTATGTATATAAATATGCTACAGGTTTCTGTGCTGCTTTAGCAATTGCTAGTGATATTTTAGGAAATGTTCCGGGAGCTAAAGATAGATATTTAGAATTCTTAAGTAGTGGAGGAAGTAATTATCCTTTAAATACTTTGAAGAAATGTAATGTAGATATGGAATCTAGTGAACCTATTTTAAAAGGTATTAAAATGTTTGAAGACAAAATAAATCAAGCAAGAAAAATAATAGAAGGTGAAAAAGATGGCAAGTAAAAGTTATTATGAAGTATTAGGTGTCGATAAAAATGCATCTGAAGCTGAAATAAAAAGTGCTTTTAGAAAATTAGCTAAAAAGTATCACCCAGATAATAAAGAAACTGGTGATGAAGCTAAGTTTAAAGAAATAGGCGAAGCATATGCTGTTTTATCAGATCCTTCTAAAAAACAACAATATGATCAATTTGGCCATGAAGCATTTACGCAAGGCGCTAGTCAAGGAGGATTTGGTGGCTTTGGTGGTTTTGATGCTTCTGATATTGATTTATCATCTATATTTGATGATTTATTCGGCGGAGGTATGTTTGGAAGTTCTAGAGGTAGAGGTTCTAGAAGTAACAGACCAACCAAAGGAAGAGATTCACTTGTTAAAGTTAATTTAACTTTTGAAGAAGCTGTATTTGGATGTAAGAAAACTATTTCTTTAGATTTAGATACTGAATGTGATGAATGTAATGGTAAAGGTGGTTCTGGAGAAGAAACATGTTCTACTTGTGGTGGTAGAGGAAGAGTTGTTTCTCAACAAAGAACAATGTTTGGTGTTTTCCAAACTGAATCTACTTGTCCAGAATGTAATGGAAAAGGTAAAATATATAAAAATATTTGTAAAAAATGTGGTGGAAATGGCCATGTTAATAAGAATACTGAAATTGAAATTACAGTTCCAGAAGGAGTAGACACTGGTCATCAATTACGTATTTCAGGAAAAGGTGCTGCTGGTTATAACGGTGGACCTAACGGTGATATTTATATTGAATTTAATGTTAAAGAACATCCTTTATTTGAAAGAAAAGGCGATGACATTTATGTAGATGTTCCTATTACAATTGCAGAAGCTGTTCTTGGTTGTAAGAAGGAAATACCTGTTTTAAATGGTAAGGTTGTTTTAACAATAGATGCTGGTAGTCAATCTGGAGATCAATTAAGATTAAAAGGAAAAGGTGTTAAAGATCCTAATCGTAATAAATATGGAGATTTATATGTTGTATTAGATGTAGTTATTCCTACAAAATTAGATAGAGAACAAAAAGATTTATTTAAGCAATTATCTAATACAGCTTTAGATAATGATCCAGCATTTAAGAATTTTAATAAATATTTATAAAAAGCTATATTTTATAGCTTTTTTTTATGATATAATTTATATGGATAATGTGGGTGATAAGATGGCTAGAATTTTGGACTTAGATAGAAAATATCAAATACTTATTATTATCTTTATAAGTATTTTCCTTGCCCTAATTGCACTAGCAATTACATTAAGTAATATTAAATTTACTTCTAAACCAGAAGGCTCTGTAGCTGTTGTTTTAAACGATGGTGATTTAGTTATAAATTATGTTGATGGTAATGAAGTTACCGTTAATGATCGTAAAGAGATGAAGTATGGTGTAACAATAACTAATTCTTCTAATAATACAATTTATTATTCTTTAGGTTTTAGTGAAGTTAATAGGGATGCTTCAGTAGTTGTAGAAGATATAGAAGGTAACGAATTAGAAACAGCTAATGAGAATCTTACTTCTAAAAAAATAATTAATTTATATAGTATTAATGGTGGAGAAACAATAAGGTTTGTTTTAAGAATAAAAGCAACTAATGGTACTTTTAAGGGTAAAATATTAGTTACAAATGAATCATTAACAACGCAAACATTTTCGGATATTATTTTATTAAATAATTTAGTAGTTTCACCAAAAAGTAGACTTGGTGGAGATGCTGCTAAAGAAAATGAAGGACTTATTTCTACGCAAGATAATGATGGTATTTCATATTTCTTTAGAGGAAATGTAAAAAATAATTATTTAAAAATTGGTGATTATTATTTTAGAGTAGTAAGAATTAATGGTGATGAAACTGTTAGAGTTGTTTTAGATGGTGTTATTGAAAAACCAGAGAAGTATAATACAAAAGAATTAGAAGAAAATGGAAAAATAGAGTTTATGGCTCGTTTAGATAATACAAGTCTTAAAGATTATTTGAATAATTGGTTAAAAGATAATTTAGGTGATTACGATAAGTATTTAGCTAATGGTAAATTCTGTACGGACATTAATTTTAGTAATAATATTAATGATATTAAATATTCATCTACTTATGAAAGAATCTTTGTAGATGAAGCTCCTGATCTAATTTGTAGAGGAGCAATTTATAATAATAAAATTGGTTTATTAAGTGTTGATGAAGTAGTTTTAGCTGGAGCATATAAGAATGTTCCTAATGAAAAGTATTATTTATATAACGAAGATATTAAAGGTAATTATTTAACTTTAAGTAGTTATTATATTAATGCTTCAGGAGTAATTTCAATGATGAATGTTATTTCTGATGGTTCTTTAGGTGATGGTGTTTTAGTTACAACACCTTCTTATATCAGACCAGTTTTAAATATAAATACTAATGCTAAGTTAAAAGGTGAAGGAACTTACGAGAATCCATATATAATCGTTTCTTAAGATTGGTTATTTATAAATAGTTTATTTAGTGTTATTATATAGGGGAGGGTGATAGTTATGTCATTTATATTAGATAATACTTCTAATTCTAATGTTATGTTATTTTTAATCATAGTGTTATTAGTATTCATTGCTATCACTATTGTTTATATAATACACATGCAAATTGAAGCCAATAATAATTATCATATTAAATCTAATGTTTCAGATACTCCTCCGGTAGTAAAAGAAACACCAAAAATAAAGGTTGAAGATGATAGCTTAGATTTGCAAAGCTTAACACAAGAATTATCAACTATTCCACGAGAGAGAGTTGTTAATCTTACACCTTATGAAGAAGAACAAGAAGAAAAAGCAATTATAAGCTATGATGAGTTAGTTAATAATAATTATGGTAATACTGATAATTATGTTAATGAAATAGAGGATAAAAAAGATAGGGTTGTTAATTTATTTGATTATAGTCATGAAGAAGAATTTTTAGATGAATTGAAAGAGTTAAATAAATCAATAAATTAAAGAATCTAAAAATTCTTTTTTAATAGGTGATTTTATGAGAAAGAAATATTTGTTTAATTATGATATGACGTTTATAACAATATTAAGTGTTGTTTTATTCATCATACCTAGTGCAGTAGTTTATGGTTTCTATTTGATTTCTAGAGATCGTGAACTATTCTATCCAGAAAGATATGTTATCGATTTAATATCAAAAGATATGAATATATATTACATACTTGGATTAGCTATATTTGTTATTGTTGTCTTCTTTTTATGGATGGTATTACACGAAGTAATCCATGGTATTTTTTATCAATTAAAAGGTGCTAAAAGTAAAAATGTTATTTATGGAATGGAATTAGAAAAAGGAGTTTTCTATTGTAGATGTAGTGAATTTATTTATAAAGAAAATGTTTTATTATCATTACTTGCTCCATTTATTCTAACTGGTGTTGTTACTTTAATAATTGGGATGGCAATTAATTCTTATTTATTAATATTTTTATCTGTAGCTAATATATCTGGAGCTGCTGGAGATATATCAATGTTCTTCTTTTTCTTAGAACTTGAAGATCCTAATATGAAGTTTATGGAATTAGGAGATACTTTAACTTTTGTAATAGAAAGTTATGATGACTTAAGTAAAGTTAAAAATAAAGGTGTTATTTTTGTTAGAGAAGTAGAAGATTATGAAATAAAAAATGATAACAGTAAGAAGATGAATATTAGTGTTGGTTCATATGTTATTATTCTTTTAACAATTTTACTGATTATAGGATTAGTATTGTTAAAATATTTAGTTTAGAAAGCTTGTTGTTATAACGGCTTTTTTTTGTTATAATTTTGCGGTGGTGATAACTATGAAATTTAATATTGTTACTTTTGGATGTAAGGTTAATTCTTATGAATCTGAATATATGAAACAAGAATTAGAAAAAAATGGTTTTTTATATACTGATGATCGTAATGAAGCAGATATAGTTATAGTTAATACATGTAGTGTTACTAATACAGCTGATAATAAGTGTAAAAAAGTTATTAGAAGTATTAAAAGAGAAAATGATAAAGCAGTTTTAATGGTATGTGGATGTGCTTCAGAAAATCATCGTGAAGACTTTATGGATTTAGATATAGATATTTTAATTGGTAATAAAGAAAAGAGTATGGTAGTTTCTTTGATTAATGATTATCTAAAAACTGGCGATAAATATATCAAATTCTATAATAGTCGTTCTAGTATATTTGAAGATATGAGAATAAATGATTTTTCTTTAACAAGAGCTTTTGTTAAAATTCAAGATGGTTGTAATAACTATTGTGCTTATTGTATTATTCCTTATGTTAGAGGAAATATTAGAAGTAAGGATTTTAATGAATGTGTAGAAGAAATAAAAGATTTAGTTGCTAAAGGACATAAAGAAATTGTTTTTACAGGTATTAATACAGGAGCATATGGTAGAGAAACAGGTAAATATGATTTAACAGATTTAATACGTGAAATTTCTAAAATAGATGGCTTAGAAAGAATAAGAGTATCTAGTATAGAGATGACGGAAATTAATGATAAGTTTATTGATGAATTAAGAAATAATAAAAAATTATGTGGTCACTTACATATCTCATTACAATCTGGATGTGAAAAAACTTTAAAAGCAATGAATAGAAAATATACTAAAGAAGAATATTTAAATAATATCAACAAAATAAGAGATGCTAGACCAAATATCAATTTAACTACTGATGTTATAGTTGGATTCCCTGGAGAAACAGAGGAAGATTTCTTAGAAAGCGTAGAATATTGTAAGACAGTTGGTTTTAGTAAGATTCATGTTTTTCCATATTCTAGAAGAGAAGGAACTAAAGCAGCGGAGATGGCTGATCAGATTCCTAATGATATTAAGAAAGAAAGAGCTAGAAGATTAATCGAAATTGATAAAGATTTGGAAATTAAATATCATGAGAAATTCTTAAATAAAGAATTAGTTGTATTAGTTGAAGAAAATGTCGATGGAAAAGCTATTGGACATACAGAAAACTTTATAAAAGTGGTTGTTCCAGAAGAGTTAGAAGAAAATAAAGAATATAAAGTAATTGTTAAGAAAGTTAATTCTGATTTTGTGGAAGCATTATTGAAATAATAGACTTTTTATTATATAATTTTATTATGAATAATATGGGGTGATGTTATGAACGGTGATAAATTTAAAAGATTTGATTTATCTATTGATACATTACAAGAATTAAAAAATAACATTGAGAGAAAATATGGAAGAGAAGTAGAGTGTATTAATGATTATACATTAAAAGGTTATAGATTTGTTTTACGTGAAAACAATAATGTAACTGTAGCTATAGTTCCATTTAATTCTGAAACAGGTAGATATAATCAAATTCAGTTTAACCCCAATATAGAGGAAGAATTAAGAACATCTAGTGGTGATTTTGATTTTGATAAGGTAAAAGATTTAGTTGTTCTAAACTGGGCTAATTTTGCAATGAAATTATTTACTGATGTTGCTTATAGAGAAAAGAATGAAAATATTTTAGCTTTAAGAGATAAAATTTATTCTAGTTTTTATATTCCTATTAAGATGGATGAGTTCAGTTATTCTGATGCTGTTAATGATAATCCTAACGGTTATAAGAATGAAATAATTGCATCATATCGTAAGAATTTCAGAGATGATGCTAAAGATTTTAATAAAGTATTAGATTTTGATTTTAAATTAGAAAATTCTCCATATGCAAGAGCTATTGTTGTTGTAAATGGTAAGGTTGTTTCTGGTAGTGATCCAGTTGTTAAAGTTGGAGATAAAGTTATTACTTATGTAAGTAATGAGTATGATATTTATATTCCGATGAGTGCTATTGATGGTATGGGTGAAGATGATGTAACTGATAAGGTTACTTATAAAGGTGAAACATACGTTAATAGTTCATATATAAATGATGATGAATAATATTAGAAAATAGGTGATATTATGACTGATGGCTTCGAAGATGCTTATGAATTGATGAAAGCGGGTAGTATTAACAGAAACGAAGTTCAAGCTACGCAAAGAAAAGCTGTTTATCGAAAAAAGAAAAAAAGATATAGATTAGCTAATCCTAAAAAATTTTTTGTAGCTATTTTATTAGCTGCTGCTTTATTTTTAGGTGGTAGATTTGCATATAGTGGATTAGAACCATATTTTGATGGTAGTTATGTTAATCAATCTTATACTGTAGGTTATGATGCTATTGGGAAATCGACTCATCGAACATCTGATAATCAAGGTTATTGGTATGACGTTGATGCTATAGCAAGTTTATATAATTCAGCAGAAATGGATTTCGATTCATATGTATTTGGTGCTTATAGCGGAATGCATATGCGTGCTGTTCCTAATATGGATGATTTATTCTGGCAATTTAAAATGATGGGTATTACAGAATATAATAAATTTACTGAATATGTTAAAGGTTCTGGTTATACTAAGACAGTTGATGGTCAAGAAGTTGCTGACATTGATAGTTGGAAAGACAGTATGAAAAAACATATTCGTGTTGGTAATGAATTAACTGATGCTTATGCTCAATATGGTACATATAATGGAGCAATGGATATTGATATATATATTCACAACATGTATGAAAATCTTGGATGGAATAAAGAATCTACATTATTATGTATGGATGAATTATTAGAAGATTTATATACAGGTGGTTATACTCCATATAGTTCTTTCTTAGATTATTGTGCAAGTAAGGGATTTGTTAAAGAAAAAGATGGCAAAATGGTAGTTGATCAAACAGCTTATTTACAAGGATATAGACATTATATAAATAATCTAGAAAAACTAGACGAAATTCAAAATGAAATTGATCAATTTAGAAATGGAATACCTGTTGAAGAGAAAACAGAAGGGTTAGGCAAGTAAGATGGAAGAAGAAATAGAAGTTGTAACTTTAGAAAATGGTTTAGACTATATGGTAATCGATGAAATACCTAATGGTTCTGTTACATATGTTTATTTAGCTAATGTAGATGATGAGAAAGATACATGTATTAGAAAAGTAACAAAGGTTGATGGCGAAGACATTATTAATGGTTTAGATTCAGCTGAAGAATTCGATAAAGCTTTGTTAATATTTGCTAAAAAACATAAAGGAGATAAATTAGATTAGAGGCGAAAAAACATTCGCTTCTTTTTTATTTATATGATAAACTAAATAAAGGTGATTATCATGGAATACATACGTGGAAAATTTAAACAGATGATATTTGAATCAGATAATGGCTATAAAGTAGGTTTATTTAGAGTTAAAGAAGCTAGTGATGAATTCGATGATATGGTTAATAAGACAATAACTTATACTGGATATTTTGCCCAAGTAAATGAAGAAGATTATTATAAATTATATGGTAAATTTGTTATTAATGAGAGATATGGAGAACAATTTCAAGTAACAAGTTATGAAAGAGAAGAACCTAAAGGTAAAGATGCAATAATTGATTTTTTATCTAGTTCTTTAGTAAAAGGCTGTGGAGAAAAAACAGCTAATTTAATAGTAGATACTTTAGGAGAAGATGCTCTTACTTTAATTAAAGAAGACTTTACTAATCTTATTAAAGTGCCTGGTATTAGTGAGGTAAAAGCTAAGAGAATATATAATAGTATTGTTAAATATCAAAGTACTGATGAAATAATAGTTAATTTAAAAAAATTAGGATTTACTATTAATGAAGCTTTATCTATTTTAAATAAATGGGGAGAAAGTAGTTTAGAAATAGTAAGTAATAATATTTATAAATTAACGGATATTATAGATTTTCCTAAACTAGATAAAGTGTTTTTAAGTATGAATGATGCTAATAGTCATGATAGAGTAATAGCATGTATTATAGAAACATTTAAAAATCTAGGTTTTAAAAATGGAGATACTTATTTAAATAAAGATGAAATATATAATAATATTAGAACTGAGTATAAGATATTTATTAAGGAAGAAGAATTTGATAATTATTTATTGGAATTAATGAAAAGTGATTTAATTGTTGTTGATGAAGGTAAATATTTTTTGAAAGAATTCTTTTTTCAAGAAGTTAATATAGCAGAAAACTTAGAATTAATATCTAGACATTCTTGTGAAAAAATAGATAATTTTGATAGTTTAATTACGAGTGTTGAATTAGAATATGATGTTAAATATAATGCTATTCAAAAGAAAGCAATTAAGAGAGCCTTAACTAATAGAGTAAGTATTATTACAGGTGGACCTGGTACAGGGAAAACAACTATTATTAATTCTATTGTTAAGCTATATATTAGACTTCATAATTTAAATATAAGAGATGTTGTAAATGAAATAGCTTTACTTGCTCCAACTGGAAGAGCTGCTAAAAAAATGAGTGATTCAACTGGGTTAGGAGCAATGACTATTCATCGATTCCTAAAATGGAATAAGGAAACTAACGAATTTCAAATTAATGAATATAATAAGAATTATCAAAAGTTAATTATTGTTGATGAAACAAGTATGATAGATACAAATTTATTTGATGCTTTACTTAAAGGTATCAATCATGATATTACATTAGTTTTAGTAGGAGATGCTAATCAATTACCTTCAGTAGGTGCTGGTTTAATATTAAATGATCTAATAGAAAGTGATATGTTTGTACATACTGAGTTAGAAACTATTTATCGTCAAAGTGAAGATTCTTATATTCCTATTTTGGCTAAAGAAATAAAAGAACATACTTTAAGTCCTAATTTTACTGAACAAAGAGATGATTTTAATTTCTTAAATGCTAGAGGAGCTAGTATAAAGGAATTAATAAAGAAAATCTGTCTTATGAGTAAGGAAAAAGGATTAACAGAAGAAGAAATTCAAGTACTTGCACCAATGTATAAAGGTGAAAATGGTATTGATAATTTAAATATATTATTGCAAAGTATTTTTAATCCTAAAAGTAAAGATAAAAAAGAAGTTAAAATTGGAGAAATTGTTTATCGAGAAAATGATAAAGTCTTACAATTAGTTAATGATGTTGATAATAACGTATTTAATGGTGATATTGGTTTTATTAGTAATATTAGTAGTGGTTTAGGTCTAAGGAAAAAAGAAGTGTTTACTATAAACTTTATGGGAAATGAAGTTTTATATACAAGAGAAGATTTAATTAATATTAAACATGCTTATGCTATTTCTATCCATAAAAGCCAAGGATCAGAGTTTGCCCATGTTATTATGCCAGTATCTAAGGCATATTATAAGATGTTATATAATAAGTTAATATATACGGGAGTATCTAGAGCTAAGAAGAGTTTAATTGTTATTGGAGAACCAGATAGTTTCATTATGGCTATTAATAATGATTATTCAAGAAATAGAAAGACTAATTTAAAAGAACAATTATTAACGGCATTTAAACATAATATTTGACAAATATAAATATTGTAGTAAAATGAAATTCTGCCTTAGAAAAGGGGGATTTTCATGGGAATGGTTTCTATGGTAAAAGAAGACAATACTTTTAGAAGCTTTGTTATTAGTTCTTTTGAAAGAGTTGCAGATTTAACAGAAGAAAGATTTGCAATGCTAAATTGTTATATGAATAGAATTAATGCTACTAAATATACTGTTCAAGAGTTTAAAGAAGCATTTGGTTTATTTGATGCAGGTTTTATAACAATTTTAGATTTTGTTCTTGATGAAGAAAATTTTGAAGAATTAGTAGAATTTGGTAAAAAGTTTACTGATAATAATGTAAAAGTACCTACTAAATAGTCTTTACTTATTATTTATTATTTATTATAATTAATTCATGAGTTTTGTTATTAGTCGTTGATGAAGACAAAGTAGTTTGGACGTATTATAGAGACTTAGTGGTTGGTGGAAACTAAGATATGGAAGAATGAAATAGCTACCTTTGGAGACTAAACGGGTGAAACCGTTATCTTAATTAAGTGAAATAAAGGATGGTACCGCATTATTTGCTCCTTGCAAATAATGTGGTTTTTATTTTGAAGGGATGATTATATGAGAGTTTATTTAATTTGTGGAAAAGCAGGTAGTGGTAAGAACGAAGTCGCGGAAATAATCAAAGATTATTTAGGTGATGCAGTTATTACTGGTTTTAGTAAATACATAAAGTTATTTGCTACAGAGTTAACTACTTGGGATGGTAATGATAATGATAAGCCTCGAGCGTACTTACAAAATATGGGTGATACTTTACGTAGTATTGATCTTAATTTTATGACAAAACGAGTTTATGAAGATTTAAAAGTATATGAACATGAAGGAATTAATAATGTTATTGTTAGTGATGTTAGACTTATAAATGAAGTAAATTATTTTAAAGAAAAAAATGATATTGAAACTATTGCTATTAGAGTTAATAGTGATATTAGTAAAAGAAGACTAAATGAAGAAGAAAAACATCATATAACAGAAACAGAATTAGATAACTATGATTCTTTTGATTATGTAATTAATAATCAATTTGATGACAGTTTAAAAAATGAAGTAATTAAAATATTGGAAGGTGAATAGAAATGAATTTAAAAGATTTATATATTAATTTTTTTGTTAGTAAAGGACATAAACAAATACCTAGTGCTCCAGTAGTACCAGAAAATGATCCATCAGTATTATTTAATACAGCTGGTATGCAACCATTAATACCTTATTTAATGGGTCAACCTCATCCATATGGAACAAGACTAACAGATTATCAAAAGTGTGTTAGAACTAATGATTTAGAGAATATTGGTGATACTTATCATCATACTTTCTTTGAAATGTTAGGTAATTGGAGTTTAGGTGATTATTTTAAAGATGAAGCAATTGATTGGAGTTTTGAATTCTTAACTAAAGAATTGAATATTCCAGTTGAAAGATTAGCTGTAACTGTATATGCAGGAAGTGAAACAATCCCATTCGATCAAACTAGTTATGATAAGTGGATTAGTTTAGGTATTAAGCCAGAAAGAATTGCTAAAACTGTAGATGATAATTTCTGGATTGCTGGTGAAACAGGACCTTGTGGACCAGATACAGAAATGTTCTATTGGAGAAGTGATGATCCAATTCCTGAAAAGTTTGATACAGAAGACGAAAGATGGGTAGAAATCTGGAATGATGTATTTATGCAATTTGAGAAAAAAGCTGATGGTACAGTAGTTGAGCTACCTAAAAAGAACGTAGATACTGGAATGGGTGTTGAAAGAACAACTGCAATACTTGAAGGTGTTAAAGATAATTATGCTTCTAGTATTTGGAAAGATGTAATTGAGCTTATTTCAAATATTTCAGGTAAACCTTATGAAGGTAATGAAAAGAGCATGAGAATTATTGCTGACCATTTAAGAACAGCTGTATTTATCTTAGCTGATCCAGCTGGTATTAAACCAAGTAATACTGATCAAGGTTATATTTTAAGAAGATTAATAAGAAGAGCTATTAGACATGCTAAATCATTAGAAATAGATATTAATGGTAATTGGGAAGAAGAAATTGCTAAGTTACTATTATCTAAATATGAAGGATATTATACTGAATTAAAAGATAATAGAGAAGTAGTATTAACTGAACTTAAAAATGAAAAAGTTAAATTTAATAGAACTTTAGAAAAAGGTTTAAGACAATTTGAAAAGGAAACTAGAGATGGTAAAGATATCGATGGTGAAACAGCATTCCATTTATTTGATACATTTGGTTTCCCACTTGAATTAACTGAAGAATTAGCTCAAGAAAAAGGCTTAAAAGTTGATGTAGAAGGATATCATGTTAAGTTTAAAGAACATCAAGAGAAGAGTAGAACAGCTTCTGCTGGTAAATTTAAAGGTGGTTTAGCTGGAGATTCAGAAGTAGAAACTAAGTATCATACAGCTACTCACTTATTAAATGCAGCATTAAAACAAGTTGTAGATAAAGATATTCATCAAAGAGGTTCTAACATAACAGATGAAAGAATGAGATTTGACTTTAACTGTGATCATAAATTAACTGATGAAGAAAAACAACAAACAGAAGATTTAGTAAATAAATGGATTCAAGAAGGATTAGATGTAACAGTAGAAGAAATGAATAAGAATGATGCTGTTGCTTCTGGTGCAGAATGTATGTTTATTGAAAAATATCCTGATATTGTAACTGTTTATACAATTGGTAATATTTCTAAAGAATTATGTGGTGGTCCACATGTTAAAAATACTAGTGAATTAGGACATTTTAGAATTGTTAAAGAAGAAGCTTCTTCAGCAGGTGTAAGAAGAATAAAAGCAGTACTTGAATAGTACTCTTTTTTCTTTATTAAAAAAATGGTATTATATTATCAAGGTGGTTATGATGGTTAAAAAAGAAGAAAAAGTTACTATTCCTAGTTATAGTTTAGGAGAAGAGATAATTAATTCAATAAGTCATGGTATAGGAGCAGGTTTAGCAATAGCTGCTTTGGTACTATTATGTATTAGAGCTCATAGTGCTTTAGGAGTTATTTGTGGTTTATTATATTCAATTATTATGATTGTTTTATATACAATATCTTGTATTTACCATGCTTTAAGTCCTAAGTGTAAGGGTAAGAAAGTATTAAGAGTATTAGATCATATAAATGTTTTATTAATGGTAGCTGGTACTTATACACCAATTTGTTTATGTATGTTAAAAGGATGGATTGGTTGGACTAGTTTTGGGGTAGTATGGTTTGTTACGATAATTGCGGTATTATTTAATGCTATTAATGTTAATAAATATACTTTTTTATCAGTTATTTCTAATTTAGTATTAGGTTGGGGAGCTATTATAATATTTAGATTCTTAATGGAAGCTTGTCCAATGCCTGGTATTATACTTTTAATTAGTGGAGGAGCTGTTTATACAGTTGGAGCTATTTTATATGGAATTGGAAAGAAAATACCTTATATGCATTCAGTATTTCATTTCTTTGTAATAGCGGCTTCTGTCTTACATTTCTTCTTAATTTATTTATATGTTGTATAAAAAAATTTTAAGTGTTTAAAATAATCGAAAACAATGATTTGATAATACATAAAATGTTTTATGACGATGAAATTAACATTTCATCGTTTTTTATTTGATAAAAAACACTTTTTGAAATTTTGTTGTTTTTTAGAAAAAAAGGAAATAGAAACATTTTCGCAATAATTATAGATAGAAGGAGGATTTGAATGAAAAGATTATTATATGGTTTGTTAGGTGTTTTACTAGTATTAAATGTAAGATTTGTTAAAGCAGAAAGCTTTGTCGAAGGAAAGTTTGTTAGTGGTCAGTATGTTAATAAGGTAAAGAATGGAGTTATTAATTATGCAACGATGCAATTTATCAGAGATAATAATGGAAATATAGTATATTGTTTAGAACCATATGTTTTGTTTAATGAAGGTGATGATTATACAAAATATGAATGGGATTTAAGTTCTTATAATAAATTAAGTGAAGAAGATAGAAGAAAAATAGAGTTAATTGCTTATTATGGTTATGGATATACTGGAAGAAGTACAAATAGATGGTATGTTATAACTCAAGTATTAATTTGGAAGACGGTTGATAAAGAAGGAGATATCTATTTTACAGATACTCTTAATGGATCACGTATTACTAAATATGAAAAAGAGATGCAAGATATACTAAATGATGTTAAGAATCATGATATTCTTCCTAATATAGAAAGTAATTATGAAGTTAATTGTAATGATAATTTAGTAATAAATAGATTAACTGAAGAATATGAAATAGTAACTAATCCATTTAAAGGTTATTATGATGAAAATTTAGTGTTGGAAAATATAATTAATGATGGAACAATAGAATATAAGAAAAAAAGTAATTTTTATGAAGATAAAATAGCTTTATTTGTTAGTGATAAAAACCAAGACTTATTAAGACCAGGTAATGTTAATAATAAGTTATATAAAATTAATATTAAAGTTACCAAAGGAGATATTACTTTAGATATTAGAGATGATAATAGTTATTATTCAGTAGAAAGTAGTTTAAAAGATACTTGTTATGAGTTATATCAAGAAGATAATGTAATTAGTAAAGTATGTACTGATGATAAAGGATTAGTATATAAGACGGAAGAATTACCATATGGTGAATATAATATAAGACAAGTTAGTCATGGCATAGGGTATGTATCTGATAGTAATATATATAAAGTATCTATTAATAAAGAGAACAATCATCCAGTAGTTATTTTGAATAATAAATTGCTAAAAAATACTATTAATATAGTTAAGTACGAATGTATAGATGATGATTGTATATTGGAAAATGGTGCTAGATTTGATGTATATGATATAAATAATAAGAAAATTGATACTTTAACTACTGATAAGGATGGTAGAGATGCTATTACACTTGGTTATGGGACTTATGTTATTAAACAAATAAAAGGTAAGGAAAATTATACTTTTAGTGCTGATGTAAAAGATAAAATAGTCGATGAAGTAAGTGAACATGTTCATTATTTATATAATTATGCTGAAATAGAACCAGAAGTTCAGTCGGTATTTGTAGAAGGAGAAGAGGTTCCAGATGAACTCCCTCCTGATACGGGCATAAAAATCGATAAAATATGGGCAAAAATCAAAAAAGTACTAGGAATGTTGGCAGTAATAGGGCAAAATTTGCTATTCTGGAGAATTATGTTATAATATCGTTCGTTTGGGGGCGAATTATATGTTAAATCAAACTCTTAGTAGTACTTTGACTTTAATTCAAAATTTTGCTAAAGCAAATGTAATTTTGAAAAAAGCAGGCAAATTATTGACAAAGAAAAATAACATTAAAGATGCTGAAATTGATTTTGAAGAAGTATCTAGAGTAACTAATGGTCAAATTAATGACATGGATGAGTTATTACAAATCAAAAAATTAAGATCAGTTATTTGTCAATTACATGATACTTTATTCGAAAGTATTAGACAGTTATCTCAAGAAGATAGACAAGCTGCTTTTGCTATGGTAAGAGCTTATGCGATTACATATAAAAGTCAAATTGCTCATTTAGAAGAAGAATATAAAGAGTGTTGCAAAAAATTCGAAGATGGACAACAACATGATTCAGAATTTTATGCAGAATTAAATCAAAAATTAGGATCAATTGTTAATTCTAAAGAAGATGCTAAGTATTATTTTGATACTTATACTGCACTTCAACATTATATTGGTGGATTAACAAATTCACTTAATAATGGAGGAAAAGGAAAAAATTAATTTTTCCTTTTTTTATGCTCTAAAATAGCGTTTTTGTGGTAAAATATACACAAATTTGGCTATTTTGTAAAAAAAAATGAAATAAAAAAAAGGAAATTGAATGGGTATGGTTAATAATTATAGGTAGAGGGTGATGTTTTTGGCTTTATTAAGTAGTGAAGAAATCAATAATATTAGAGCTAAAGCTGATATAGTAAATATTATCGGTAGTTATATTCCTCTAACACAAAGAGGAAAGAATTATCTTTGTGTATGTCCTTTTCATGATGACCATTCTCCAAGTATGAGTGTTTCATCTGAAAAACAAATATATAAATGTTTTGCATGTGGTGCAACGGGAAATGTTTTTACATTTGTTCAGGACTATGAAAATGTTTCTTTTATGGAAGCAGTTTCTATTGTGGCTGATAAATGTGGAATTGAGTTATCTTTTGATCCAACAAAAGCTGTTGTAGCAGATGCCTTTGTTGAAGAACATAAAATAATGGATTTAAGTCAAAAATTCTTTGTAAATAATTTAAAAACTTCTTTTGGAAAAGAAGCTACGAAATATCTTAATGAAAGAGGTATTTCTGAAGATATTATTAAAGAATTTGGAATTGGGCTTAGTCTTGATACGAATGATTCTTTATACCAACTTTTATCTAAAAAAGGGTATAGTACATCTCAATTAGATGCTATAGGATTAATAAGTAATAGTAATGGTGACATATATGATATGTTTACAAGAAGAATTACTTTTCCTTTATGGGATAAAGATGGCAAAATAGTTGGCTTTAGTGCGCGAATTTATAGAGGCGAAAAAAATGTTTCTAAATACATGAATAGTAGAGAAACAAAAATATTCCGTAAAGGAGAAACGCTATATAATTATCACAACGCTAAAGATGCAGCTAAAAGAGAAAAAGAAATTATTGTTGTTGAAGGCTTTATGGATGCCATTAGAATTTCTTCAATAGGTTTAAAAAATGTAGTTGCTTTATGTGGAACAGCAATGACCAAAGAACAAATTAGTTTATTAAAGAAATTAAGATGTAAAGTTATTCTATGTTTAGATAATGATAATGCTGGTTTACTAGCAACAGTTAATAATGGTGAAGAATTAGTAAAAGAAAATGTGGAAACGTATGTAATAAGACTAACTGGAGAAAAAGACCCAGATGAATATATTATTGCTAACGGAAAAGATGCATTTATTGAAAATGTTAAGAGACCATTAACTTATTTTGATTTTAAAATGGATTATTTTAAACAAAATAAAGATTTAAATAATGTTGAAGATTTATCTCAGTATGTTAATGAGGTATTAAAAACAATATCTAGTACTGATGATAGTATTCTAAGAGAAGTAACTCTTAATAAATTAAGTAAAGACTATAATCTTTCAATTGATGTTTTAAAGAATAGGTTAGAAAAGTATGAACCAGTTACTTTAAAAGAGAAAAAGGAAGAAACAAAATTAGTTAGAGAAAAGAAAGATTCATATAAACTTGGTGCTGAAAGAATATTATACTTTATGATGAATGACGGAGATTATATTGAAGAATATCAAACGAAGTTAGGATTCTTTAGTGAACAGTTATATCGAGAGATAGCTAATGAAATAGTTTATTACTATGAAACCAATGGGGAAATAACCGTAGCGGATTTCATTACTTATGTGAGTGATAAGGACTCAATAAGGGGGAAAGTAATGGAGATAGTTAATGAATCAGTTAATGATGAATTAAATATGGAAACTATGGATGAATATATAGCTGCTGTATTAAAGGTAGCAAATAAAAATGAAATTAAAAGATTAAAAGATTTAATGAAGAAAGAATTAGATCAAGATAAAAAAATGAAATTAGCAATGCAAATTGCTGAACTTAAAAAAGAGGATGTGTAGTATGGTAGAGATTAAAAGTTTTGAAGAAAGAAAGCAAGAATTAATTGAATTAGGTAAAAAGAATGACAATGTTTTAACTTTTGAACAATTAGCTGAAGCATTAAAAGGTTTAGAAATTGATAATGATTCATTAGATGATTTATATAATTCTCTTGTTGAAAATGGAATTGAAGTTGTTTCAGGAGATACTGAAGAAGGTTCTGAACCTGGTAGTGATTTAGTTGAAGATGAAGAAAACCTTGTTTTATCTGATGAAGAAATAACTAAAGATATAAATATCGATGACCCAGTACGTATGTATTTAAAAGAAATTGGTCGTATTAGTTTGTTATCACCAGATGAAGAAATGGAATTATCTGTTAAGATAGCTAATGGTGATGAATCAGCTAAAAATATTTTAGCAGAATCAAACTTACGTCTAGTTGTTTCAATTGCTAAACGTTATGTTGGTAGAGGATTATTATTCTTAGATTTAATTCAAGAAGGTAATATCGGCTTAATGAAAGCTGTTGAAAAATTCGATTATGGTAAAGGATATAAATTTAGTACATATGCTACATGGTGGATTAGACAAGCAATTACTCGTGCATTAGCAGATCAAGCTAGAACAATTCGTGTTCCAGTTCATATGGTTGAAACAATTAATAAAATGGCTAGAGTTCAAAGACAAATGACTCTTGAATTAAATAGAGAACCAAGTGAAGAAGAATTAGCTAATAAAATGGGTATTACTGTTGATAAAGTTAGAGAAGTAATGAAGATTAGTCAAGATCCAGTTTCATTAGAAACTCCTATTGGTGAAGAAGATGATTCACATTTAGGTGATTTCATTAAAGATGAAAGAAGTATGAGTCCTGAAGAATATGCAACTAATGAAATCTTGAAAGAAGAAATTAAAAATGTTTTAATGACTTTACAAGAAAGAGAAAAAGAAGTTCTTGAATTAAGATTTGGTTTAGTTGATGGTACTAGTCATACTCTTGAAGAAGTTGGAAAGAAATTCAATGTTACTCGTGAACGTATTCGTCAAATTGAAGCTAAAGCTTTAAGAAAATTAAGACATCCATCTCGTGCTAAAAAATTAAAGGATTTCTTAAGTGACTAATATTAGTAAAAGATTAAAAGCTTTAGTTAAATTTGTAGATAAAGATGATTCTTTAGTTGATGTTGGTTGTGATCATGGTTTACTTAGTATTTATTTAGCTGAGAATAAACTATGTAAAAGTATTGTTGCTAGTGATATAAATCCTAATGCGTTAAATAATGCAAAAGAGAATATTAAAAAAAGAAATTTAAATATTAAAACTTACTTAAGTGATGGAATAGATGATGTTCCATTAGAAGGTGTTAACGGTTTAATTATTTCTGGAATGGGAGCAACAACTATTAATCAAATCTTAGCAAATGATTATGCCCTAATTAATATTGATAAGTTAATTATTCAATCAAATAACGACTGGCAAATGCTAAGAGAATGTATGAATCTAAGCGGTTATTATTTAAAAGATGAAGAATATACTTTTGATAAAGGTAAATGGTATATTACATGTTACTTTGTTAAATCTAATAAGAAGAATACTAAAAGAGAATTAGAATTTGGTTATTTGAAAGATAAAGAATATTTAAATTACTTATTAGATCATTATCAAAATATTAATAAAAAGATTCCTTTGTTATCAATTAAAGATAAATTTAAAGTAATAAGAAAGATAAGAAAAATAAAAGCAATTATTAATGAATAATTGTTTTTTTATGTTATAATTTAAAAAGGATAGGAGAATAGACATGGCCTTTGATATTTATGTAATATGTTTTTTATTTATTATTGGTTTATTTGTTGGATTGATTAATGTTTTAATTGGTCTTAAAAAAAGTGTTCATAAAAAACATTTAAATGAATGTGATTATTGCGATGCTAAATATAAATGGTATGAGTTAATACCTGTTGTAGCATATGTTTCAATGCAAGGGGAATGTAAGTATTGTCATAAGAAATTAAGTATTATGTACCCTTTATTAGAACTGGCTAATGGTGTTTTATTTTCTTTATCATATATTTATTATGGTTTTAGTTATGAAATGTTAATAATGCTAATATTGATTTGTTTAACAACAATAATATATGTTAGTGATTTTAAATATTATATTATTCCTAATGGGGTATTATTATTCTTTGGATTAGCAATACTTGCTTTAAAAGGTATATTCTTTGGCTGGGAGACATTGTTAATTTCGTTTATAAGTGGAATAGTAATTTTCTTCTTTATGTTTTTAGTTAAATTAGTTGGTAATGTATTATTTAAGAGGGAAGCCTTAGGTGATGGAGATATTAAATTATCAATGCTATTTGGCTTTGCTTTTGGTATTAGATTAGCTATTGTATCACTTATAATTGGTTCATTTTTAGCTTTTCCGGTTGCTATTTATTATTCACTAGTTGGCAAGGATAAAGAGATTCCATTTGGGCCATATTTAGTTACAGGTTTATTTATTGTGTTTGTCTTTATGGAACCGATTAGACATTTCTTAGAAATTATATTCAAATAAAAAAGGACTATTGATAGTCCTTTTTATATTTTTAATTTATAAGAATCACCATAGTTGAAGTCATCATCGTCTTCGTCTTCATCATCATCTTCAGATTCAGTTTCTTCATCTTTTTCTTCGTTTGTTTCTACTTTTGGTTCATCTAATGGTTCTTCTTTTTCTTCTTTATCTTCTGATTTTGTTTCATCAGATGTTTCTTCTTTATCTTCTGGTGCTTCTTCTGAAGACTCTTCTTTATTATCATCTGAATTATCAAGATTTACTTTAGGTTCTTCTTGTTTTTCTTCATCCTTAGTTTCCTCTTGTTTTTCTTCATCTTCTTTTTCTTCGTTGGCATTATCATCATCAGAAATTGTATTAAGTTCTATTTTGATAGGAAGGTCTTCTTCTTTTTTCTCTTCCTCTTTAGGAGGTTCTTCTTTCTTTTCTTCCTCTTTAGGTTCTTCCTTTTTGCCTTCTTGTCTTTGTCTTATACTTTCAAAGATACTTGTTGTTTTATCCTTTGGAGGTTCTTCTTTCTTTTCTTCTTCCTTAGGTTCTTCTTTTTTCTCTTCCTCTTTAGGAGGTTCTTCTTTTTCTTCAGGTTTTACTTCTTCTTTGACTTCTTTAATCATGTCAGATAGTTTTTCTTTTTTCGGTTCATCTTTTCCTTCAATGACATTATCAAGAATGCTATCATTTGTATTGCCTAAGATTATTTCCTTTAATTCTTGATCTTCTTCAGTTAAATCAATTTTTATATCAAGAACACGCATTATTTCTTCGAATGATGTTTCACCTGAAATAACTTTTTCTAAACCATCTTTTAAAATTGAATCATTTTTTTCATAAATCATTTTTCTGATTTCGCTATGATCTTTGTTATTAGAAATAGCACTTCTTAATTCATCATCAATTACTACAACTTCTGAAATAGGTATTTGTCTTATATATCCGTTACGGCAATCTTCACATCCATCGGCATAGTATACTTCATCAATATCTTTATGAAGTATCTTTTTGATAACAGCTTTTTCATATTTTGTAGCTGGTCTTTTATCACGACAAGATGGACATAATTTTTTAACTATTCTTTGAGATATGATTCCATTTAAATATGAACCTAATAGATAATTTTCAATATCCATATTTAATAATGTATCAATTGTTTGAAAAGCGCTTTTAGTTTGCATAGTAGAGATTACTAATCTACCAGTTAATGCTGTTCTAATAGCACTTCTTGCAGTTTCATCATCATACAATTCACTAATACTAATGATATTTGGATCTTGTAATAATATATTATGTAAGACATTTTTTAATGTTACACCTTTATCAGGATTTAATTCTACTTGATTGATACCATCTAGTTTCATTTTTATTGGTTCTTCAATAGAAATGATATTTGATGATTTATTATTTAATTCTTTTAAGATAGAGTATAGGGTAGTACTTTTACCAGAACCAGTTGTTCCTGTAATAAGTAATATTCCACTATGTTCTTTTAGTAAATCTTTTAATTTTTTTAGATTTTCTCTTTTTATACCTAACTTATCAATATTTTTAATATTCATGGCATAATTAGATAGGTGAACAACAACTTTTTCACCTTCAATTATTGGAAGAGTAGAGACACGCATATTTTGACTTATGTTTTCAGCTTCAAAATGAATAGAACCTACTTGTGGAGTAGTTGATTCAGTAATGTTCATTCCAGCAAGTATTTTAATTCTAGTAATAATATTTACTTTAACGTTTTCTGGAGCTGTTGTATATTCTTGTAAGTCTCCATTTATTCTAAATTTTATTGATAAATGATCTTCGCGAGAATCAAAATGAATATCTGTAGCTTTCATTTTGACAGAATCACTTAATATTTTTTTAACTATAGCAACTGTTGGTTCATTTTCGTAATCAAATTCATGTAATGCCATAATATTCTCTCCCATCTTATTCTCTTATATAATTATATCTTACTTTTTATTTTTACTCAATAAAAATATGTTCTTTAGAATTGACACAATTTGTTTGTTGTTTTATAATACATCCATAAATATGTTGAACAAGAGGAGTAATATTCGCTTAGTTTTAGAGAGTTCTTGGTTGGTGAAAAAGAATAACGAAAGAATATGAAGGTAGCTTGGGAGTAGCAAGTCTGAATTAGTAGTAAGATTTGATGTTGGTCGCATTAAGACTTTGAGGTAATTTTTATAATTACGAATTAAGGTGGTATCACGAACATTTCGTCCTTTGGATGAAATGTTTTTTATTTGAAAGAAGGGGTATTATGAATAGAAAGGTCTTTTTTCGAGTCTATCGAGTCTATTATGCAAATAATTAGAAAGGAAAGAGGAAGAAATGGAAGAATTAGAAAAGAAATATAATCATGAAGAAGTAGAAAAAGATAAATATGATAAATGGTTAAAAAAGGATTATTTTAAATGTGATCCAAAAAGTAAGAAGAAACCATATTGTATAGTATTACCACCACCTAATGTTACAGGTGTATTACATTTAGGACATGCGTGGGATGTTGCATTACAAGATATTATTATTCGTTATAAAAAAATGGAAGGGTATGACACTTTCTGGTTACCAGGAATGGATCATGCAGCAATTGCTACTGAAGCAAAAGTTGTTAAAAGATTAAAAGATCAAGGTATTGATAAGTACGAATATGGTAGAGATAAATTTATTGAAGCTTGTTGGGATTGGACTCATGAACATGGAGATATAATTAGAAAACAATGGGCTACTTTAGGAGTAAGTTTAGATTATAGTAAAGAAAGATTTACTTTAGATGAAGGCTTATCTCAAGCTGTTAAGAAAGTATTTGTTGATTATTACAATGAAGGTTTAATCTATCGTGGAGAAAAGATTATTAACTGGGATCCAGTTGCTCAAACAGCATTAAGTAATGAAGAAGTTATTTATGGTGAAGAAAAAAGTGCTTTCTATCATTTGAAATATAAAATCGAAGGTAGTGAAGAATACTTAGATGTTGCAACAACAAGACCAGAAACTTTATTTGGTGATACAGCAGTTGCTGTTAATGAAAAAGATAAGAGATATAAGAAATATGTTGGAAAGAATTGTATTTTACCTTTAGTAAATAAACCAATTCCAATTATTACTGATGAGCATGCTGATATGGAAAAAGGAACAGGTTGTGTTAAAATAACTCCTGCTCATGACCCTAACGACTTTGAGGTAGGTAATAGACATAATTTAGAGAGAATCGTTATTATGAATGACGATGCTACTATGAATGAAAATGTTCCTAAAAAATATCAAGGTATGACAAGAGAAGAATGTCGTGATGCTTGTTTAGAAGATTTAAAAGAACAAGGATTATTATTAGAAATTGAACCATTAGTTCACGAAGTAGGACATTCAGAACGTACTGGTGTTATGGTAGAACCAATGATTAAGAAACAATGGTTTGTTAAAATGAGACCATTAGCTGATCATGTTTTAGAAACACAAAAGAAGAAAGATGAAAAAGTAAATTTTGTACCTTCAAGATATGAAAAAACTATGAATCACTGGATGGAAATTACTTATGACTGGTGTATTTCTAGACAATTATGGTGGGGACATAGAATACCTGCTTGGTATAAGGGAGACGAAATTTACGTTGGAATGGAACCTCCAAAAGGTGATGGATGGGTACAAGATAACGATGTATTAGATACATGGTTTAGTAGTGCTTTATGGCCTTTTGCAACATTAGGATGGCCTGAAAACACTGAATTATTAAAGAGATATTATCCAAATCAATGCTTAGTGACTGGTTATGATATTATTCCTTTCTGGGTTAATAGAATGACTTTCCAAGGTGAGAAATTACTTGGTGCTAGACCTTTTGAAGATTGTTTAATTCATGGATTAATTCGTGATAAGCAAGGAAGAAAATTCTCTAAGAGTTTAGGAAATGGTATTGATCCATTTGATATGGTTAATTTATATGGAGCAGATGCTTTAAGATATTATTTAGCTACAGATGTTGCTCCTGGAACTGATATGAGATTTGATGAAGATAAGATTAAATCTACATGGAATTATATTAATAAAATATGGAATGCTTCAAGATTTGTTCTTTCAAATATTGAAGATTTAAAAGAAATAAAATTAGAAAACTTAAAACCAGAAGATAAATGGATATTAACTAAATATGAAAAATGTATTCATGAAACAAAGAAATTTATGGATAAGTATCAATTTAATAATGCTGGTGCTACTATATATGATTTCACTTGGAGTTCATTCTGTGATAATTATATAGAAATGGCTAAGTATTCAATTGATAAAGAAAGTACTAAATCAGTATTATGTTATGTACTAACTGGAATTCTTAAAATGTTACAACCATTTATGCCTTATGTAACTGATGAAATATATTCTAAGTTACCAGTTAAAGATGCTGAAGATATTATGATTGCTGATTATCCAAAATATGATAAGAAATTAATATTTGAAAGCGAAGAAAAAGCTGTTGATGATCAAATAGAATTTATTAAAAACTTTAGAAATATTAAAGCAGAAAATAATATTACTAAAGATATGAAGGTTATGTTTGATACTGATGATGATAATGAATTAATTATTAATATGTTGAAGATTAAAGAAAATATTATTACTAAACCATTAGGTATTAAAGCATATAAGGTATTCTCTAATAGAGTTAAAGCTCAAATATTCTTTGAAAAGTTAGAAACAGAAGCTGACAAAGTTGCTAAAGAAGCTCAAATTAAAATGTTACAAGATTCAATAGCTAGAAGAGAAAAACTTCTAAGTAATGAAAATTATGTTAATAAAGCTCCAGCAAATATTGTTGAAATGGATAGAACTAAGTTAGCTGAAGAAAAGAAAAAATTAGAAGAATTATTAAAATAGGAATCTAAAAATAGATTCCTTTTTTTAATATAAATAATCTTTATATTTATTTGTTTGAAAAATGAGAGAATATAGTGTTATAATGAGAGTGTAAGAGGTGGTTTTAATAATGATTACTTTTGATGAATTCTTAACACAGTATTCTAATGATATTGCAGAAATTTATGCAGGAGCAGAGATGTCTCGTAATGCTAAGCGTGCTGTTGTTTCAGTCATGAGACAGTATATGGGAGAACGTAAATTTGATCCTATAAGTATAAGAAATTTATTTGAATCTGTTTGTTATTCTGCAATGGAAAAAGGTAGCGTTGCAAGAGGAGCAATTGGACGTAGGGTTGTGGCACAAGGACCTAATGAATTAATAGGAACAGATGATTTCTTGCCACCAGAAACGAATTTAGTTGAAGCACAAGAAAGAGGAGCTAGAGGAAGATAGCTCTTTTTTATTTACACAGGAATGTTAACTTTATAGACAAACGAAAAAAAAGTATAGTATAATTTAGTTATAGTATGGAAAGGAAATGGTAAAATGAAATTTTTAAGAAGACTTGACAACGACGGTGCCGCTGGTGGATTTGCTAGTACTGTTGATGAAAACTTCAATTTCAGAATGGATACAACATATTTAGGTAAAAAACTTGATGAAATAATACAACATGGTGAAGAGTTTCAAACAGCACTTAGCACTTTAGGTTCACATTTCTCTGGAGAAGGAAATTTATGGCAAGGTGCAGATGCTGCACAATTAGCTTCTGATGCTCCAGTAGCAATTAAAGAAATGGATAAAAGAAAACAAGAAATTGATAATTTATGTAAAGTAGCTAGAGAACTTAGAAGAGTTATTGATCAAGGACAAGGAGATCTTCAAGCTAATGTTAGAGCAGCTTTAGGTAAAACAAATGGAGGTGGACAATAATGACACTTCAAGGCGGATTAGATTCAATGGAATATACTGGTGCAAAAGCCAGTGCTACTCAACAAGCGATTGTTGATGCAATTAAAAACGCTAATGATGCATATGAAGCAGCATTCTCAGTATGGAATAATGAAGTTGCTGCAATGTTTACTTTAGGTAGTCAAGAAAATACTGATAGCTTATTTGGTAATATAGCTAGTGTTAGTAGAAAAGAACTAGATAAAACTGGTGATGAATTATTAGAATTAGCTAAAGGTATTAATAATATTAATGATTCATGGGTAGATTTGAATAAGAGTATTTCTGACACTTTAAGACAATATGGCACATCTGGCGATGGATCAGGTGATTCACAAGGAGAAGTTAAATAATTTCTCTTTTTTTATTGGTATATATATTTTTATGTTATAATGTTATATGATAGGTGGTGCTAGTATGGAAGACGAAACAATCGATTTATCTCTTAATGTTGATACAGAAGGTTTATATGAAGATGGGAATACTTTAATAACTAATTCTTCTAGTATTATTGGAACTGTTGGTGAAATAAAAGAAATGTTATCTGATGCCAATTGGACAACATGGCTAGGAGTAGATAGTGATAGTTATGTTGCAGCATTAAGTTCTTTTGTTTCTACTTTGTCAGAATATGCATCCGAAATTGGTTATATTGGAGAGTTTATGAAGAAAAAAGCCTCTAATTATAACGATGACGTACGTATTTGTGTAGAAGGGATGAATAATAATGAGCAAGCTTGATTATAGTGGTGAAACTAAAACATCTAAAAAAGTCGAACTTTCAAATCATCTCGTAACTATAAATACGGCTTTAGATAATATTAATAAAGTAGATTCTTCTATCGACTGGAGTTGTATAAAAGGCGATGAGTTATCTACAAATTTAAATGACTTAAAAGCTAAGATTCCTGGAATAAAGGAAGCTTTACAAACATATATTGACTTTTTAGGGGTTGTTGATTCTACTTATGAAGGTATTAATAGCGATATTAATAGTGTTTTTAGTGGTAAAAACTAAATAGGTGGTGAAGTGTGTGAGCAAAATTAATATAGAATATTCATCAGCTGAAACCAATATTGGTAAACTTAAAGATATAAAAACTAATTGTGAGAATATTTTTGATAATGTTAATAGTCAAGAAACTAATACTTTATCATTAATATCAGATTTAAATAGCAAGTTAGGTCTTGTTTATTTTGATAGTGTAAATGATGCTTTAGGTAATACTAATAAAGACGGAATATATGATACAAACGATAGATATGTAAGAAAAATGGAAACATATGTCGCTGACTTGAAGTTAGAAAGTGAAGATGGTTACAAACCATATCATGACTATAAGAAATTTACTTTTGAGGGTGTATCAACAGCTGCTGTAACTGGTGGAGAACCAACTGTTACACCAACTGTTACTGTTGATCCTTCTGTCTCAGAGATTGCTACGGCAGAACCTACGTTTGAGTCTACTTATGAACCACCAACGGAACCTGCTAGGGGTGAAATTTCAAAAATCCCAACTTATGAACCTCCATCAATTACACCTGATCCTTCAGTTATTCCACCTGTTGTTCATGAAATTATTGGAACAACACCAGAGCCTTCAGTCATTGCACATCCAAGTGAACCAGTGCCTACTGTTTCAGTTATTGCAACAGCTGAGCCATCCGTTTCTGCTATTGTTGAAGTAACTGTTACTCCTTCAATAAGTCCAATAGCGACTGTTGAAGAACCAGTAGAAGAACCTTCTAGTTTACATGTAGATGATCCTTTGGATCCTGTTGGTACAGCAGAACCTACATTACCTGAAGAAACACCATTTAATCCAATTACATCTGGCATTTTAGGTATTGTTGGTATGGAAGAAGAACCAGAAGGTACAATATTCGATAAGTTAGCTATTTTAAAAGCAGCGATTGCTAAATTATCTGGTGCTGAATTACATGCATTTATAATGGATTTCTTAAATAATTTGAAAAAACAAATAGCTGGATTAACTCCAGATGAATTAGAAAAATTCTTATTAAGTTTATTAGATACTTTGAAAGATGCTATTGGTAAACTAACACCAGAACAAATAACAGAAATACTTACTAGTGTTCTTGGTATAATTAAAGATACAGTAGGAAAAATGACACCAGAACAATTAACTGAAGTACTTAACACACTTTTAAGTGTTATTAAAGATGTTGTTGCTAAATTATCACCAGAGCAATTAACTAAAGTAATGAATGAACTTCTAAGTGTTATTAAAGATATAGTTAATAAATTAACACCAGAGCAATTAACACAAATAACAAATGATATTTTAGATATATTAGATGATATTGTTAATAAACTAACACCAGAACAATTGGCACAAGTTATTAATAATTTACTAGATATAATTGATGATATTGTAAGTAAATTAACTCCTGAACAGTTACATCAAGTACTAAGTGGAGTTTTAGATATTATTGATTTATTAGTTGATAAATTTACAAGCGAACAAATTGCGCAAATACTTGATAGAGCATTTGATGTTGCTATAAATATAATTAATAAATTAACACCAGAACAATTAACAGAAATAATTAATAATATCAGTAATATTATTAGTAAGATTATTGATAAACTAACACCAGAACAATTACATGATGTTTTATCTAGAATAAATAATATTATTGGTAAAGTAATTGATAAATTAAATCCTGAAGATTTATATAATTTATTAAATAAGATAATTGAAATTGGTACTAAGATTATTGATAAGCTTAGTCCAGAACAATTAGCTGATATTATTGGAACATTCTTAGAAAATCTTGATAAGATTATTGATAAGTTAAGTTCTGAACAATTAGCAGATATTATTGGTGGATTCTTAGAAAATCTAATAAAGATTATTGATAAGTTATCACCAGAGCAATTAACACAAGTAATTAATGATGTATTGATGAATATTTTAAAACTTATTAATAAATTATCTCCTGAAGATTTAGAAATCCTATATAGAAGATTCTTAGGTATAATTAATAGATTAATTAGTAAATTAAGTCCTGAAGATAGGAAGAAGCTAATCGCTTTATTAGCTAAATTATTTAATAAGATAATTAATAAATTATCACCAGGACAAATTCATGCTATTCGTGCATTAATTATGAATATTATAAATAAATTATATGGAAAGATTAGCACAGATGGTGCAGAAGAAACTTTAAATGTAATTAAAGATACACAAGAACAGTTTAATAAGACAACCACTTATACTGCTGATGAAATTGGAGATAGTAATCATATCTTGTTGTTTATTGCACTTGCTTTATTATTTGTAAGCGCTTGTGCTGTAGTTATAAAAAAGAAAAAGGAAAAGAAGAGTAAAAAGAGATATTTCGAAGAAGAAGAGAGGTGACAATATGGATCTTTATGATGAGGATATTAGAGAGATTAAAACATTGTTAGATAATAATGAAGAATCATTTAATTTAGTTTTAAAGAATTATACGGATAATGTAACTAATATTCATACTGATATTAATGCGATAAGTTTTACTAATTGGACTGGTCCAGTTGCCACTTTATTTTCTAATCATGTTGATTCAATGAAAACAGGAGTTGTTACAGGATTATATTCAAGTATTTCTGAATTAGGAACGGTGAGAAAACTTAAAGAATTAATGACATCTTTGAAAACGGCATGTACTGATTATATTGCATATGAAGATGAATGCTTACGTGTTGATCCGTTTGTATGTTATAAAACTGTTGGTAATTCAAAATGCCAAGGATTATCAAAGACAGATTCTTATTTAAGTAGTCCTGATTGGAGACCTCCAGCCGATCAACAAGATTTAAATGTTGATGAATGTAATAGCGAATTAAATGTAATGAGAAATGAAATAGTTAGAATAATGAATGAATTAAAAACATTACGATTTGATTCTGTAGTATCATTTGATGAAGGTGCTTATGTTAGTGTTGATTATGAATTACACGGTGAACCTGTTGTTCATCCTGCTGTTATTAATCAATTTGATAAAGTAAGAGTACTTTTACCAGAAGGGGATGCTGCTACTGATAGTGATATTCAAGCAGCAAACGATGCATATCAAGCAGAGTTAAGATTGTTTTCTGAAAGATCTAATGGAAGAATATATATAGCTGAAATAGCTAATGCTAATGATAATGATGAAAGTGGAAAATCCGGAATGCAATATTATGATAATCCAGCAGATTTCTTAAGAGCTTTATGTGCATGGAATCCGGGTGTAGATAATATAGATGATTATATTGTTGATGGAAAGGTTACAAGAGCTGGATATGAAAGAATACTTGAATATAGTGCAGTTTTAAGTTTAGCACTTGTGTGTACTTCGGAATTAATATATTATGATCCTACTGGACAATATTATCAGGATTTTGTTGATTCAGGCGCTTTTGAAGGTGTTGGTAATTCTGAAATGTATTATGATAGATTCTTATCTATAAGATGTTATGATACGTTAGAAGATTTTGAAAATGCTTATTTAGAAGGCACTGATACCTTCTTGATGGATGCAGTTGAATATGCTGATGGTGGTAAATTTGAAACAGCTTTACAAAAAATGATATCTTTGGGATTAGTTGGTTCCGCTGGTGCTAGTACAGCAAATAATGAAGCAGAAATGTATTATTTGGGTACAGATTCTAAAGGAAGAACATATTTTTCTTATTCATTAGATGATAATGCAGAAGTTTATGTTGGTGAACAAGTGGAAATACCTGGTTCTTCTCGTACAGGTTTTTCTCTTTCACAAATACAAAATTATGATGTTCGAGTAAAAAACATTTTACATGATCCGAATGGAACATATACGAGTGATGCAAACTTTAATCATTCTATTATGTACAATAATCCAGATATTGCTCCAGAAGTTGTGGAAAGAGGAACTTCATCTTATGATCCTGATAATGCATATCATATGGTGGATATGAGCTTATATCAACCAATTTCATTAACTGAAGCATCAGCTAATGGATTCGCTGCTTTAGATGAACATCCTTGTATAGAAATAAAACCAGGTGAAAAGATTACAACATTATATGGTGGAGTCTTAGATTGGGATTGGACTCAAGATCATTTGACTATTGGTGAAGGCGATCGATCAGTATACTTATGTTGGGATGAAGATAAATCTCGTTATTATGTTGTTGATGGACAAGGTTATTCAACTTCAAACTGGGTTTTAGGTGATTCTTATGGTCAGGGTTGGAGTTATGTTACTCTTGACGCACTAAGACGTGAAGATACAAGTATAGTTACGAAATAGGTGATAATATGAATAAAGATTTGAAAAAAATACAGAAAAAAGCACAAGTAAAGAAGAGTAAATATGTTAGTTTTGAAAAAAGAGTATCAATAGATATTTTCTTAAGTGTTTTATTTGGCTTATTATTTATTATTTTCTTAGTGATGTCTTTTTCAATTACTAAGAACGAGAAAATAAATTACGAAGAAAAAAGTAATGTTAATTACAAAGTATACTTAAAAGAAAATACACCAGATGGTGAAAACTTTTTGGGCAAAGATTTAGTATATGTATCAAGTAATATAGATGATATTGGAGTAGATTTTAAGTATGATTTTAAAGTCGATAAAAAAAGTAATATTGTTTACACATATAAAGTAATAGCTAAATTATTTGTTACTAATGAATTAGGTGAAGATTACTATCCTGAAAGAGAATTTTCTTTATTAGATTCTACAGATGGTATGATTCGTAATAAAGAAGACTATACCATTGATGTTAGTTTAGATATTAACTACGATAATTATAAAAAAATAATAAATGAATATAAGGAAAAACTTGGTATTACTACTAATAGTTCTTTAAAAGTTTATTTCATAGTTGAAACAAAATCAATGGATGATAATTCTTATTATTTAGCTGATACAGAAGAAACTACTGTGGAAATACCTTTATATGTTAAAGAAAGAGATGTAAAAATAAAGGTAAATGAAGTTGATAATAAGGAAACTTTAAGAACTGAAGCTAAGATTAGTATTACTAGTCCTTGGTATGTTGCATTATGTTTATTATTCTTTACTTTATTAATTATTTTTATAAATATTATTTGTAAAAAATTAGGTTTATTAATGTATAAAGATAATGAATATGATAGATTAATTAAGAAGTTAATTAGAAAATATGATAGATATATAGTTGATACTCCAACTCCTCCTAATAAATCTTTAAGAATTATTAGAGTTGATAGTTTTGATGAAATGTTGGATGCTTCTAAGAATGTTAGAGAACCAATTATGTTCTATGAAATTACTAAACATGCTAAATGTGAATTCTATATTACTCATAATAATGAATTATATTTATATAAAGTAAAATTAGTAGATTTGGAAGATAATAAGTAAGATTATTATCTTTCTTTTTTATTGGTTTATAAACGAATGTTTGGTATAATAATTAACAATGGTGGTAGTATGGATATTAAATATTATAGTATTACAGCTTTAAATAGAGCTATTAAAAATATGTTTGATAGTAAACCAGAATTACAAAGAGTTTATATTAAGGGTGAAATTAGCAACTTTAAGCACCATAGTAGAGGGCATTTGTATTTCACTTTAAAAGATGAAAACAGTAGAATTGCTGCTGTTATGTTTTCTTCCGCTGCTTCAAAAATAAATTTTGAACCAGAAGATGGTATGAAAGTATTGGTTAGTGGAAGAGTAACAGTTTATGAAGCAACTGGTGGTTATCAGATATATGTAGATGAGATGGCTATTGATGGAATAGGTAATTTATATCTAGAATTTGAGAAATTAAAAAAGAAGTTGGCTCAAGAAGGTCTATTTGATCTTGAGCATAAAAGAGCTATTCCAAAATATCCTCAAAGAATTGGTATTATTACAGCCCCAACGGGAGCTGCTATAAGAGATATTTTAAGTACAATTAAAAGAAGATATCCTATTTGTGAAACAATTCTTTTTCCAGCTTTAGTCCAAGGAGTAGGAGCAAAGGAAAGTATTGTAGAACAATTAGAAAGAGCTCAAGAATTTGATTTAGACGTTATTATATGTGGACGTGGTGGTGGATCAATTGAGGATTTATGGGCATTTAATGAAGAAATAGTTGCTAGAGCAATTTATAATTCAAAAATACCTGTTATTTCAGCAGTTGGACATGAAGTTGATTTTACAATAGCTGACTTTGTTGCTGATTTAAGAGCACCAACACCAACAGGAGCTGCTGAGATGGCTGTTCCAAATCTATATGATTTAGAAACGTTAATTGGTCAGTATAGAATTAGATTAAATGAGAATATTAAAAATATCATTGCTTATAATTTTAAAAGAATTGATGCTATTAAGAATTCATATGTATTAAAGAATCCACTAAGTTTATATGAAGTTAAAGAACAGAAGTTAGATAATTTATTTGATAGAGTTAATAATTATATGGTTGCTTATTTGAAAACTTGTTTAACAAGATTAGATAATGTTAAAAATGCATATGTATTAAAGAATCCATTAAGTGCATATGAAGCTAAAGGTGAAAGATTAAGTAATTTAAAAGAGTTATTAAATAAGGAAATAAAAAATATAATTAATAATATTTCTAATAGATATAATTTAAGTTTAGAAAAATTAAATTTATTAAATCCATTAAATATTTTAAATAAAGGTTATAGTTTAGTAACAATTAATGGTAAAGTAGTAAAAAATAGTAAAGATTTAAAAGAAAATGATTGTGTTAATATTAAGATGTATGAAGGTAATGTTAAAGCAATAGTAAAGGAGATAGAGTAGAATGGTAAAGAAAGAAGAAAAAACTTTTGAAGAAAGTTTAAATGAGTTAGAAAGTATTGTTAAAGAATTAGAGTCTGGTGAAGTTGATTTAGATAAAGCAATAGAAAAGTATAGTGAAGCAATGAAGTTAGCTAAATCATGCAGTGAAAAGTTAAATAATGCAACTGAAAAAGTTAATCAAATACTAAAAGAAGACGGAAGTTTAGAAAATTTTGAAATTGAAGAATAGTCTTCTTTTTTTTTGCCAATAATGTTATAATGTTTATGATAAAGAGGTGTGTCTATGGCAAAGAAAGAAGAAGAAGTTGTAAAGGTAATTGCTCCAACTAAAAAAGATGGTGGCACAGAAGTATTGGAGGATGTTCCTGTTCAATCTACTCCTGAAGTAAATGTGGTACAAGTAAATCAAGAACAAGGTGAAAGTAAGGGTAAAAAAGTTTTTGGTGAAATAAAAGCTTTCTTTATATTGCTTATTTTAATTGGAATCATTGGTGGAGGTACTTGGTATTGGTATACTCATATTTATGATCCTGGAAAAACACCTAGTATAAAAGATCCTGATGCTCCAGAAGAAAAGAGTAATAATGTTTATGCTTATGAAGCAAAAGGTAAAGAATTATTAGTAGTTGGCGATTATTTACTTGAAGGTAATGCTGGTTATATAAATAAGATTATGAATCTTAAAACTGAAGTATTATATGAAGGTAAAGTAGAATATAATTATGTTTTTGTTGGTGTTGATAATAAGTTATATTTAGTATTAGATGAAAGTGGAGATTATAACGAGAATACTATTACTTTATATAGATTAGAAGATGATAAATTAAATGAATTAGATCCAATTGGTTCTAAAGGTGTGTTCTATTCTCCATTTGTATTAGCTGGAGATGAAGATAAACTAATAGGTTTTGTTGGTGTTAGACTTACGCAAAATGATGAAGGCGATGAAGAACAAACAGAATATGTTAAATTACTAGATGGAACAACATATGAAAGAAAAGTAAAAGATACAATACATGGAAGAGATGTAAGATTAGGTATGGGTGACTTCATCTATACTACAGATGAAAAATATGTTGTTACTAGATATATTGTTGATGCTGAAGCTGGTTCTTATAAGTATGGCCTATATGATTATGTAAATAATAAAATGGTAATGGATGCATCTTATGATACTTTAAAAGAAGCTGCACCTGGTTTCTATATTGCTGTTAAAGAAAACAAAGCTGGAATTATTGATTATAACAGAAAAATTATAGTTGATTATAAATATGATTATATTGAATATTTTGGTGATTTCTATGTAGTTGCTTTAAATAATAAATTAGCTATTATGGATAAGAAATTTAATTTTGTAACTGGATTTGATTATGATGTTTATAGTGGTTTTGAAAACGAACCAGTTAAGTATTATTATTATCCTTGTTGTACTTCTTCTAATACTTATGATGCATTTAGTGTTGGAGATAAATATGTTTTAGTAACAAATTATAGAGAAGGATTCTTTAACTTCCCTAAACATGAAGCATTTATTATAAGTAGTGATGGAAGTTCAGAAAAGTTTGAAGAATTATCTGTTAGTTATAATGATAGTAAAGATTTAATATATTCATCTACTAAGAAGAATGTATTTGATGTTTATGATAAAAACATGAAGAAAAAATATACAATTGATTTAACTAAATATGATTATGAAGTATCTGGATTAGAATTAGTTAATGGTAATACAATTAGAACTGATAATTATAATGTAACTCCTGTATATATTGATTATGAAACAGGAGAAGAAATTAAAGGACTAAAAGATTTTGAACAAAAATTAGGAAATGTAACTCTTGTTTATAAAGCTGGTAAGTTAACTATTAATGTTAATGACAAAGAAGATTCTAGCTTTAGTATTGCAGATTTTAATTACGCAGATTTTAAAGAAACAACTGATGGTAGTTATTATTTAAGTTATAATTCAGGTAGTCCTGTATATGTATTTATAGAAAAAGGAGAGTAAATCTTCTTTTTTTATGGTATAATTTTACCAGAAGTGATTGAAATGGATGACACAAAAAGAAATCAATTAGTTTTAATAACAATAATAGTACTATTACTTTCTTTTGTAATAGGTTTTACAATATATAGTGTATTAAAAGGTAAAAAAGATAATAATGAATTTACTGTTAAATTTAAACAAATATATTCATCTGATTATGATCTAAGAATATTGAATGATGATTATTATATAGGCTTATATGATGGAAAAATAAATGTTTTTATTGATAATGACGGTAAAGAGGTATATAGAACGAATGTTGAGATACCTTTTACTGATTATTTTAATCTTGATAAAACTAAAAGTTTAATTGTTAATTCGGAAGAAGAAGTTATTACTTTAAATCTTTTTGATGGAGAAAAAGTAGAATTATATGATGTTATTTCTGATATTAAATATGCTAAACCTTTATTAGATGAAAATTATAATATTTTAGCTTTTGTGGAAATAAAAGAATCAGGTTTTGATTTTTATGATGTAGCTAATAAAGAGGTAAGACATATCAAAGATTATATATTTGTTAGTGATGGCAAATCTTCTAAAAACGATTATTATTTTGCAAATAATAATTATATAGTTGTTAAAAAAGGAGATAACTATGGTGTTATTGATTTCTATGGAAAAGAAGTAATACCTTGCAAATATAAGAATATTAAAGGTATAGGTAATGATCTTTATATAGCTCAAGATAAAAGAGGTAATTATGGTTTAATCAGTTCTGATAAAGAATTAATTAAGTTTAATTATAAAGTTATTTATTATAGTAAAGGATATTATTTGTTGGTTGATAAGAATAATAAAATGGCTTTATATGATTCGGAATTAAATGATTTAACTGGATTTAAGATGGATTATGATTCTTTAATTGAATACAATTTAAGAAGTGATATAAATAGTATTAGATTAGAAGTTGTAGATGATAATGTTTATATTATTAATAATAATCTTGAAGACGTTAATAGAACAGAATATGAAGAACATACAATGTATTTGTTTACTGGTGTATTAAATAAATTTGAAGAACATGGTGTATATATAGATAATGATATTTATTTATATGATAATGATTATAATTTAGTTATTTATGATAAGAATATGAATGAGCTAGGTAGATTTAAATTAAATGCTAGCAAGATATTTGATATTTCTAAAATAAATGATTATATTTTTGAAATTACATATGATTATGAAGACGGATTAAAGACAACTAAGTATTATGATTATAGTGGAAAAGAATTGGAATATGATTATGGCAAAACAATGATTAAAGGCAAAGATTATATAGGTTGTATATCTGCTAATAACAAAGTATTATCAATTGTTTATAAAGATGATGTTATTGAAGAATTAAAAGAAGAAGATATTAGAATGAATGGTAATATTATTGTTACAAAGAATAGTTTATATGTTTTAGAGACATCTTAGGATGTCTTTTTTATTGAAAGAAAGGGGATATTTTGTTAATATTAGAATAGGTGGATAGGATGAAAAACAATGGTAGAGGATATAATTATTTACTATTTGTTTTAGTACTACTTATTGGAGTACTATCTTTTTTGTCTGTAAAAATATCTAATTCTTTTCATCCTGAATTAATAGTTGAAGAAACAAAAAAAATAGATGATTCTAATGTATGGTCTTTCTTAGATAATACAGCAGAGATGGTATTTCCAGAGGTAAAGGAAGAAATAAAAGAAGAAGTTAAAGAAGAAAAGAAAGAAGATCCAGAAACGGCTTTAAAGAAACAAGCTGCTGAAACAAAAGGTGTTGCCAAAAAGAAAGAAGTAAAAGAAGAAGTAAAAAAATATGAAACTAATGAAACTAGTTTTGGAATAGACGTATCTGAATGGCAAGGGAATATTGATTGGAAAAAAGTTAAAAAAAGTGGTGTTTCTTTTGCAATGATTAGAGTTGGTTATCGAACTTTAGATTCTGGTAGAATAGCAATGGATGATTCTTTTTTAGATAATATTAAAGGAGCTTTGGCTAATCAAATAAATGTTGGAATATATTTCTTTTCGATGGCTAAAGATACTGGAGAAGCTAGAGAAGAAGCTGAATGGGTTTATAATGTTATTAAGGATTATGATATTACATATCCAGTAGCTATAGACTCAGAGTTTTTTAATCGTTATAGATTAACTGGAGTAAGTAATGCCACATTAACAGATAATGCAATTGTCTTTTGTGATTATATAAAGAGTAAAGGTTATACACCAATGATTTATTCTTATGCTAATGCTTTTAATAATTATTTTGAAACTGCAAGATTTGCTAATTATCGTATTTGGGTTGCTCAATTTAATGATGAAATTACTTATAAAGGTAAATATCATATGTGGCAAAATACTAGTGATGGTCGTGTTGATGGTATTAGAGGAAGAGTAGATATGGATGTTGCTTATTTTAGTGTCACTAATGATGTTACAAAAGCATCTGTAGTCAATGGTGTTACTAATTTAGGTGATTTAGAAGTTGTTGAGTTTAAAGATTTAGAAATGGAAACAACTTTAACTAAAGATGTAATGTTAAGGACTAGTCCTTATACAAGTTTACCTAATAAAGCGGGAACTTTGAGAAGTGGTAGTAATATTACAGTTACTGGTTTAAGTAATAATTTTGTTAGAATAGAATATAATAACGATGTCTTTTATATAAATGATACAGAATGCTTTGAAATGATTTTAAATGAAGTATCCTTTGATTCTGTACGGATGGATGTTGTTACTAATAAAGATGTTGAATTGTTATCTAGTCCATATTCTTTTTTAGATAATAAAGTGGCTGATTTACCTAGTGAAACTGCTGTTGAAGTTGTAGGATTAAATCCTGATTTTACCAAAATAAAATATGATGAAAATATTTATTATGTATATGACGTAGATTTCTATGATGTCATTAAAGATTATAGAGGAAGTTCTAGTAATTAGAGCTTCTTTTTTAGTTTAAAAATGTAATAAATATGTTATAATATTCTTAGTATAGGAGAATAGGCTATGGAGAATAAAAGGACGTTTAAAAGTGTGTTATTTTTAATTGGTTTATTAGTACTTTGTATAGTAGTCTTTTTTGGGTACTATTATTTTACTGGTAAGAAAAATCCTATATCAAATATTTTTAATAATGAAAATAAAGTTGCTTATGTCGATAATGTTAATGGTATTTATGTTTATTATGAACAATTACCACAAGAATATATTATTAATAACTCTTGTAGTGTAGGTGCTATTAACTGGGAAATAGTAATAATGGGAGATAAATTTAAATTATATAAATCTTCTTGTTTAGGAACTTATCCTGTTGAATCGGGAAAAACTGAAGATTTAGAAATAAAAGAAGACTCAGAAAACAAATTATTATATTTCGATTATAAAGGTAATACATATTTTAAGAAACATGAAATTACAACGGTTTTAGTTGGAAATAGTTTTAAAGATAAAACGAAGATAAATCCTCGTTCATTAAAATTTTTGATTTCAGAAACTGAATTTGAAGGTAATTATTATGATATTAATGACGCACCTTTGGATGGTGCAACATCATATATGTTATCTTTAAAAGTTAATAATGGCATGTTCGTAGTTTCGATAAAGCCTTCTGGAAATAGTAAAAATATATTATATGAGTCATTCCCAGTATCAAATCCTGAAGATTTACCTGATATATATGCTTATGGAAAAGTTGTTGTATTAATTAATCCAGATAGATATGGAAGTAGATATCGCTATAGTATGGAAGTAATAAATCAAGAAACTTCAATTTATAATTTTGAGAATCAATTCCCTATAGAAGTTAATGGTTATACTATTGATTTAAATTCTAATATTTTTATTAGTTACCAACAATCTGATAGATCATTTAAAATGCTTGTTTCTCCAAACGATAAATTCTGTGAAGAAAATAGCGATAGTGATGAGATTGCTTATTATTTATTTACTATGAAATATAATTATCAAACTGTTAATTTTGATCCTCCAGAATTTGAAAAAATCGGATATAAAAAAGAAGGATGCAGCTATGTTAATAGCTTGTTAGGAGAATAAAATGGAAGGGTTAATAACAATAATAGGTTTATGTTTAGTTTTTTTACCTTTTATTCAGTTTTGTAATTATTTACTTAATCATATTGTTAAAAAAACTAGATTTGATAAGCATTTAGAAAATTTAAAAGATAATAGTAAGAAAATGATATATCTTGCTTATCTTGAAAGAATAGTATATGGGGTTTTAGTTAGTGTTTTCGGCTTCTGGATGAGTGAGTTGTTTCTAGATAATGTATCATTTACAATTTTTGTTATTTCTTTAGTTTTATATATCATTATTAAATATTTTGATTATCAAAATGAAGTTAATAAATGAGTGATATATTTAGTTAGATATGATATAATTTAAGATGATAGGGGAAGCGGTAAGATGAGATTCAAAGAAGAATTTTTAAAAGAATTAATAAGACGTTTAAAAGAAAATATAGATATTGTTGAATCCAGTTTTAATTTAGCTAATATAACATTAGTTAAAAATAAACTGTACAATATAGAACCAATAGAGTTTCATTTATCAGTCTTATTAGAAGATGATCCTTATATATTTTTAAATAAGTTGGTTTATGCAATTATTAACAAACAAGAGGTTAGAGTTGGAAGTAGTAATATAGCTTGTGATTTACTTCTTGAATTGGTTAATTTAGTTTTGGGGGAATTTAATTTAGGAAGGATTGGTCGAATTGAAAAATAATGAATTTTTTAGAGAAGATTTATTAGTTAATTATTTATATTTATTAGCTAAGAATGGTGAGAAAGCAGAGTTTGATATGTATTTTCCTCAAGTAGAGGCACATTTACAAAGAACTGCTGGTATTGAAGATAAAGATTACTTAGAAAAAGTAAGAACAATTATCGATTTTAAGAAAAAAGAAAAAACAATAGAAATGTAGGAGTGATTATATGAGATGTCCTAAATGTGGAGCCTTTTTGGATCCTGGTAAAGATGTATGTTTTATGTGTGGTGTAAATATTAAAACATATGTCCCAGATAACAATTCATTTGCTGTTCAGAGTCAAAATAAGGACTTTGGTTCAGGTAGTCAATTTTCTAATAATGGACCTGGCTATAATAGTCCAGGATATGGAAGTCAAAATAGTTGGCAATCTAAACCAACCGAGAATAAAACTTTAGCAAAAGCTCAAGAAAAGGATATATTTGATTTCTATGCTGAACATAAAACAGTAATAAGAATATTCTTATTATTCTTTGTCGTTTTAATACTTCTTTTCTCAGGATACAAGTATTATCAATATAAAACTAAACCTGCTCCTATTGTTCCTGTAGTTCAAGATTTATATTTTGAAATTGATGATAATTTTGAAAATGTTTCAGGTAACGGTGGTAAAGGAAATATGTTCTTTACTTTGACTGGTGAGAAAGGTAATGCTTGTTCTATTAATGTTGATACTGGAGTTACTTCTAGTGATAACTATGTAGAAGAGTTCTTTGAAACACAAAAGAAGGCTTTAGATCCAGAACTTGATAAAGAAGGAAATGTAATTGATCCGATGAAGATTTATTCTTCACAAGAAAATTCAATTACTATAAATGGTACTAAATGGTATTATTTGAATGTCTTTTATCGTAAAGATTTAGAATCTGATTTTAATATTTTGAAATATAAATATATGATTGCTTTAAATAAAGGTTATTATTATAGAGTTACTTTAAGTAATAATACTAATAGTAATACATGTAATTCCGGATTAGATAATTTTGTTAAATCATTGGAGTTTATAGAAAGCGGTAAATAAGACAATTTGAAATAAAAAGGAGGTGAGTGTATGAAAAAGTGTCCAAAGTGTGGAACCATTTTAGATGACTCAAAAAAGAAATGTTATATGTGTGGTACTGAGCTTGCTAAGACATCAGCTAATTTTGCTGAAAGTTTTAATATTAAAGTTGGTGCTCAAACTACTAAGGGTCAAGATAATGTTTTCAACAACGGAAAGAATTTCAATGCTAGAAGTAGCGATATGATTGGAAAAGGTAATAATGGTGTATTCTTTTCTAATAATAGTAATTCTAGGGGACTTTTTAATGGCTCACCGAATCAAGGATATAATCCAGATTTAAAGGCTGTTCCTTTATTACAGCCAGAAAATCAAGTTAATAAGAAAAAAACAAACACTTCTATTGATCCTGTTTTTGCAAGTTTCTTAGAAAAGAAAGAATCTAAAAAAACAAAGGTTGGAGAAGCGTTAGATAAAAAAGAAGCAGGTAAAAAGGGAGCGACAAATAATCAACCAGTACAACCAGTTGTTAAACAACCAGCTGTTCAACAGCCTGTACAACAACCTGTACAGCCAAAGATTAATACTCCTATTAATGTTCAACAAAATCAACAACCAACACCTGTTATTCCTGTACCTTCACCAGCAGCTCCTATTAAGGCAGCTCCTAATCCAGTGAAGGAAAAAAAGGTAAAAGAACCTAAAGAGAAAAAAAGAATATTACCATCATTTGATAATGGCGATACTGATTATAAAATTAACTTTAATATGATTTTTAATGCTTTGAGTTTTGTCGTTTTCTTAGGTTTATTAATATTTGGATATTTTAGATTTGTTAAACCTAAAAATGATGAAAGAGAAGTTTTAATTGGTAAATTATCATATGTTATGGATAAGAATATGCCAATGAAACAAGATGAAAAATATAGCAAATATTATTCTCGTGGTGAAGCCTGTGCAATTAAAGTTTCTTATGGAGAAACTACTGATGTAGATGGCTTTATTGATAATTATTTTGATCAAATTAGAGAACAATATGCGGCGGATGAGAATCATTTTACTAAATCAGAAGAGTATAAAATTAATGACAATTCATGGTCTGGTTTATCTGTACTAGAAATGGTAGAAAATCCGGCTGCAGCTGGTGATTTTTCAACGATAACTAAGTATAAATATATTTCTATTGTTCGTGATGGAAATTATTATAATATTGTATTTGCAAACACTTCTAATGATGGAGAGTGTTCTGCTATTTATGAGAATTTTATTAAAACATTAGATTTTAAGAAATAAGAAAGGGTATATGGGGTGTAGTTATGAATATTAGTATTAAAGAACTTACTACAATGCGTGCAAATTTGGAGAAAGAATACGAAAAGTTAGAAAAAAACATTAATAACTTAATTGTTAATGGAAAATCTAATGAAACTGAAGAGTTAGTTAAAAAACAAGATGCTTTAGATGAAAGAATAGATTTGATTGATAGAATATTATTCAATTTAGAAGAAACTCCAAAACTATATGAGAAACTTATTGAGTTATCTAATTAGTAGGCAATGTAGGTGATTATATGGCTAGGAAAATAAATAAGTTTTCTGCTTTTAAACTTTTCTATGATGAATTCATTTACAAGAGAGAATTTAATTATCAAGTTGTTTCTCGTAATTTAGATGCCATCAAAAAAGAAGTTTTTAAAGTAAGAAAAACTTCTAAAGTAAATTTGGATAATTATAAAGTTGTTCTTGAAAGAGCTAATAAAAGAATTAGAATTCAGTTAAATGAAATATATGATAATAATCCTAATATTTTTGAATTATATTACTTATTATATAAAGCTAATGCTCCAATAGTAAGTGATGAAATTAAAGATATGCCTTTTGTTATTTCTTGTTCTTTTTATGATGATTATAGATTAGATAATAAATCAGTAGAAGAATTAGAAAATAGTGATTATGTTATTCCAATTTATACTAGTTTGGAAAAGAAACAAATTAAAATTGATGCTGAAGGTACTAGTAGATTATTATATTTTATTGAGTTAATTAAAAATAGTGACGAATCATATAGATTTGATAGATTTATTAGAACTTTAAATGATTTATTAATTGATTTAAGACCCGTTAATGAAAAACACTTTGATTTCTTTGCTAAGATTGAAGATAAATTAAAAGTATTTAAACATTCTTGCGTAAGGTTTTTAAAACGCTTAGAGAGTGTTAGTGATATTGATGATATTTCTGCTAGATATAAAATTGTATTTAGAAAAGATTTACCATTAGAGTATGATGAATTTAAATCAATATTTTTAGAACACTTTGATGAACTATATAAAAAACATAGTGAGAATAGTGAATTAGCTAAAGGGTTCTTATATAGTAATAATATGTCTTATGAGAGTTACAAAGCTTTAGTTAATGAATATACTAAAGAAAAAAATAGATTACAAAAAGCATATGACAATGATAGATTTGAAGAATTAAGTGATTATGATTCTTCAGATTTAACTAGATTTAAAAATACATTAATAAATGCTTATTTTGATAATAGATATATTACTGATTTTGATTTATTAGAGACACCTTATGATTATGCTAATAGAGCTATTGAATATTATGTTTTAGCTGAAATGCTAGATGATCAGATGTATGAAAAAGTAATATTTGATAGTTGTCATTCTAAAAAATTAGGTCGTAATGGAGATGTTAATAGTGCTTTATTAGAAAAGCTTTACTATTTATATAATCCATTTGATTTATTAGCTAGATACGAAAAATCTCGCAAAGAGTTTGAACTTAATTTATCTAGATTAGGCACAGGATTTGTTAAAGATTACAGCAGTATCCTAAATGATTTAAAAATCAAAAGAGATTATCATGGACCAATTCCAACTAAAGAATCTATTATAGTTAAGTTGAATTCTAAAAGAAAAGATTTCTTATATGAACAATGTATTACTGAATTAAAGAATTATAATGAAAGTAATTCTTATGATACAAGAAATTATGATTTAGATGTTGTAGCTGATGGTTTAACGTCTGATGAGTTAGTATCTTGCTATCAAATGATGAAATATAAGATTAGTACTTTTGATTTCAATAGTATGATGATTATTGATAAAAATGTAAATGAAAATACATATGAAAGAAATGAATTATTAAAAGCTTTACAAGAATTCATTGCAAGAAACATTCTAAATTATTTGAAATTTGGTGAATTAACTGAAGATCAAAGAAATAATAGACTTAAAGATATTTGTTATACTTATTTAGATGAAAAATGCTTATTTATTAATGGTGAAAAAGTTAATACACCATCTGATATTAATAAGTTTAATAATATTAAGAAAAAATATAGTGAAAAAAGTAAATGGAGTAATTTACTTAAGAAGTACAATATTAAGTAGGTGATATTATGGACAAACTATTTGATGAATATAAAAGATTGCCTCTTAATGATAAAAGAGAAGTATTACTTTTAGAAATGCAAGAAGTATTAAAAGTAATAGAAAGTATTTGTAAAAAGAAAAAAATAAGTATAAATAAATTAAAAAGTAAGGAATATATTAAAGATAAACAAAAATTAATGGATGAAGATTATTTTGATTTATTGTTTATTTATCTTACTTATATAAAAGAAGATTTAAGTGAATTATTATAAAAGCACTATAATTTAGTGCTTTTTTTTGTTATACTAATTAACGGGGAGTGGTTTTATGAATCTTGAAGATATATTGGAGAAAATAAAGAGGTTAGAAAATGGTGGCAATGGAACAAATATGGTTTGTTTTATTGTAGCTTTTGATTTGTTATATTTTTTGAAAGATAATGATAACAGAGAAAGATTTATTCATGAGTATTATAAAAATGATAATGGTATGTTTACAGCTAATCTTAAGAAAATTTGTACATATTGTGAATCCATATTAATTCAAGATAATATATACGATAATATGCTTAAATCTATCGAGATGGAAGTACATAGAGATGAACTAGTAAGTATGTATAATTATTATGATGCTATGGATAGAATAGAAAAAGCTAATAATAGTACGAAGAGTATGGTTAGTGATGGATTTAAGATTAGACTTCTTAAAACTGTATTTGATTCTAGTAATGAAGATTTTCAAAAACTTAATACGAATGTTAGAGAATTAAAGACTAGATATGATAGAAATATAATAGATATAATTACAATTATTGCTATATTTATTGCTATTACAATTGGTATGGTAAGTGGTATTAGTTTTAGCTTACAAGCATTTAGTAATGTAACATCAATTAATTATAAAATAATATGTTTAGTAGCTTTATGTGTTGGCTTTGTAATAGTAAATTTATTCTTTGCAATATTTAAGTTTGTAGCTCATTTAGCAGGTAAGGAGATAGATAAAAACGGTTACTTCGTTTTTGTTGATGTAGTTTTAGTATTTTTAATAGTTTTTTTCCTTATTTTACTTAAAAAATAATTAATCCTGATAATAGTAGTTTTTGACTGATTTTATGTAGTTTTACTTGAAATTAACGATTAGTTGTGCTATTATTAGGAAGTCATGGACCTCTAGCTCAGTTGGTTAGAGCATCCGGCTCATAACCGGGCGGTCGTAGGTTCGAGTCCTACGAGGTCCACCACTTGATGCGGGTGTGGCGAAATTGGTAGACGCGCTAGACTTAGGATCTAGTCCTTCACGGGGTGGGGGTTCAAGTCCCTTCACCCGCACCATTATGATTATTACTCAAGGATACTTGAGTTTTTTTATGCTTTAATATGAAAAATGTAAAAAAATTATAATAATTAGCACTCTCTATTGACAAGTGCTAATTTTAGTGCTATTATATGTTTGTAATAAGTAATAAAGCATCTTATTACAGGTATTAAAAATTATATTAGTGCTACCCAATCGTAACACGTTATGAAAGGATGATGTTATATGATGTTAGTACCTAGAAGAAATAGCTTTGATATTTTTGATGACTTCTTTGATGATGAGTTCTTTCCAAAGAAACATAATCAAATGAATCTAATGAAAACTGATATTAGAGAAAAGAAAGATAAATATTTAATTGATGTAGATTTACCTGGTTATGAAAAAGAGAATATTAACTTATCATTACATGACGGTTATTTAAATATTTCTGCTAAAGTTAATAAAGAAGAAAAGAAAGAAGAAGAAAAATTCGTTCGTCGTGAAAGATATATTGGTGAATGTTCTCGTAGTTTCTATGTTGGTGACGATATTAAAGAAGAAGATATCCATGCTGAATTTAAGAATGGTATTCTAATGATTACTGTTCCTAAGAAAGAATTAGAAAATAAAGCTAAAGAAGTTAAACAAATAGAAATAAAATAAAAAAGATCAATCGAAAGATTGATTTTTTTATTTTCAACTTATAGTTGAGTTATTTCAACCATAACTCTATTTTTATATGATAAAATATAGATATAATAGTGATATCGAGGTGATAAATATGGCAAAAATTACAGTTGTTAGTGCTGTTTGGTGTCCATCTTGTTTAATTTTAAAAAAGAATTTAAAGAAGTTACAAGAAGAATATAATGATATTGAAGTTAAAATGTTAGATTATGATTTTGATGATGAAGAAGTAGAAAAACTAAATGTTGGTGATAAACTTCCAGTTATGATTTATGAAGATAAAAGATTAATAGGTGAGAAGAGTTATGAAGAAATCATATCATTCTTAAAGGAGAATGGTTGTATATGAAAAAGATAATATATTTATTATTACTTTTCTTTATTCCAACATTTGTATTTGCTCTATCTAGTGATTATCAAGATAAAGTTGCTGATATTGTTAAAGTAGAAAAGACAGAGAAAATTAATTTATATTTATTTCATAGAGCAGAATGTGCTCATTGTGCTCAAGAGAGAAAATGGTTAGAAGAGATTCAAGATGAATATAAAGATTACTTAGTAGTGTATGAATATGAAGTATCTAATGATTCTAATAATATGGCTTTAATGGAACAAGTTTTATTAGAAATGGATATTAAGGGAAATACAACACCTTTAACTATTATTGGAGATAAGTATTTTGTGGGTTTTTCAGACGCAACATCATCTTTAATAGAATCACAAATAAAAGAATATGCTGAGTTAGAAAATAATCCTAATGAGGTTAAAATACCTATTTTAGGGTATGTTAATATGAAGAAAGTATCTATTCCTTTAGTAGCTATAATTTTAGGATTTATTGATGGATTTAATCCATGTGCAATGTGGATATTATTATTCTTAATTAATATGTTCTTTGGTATGAAAGATCGTAAGAAAGCATGGATTTTAGGAATGGCATTCTTATTTGTTTCTGGTTTAGTATATTTTTTATCAATGTTAGGTATTAATTTTGTTTTAAGCATTGCTACTATTAAATGGATGAAAATATTAATTGCTTTATTTATTTTAGTAGCTGGTGTATTGAACTTTAAGAAATATTTAAAAATAAGAAATGAAGAAGCAGGTTGTACTGTTGTTGATAATAAGAAACGTAAGAAATTAATTACAAGAATGAAAAAGATTATGGAAAGTAAGACATTCTTATTATCTTTAATAGGTATTATGGCCTTAGCTGTTTCAGTTAATTTAATTGAATTAGCTTGCTCTTTAGGGTTCCCACTAATATTTACAGAAATACTAGCTATAAATGGAATTGTGGGAGTTACTAGGATATTATATTTATTATTATATATTTTCTTTTATATGATTGATGATATGGTAGTATTTGCTATTTCAATGATAACAGTAGAAGCTACTGGTATTACGAATAAATATAATAAATTATGTACATTAATAAGTGCCATTATTATGATATTAATGGGTATATTATTGTTATTCAAACCAGAATGGTTAATGTTAAATTTTTAAGGAGTGATATAAATGATTTATTTAGATTATGCTGCTAATACACCAGTTGATGAAGAAGTGTTAAGTGCTTTTGTTGATGCTACTAGAAAATATATTGCAAATCCTAATAGTAGTCATCCATTAGGTGTAGAAGCTAGAGAAAGAATAGAGGAGACATCGAAAGTAATTGGTGATTATTTTCATACGGATGCAAGTAATGTTATTTATACTAGTGGATCTTCTGAATCAAATAATTTAGTTATTAAAGGGATAGCTGAAATGAATAAAGATAAAGGTAATAAGATTATTATTTCAGCAGTAGAACATTCCAGTATAGTTGCGCCATGTAATTATTTAGCTTCTTTAGGATATGATGTAAGTGTTATTCCTTTAACTAAAGAAGGCATTGTAGATTTAAATGTATTAAAGAGTGAATTAGATGATAATACTATCTTAGTTAGTATTTGTGCAGTTGATTCAGAATTAGGAACAATTCAACCTATAAAAGAGATAGGTGAAATAGTAAAAGAGTATCCTAATATTATATTTCATACAGATGCTACACAAGCAATTGGTAAAGTAAACATAAATTATGAAAATGTTGATTTTGTTACTTTTGCACCACATAAGTTCTTTGGTTTAAATGGTTTTGGTGTTTTAGTTAATATTAATAATTATAAATTAACTCCATTAATTCATGGTGGCAAATCAACTACTATATATCGTAGTGGAACACCTGTTACTGGTAATGTTGTTGCTTTAGAAAAAGCATTTAGTTTAGCAACGGGCAAATTAAATGAAAGATATAATTATATTAAGACTTTAAATGATAAATTAAGAAATGAATTTAAAAATATTTCTTGTATTCATATCAATAGTCCGGAAAATACAATACCTAATACTTTAAATATTAGTTTAGTAGGAAAAGATACAAAAAATGTTTTAAAAAGATTAGAAGAAAATGGTATTTATTTATCTACTACAACAGCTTGTTCTTTAGGTAGTGCACCATCTAAATCTGTTCTTGCTATTACAGGATCAGAAGAGTTAGCTTCTAATACAATAAGAATAAGTATTTCTCATTTAACTAAAGTTGAAGAAATAGATAAATTCTTAACAATTTTTAAGGAAATAATAGGGTAGTTTTGCTATCCTTTTTTTGTGTTCTAAAATTGCATTATTATATGATTTATGGTAGTATTTTATTGGTTTGAGGAGAGATCCTTATGGAGAGATATAAAGAAATTGAAAGAAGTATAATTAAGACATATCGTAAAGAGATTTGGTCTAAGTTTATTAGAGCTATTAAAGATTATGAATTAATAAATGAAAACGATAAAATTATGGTATGTATTAGTGGTGGTAAAGATTCTTTTTTACTTGCTAAATGTATTCAAGAATTACAAAGACATGGCAAGATTCATTTTGATGCTAAATATGTAGTTATGAATCCTGGATATGTTGATAAGAATTTAAAACAAATAGAAAAGAACGCTAAGTTATTAAATATTCCAATAGAAATATTTGAAACTGATATTTTCGATGTTTCTAATATGTTAAATCCAGAAAACCCATGTTATATGTGTGCAAGAATGAGAAGAGGACATTTATATAATAAAGCGCAAGAATTAGGATGTAATAAAATAGCTTTAGGTCATCATTTTGATGATGTTATTGAAACAACATTACTTTCTTTATTCTATGGAGCAGAGATTAAAACAATGATGCCTAAACTTCATTCTGATAATTTTGAAGGTTTAGAATTAATTAGACCATTGTGTTTAGTTAAGGAAGATGGTATTTTAGCTTGGAGAGATTATAATAAGTTAACATTTATTAATTGTGCTTGTAAGTTTACAGAAATGGCTTCTAAAGAAGAAGGTTTTAGTAAACGTAAGGAAATGAAAGAGCTTGTTAATATGATGAGAAAGAAAAATAAAGATATAGATCATAATATTTATAAAGCTTTAGAAAATGTTAATATGAGTTGTATTCTCGGATGGCATGATGAAGATAATAATTATTCTTTCTTAGATAATTATGATAAAAGATAGTTTTAATACTTTTTAATTGTACTTTAAGTGATATCTTAGGTATAATTAGATTGGTTCTTTATTAATTAATCATTTTGAGGTGATGTTTATGAAGAAAAAATGTATTATGATATACAATCCAGTAAGTGGTAAAGGCTTTTCACAAGATATGGTTAATAAGTATCTTGAGATAATGCATGAATATTCTTATGATGTAACACCAATTGCTACACAAGCTTCTGGAGATGCCACAAAAATAGTGGCATCTGCTGAAGGTTATGATTTAGTATTTGCGATTGGTGGAGATGGAACTATTAACGAAGTAGTTAATGGTAATGCCATGAGAAAGAAACCATTAATAGTTTGTCCTTTACCTGGTGGTACTTGTAATGATTTTGCTACGATGGTAGGTTATTCACATAATTTAATCAAAAATCTTAAAATGGCTTTAGAAGGTTCAGTTAAGACTTTAGATGTTGGTATCATAAATAGTAAAAGTTTTATTTATGTTGCAGGTATTGGATTATTTTTAAATATATCTTATGATACTCCGAAAAAGGATAAGAAAAAATTTGGTTATTTAGCTTATATTTTGTATGGAGCTAGAGAAGTTTTTCGTCCGATTAAGATGTATAAATCAGAAATAGAAGTAGATGGAAGAAAATTTACTGGAGATTATTCATTAATGATGGTTTCTAATTCAAATCATATTGCTGGTATGAGTAATTTCTATCGTAATGTTACTTTAAATGATGGAGTTATGGAAGTTTTATTATTAAATTCTAGACATATTATTCCATTTGGTATTAATTTTCTTCTATTTAAATTAGGTTTTTCTAATAAACATATTATTAGATTATTAGGAAAAGATATTAAAGTTACTTTTGTAGATGAAGAAAGAGCTGTATGGGGTATTGATGGTGAAAGATGTCCATTAAATTCTAATTTCTATGATATTAAGATTGGTGGACAAATGAAATTTTTAATACCAAACAAGAATGTTGATAAGTTATTTAAATAGGTCATGGACCTATTTTTATTTGTCTAAATTTGCTTTATTTTATGAAAAAATATATAATATATAGCGATTTAGGGGGAGTTAGTATGAATGGTTTAGAACTATTTGATATTATTAATAAAGGTGTACCTAATTACGTTAGAGTTGAACTAGATACTAATACAATGATTAGAGAATGTGCTAGTGATAGAGCCAAATTAATTAGTGAAATTCAAAGAATAAAAACTCAATATGAACAAGAAATGATTAGAATGATGGGTTTTGATAAATATAGAAGTTATTTCTTTAGGGATTTTAGAATTTTAACTAGTTTTAGAACAGCTAGATCAACACTTAATATATCTCCAATTACTTTTATTGAAAGATTAAAAAGTATACTTGGAGTTAAGAATCCTAGTGTAGATTTTAATGATCAAGAATTAAAACACGATTTAACTGAAAGAATTGAATTCTTAAGAATAATAAAAAGCCCCGTAATTTTACAAAACGAATTTCCTGAAATTTATAAAGATTATGTTGCATCGAAAATGACTTTTGATCAATTAAAAAAAATAGAAGGAGATCCATCTTATATAAAATATATGAATCATCAATGGCAAATGTATAATGCCTTTGGATTTGATACTAGATTTGAAAACTTTGTAGCAAGACAAACACAAATGTATCGTAATTTTGTAGTTAGAGCTAATTCTGTTGAAACATATTGTGATAGAACACCAATAGGTTTTGAAAACTTTGAAGGTTTAGATAAAGAAAAATTTGGTTTTTATGTTGCATATAGATATTTAGAAACAGCTAAAGCTGCCAATGATTTTGAAACAATTCAAAATTGTGTATATTACTTAATGACTTATTTTAGAGAAATGAGAAATTATGATATTTCTATTAAGGGAGATAATGGTGAAGTTGTTACTTATCGTAAATTATTAACTGGTTTTAAAAAGATACTAGCAAGTAGTAAAGATATTAAACCAATTGATGAAGATAGAAGTAAGTTTACTAATTATCATATTAATCATGTTATTAATCATTTAAAGAAATATTATGGTAATATGGTTAACTGGTATATTGTTCCAAATAGTGAAGAAGTTCCAGTTCCATTAACTCAAGAGATGGTTTTAGGTAGACAAAGAAATGTTTTATCACAAGAAGCAAAACAAAGAATTATAGATAAACGTATGGCATTATATAATCAAAAGATTAATTTCTATGAAAATTCTGGATATGCATTTAAAATATTTGGTTGGAATGAATTTAATGGTTATATTTGTTATATTTATCCAAATGGTAAAATTATTATGGATAAATTATTTAATGATTATATTAAATGTACACCTGCTTATGATGAAGCTATTTATTCAATAGAAGCAAGTGATTTTGAAACATTAAGTAAAAAATCTAAACAAGAATTAATGCATAGTGATAAAGCTAGAAGACTATATCATGCTGGAGACTGGGAAGGTAAGAGTAGAGCTATTATTGAAGAACCTGGTAAACCAGAGAGTATAGCTGCTGTTAAAAAGTTAGAATTAACATTTAAAGCACAAAAAAACAACTCATAGAGTTGTTTTTTTAATGTCTTATTGTAATGATTTCTTTGGAGTACTTTCGACGAAACGATATGTATCTTCGAAGTCTCTTTTAGAAATACCATAGATATCATCTAGATTGGTTACGTTAATGAAACCACCAGCAGCGATTCTCATTTCTTGTCCCCATTGGAAGATTATAGCATTTATAGGTAGTTCAACAAATACTTGTGGACCACCAACTGGTTTGTATAATCCTTCAACATCTGTTCCTTCATATTTTTGATGGAACTTAGGAGCTGAAATGATCCATTGGTTGATATGACCATTAGCATCAACGATAGCGTTTCCGTTTTCGTCAGCTTTTGTAACAACCCATCCAGTTTCTTTTGTTTCAGGATCTTCTGTTACACGGTCTCTTTTTTCAACAATAGGTTTTCCTTCTGCGTCAACACTCCAAGTAACTATTTCTTCACCTAGAACTCCAGGTCTTGCAATAATTCTTGTGTATTTAACAGCTTGTCTAGGTACTAAAGTACCATTTTTCATCCCTTCTAGTACATATCTTTGAATGTCAATTCTTGCGTATTCTTCCATTTTTCAATTCCCCCTTACAATTCGTAAAGGACAATGAAAAAAACCTTTACGAATTTTTTCAAATTCATAAAGGTCTTGCAAATACAATTTTGAGTATTTATATATCCCGGATCCGGTTTCGATATGGCGAGATATATATTAAGCTACTCCCCTTTAAGTGTCTTAATTATACCAAAAATAGGCGATTCTGTCGAATTTTGCTATGGCTTTGTAAAAAGATTTATTTTGTTCGTTGGCTGTGATAAAATTATAATAGAGGTGGTTTAGATGAACGGCCAAGGTAATAATGGAATGAATAATAATCAAGGTTATAATCCAAATAATAATCCAAATAATAATCAAAATTATAACCCAAATAATTATTCTGGTGGAGTTATTAGAAGTAAGAATGTTAATGGTGGATATGAGTCTTTAGATGATTCTTATACTAAAGAAGATATGGAAAAAGACAAACAAAGACGTGCTGCTATTAATTATGATCTTAATAAGATGAATTCTGAGTTAACTGTTTCTACCAATGCTATGCCTGAAGATGAAGATGATTTCTTAAGTAAAGCTAAGAAGAAAGCTAAGGAACTTAAGGATAAAGGTATGGAATTGTTTAATAAGTTAAGAGGGGATTCTCAAACTAATTTAAGTTCTTCTGAATTAAGAAAAATGGAACTACAAAATAAGATGATTGGTAAGCAAGAGCAAGTTAATCAAATGCCTCAATCAAATAATGTTCCACAAAATAATGTTCAACAAAACAACGTTCCACAAAACAATGTTCAACAAAATAGACCACCAATGTCTCAACAACAAATGAGACCAAATGGACAACAGGTTAATAATGGTCAACCTATGATGAATAATCAAACGGGAAATGGAATGCCTCCAGTACCTCCTGTTGCACCAATTCCATCTGGAAGTTTGCCTCCACAACCAAAGAGTATGAGAATGAAAAAGAAAATATTTGAAGGACTTCCTAATGGTCAACAACAACCAAAGAAAGGTTTATTTGGTAATTTCTTTCATAAAAATCAAAACGTTGATCAAAATGGTCAAGTTGTTGAGCCATGGATGTTAAATCAACCATTAAGCGCACAATCTTTAGGTGTTTCTCAAAATGAGATTAAAAAAGAAGTTATAATATATGATGATAGTGGTAAGTATTTTAATGCTTCTGCTGATGTAGATAGAGTAAGTGAAGATAATAGCTTACATACAGAAAATTTTGCTAAACCGATGTTCCAAAAGAAAGTTAAACCTAATAAAGAATTAGAGAGAAAGAAAAATGGTACATTATTAAGAAGTTATTTTGGACGTAATTATGATACTATTTCGATGGGTGTTTTCTCTATAGCAGGTTTATTATTTGGAGGATTACGTTTTATTACATATAAAATGTTCCTTCTAGGTTTTGCTGCGTGGGGTGCTCAATTGTTTATTTTATGTTTTGTACCATGGCGTTCAGGTATTATGCTTTATTTTGGTTTAGGATTGATTCTAGCATTTATAAGTAATCCTATAATTATGGGTTATGCTAATGCGAAGATTAAAATTTATCGTATGACTCATTCCAAATGGGTTGAAGAACAATTAAATGCCTATGTTAGTAGTAAAAGTAAAACATATGGAGGATTAGCTTTCTTAATCTTTTTGCTATCAATTGCTGGAACAGCATATTTGTATTTCGCTAAAGATTATGAATTTAAAGGTATGATAGGTAATGGCTATGACTTTGTTAAAGGGATAATTGTAAGTAATGCTAGTTCAGAGCCTGTAACAATTCAATATGATAATGAAGCTAATGTTAATGTAGATTTTACTTATACGATGCCTAGTGAATTTGTTTTGAGTGATAATGTTTATAATTACTATATTAGTAATGAAGAATATGATTATTGTTCATTTAGTTTTAGAAAAGTAACTAATTATAATGAAGCAAGTAGTTTATTACAAGCTGTTAGAAAAATAACTAATTCTGCTGGTAAAATAGATTCTGAATTAGTTAATGATGTTTTATTTTCTAATTATAATTATACAGATAAAACAGGTAAGTATTATTATTTAAGTATTAAAGTTAAAGATAATCTTTATTTAATAAAATATTATAGTGGATCTAAGACACCACAAAATGTTTGTGATAATTATTATGTAGATATTAAAAATAGTATTAAGAAAGTAGAAACAAAAGTAGAATAGAAAAGTGATATAATAGCATCAGAGGGTGATTTTATGAAGATAGGAGTATTTGATTCGGGAATAGGTGGATTAACTGTTTTAGAAAAGCTTAAAGAAGTAATTCCTGATGAAGATTATATTTTCTATGCTGATTCAAAGAATAATCCTTATGGAGAGAAAACAGAAGAAGAATTATATGATATTACTTCAAATATTGTTGATTTCTTAAAAAATAAAGGATGTAAGTTAATTGTTATTGCTTGTAATACAGCTACTACTAGATGTATTAAGTATTTAAGAAATAAATATAAGGATTTAGTATTTATTGGTACAGAGCCAGCTATAAAATTAGCTTGTGATAATAATTATAATAATATTTTAGTTATGGCTACGCCAGCAACTATTGAAAGTGAAAGAACTAGTATTTTGGTTAGTGATAATAAGAAAGAAAATGAAAATGTTTTCTTAGAACCATGTCCTGGTTTAGCTCATGCTATTGAAACTGATGATCCTGAAGATGAAGCTATAATATTAGATAAAATAATGAAGAAATATGAAAAAGAAAATATTGATGCAATTGTTTTAGGTTGTACTCATTATCCTCATATAAAAGGATTAATAAGTAGTTATTTTCCTAATGCTACATTATTGGATGGCGGATTAGGAGTGGCTAAGGAAACTAAAAGACAGTTAGAAAAGCATAATCTTTCTACTAAAAAAGGTAATGCTGATGTGGAATTTATTCAGACTAAGTGACCCTTAGTTTTTCCTTTGCAATCTAAAAAAAATATTGTATAATTAAGAAGAATAGGTGGTTAGTGTGATGAACGAAGAAATTATTACTAATTTGAAATTGGTTTATAAACCATTAATAATGTATTATGGAGAATGGGAATTATTATCTAAATTAGAGGAGATTTCTCTAACTGATAAAAAGGGTAAAAATCTTTTTAATGAGTTCTTAGAAAGATACTACTATACACCTTTAAATGTTATTTTTAAGGATGAAGAATTAGCTAGATCTTTTAAATATGCCATTTGTTCTCGTTTAGGTAGTAGTGGAAGAAGTTTATTCTTCTCTAAAAGAGCTTTCTTAAGAAATGTTATTGCTAATGCTGATGAAATAGTAGAAAGTTCTGGAGACGAAGTTTATCAAGAAATTAAAAAAGCTTTAAGAGAAAGAAAAGATATTTATAGAGATGTAGATAAAAACGGAAGTGCTTCTAAATACTATGAAAGTATTAAGAATGAATATGTATCTTGCGGATATGATGTTGAATTAGAAGAATTTGTTACATTATGTAAGAAAAAATATACAAAGTTATTATCTGGTTATAATGCCGTATTAGATTTATTTGATAAATCTATAAATGTAGATAAGTTTATCGAATGTTTTGAACCTATTCAATTATATTTACTAACTTGTTATTCTTTACTAAAACACAGTGAAAAACATTATGATTCATATGGTAAATTAGATTATAATATTGTTGTTTTAGATGGATTTAGAGATTTAGTAGAGAAGGTAAGAAAAGATGATAATTTCTTTAATAGTCATATTATGATAGGTGAAGCTATTTATACTATAGATGATTTATTTAAAGAATATGATGAACTATTAAGTAGAGTTAATAAAAAATAGATTATATATCTATTTTTTTTTATTTATGATAAAATTAGTAGTATAAAGTAGTGTGATATTATGAGAGAGAAAAAATATGCAAATATTCTTAATGATGAGGTAGAAAAGGAAGAGAAACTTTCTACAACTAGATCATTAAAATATAAAGATTTACACGAAAAAGCTAAGATGACTGAAAAGGAAGAAGACTTTGAAAAAACAGCACCTATTTCTATAGATGAATTAGAAGCTACAGTTAAAAGTAAGCCTGTTAAGGAAGAAACTCCAAAGGAAGATGATATTTATCTTACATCGTCTTTAAAGCCAGTTAAAAAGGCATTAAAACCTAAAAGAATAGTTAAGATAATATTTATCTTTATATTGTTAGCTTTAATAGGACTATTATCATTCTTTTTCTTAATAAAACCTTTATATAAATGGTTTGTTAATAGTCAACCAATTAATGTTTACTATAATACAATGGATAATGTCAGTGATTATTTGATATCAAATATAAATGAAGATTTTGTTGATACAGGAATATTCTATGGAGATGTTAATTTTGAAATAAATACTAATGATCCTGATTTTAAAGATTTATCTAATAAAACATTTGGTTATGCTTTAGGTACTGATACTAAAAACAAAAAGATGGAAGAATTTTTCTATGTTAAAGCTAATGGTAAAAAGATAGGAAAATATTATTATGAAAAAGATGGTAAATCATATAATACATTCACCGATGGTAGTACTGTATTTGATATATCAAAAGAATATGATGCTGATAATGATGGAGAATATCAATTAATTGCTGAACTTCTTAATAATATATATTTATATAATAGTGAAGATACTAAATATTTTATTGAAAGAAATAGAGATATCTTTAAAAGCTTTATTACTAAAGATATGATTACTTCTAAAAGAGATACTATCGAAGTAAATGGTAAAAATATAAAAGTCACTAAAAATACTCTAAAAATTGATAAGAACAAAATGGAAGATATGGATAAGAAATATTATGAAGAGTTATTTGGTGATGAAAAGTTAGTAAAAGCTTATTGTAATTTGTTTGATCTTACTGAAGAAGAGCTTCGTGATAGTTATGAATTTACGGAATATGAAGATGATTATGAATTAATCATTAATATCTATACAACTAAAGGAACTAAGTTTGTTGGAATAGATATTGAACAAAATGGTTTTACAGATTTCTATTTATATTTAAATGATAAAGATTTTGAAGCACATATTAATTTAACTGATGATGAAGATAAATGTAAGGATAAAGAAGATTGTGCTATTCAAACTCAAGCTATTTATGATATTAAAGGTATATTTGATTCTAAGAGTAATATTACTACTGTTGAAGTAAAAGAAAATAGTAAAGAATTTATTAAATTAGAAGTTAAAACATTTAATAAAAATAAGAAAGAATTTAATTATGTAATTATATCTGATGAAGATAAAGTTACTGGAGATGTTTTATTATTAGTTGATGATAAAAGTTTCAATTTGGATTTATCTGAAAAATCTGGTGAAGTATATTTTAATATTAATGTAAACTTTAATTATTCATTTGATAAAGAATTGGCAATTTTTGATGATAGTAAAGTTGTAGAATATTCAGATGAAGGTTGGGAAGAATCTTGTGATGAGTTCCAAAAATTATTAGAAGATAATAATGCTGTAGAAGCTTATGTTATGTGGAGAGAGTTGTATTCAGCAATTATAGAATCGTTTGCTGAAGAATATGAACAAGTCCAAGAAACAGTATCGTTATAGAATAAGTTACATTATGTAACTTTTTTCTTTGTCTTAAATAGGAGAATATTATATAATTGTAATAGGTGATTTTATGATTTATAAGAAAATCGATAATAACCATTATGTTATTAGAATTGATAAAGAAGAGGAAGTATTAGAAAATCTTACTTCTTTATGTGAAAAAGAAAATATTAAGGCAGGATCTGTTGTAGGATTAGGAGCTGCTAAATATATAAAAATTGGTTTATATGATGTAGGAGCTAAAAAATATAATAGTATTGAAATGGAAGAACCAATGGAAATAACTTCTTTAGTAGGTAATATTAGTACTAAAGAAGGTAAAACATATCTTCATTTTCATATAAATGTATGCAATAGTAAGATGCAAGTATTTGGAGGTCATTTAAATTCTTGTATTATTGGAGCAACATGTGAACTAGTTCTTACAGTATTAGATGGTGAAATCGATAGAATCTATGACGAAGATTTGGGTTTAAATTTATTTAATTTATAATAAAAAAAGGAAATTAGACATTTTTTACAATAATTATATATAGAGGGTGATTAAATGGATAGTATTTTGAAAGTTGAAAAATTATGTAAGTTTTTTGGTAAAAAACAAGTTTTAAAAGATGTCTCTTTTGAAGTTAGTAAAGGAGAAATACTTGGTTTTGTAGGACCTAATGGTGCTGGTAAAACAACAACTATTAAGCTTATTTTAGGATTACAAAATATCAGTAGTGGAACAGTTACAATAAATGGATTTGATGTAGTTCATGATTTTGAAAGAGCAATAGCTAAAGTAGGAGCAATTGTTGAGAATCCTGATGCTTATATGTATTTATCTGGATGGGCTAACTTAAAACTTGCTAGTAATCTATATGGAGATATTTCTGATGATGAATTAATGGAAGTTGTTAAATTAGTTGGTTTAGAAAATAGAATTAAAGATAAAGTATCTAAATATAGTTTAGGTATGAGACAAAGATTAGGTATAGCTCTATCTCTATTACACAATCCAGAAATATTAATATTAGATGAACCAACAAATGGCTTAGATCCAGAAGGTATTAAGGAATTAAGAGATTTAATTAAAAAGTTAGCTAAAGAGAAAAAGATGGCTATATTGATTTCATCACATAATTTAGCTGAGTTAGAAAGTTTTATTACTGATGTATGTTTTATCAAGAATGGAGAAATAATTAAAACTGCTCCAATTGAAGAAGTTAAAAGAGTTGGTGATAAACCATCTTACATAATTGCTTTAGATAGGGTAGATGGAATTGATGACGTTATTAAAGCTGAGCATAAAGTTCAGGGTAATACAGTAACAGTTCAAGCTTCAAGAGATGATATTCCTGATATTATTAAAAATCTTGTTAAAAAAGATTATAAAATATATGGTGTATCTCAAATGGTTCAATCTCTTGAGGATGCATTCTTAAATATAGCAGGAGGTAATCAAATTGTTTAGGTTAATTAAAAATGAATTATATAAAATATTTCATAAAAAATTTATATATGTAATGATATTCTTAATTGTTGGTTTAAGAATATTTGGTAATACTATTTTAAATGTTGATATTGATTCAAGTTTAAGTTTTATGTATGAATCATCAGCAACGGTTTTAGAAGAGGATGATTTATCTAATTATAGTAAAGACACTCTTCAATATTTAGTTGCTGATAAAAACTTATATGATGGCTATAAGATTATTAAAGATAATAATTTTAAAAGTAATTCATGGCAAGGATATGTTATTACTAATGGTGTAATCAATCAAAATATTGCTTGTATGAATGATAGCAAATACATTAATAAAGATAATGAAATTTATGAAGAATGTAAAAAAGAACTTGATAAGAATTTAACATATGTTAAAGATGGCAATTGGAAGTATTTTGTTAATCTTGAAATAGATGAAGCGAAATCTAATAAAGCAATGTTAGAAGCACAATTAGATCTTGTTGAAACTGAAGATGAAAAAGATGATATAAAAGATCAAATTGAATCAGTTAATAATGTTATTACAGCTAATGAGTATAGATTAAAATATGAAATTCCTGCTAGTTATAGTATGAATTCTAATTTAATTAATTCTTATGTTGCTAATGCACAAATGTGGGAACAAGTTCAACATGATGAAAGTATTATTAATAAGTATGAAGATTTATATAATAAGAGATTGGTTGAAAAAAATTATAATGTTTCTAAATATAAATTAGAAGAAGATATAATACCAGAATCTGAGGGAATTATTTCTTCTCAAGATTATCTTGTTTCATCATTTACATCTGCTGGATTCTTTATGATAATCTTAATAATTGTTTTAGGATCTACAACAGTTGCTGATGAATTTAATAAAGGAACGGTTAAACAATTATTATTAAAACCATATACGAGAACTAAGATATTATTTAGTAAGTATTTAAGTTGTTTAATAGTATTCTTAATGTTTATTATTGGATCGTTGTTTGTGTATACAATTATTGATGGTATATTCTTTGGCTTCAGTGATATATTTAAACCGATTGTAGAATATAATTTCCATAGTGGTAAAGTAATAGAAATAAATACATTTGTATATTGCTTAATTAATTTCTTATGTGTTTTACCACATTACTTAATACTATTTACAGTTGGTTTCTTAGCAAGTATTTTACTTGAGAATTCTGTTGTTGGTATTATTATTCCATTAGTATTAAATACATTTGGTGATTTAATTACTGCTTTAATACCTAGAAATTTAGAAAGATTGAGTGCAATTATGCCAAGTAATTGTTGGGAATTAAATGATTTCTTGTTTGGAGGTTTAGCTGAGAATCAATATTCTTCATTAGGATTGTCTTTAGTTGTAGATATTGTCTTAATTGCAGTAATGCTAGTAGTATCAGTTATTTTATTTAAAAAGAAAGATATTAAGAATCAATAAAAATGATGATTTATTCATCATTTTTTATTTTATATGATATAATTTAGTAGAATAGGGGCTTGATAGTATGAAGTTTATTAACTTAAAAAAGAATAAAGATACTAATCAAAATAATAATGTGATGAATAATCAACCAATGATGAATAACCAACCAGATTATAATCAAATGGGTCAACCAATGATGAATAATTATGATCAAATGGGTGGTTATAATCAGGGTATGCCACAACAAGATATGTATGGTAATCAAATGGAACAACCAATGATGAATAATTATGATCAATCTGGTTATTATAATCAAGGTATGCCTCAACAGGATATGTATGGTAATCAAATGGAACAACCAATGATGGATAATTATTATCAAGATCCTAATATGAATCAGAATTATCCTGATAATTATATGCCGGCTAATGAAGAACAATATGCCGAAGCTCAAGTACCAATGCCTGAAGTTCAAACTCAGGTAGAAGAACCTGTTGTTCAAGCTGAAGCTCCAGTTGAAAATAATGTTAATATGGAAGCTATAAATAATATGATTAATATTGATATGGCTCCAGCTCCAGTAGAAGAACCAACTCCAGAAGTAACAGAAGAGGTTGAATCTTTAGAGGAAGAAGAAAAGGAAGAACCTAAATTAGATCCATTAAATAATGCTAATAACCCTATTCCAGTTAATCCAGTTGCTGTTGATGTAGTAGTTGATGATTCTGATGCGCAAAAAGCTAAAACAGGTTTCTTTGTTAATGTTGGTATGTGTATTAGTTTATTCTTTAAACCAGCAACAACGATAGTAGAGAATACTAAAAAATATAGATTAACTAATAAAGCTTTTTCGGTTTATATATGGATGAATGTACTTGCTATCTTATCATGTATAGTAAGTAGATTAATATTAGGTAACTTTGTAAAAGTTTTAAGTCCAGTTACTGGTAGATATAGTATTAAATTCAATATGGGGCGAATGATGATGCTAGATAATTATTTAGGATGGTTAATAGCTACGTTATGTATTTCGTGCGTATTGGTTTTATTAATAGCATTAGTTTACTATGCGTGTTCTTTTATGAATAGTAAAGGAATATCTTTTGGTACATATTTAATGTTAGCGACAATTGGATCTGTTCCAATAGTAGTTGGTTTACTAGTATTAATGCCAGTTGGTGCTCTTATTTCAACATATTTTGGTTTAATACTATTTATAATATCTTTCTTATATGGTTATTTAATATTTATAACAGGTGTTATAAATGTATTGAATTTTAAAAATGTTGATTCGTTATTAAGATATAATTTAGTTACAATGTTAATATTAGGAGCAGTCCTTGGAGTAGTCCTAATAGTTGTTGTAAGATATACTAGTTATGATTTAAGCTATTTAATTAGTGCTGCAGGTTTAGGTTAATCTAAACCTTTTTTTATGCACAAAAAAACTACTCAATGAGTAGTTTATTTTTAAATGGTGACCCGTACGGGATTTGAACCCATGAATGTATGCGTGAAAGGCATATGTGTTAACCGCTTCACCAACGGGCCATTAAAATGGTGGGCCTGGGGGGACTTGAACCTCCGACCTCACGCTTATCAGGCGTGCGCTCTAACCAGCTGAGCTACAAGCCCATTTCTTTTGGTCTTAAGTATTGTATCTTATTTTTGTCATTTTGGCAAGTTCTTTTGCTTTTTCTTGCTGACTAAATAAGTATATCAAGCATTATTTAAAAATGCAACACAAAAATTACAAAAAATCGTAAAAAAGTGCTATACTATGCCAACAAGTGGTGGTTTTGTTATGGAAAAGGAAAAAATGAGGGAAATAAGGAACATTATTGAAGATATTAATAGCAAAGGAATAAGTGAAGAAGCTTTTCTAGCTTTAAATCCTTTATTAAATGTTGGAGATATTCCTCTACATTTTAGTAATGTAAATCCTAAAGCTGCTTCTTTTAGCCCTAATTATAGAACTATTCTAGTTAATACCAAGAAAATGATTAGTTGGGTTGATGAAATGGTTAAGCAATCATTAAATTATTTTTATGTTAGTGATGTTAATTTATTAAAATCATATTTAGTTGTATATGTATTATCACATGAAGTTGATCATTCTGTTCAATATTTGATTGGTAAAGGGGATATGGAAGGTAGATTTCCATTTAATCACGAGGTATATAAAGATTTATTTAATATTATAGTACCTAAAAAGTATATTATTCCAAGACCAATTTCTTTTGTTAGAGATACATATAGATTTTTTACATATCAAAAGAATGCTTATGATTATATTTTAGAAAGAAATGCTTCAATAGAAGGATATGATTTAGCTGCCAATATAGCTAGAGAAGTAGGGGATGTAGAAATAGCTGATTATATGATTTCTTCTCGTAATACTTTTATGTTAATTGGTTATGCTCAAGATGGAACTGGAGCTTTAAAAGCAACATATTCTGGTCTTAAGATGATGAGAAAATATAATAAGTTAAATATTCCAGAAATGTCTTTATTAGATAAATGTAGAGAAGGTGTTGAAATAACTGAAGAAGAAAGAAAACTAGTTTTATCTTCTATTAAAGGTAGCATGAAATTTAAGTAATAAAAAAAATCTCTTAATAGAGATTTTTATTTTTAAAATGGTGTCCCCTTGGGGGCTCGAACCCCAGACCCACTGATTAAGAGTCAGTTGCTCTACCAACTGAGCTAAGGAGACATTCCTCTTGGTACATGTAGAATTATACAACATCTTTTGAAAAAAAGCTAGAATAAGTTGCTTTTTTTCGATAATATTTAAATATTATTGTTTTAAGTTGGTAAACTATGATAATTAATAATTGACTAAGAACTAATAATTGGTTATAATTTAGTTGTTACCTTGGTTATGGAGCAGTACTCAAGAGGCTGAAGAGGCGCCCCTGCTAAGGGTGTAGGTCGGGTAACTGGCGCGAGAGTTCAAATCTCTCCTGCTCCGCCACGTATTAATTAAAGTCCATTAGGACTTTTTTTATTGTGTAAAGTAAAAGGCTTTAAAAATTGCCTTTTTTTTCATTTTATGGTAGGGTATAACCGTTTTATTATAAAACAAGAAAGGAAAGGTGATACAAATGAAAATAATTGTTAGAAATGAAGAAGGCATTCATAAAGTATATGTTCAATTACGTGATATTGAATATATTGGAGAAAGACATCGTTCTCATTATTTTTCTAACTATGCTGTTAGACAACATAATAAAGGTATTAAATCTGACGACTTTATATGTGTTGGTAATACTGGATTAGCAAAATTAATTGTTGAATATCCATATATCGTAGATTTTTCTGAAGTTGCGCAACTTGATTCTGGTGCAATCTCTAGAATGATAGTTTTATCTCATCAATTCTTACCAACTCCTAATCAAAAAGCTGATGAAGAGCATAAAATTGAAGATTTGATTGATATTATTAATTTCAAAAAGGGTATGTTGACTTACCCGATTCCAGTATTTTATGATAATAATATATTATTTGACAATGGAGAGGTTGTTTTCGGGAGTACCACACTTCCTGGATATTATATGTTAAGATCTTATGATAAGAGTATGGATTTAAAAGCATATTTAAATGAGAATGTACAAACTTTATTTAGTGAAGTATTACCAGATAAGGAAATGGCTTCTTATGAAGCTTTACCTGTTGATGGTGATATTATTGTTAAATTTAAGACAAAGAATAAATTATTTTCAAAGTTTAGAAAAGGAATAACTGTTTAGTTATTCCTTTTTTATTCTAATGTTGCTTTAGATAAAGAATTAATAAATTCTCTCATTATTGTTAAGTAGTTATCTCCATTAGCTCTTTCTTCATCTGTTAATGTAGATATAGTATTAATTTCGATAAGTTCAACACCATAATTTGCTACTAAATCTTTAACACTATCTGATACATTTTTTTCGTCTTTTACTAAGATATATTTGTATGTTTTATTTTTAAATTTATTTACGATAGATGATGTTATATTATTTTCATTACTAATATTAACAACATTGAAACCATATTTACTTAAGAATCCAAATGAATCGTAAGCAATTACAATAGTATTTTTATTTTTCTTTTCTGCTGTTTTAGCTATGCTTCTTATTTCAGCATCTAGAGATGATAAATCTTCTTCTAGTAAACCATAATTCTTTTCTATTTTTTCAGCAGCATATTTAGAACTACTTAATTCTTGAAGATTAGTTTTAACTGTATTAGCAAGCATTAGGTAATTACTTGGATTTAACCATAATTCTTCAATACCATATGTATATTTTAAACTATAAGAGGCATCTATTAATTGAATCTTTTTATTTTTATTAATTAATGTTTTAGCAATTTCTTTTTCATTTCCTAATCCTGTATATATAAATAGGTTAGTATTACCAGAAAAGTCTTTAAGTTGTTTATCTGTTAATTCATAATTATCTATATCAGTACCATTAGGATAGATACTTTTTATATTATTTGTATCATATAATCTTAAGACTAGATATTCGATTGGATAGACCGTTGTAGTTATATTTGATCCCTCTAGATTATCGTTTTCCAAACATCCAGTTGTTAAGAACAAAGACATTATTGTTAGTATTGTTAGTAGTATTATTTTCTTTTTCATTTTATCACCTTAATTCATGTTTAATTGTACTATAAATTATCTACTTTGTAAAATAGGATTTAATATTTTTTTGGTTTGTGGTAATATTATAGTAGGTGATAATATGAAGATATTAGAGGAAGATGAAAAGTTCCGTTTTATTATTACTATTTTAGTATGTTTTGTAGCTATTGTAGTAGGTTTATTAACATATGCAGATAGTAAAACAGCTGCTGACTTAGATGGGTCTAAGGGTATATCTAAAGATAATTCTATAGGTGGTAGAGTTAAAGAATATTTTGAATATCATGATTTAGTTAATTCTGATACTTTATTAACTTGGAATATTGATAAGAGTACTATTGTAAAAGATAACTTATATTCTGTAGAAGGTTACTATGTATGGAGTAATTTAT
>JAEEGK010000777.1_pt1 | contig 79540 bp, 62 predicted proteins | sample 8958771 | NCBI WGS metagenome assembly JAEEGK01 (sample SAMN16246547, study PRJNA631951) | gut metagenome | biome: gut microbiome; feature: rumen; material: SC-attached | host: Bos | place: Iran: Karaj | collected 2018-10
CTTATCGGCATCAGCCTTCATCTGTGCCTCTTCTACGCTGCCTATGAACATCAGCGAATGTATGTGCTCAGTCAGTTCAGGCAGCAGCTGACGTATGATGTAGTCCTGCGAGTGTACGAAGGTAGAGGTAATCTCTGGTTTGCATGTCACTACTTCCTCGCGTACCAGGTGCAGCAGACTGTCGTTCTTGTCGCGACCCTGTGCTATCTCCACCATTCGTCCTGCCTCTACGGCTCCGGCCATGCGGCGGAAGATGCTGTCAGGGATGGCGCGTATGGCTGTGGCAGGAGCCACTACCATATTGTGAACCACACCCATATAGAGGTCGCCATCGGCACCTATCAGTTTCGCATCCGTACTGGTTGAGATGTCTTCCTTGGCAGACATAGTGTAGTTGAAGGCACGCTGTCCGCTACCCGACCATATCAGGTCGATGGCTACGCCGAAGTAGCTCTCCGTGCTATTGTTGAATCCGCCTACGGCACCTCCTCCCATTGGTGCTGCCACGACGCCCGTGAACGAGTTGACGCCTGTGCCCACACCGAGGTTGATAGTCACGCCGGCAGCCCACTTCAAATCCATCGTGTAGGAGTATTTCAGCGTTGAGCCCTTCGACAGGGTGGCCTTCGACGCTCCTCCTGGCGGGTCGCGCAGGATATCGACGAGCACTGGTGCCGAACAGCTGAGTATGTCCTTGGCTCCTGTCTTCTGACTTACTTTAAATATGTATGCACGCAGAGGAGTTGCCTCGTAGTATGTGCCGTCCATCAGCAGTGTCATGGTCATCGTGTGCAGAGCCTTTTCGCCTGTCAGCAGGTAGGGTGTCTGTGCAGCCCTCAGCACGTATGTGGCCTCGCCCACGCTGTCGAGTGTCAGCGTGTCGCGGTGCAGGGCATCTATCATGCCGTTGTGTATGGTCACCGTGCCTCCGCTCAGGCGTACCACTTCCTTACGGTCGCTGTTGTGGTCGTTGTTATAGTAGTAGCGTTCGGTGGCTGAAATCTTCAGCGGATATTGCTTGTCGGTGCTGAATACGGGGTATCCGAAGGTGTAGTGAGCCTCCAGCGAGTCGCGCTTGTTCTCTGGCCAGTTCTGCTTCCTTACGCCATATACTACTGACAACTGCTCCTTGGCTCCGGAGAGGTTCTGGTAGCCGTAATAGCGGTCGCCGAAGTACTCGAACTCGGCAAAGCCCTGCTGCTTGTAGTCAATGATGACAGGCGAGTGGTAGATGCGGTTGTACTTGGCATGATACTCCTCCACGGGGTTGGCTACTTCCAGTCCGTAGCCGCTGGTTTTCCACTTGCCGTTTATAGTGTCGTGGTGCAGCGTCAGCGAGTCGCTCAGGTCGAGCACGTCGCCCATCTGTCCGTCTTGGAAGAGGCTGGAGTAGCCTTCTGCCGTAATCTGCTGAATCTTCCACTTCACAGGCGGCAGCAGCACTTCGTATTCTCCTGTATTCTCGTCGGGGTAGATTTCCATGCGGTTCAGCGTGGTGTGTACACGGGTCTGACAGGTGAACTTTGGGTCTTTGGCTTTGGCATGTGTAAAGATTTCGTCGCGAGTCTTCTTCGTGCGGTCCTGTACGTCCCAAACCAGTCGCGAGGCATTGTCGCCCTCCAGGGTGATGACCATCTTCAGCGAGTCGCCAAGGTTATTGTTCGACAGCGCATAGCCAAGGGGCTTCTCTCCCTGGTCCTTACCGCCAACGACGCGACCTATGAGTTTGATGCGCGTCTCGTCGTAGAAGTAGTAGCCGTCTTTGTCAGTCTGGAAATCTACTGTCGAGTCGTTGTTCTCTATGTAAAAGCCCTTGTCAGTGAAGTCATGGTTCTTCTTGACAGCCTTCACCTTGTGCTTGCCGCGCAGAATGCGGAAGTCGAACTTACCCTCGAAGTCGGTCTTCACCTCTCCGCTGGCGGTATGCACCTCGCGGCCGTCCACTTCGAAGCGTACTCCCTGCACGGGGATACTGGTACCTTTATACATGACCAGACCTGTGAAGCGCACTCCGCTGGTGACGGTAAACGTGCGTCCCTTCTGGTAGTTCGACTGGGCATCGAAGGTTACATACAGACCGCCCTTGCACTCTTCGGCAAGGTCGTCGTCAGACACTTCGCTCACCGTCAGCTGGTAGGCACCCTGCTGCTTGCCCCAGTAGGGCAGTTTCTCAATGACGTAGAATCCTGACTCGTCAGTCACGCAGCTGCCGCCCTTGGTGGGGTCGGAGCCGTCGCCATATTGCGATGCCGTAACGCGGACACCTGCCACACCCGTACCATCGGCAAAGCGCACATAGCCCTCCACCTTACCTGTCTTAATGCAGTGGCCGGTAACGATGTTGGTCTGTGTGGTGTGCAGACCCTCGCAGTCGTTGACTGACTGCACGCGGTATTCGTAGTCGAAGACTGGCGACACCGTCTGGTCCTCATACTCCGAGGTCGAGATTTGCGATGCTATGGTTTCCCAGTTGGCTCCCGTAGTGGTGTTGCGGCGCATCACCTCGAAGTAGTCAACAGATTCTTCCGTCTTGTCCCACGACAGCAGTACTGAGCTCTGTAGCGTCTCGCTGCGCAGCGAGTTCTCCAGCACATGCCCCAGGCTCTCAAAGTAGTAATCGCCTACAGGTACGTCAGGACCGAGCGATACGGTACGTGGCGTGGGATTGCCGTCAGCATCTTTCGTCCAGCCCCGTTGTAACAGCAAGACGATGATTTCGTCGGCAGACATTCCATCAACGTCGCCAGAGGCTAAATCGATGTCAATATCCTGTATGGACTGAGTAGTCAGGACGGGGACAGCCTTGCCGCCTACCACCTGCCAGTTGCTGCCTAAACGCGGAACAAGTTCTTCGCTGGACAACGAACCAACCACATTGCTGTTCGCTGCGCTCCAGTCTTGGTAACTCCAGTTGTTAGTCAGGTTGCTTCCATTGTTATTATATTCTGTGCCTATGTCTCTTGTAACCATGCCGTTCCCCCTGCGAGTGTTATAAGCGCCTTCCTCCAAACAGTTACGGACCTCGATGGCGTTTATGCCATTGGGGCAATAGCCTATGATTGCACCTCCTGTCACTCCCGTCAGTGTACCGTCGAAACGACAGTTGGTCACAGATACATTGTCCTTTGTTTGAGCCCAGCCGATAATGCCTCCCACTATCGGCAAGTCAGAATCATTACTTTTCACCGTAGTGGATACCCAACAGTTACTGATTACATTCTGTCTTCCATCAAGATTGTATGAGTTGCCTACTAATCCGGAAATGAACCTTCCACCTTCTACTGTTCCCGTCACGTGCAGGTTCTTAATGGTGTAGCCCTTGCCAGAACGGAACGGAGCGTTATAGTCTCTTCTGGGACTACTGGTAATGTCCACGTTGATGGTATGGCCGTTGCCGTCGAATACGCCACGATAATTTTCTACCATCTCCGTGATGGTAATGTCGGCATTCAGTATGGCATTCACGTCGCTGTTGCCGAGAGCATCAGACGTTTTTTTGCAGAAATAGCTCCAGTCGGCATCACTGTTGATGACAATAAGGTCGGGAGCATACTCTTTGGTGCTGTGGCAGTTTTTATAGGTCACGTTGCCAGAATTGTCATGACGCACCCATGTGTTGCAGTCATCCATTCCTGTGTTGATGGCTTTGGGCGCAAAGAGACAGTTCTCTAATTTCACATTCTTGAAATTATCAGCCCAAGCCACGAAACCTCCGTTTCGTTTATTGCCAGCTCCATCAAAAATTCCATCGAACACACAATCGGTGATTATCAGTTCGTTGATATTCATGGCTGCACCCACGAAACCGCCGACGCATGAGTCATCGTTTACATTATTAATCAGCTTGACCGATGAATGACAACTTTCTACATTGACAGTGGAACCACTGACGATGGAACCGATGAGACCGCCTTGATACTTCTGAGTAGAGCTGACATTACCCACCGTACGCAAACCGCGGATGGTGGCATTGCTGACGAAGCGGAAAGGACCGGTATGCTGTTGTGTCGAGTTGATGTTGCAGGTCAGCCTATGGCCGTTGCCCAGGAAGGTTCCACGGTAAGGTGCAGAAGCATCACCCACCTGTTCAGCGATGGAGATGTCTGCCATCAGTCTGACGTTGATGTCGTATTGTCCCTTGGCCGCCTTCACCATCTCGGCGAACTGGTTCCATTCGGTTGTGGAGCGGATGGCGACATTCTTACTGCTTGCTTCTGCCGCCAACTGCTTCGGGCTCATATAGACACTGGTGGTGCCATCAAACTCGACAACGAAGTCTATATTATAGTACACGCACGAACGGGGCAGCTGTACCACCTTGGTGCGGGCCTCCATCTCCTCGGCAGTGAGCACGTGGGTGATGGTATCTACTGCGAAACCGTCGCGGTTGACCATCTTGAGGCGCAGCTTCATCTGGGCACGGCTGTCCCACACGGCACTATCGCCGGCGAGGTAGTCCCACGAAACGCGGACGGTGCGGGCGGCCTCATCCTCCCACTTGGTGGTATAGTTGTTACCTACTTCCAGCAGGTGGATATTTTTCAGGTCAAGTGTCGTCGTGTGCGCATTGGGATTGCTTTCGCCGATGCCCCACAGCTCACGTGCAGCACCGCGAACTACAAGGTAGAGCGGCGACACGCTGCCACCCTTCAGTTGAGCGTTGGAAAGGGCACTGATCAACGTAGAATCCTTAAAGTTGTAGAAATTTACGGTATCTTCATACTGTACGACGCCTATCGACTGCAGGTCTTCCCTATTGCCCGTCAGAGAGCGCATCACAATAAACTGGTCGCCAGGTACGATATCTTTGTGCTTAGGATAATTTACAATCCAACTAACATTTATTGCACCGCGATCGGAAAGTCTTTTTATTTCGCGTTCCCTATCGGCAGACAGTAATGACGGATAATGCAACGTTACGTCTTGATCTTCCGTACGTTCTACCTTCAGGCTTCCAACATGTAGCTTTACCCTGAGATCCATCCATTTGCGAATTTCGTTGGACTTCACATTGATGAAACCTGCGTAGGTTGGAGTTTTGAACTCGATTAGGTCAATAATGTGCCTGGTCCGAGCCTCCCCGTTATTATAGGAGCCCCCAATACTCTTGACGGCCTGGTCGCACGAGAATGGTATCTTCAGCATACCTTTCTCTTCTTCCTCCGTACCTAGCACCATGTCGTATATCTCGAACGTCACGTCGCCAGCGGCCGGCCAGACGTCCATAGCAGGATCGGCAGTGTCCGTCCATGAACCGGACTCTTCCTGATTGAATCTGTCTTTCGCATCTAAATCACGAATTTCAGCACATCCATCTCTCATTTCCCCCCATTTATGCGACGAAATACAATTGGTACTCTTGTCATTATAGCCCCAAGCAGTGTTACCACTATGATAACAGAATCCAATGTGGGTAACAGAGGTAAAAGTACAGCCTTCATAAACACGGTGGAATGTCCATTTATCCCAACTGTTTGCCCAGCCGATGATGGTACCGGCGTATGAGTCATCACCCGTGGCCTTGAGCCAGCCTGTTGCCTTCACATCAGTCATCTTGACTTTTGCCTTGTCTGAGTGTCCGATAATTCCTCCAATATAGCTACTGTTGGAAACCACGCCGACGGCTGAAAACACATTCTCTATGGTAATGGACTGAGTGGAACCGTATGCATGGCCAATGAGTCCTGCTGAGTGTTGGCCTCCTCTAACCATTCCGTATGCCTTCAGGTTCTTGACAGTGACGTCGCCGACACTGGGGAACAGCGCTGCATAATAGTTGCTTCCCCAGTGAATATCGATAGTCAGTTCGTAACCATTGCCGTTGAACGTACCGTTATACGGCCAGGCATCCATGCCGACAGGTGTGGAAACGCTGATATTATTATCCAAGATGGCATTGACCTCAGACTTACCCTCGGCATCTTCTACCAATTGTGCAAACTTCTCCCAGTCCTCAGTGCTGCGTAGCACATAATAACTCTTGTCACCGATGAATGCGGTTTCCAGGCCGCCACTGTCAGCCCATGCCCCTTGTGGCACGAGCCATGGGAATAGCGCCAATAGCAGCATCACCTGCCACATGAAGCGCCCCCGTTTTTTTGTACATGTGTTCATACTCATTCGTTTTATATTTTGTTTTTTTCTTGTTTACCTGTGCTGAGCTTTGTCAAACCATCGTTTTAGTATTTCCGTTGACTTCAGTCTTCCAGTCATCCCCAAGGAATACCTCTATTTTCATAGGAATAACTATGAAAAGTTATTGGTTCAAGTTCTATTGCAAACTGCAAAGGTATGAATTTCTGAACAAAACAAAAAGCCCGAAACACATTTTTTGTGCTCCGAGTCCTAGTTATGTATGTTTCAATGACTGATTAGTCGTTGAACGAGGAGAATGCATTTAAGCCTGCCTGTTTTCTAAACCCCTCGAATTCGAGGGGGTTAAAATTAGGATTATAAAGAGTTTCCCACAAACCAAGAAACTCAATGGTATTACGATTACGCATCCAATTACCGATTACGCCGTTGGGGTCAATAAAATTTTTTTGCTTGGCTATATCGGTGATGCAAATATAGTCGGACTCTTCCATCTTCATCGTTCGAATATTTGCATCCTTAACTATTATCGTGTCATTCTTTGCCATAGGTATTAGTTTTGTCTTCGCAAAATTACAAACTAATTTCTATACTTCTGCAAATCTTAGAGGATATTTTTGAAATTAGGCTATGTTTACCGTTGGATAAAGGACTGGATTAACGAGCCTCACTCATAGTGAGACGTAATCTCATGGATGCCACAGGGACAGGTGAGAACTGATGTAAGATGTAAGAGGGCTGATGTAAGAAGTTACTTCTGGTTCATGGTTAGGGGGGGCATGATTCAGGGGTTGTGTGGAGAAGAAATATGAAAGGAAATTTGTAATGAATTTGTCCGACGCCTGCGGACTCTCAGTCCGTAACTAACGAACTTTCAGTCCGACACCTACGGACTGTGAGTCCGTGCCCTGTCGGACTACAAGACGAATGTACTTTAACGATTTTAGTTGAGTACTTAGAGTCTTATTTGTAGTTGTGGTTGACTTTGGTTAATACTTAATTTTACTTTCTGTTGACTCTCTTTTTGTTTATTTCTGGTTCATGGTAAAAGTTAGGAGCCTCTGAAAAGGAACCTATGTTCGTGGGCTTGGGAACCTATGTTCGTTAAGCTACTAAGATAGCTTCGAGACCCAACGAACATATGTTCATTTAAAATTGCACACTAGTATAATATCCTTTTCTCAGATTAGTGTCTTTTTTCCTGTTCATTAATGAAATCGATCCAATTCATTAATGATTACGATGAAATTCATTAATGAACGGTTTTTGAGGGAGCAATTTAAAAATTGCACACTATGATAATGTTGGAAGTAAGAGGGAGGGAAGAGTTGACAGTTGATAAATAATAGTTAAGCTGATTCTGTATCGCCTTATCAGCTTTTTTTGTACAAACTCCGATGTTCCAATGTTCCAGCTAGTTTTTCAATGATTTATTTTGTATTTTACTCGCTTACTTGTATCTTCGCGCATCTGTAAATGCAAGGTAAGCTAAAGAAATAATGAAATAAACGATTATGGAAGTAATACAAAGTTTTACGATTGATCATACCTGTTTGAAACCAGGTATTTATGTTTCGCGTGTGGATAGGGGTTTCACTACTTTTGACCTGCGCATTACCGAACCGAATAAGGAACCAGCTGTGGCTCCTGCTGCTATACATAGCATTGAACACCTGATGGCTACATGGTTTCGCAATTCAAAGGCGAAGGATGATGTGGTGTATGTAGGTCCGATGGGATGCCTTACGGGTATGTATATAATTATGACTGGCTCTTATTCAGTAGAGGATATGAGGCAGCTGACCATCGAGTGTATGGAGTGGATTCTGACTCAGACGGAGGTGCCAGCCACAACTCCGGAGACTTGCGGTAATTATCTGCTGCACGATTTGCCTATGTGTAAGTGGGAGTGTGCACGATACCTTGACCGCCTGAAGAATGATTTCCACAGCGAGTATAATAAGTTACAGGTTACTCTTGAGGACGGCCGAACTTTCGCTGACGCTTAGTTTCTTTTTTATTTCACACGGATAACACAGAAAGCACGGAAACTTATTCTATAGTGTAACTATAGATGCGGCGAGGGGTGTCTTCCTGTTTGTGGTGACGGAATGGTTCGGGTTTGTATCCGTCGGCAGGATAGGCCACTACAACACTATAGATGTGTTTCGTATTCTTAGGTATGCGAAGGGTGGTCTTGCCTTTCGTGATGATGTCGGAGTAGGTGGCGCGGTTGTTGTCATCTACTGCTACTATGCGATAGGCATAGCCGTCGGAAGGCGACTCGGAATGAATGGTCAAGGTTGCCTTTTTCCCTTTTACAGTCATGGGACGGATGTTGACTCCATAGGTCATGAGGGGAGAGTCGTTGAGCAGCTGGTTGGAATAACGGCTGCATACCTGATGTACGCGAGGGTAGTCGAAGGTGAGCAGACGGCTATATGCATCGCACAGTTCGAGGGCAAACTGTCGTTCGTCGAGGTTGAACATGCGCATATAGGTCTGTGCTGGGTCTTCTCCTCGTTTGCCTGCGCGGAAGAGGTCGGCTATGACGGTGTGACCATGCAGGTAGCTCCAGTGTTCCAGTACATAAGGGGAGTGGTATATGTTTTCAGGAGCAAGGAAAGGTAGGTTTGCCTGTTTGATGAATGCCTGCCAATGGAAGTATTCGTCGTCAATCCAGTGTGGGTTTACCTGCCAGAGCATCCACTGACTGCACATTTCGAAGATGCCGCCTCCGCCCCAGCATTCGCCTTGTCCGTCGCTTATAATCTGACTCTGGAAGGAGTGACCTATCTCGTGTGCAATGGCATTGAGGTTACGGTCTTTCACTCGGTTTGGGGCTATCCAAAGGGCTCCGATGGTTTCGTCGTAGTCGCCGCCATAGGCTGTGCCTTCGAGGGAGTAGTTGAGCATTGCCATCATGCGATAGCGACCTGCCTTGCTGCCAGGAAGTATGAAGCGGAGTGAGTCTTTATAGAAGGCGTAGAACTGTTCGAGTTTGGTTGTAAGGTTTTGCAAATCGACAGTCATGTCGGTTCCTTCCAGTTGTGGAGCACGACTGAGGTCGTTGCCGAATCCGCGTTCCCAGAATACTACGAAGTTGGGTGTGAGTGCCATGCGCTGGTTGCTCCAACGCGCTGTGTCGCTCTCGAAGTTGTTTGTGCGCAAGTCTTTGGGTATATAGATTTCTTTCTCCTGAGAAAATATGTTAGATGTAAGAAGTAAGAGGGAAGATGTGAGAAGAAGTCTGAGGGCTGAGGTCTGATGGATGAGGTAAGAGGTGAAAAGGATGAGCTTTTTCATGATGGGTGATGTTTAAGGTTTTTATAAATGAAAAACGGATAACTTTCGTTATCCGTTTGCTGCGGTGCGTACGAGACTCGAACTCGTGACCCCATGCGTGACAGGCATGTATTCTAACCTACTGAACTAACGCACCGTTCTGTTTTGCGAGTGCAAAGGTAGGGCTTTTTTTATTACCTGCAAACTTTTAGTGAAGATTTTTCAGATTTTTCTTTGTTTTATTGCATTTTTCTTGGTTTTAGCCGTTAAAAGCGACCTCCACCACCTCCGAATCCACCTCCGGAACCACCTCTGCCACCTCCATTTCCACCTCCGCGACCGCCTCTGCCTTCGCCACCTCTACGTTCGCCACGACCTTCTGAGTCGCCATTAAAGTCTTCTCGTTGGAATGCCTCACGCATCTGACGCTGATTGCGCAAGTCGCGACGGGCTTCTTTGCTGCCGAAGAGGTTGAGCCGGTAGATGAAGTGAACCATGAAGTAAGAGTTGATACTGTTGGTTTCGGTGTCGCGACGGGAATAGGCTGAGATTGCTCGGCTTATGTTGCTGCGCTGATGGAGTATGTCGTAAAGACGAAGACTCACTGTTGCCTGACGCTGAGAGAGGAAACGGTAGCTCAGTTGGGCATTCCAGATGACTTCGTTGGTGTTCATCTCGGCAGAGGAATAACCACGACGACTGCTTATCTGTATGTCGGTGGAGAAACCGAAGCCGTTTTCGAAGTTTCCTGTTGATGAGAGTCCGTAGGAGAAGTTGAAGGTGTTTTGGTTGGTTGCCTGAACAACGTCGCTGGCAGAACGGGAGTAGTTGAAACGTCCGTTGGCGCGTATGTCCCAATAGTTCATGCGGAGGGTGAGACTGAGGTTTTCGCCTACTGTGGTCTGATGAACTGTGTTGGTGAGGGTCTGTTTGTTTTGGTATATGTAGCTGACATGATTCTGATAACCGAAGGATGTGGAGGTGTTGAGCTGGAGTTTTTCCCAAAAGAGTGGTGTGTTGAATCCGACATTGGCATTCATGTTCCAGTTGCCATCTATGTTCTCGGGACGAGTCTTCTGTCCACCTGTTTGTGTGTTGTACTCAGTGCGGTTGGTGATGGCATTGAGGGTGTTGGAGAAGGAGAGCCGGCCGAAGATGCTCTGCGAGGTTGCTTCCATATAGTTGTTGTAGTTCACATTTATATTATTTGTGAAGGAGGGTTGCAAATCGGGGTTACCTATGCGTATGTTTAGTGGATTGGAGTTATCCACCAGGTTGAAGAGGTCGGTCAGTTCTGGTTGCTGGGTGTTGCCTCGATAGGTGATGCGCAGGGTATGTTGTTTGGAGAAACGGAATCGAGCATTGAGGGTTGGGCTGACACGAGTGATGGTTCGGTTAGCAAGTGTGTCAAGTCCTTGATACTGAAAGGACATACGTTGACGCTGACCCTCGAAACGCACTCCGGCACTGATGTTGAGCAGGGAGGTAATGAAACGGAGAGAGAACTCCAGATTGTGGTTTTTGTTTATATTATCGGTATAGCGCGAGAGGGAGTCGGAGAGAAATTCCAGGTAGTTTGGCGGAACAAGTCCGTACTGTCCGTATTCTTCCCATAACTGCTGACCGATAGAATTGATTTTTCCCAGGTCGTAGGTATCTCCGTCTGAATGGCGCTTCTGGTAGTTGTAGCTGTAGTTGACCTGTGCAAAGAGGTTGCGAAGGATTGGTTCGGAATAGGTAAATCCGATACTATAACTGCGGTTATATGAAGGTGTAGTGCGATAACGATAAGTTATTTCGTTGGAGTCGTTTTTTTGATAGTATGTAACGTTGGAGTAGTTGGTATTTTTGTTTTTGTTGCCAGATGTAGCACCTGATACTCGAATACTCACATTTCGTCCGCTACGACCACTTTCTGCAAGTCCGCCAAACCACGGATTGCCACCAAGGCGGCGGTTGAGCATGATGTTGGCATTGGCACTATAGCTGTCGGAACTGCTGTAGGCATTACTGTTGTTGCTGTTTACTTTTTTGTCGTGACTGATTTGGTTCAACTGCGCCAGTGGGTCGTTGATACCATCGGTATATGGGTCGGCATTGAAGGATGCTGAGTTACCATTGCTTTTAGAGTCGCTATCTCCGAAGGAGAATGAAGGGCGGGCGAGGAGGGTGGTGAGTGAGTCGGGTTTCCACTCTATCTTGAAGTCGCCATTGTAGTTGTAATTGCTATTTACGCTTTTGTTGTAACTGTTGGAATAAGACGACGAACTGGTAACGAAGTTCTGACTGGATGATTTTGTTTCCAAATTGTTCTTTCGACCTGAGAAACGAACATTTCCTCCAATCTCCACTTTGTTCAAATCGAATGCTATGTTGGCACCTGTCATTCCGCTGTTTGTGATTCCGTTGTTGCCACCTCGTCCACCACCACCACCTGTCTGGTCGTTGGTGTTGTTGTATGATCCCACTACACTGGTTTGGCGTTTGTCTGTAAAACGGTTAATCATAGCTCGACCTGCAAAACGATGGCGACTGCCGAATCCGAGGTCGAGATTTCCAAACCACCCCTTTTTCATACCTTTCTTGATACCTATATCGATAACGGTTTCCTCGTTACCATCGTCAATACCGGTGATGCGTGAGAGATCGGACTGCTTATCGTAGGTTTTGATTTTGTCGATAATCTCTGTCGGAAGATTTTTCATCGCCATATTCTTGTCGGTAGAGAAAAATTCCTTTCCTTCGACAAGTATCTTCTTTACGGTCTTGCCGTTTATCTTCACAGTACCATCATCGCCCACCTCTGCTCCAGGAAGTTTGCGGATGAGTTCTTCGAGCACACTTCCCTCAGGCACTTTGAAAGCATCGGCATTGAAGATGATGGTGTCTTCCTTCACCTGTACTTCCTTCAGTTGAGCTGTGACTACTGCCTGACTGAGTTCTATGTTGGAGGGAGTGAGCAGGATGGTTCCCATCTGTACTGGGGCTGTACGCCCTTCTGCTACATCGATTGTGCGATAGAATGTGTGGTAACCGAGATAGGATATCTTGATAATGTATCGTCCTGGATGCACATTCTTCAGAGTCCAGTTACCAGTAGCATTTGAGATTGCTCCGGAAATCATACTCGTGGAGTCAGTTTTGCAAAGCAGTACGGAACAACTCTGCAAGGCTTCACCGACTTCAGAGTCGAGTACACGACCTGATATCGTGAACGGTGTAGCCTTTGCCGGTTGGGTATTCTGTGCTGAACCGGTCAGGAAGAATAACCAGAGAATAATAGGAAGTATGCGGAAAGCCAAAGGCATGAATATGCGCAGAAAAGATGCCATATAAGATGGTTGGGATTTTTTATATAAATGTATAACCACTTTGTATGACATCTTTTCTAACCAAAGGTTTAATCCATATAGGAGATTTTTTATTTTTTGAGTGCTTCAAGCAGTTGATCCATAGCAGTTGCAGGGTCACCTGTCTGGTCGAGCAGAGTTACAAACTTACTGCCTATGATGGCTCCGGAAGCATTCTGTTGTGCAGATGTGAGGGTCTGACGATTGCTTATGCCGAATCCAATCATACGAGGATTGCGCAACGACATACTGTTTATGTGACTGAAGTAAGCCTGCTTGGAGTCGTCAAACTGCTTCTGAGCACCTGTGGTGGAGGCAGAGCTGACCATGTAGATGAATCCGTCGGTGTTGTCGTCGATAAATCGGATGCGTTCATCACTGGTTTCCGGTGTGATGAGCATGATGATGCGAATATCATAACGATCGGCAATAGGCTTGTAGGTTTCCAAATAGTCCTTGAATGGCAGGTCGGGAATGATTACTCCATCGATGCCTATCTTGACACATTGTTGACAGAACTGTTCGAATCCGTAATGCATGATAGGATTCAGATAACCCATGAATATCAGTGGAATAGTAACGTCTTTGCGAATGTCTGCCAACTGAGAGAAAAGGGTACGAAGGGTCATTCCGTTGCGCAGAGCTTTTGTGGCTGCATCCTGAATGACAGGACCATCGGCCATAGGGTCGGAAAACGGAACTCCCACTTCAATCATATCGACTCCTTTCTGCTGAAGAGTGCGAATGGTGTGGGCTGTACTGTCTAGTGTCGGATGACCGGCACAGAAGTAGATTGATAGGATGTTTTCGCGTTTTGTTGCGAATAGTTTGTTTATGCGATTCATATTCTGAGAATTGATAATTGTTTTTCGTCTTTCGTTATTCGTCTTTCGTTTACAGCTTTGTTGTGAACTTTAACAGTAAGTCTGTATTTTTGAGTGCAGGGGCAGTTTCGAAACGGGAGTTGAGGTCTATGCCGAAGAAACGCGGATGACGGATTCGGCTGATTGCTTCTGCGTCGTCAGGACCTATACCACCAGTGAGGAGAAAAGGCAGTTTCCCGTGGTAGTTGTTCAGAAGCGACCAGTCGAACTGTGTACCACTGCCACCATAACCAGCACAGGGAGTTTCGAAGAGGTAGTAGTCCACATGTCGAACATAACTGTGAGAGGTGCGGAAGTCGGCAGCAGACGAAACAGGAATGGTTTTTATGATACCGATTTCTCGTCCTAATTCCTTACGAAGTATTTTGCAGAAGTCTGGAGTTTCGTCTCCGTGCAACTGTACAAAATTCAACTGGTAATCAGTCACATGCTGTTTGATGTCGGCAATATCGCTGTTCACAAATACTCCGACTCGCTTGGAGTGGTGAGGCATGTAGTCGGGAACTGCTTCTACATAACGGCTGCTTTTAGGATAGAAGATGAATCCCATCCACTGGGCAATGCCGAGAATGTCGAGTGTACGAATGTTTTGGGCATCGCGCATGCCACATACTTTTATTATCATGCCGTAATGTTTTTGATGAACTGACTGAGTGTTTCTGCTGGGTTGGCGGTTTTCATGAATGTTTCACCAATGAGAAATCCGCGGAATCCATTCTGGCGCAACAAACGCACAGTGTTCGGATTGGATATGCCAGATTCGCTAACTAGCAGGTGATTCTTAGGCAGAAGTTGAGCAAGACGGAACGAGTTGTTTACATCGGTTTGGAAGGTGCCGAGATTACGATTGTTTACTCCTACCATATCAATATTTCCACCTACATATTCCAGTTCTGGTTCAGAATGCACCTCTAAAAGAGTTTCCAGTTTCAACTGATGAGCCACACTGGCAAGGTGTTTGCATTCCTCTTTGGTCAGACATGCTGCTATGAGCAAGATGGCATTGGCTCCCATGTCACGAGCCTGAAACACCTGGTATTCGTCGATGATGAAGTCTTTACGCAGAATGGGACACTTAACTCCAGAACGTCGGGCATTACGAATGAAGTTCGGACTGCCGCCAAAGTACCATGCATCAGTGAGGATAGATATGGCTGAAGCTCCTGCTTTCTCGTAACTGAGAGGAACAACAGAAGAACTTGCATCGGGATTAATCCAACCCTTCGAAGGACTTTTACGTTTAAATTCAGCTATTATGCCGGAAGAGGATTTTGCTAAAGCTGAGCGCATGGAGTAGTCGGTAAACAGTCCATCTGACATCTGACGTTCTACACGAGCATAGAGTTTGTCAGGCGTGAGACGTTTTTTTTGAGTCTGCACCAACTTGCGCTTATATGCTACTATTTCTTCTAATATATCTCGCATATGAGTAACTTATGAATTTATTTCAACAAATTTCTTGAAGGTACGAAGTGCCTTTCCGCTTTCGAGTGAATCACGAGCTATGTCGATTGACTCAGAAATACTCAGGTTTGGTTCTATGATGGCAATTCCGCAGGCTGCATTAGCAAGAATCACATTCTTTTGACTTTCCGTTGCTGTTCCTTCAAGAACAGCATCGAAAATATGCATAGCTTCCTCAGGAGTTTCACCTCCATAGATTTCGTCCTGTTTTACGTAGTTGAATCCCATCTCCTTTGGAGTATATACCTTTTCGAAGTAGTTGGTACAGATTTTAAAACCACTCGTAAGACTGATTTCGTCATAGCCGTCGTAGCTGGTGACGACTCCATAGTTGTCGCCCAAACGCTGGTGTATGTTGGTATAGAGTCGCTGCTGAGACTGATTAGCTGTGCCGTGGAGAGAATTTTTCGGGTGACATGGATTTACCATCGGACCAAGGAGGTTGAAACAGGTAGGCACTTGAAGAGCCTTGCGTGTAGGACCTACGAATTTCATTCCGTAAGCAAATAGGGGAGCATGGAAGTAACAGATGTTAGTCTCATCAAGACTGCGTTTCAGTTGGTCGGCATCATCTGTGAATTTCACTCCGTGACCAAGCAATACATTGCTGGCTCCGCTGACAGAAGTGCTACCACCATTTCCGTGTTTGGTTACTTTGTATCCTGCTCCAGCGATTACGAATGCAGAACAAGTCGATATGTTGAAGGTGTTCTTTCCATCGCCACCTGTACCAACTATGTCGAGGGTGTTGTAATCTTCCATGTTGATGTATTTGCCCGTTTCGAGGAGACCCTGACGGAATCCGAGCAACTCATCTACTGTGACTCCACGAGCCTGAATAGCCATAAGCAAAGCTGCTATCTGCTGAACAGAGTATTGCTCTTTTACGATGTTGAGCATTATTTCGTGAGTGTCCTCTTGACTGAGTGTCTCACCGTCGATTAGTCTTAAAAGATATTTTTTCATAACAGTGTTCTTTTTCTATAACTATATTAATAATGTGATCATCTCTCTATCTTTTTAGTGTTTTAACCAGTTGTTCAGAATCTGACGACCAGATGAGGTGAGTACTGATTCAGGGTGATACTGAATGCCTCGAATATCATATTCCTTGTGACGGAGCGACATGATAAACCCTTCGTTGGAAACACCTGTCACTTCAAGACATTCGGGCAGATTATTTTTGTCCACAACCCATGAGTGGTAGCGACCAATCTCAAATGTATCGGGCAGACCCTCAAACAGATAGTCACGAGTGGTGAGGTGGCAAGGTGTTGCAACCCCGTGGAATACCTCACTTAGGTTTGTCAGTTTTGCACCAAAACTCTCACCTATAGCCTGATGTCCCAAGCATACTCCGAGAATTGGTTTCTTGCCGGCATATTCCTTTATCACATCGAGAAGCAATCCTGCCTCACTTGGTATTCCAGGGCCTGGAGAGAGAATTATCTTGTCGAACTGCTGCAGTACAGGCATTTCAAACTGGTCGTTACGATATACTGTAACCTCTGCTCCAAGTTCCTTAACGAGATGACTCAGATTATATGTGAATGAATCGTAATTGTCTATTATAGCAATTTTCATAATCGTTTAGTTTTTTTGTAGTAGTTGAATATGGAGATATTACAGTTTTGCAGCAATAGATATTGCCTTACGAAGTGCTCCCAGTTTGTTGTTTACCTCTTGGAGTTCGTACTCCACATCGCTTTTGGCAACTATGCCGCCACCAGCCTGAAACCATAGTTCGTTGTTGCGACTTACAAATGTGCGGATAGTAATTGCTTGGTTCAATGAACCGTTAAAACCAATGCTACCTATGCAACCACCATAGGCTCCACGATTATGTGGTTCGTATTCAGAAATCAGTTGCATAGCTCGAACCTTTGGAGCTCCACTTAGTGTGCCTGCTGGGAAAGTATCGATAAACGCCTTTATCGGGTCTGCTCCATCATTAAGTGTTCCGCTGACACGACTTACAAGGTGGATGACATGAGAGTAGTACTGCATATCCTTGTAAAAATCTACTTTCACTCCGTGACAATTACGGCTGAGGTCGTTGCGAGCCAAATCAACCAACATAACATGTTCGGCATTTTCCTTCGGATCATTCCTCAGGTATTCTGCATTCTTTCTGTCTTGTTCTGCATCACCGGTACGTTTTGTGGTACCTGCAATCGGGTCGATATAGGCTGTACCAGCTTCGATGCGACAATGGGTTTCAGGACTTGAACCGAAAATGCGGAAACCGCCGAAGTCCATATAGAAAAGATATGGTGATGGGTTGATACTGCGAAGTGCACGATAGAGTTTGAAATCATCACCCTCGTATCGCTGCACAAACCTACGGGAAAGAACTATCTGGAATACATCGCCTCGCAAACAATGTTGAATACCTTTGCGAATATTCTCGCGATGTTCATCGTCTGTAAGTGTAGAATTGCAGTTGCCTACGGGGTTAAAATTAAACTGTTGGAAAGGACGATGATTCACATCTCGTTCCAAAATGTCGAGATCATCCTGTTCTCCTTCCTCAAGCATTTCGATGAGTGTGAGTTCATTTTTGAAATGATCGAAGATGATGTAATCTTTATAAAGGATATACTGAAGGTCGGGAGCATCGTTCTTCTCCAGAGTTTCGTCTTTTACAGCTATATTTTCAAAATAACGGACTGCATTGAACGAAGTATATCCGTAGATACCACAGTACTCACTTTCATTGCCTTCAACTTTAAACTGCGACAGAAATTCGTTGATACATGCAGCTACATCATAATCTTTTGTGATGGGTTTGCGTACAATTTCTCCGTCAGGATATTTTGCAATACCAATTCCGTGTTCTACACTGATGCTTGCGATTGGGTGCAGACAGATGAAGGAACGGGAATTCTTGTTGTCATGATAATCGGAGCTCTCCATCAGAGCACTCTGAGGATAGGCATCACGAACTCGCATATAAACACTTACTGGAGTGTTCAAGTCACCGAGTATTTTTCTGCTTGCTGTATGATAGTTATACATAGTGTTTTATTTTTTATCGTTTAACTTATTATCAATTTATCTTTTAACTCATTATGAACTTATCATCATAGTTCAGCCTGATGTTTCAGGTATGTATCGAGGTCTTTGTCTCCTCGTCCGCTTACCGTTAGAACTACCACACTGTCGGGTGCGAATTGGTCTTTTACCTTTGGAAGCAAAGCCAAAGCATGAGCACTCTCAAGTGCAGGGATGATTCCCTCCATTCGAGTGAGTTCGAAAGCAGCTTTCAGTGCTTCGTCATCGTTAGCTGGAAGAACTTGTGCACGACCAGTTTCGTACAGGTTACAATGTATAGGACCAGTTCCAGGGTAGTCGAGACCTGCACTGATTGAGTATGGTTCGATAATCTGTCCGTCATCGGTCTGCATCAGTTTTATACGGCTTCCGTGCAGAATGCCTACTGTGCCCACTTGCATGCTGGCAGCAGTCTTTCCGCTGTCGATACCCAGTCCGCCAGCTTCACCCAGGATGATTTTTACTCTTTCATCATCGATATAGTGATATATGGTTCCTGCAGCATTGCTACCGCCACCCACACAAGCCATGAGATAGTCAGGATAGTCTCTGCCTATTTTTTCCTGCAACTGCCATTTGATTTCTTCAGAGATGACACTTTGCAAACGAGCAACCATATCAGGATATGGATGTGGACCGACTGTAGAACCTATTATATAAAATGTGTCAGCAGGATGACAGCACCAGTCGCGAATAGCTTCATTTGTTGCGTCTTTGAGAGTTTTGTTTCCACTCTCTACTGGAACCACCGTAGCTCCAAGCATCTTCATTCGTTCTACGTTTACATGTTGGCGCTGCACATCGAGAGCTCCCTGATAAACTGTGCAAGGCATATTCATCAGAGCGCAAGCTGTTGCTGTAGCTACGCCATGTTGTCCGGCACCAGTTTCAGCAATGATGCGTTTCTTTCCCATCTTCTTTGCAATGAGAATCTGTCCCAGTGCATTATTGATTTTATGTGCACCAGTATGGTTCAGGTCTTCACGTTTCAAGTAGAGCTTGCATCCGTATTTTTCACTCATGCGACTAGCATAATAGAGTGGGGAAGGACGACCTACATAGTCCTTGAGCAGGGCATGATACTCTTTCTTGAATTCTTCACTTTCAATGATAGGAAGATAAGCTTTTTTCAAATCTTCTACGGTTTTGTAGAGAATCTCAGGAATGTAAGCACCTCCGAAATCTCCGTAAAATCCGTTTGAATCTACTTGATATGTTTTCATTTTTTTATGTTTTATATGAGTTGTTGTTATTATTATATCGTATTAAACTGAAGAAAGCCTGTCGTAAGTACGACAGGCTTTCTTGTTTCTATATTACATGCATATTGACATAGCCGCTCTACTTACGATTTTTTGAATCCTAAGTTCTGCCACCACCAATATGTATTCTTATTCATGTACATAAGAGAGTCGATTTCTTCGTTTCTTCTATCTTACTTAATAATGATTTTCTTGCCTTTTACTACATAGATACCTTTCTGCAGATTCTTCACCTCAGAAGCAGGAATCTGAGAAGCTACTATTGCACCAGATAAATTGTAAACATCAACTATTTCTGCATCGTTTGCTACCTGAGCAATGCTTGTTACATCACCCTTGCCAATATGGTTGGTTACAAATGCCTTTACACTACCCTTTGAGAGCTGGATGTAGCAGCGAGTTGCGTAGAATCCGGTTGTGATGTTATCTGTGTTGACGAATGTAGCCTCGCCATTGTCTTTTGAAAGCACACCATAGAGTCCGCTGGTAATAGTATGTGTCTGTGCACATGCCATTGTAACTACCTGATCAGTTCCTTGTATGCTGAAGGAGAGTTTGCTCTCACCGGCTAAAATCAAGGCGTTGCTTACAGCGATTTTCTTTACACCTGATTCACCGCCATAATAGAGTATGTAAGGTGTATTTGGTTCAATACCTCCAGCTTTGCAATCCTCGAAGTTCAGTCTTATTCCGTATATGCCGAACTCAACTCCTACAAGGCGTTCGAGTCGGCAATCGCTACCGAATACCTCATTGAGAATATCCTCGCTAACAGCAAAGGGGAGAGAGATTGTGTTCCAACCTTTGAAGACATAACGATTTAAAGAAACATTGTAAATCTTACCAGCATATAATGAGATGTCTGTTCCTTTATATGTACTTAGATTAAGTGTGTTCTCGGCATGAGCCATTGCCATAATAGAACTGAGAACTGCGATTAAGTAAAATTTCTTCATACTATTACTGGTTTAACTATTAAATTTTTGCAAAGGTACAAAATAGTTAATTTATATGCAAAAATAATTAAAAGAATTTTTTGGATTTTTTCTGTATATGTTTGGTAACTATTTCGATATCTCTTTAATAAAGCCGTTGCGATAGGCATACAGGAGTTTTTTCAGGTCTTTCACCTTTTCTGTCAGTTCGCGTCCCTTATCGGTTTCCTTTACGAGCATTCGTTTGCTCGACATTTCAACAATTTGTGTCACACCCTTTATGTCAACACCTTTTTCTATAGCTTCAGTACTGGAACGGAATGGTTGCAGGGCTACAAGTTCCAGTCCGCGGGAGTGGTATGTGAGGGTATATCCTGCAATACCAGTTTTTGGTTGGTAAGCCTTCGAAAAACCTCCGTCGATTACGAGCAGTTTGCCGTTTGCTTTGATAGGTGTTTCACCTTTCAGAGTACGCACAGGTACATGTCCGTTAATGATGTGTCGGTGTGTTCCTGTTACTCCGAATGCATCCAGAATCATATCGACAACTTTCTCATCATTATTATATTTATAGTAGAAACCTTTTTCTTCCGTGTGGGTACTCTTATCCTTGATGAAATAGCGTTCGAAAGTAGTCATCTTACCCTTGTCGAAAAGAGGAGAGTCTTTTCCGCACCACAGATACCATATGTAGTCGATGGCAAACTGACGACGTTCCTTTGGCACATCATGACTGAATGCCTCTCGAACCAGGTGTCCTGTTTTCTTCATTAGTTCCAGACCCTTATATTTCTTACCTCTTATCTCCACTTCTCTCAATGTGCCGTCAGCATTAAGCGGAACTGAAGCATGGAACATCAGATTGCTGTTTGCTATTGTGTACATACAACCATGAGCCAACAGACAGTCAACATGCCGTTGCAGTTTTTCGCTTGTGATAAACGAATGTTCCAGTTTCTGCATCAGCATTTCCTCTTCTTTCGTCAGAGCATTCGGATTGTTCTGATCGAGAGTAGGCAGACAGGTGTCGCTCATCTCATATTCTTTTCCTTCTATTGTGCAAGTGCTGCGTTTCAGGTTTATGCCTTCCAGTAGTTTGCGGTCATCCATCTTAAATTCCGGACGACGGTTTATGATTCGGGCTTCTTCTTTAAACTGTATGATTGATATAGCTTTATGCATCTGTGCAATAAGCCGTTTTGTCTTCTCGTCGAATGTGTTTTCTTCTTTCTTTGCCTCACCTTCCACGTCGAGAATACCGAACAGGGTACATGGGTCGTCTTTGTATGTCTCCATAGCGAAAGTGGCGAGTGGAAGCAGGTTGATACCGTATCCGTCTTCCAGAGTTGCCATATTTCCATAACGTAGTGATAATCGGAGTACATTACAGATGCATGCACGATTTCCTGCGGCAGCACCAAACCAGTTGATATCGTGGTTTCCCCATGTAATATCCCAGTGGTGGTAGTTGCACAGAGTATCCATAATCAGGTGTGCTCCGGCACCTCTGTCCCAAATGTCTCCGAGCAGATGTAGTCGGTCGATGGCAAGTCGCTGAATCAGGTTGCAAAGAGCTATAATGAAATCGTCAGCTCTCTGAGTTTCGATGATGGTGTCGATGAGTACATTATAATAACGGAATTTCTTGTCTCCTATAGAAGGAGTTTCGTGCAGCAATTCCTCTATTACATAAGCAAATTCTGGCGGGAGTTCTTTTCTAATCTTCGAACGGGTATATTTTGCTGAAACCTCCCTGCACACCTTGATAAGTTGTATGAGTGTTGTTTCGTAAAACTTATCAAGATCCGCCTGCTGAGCCTTAATCAGTCGCAGTTTCTGTTCTGGGTAATAAATAAGTGTGCAGAGTTCTTTCTTTGCTTCTTTTGTCAGATGGTTACCAAATATCTCTGTTACCTTGCGTTTGATATATCCCGACGCATTACGCAGTACATGGTTGAAAGCCTCACTTTCCCCATGCAGGTCGCTGATGAAGTGTTCAGTTGGTTTTGGCAGATTCAGTATTGCCTCAAGATTTATTATCTCGGTACTTGCATCTGCAATGTTGGGATATGTCTGTGCCAGAAGTTGCAGATAACGAAGGTCATCTTTTATCGTTTCTTCTGAAAATTGCTGGTCGTTCATGGTGTGGATATTTGTGTGTGATTATATTGTTATTTCTCCGCTGCCGAAGCATAAGTGGTGGTCTGAGTCGTAGATTACGCAGAACTGCCCAGGAGCCACTCCGTGAATTTTCTCGTCGGCTTGCAAATGCCAAGTGCCGTTGGGCTGTTGCCAGATGCTGCCTTTCAGAAATTCGGGTGTATGTCTTATCTTGAAGGTGATACGCTTCGGTTCTTCCTGTGGAGTCCCCTCCCAGGGGTTTGCTGTGATGAAGTGCAACTGTTCTATGTTCAGGTGGTCCTTATACACTTTCTCTGGGTCGTAACCGTGAGAAACGAAGAGTATGTTTCGTTTTATGTTTTTCTTGACTACAAACCAAGGTCCGCCACCAAAACCAAGTCCTTTTCGCTGACCTATAGTGTAAAACCACAAACCCTTGTGTTCACCTATCTTATGACCGGTTTCTATCTCGCGCACATCACCAGGATTCTCTCCGAGGTGAGCCTTTATGTAATCACGGAAATCTATATTGCCCAAGAAACAGATTCCTTGCGAATCCTTTCGTTCTGCGTTAAGCAGTTTAGCCTGTTCGGCAATCTGTCTCACTTCGTGTTTCCACAGATGTCCGATGGGAAACATCAGTTTGTTCACCTGCAGACTGTCTATCTGACAGAGGAAATCTGTCTGGTCTTTTACCGGGTCGGGCGATGTGGAGAGCCAAGTCTTTTCGCCTATCAGGGTAGTAGTGGCATAATGTCCTGTTGCTGTGTGGTCGAACTCGTGTCCTACCTTCTGTTCAAACACACCGAACTTAATGAGTTTGTTGCACATCACATCCGGATTGGGAGTAAGCCCTTGTCGAGCTTTATCCATCGTGTAACCGACCACCTGTTCCCAGTAGTCTTTGTGCAGGTCTATGATATCAAAGGGGAGTCCGTATTTTTTTGCAAGCCATTGGCACACTTCGACATCTTCCTCCGAAGTGCAGTTCCATTCTGTATCTTTGTCTGGACCAATCTTTATGTAAAACAGATGAGGGTTGATGCCTTGTTCTTTCAGCAAGTGTACTGAAACGGCAGAATCGACGCCTCCACTAACTAATGCTGCTACGGACATGGATTCCTCCTATTTGTTTGCCATTGGCGATTTCAGAGCCTTTGATATTTCAAGCATCTTATCTATCGGACGCAGAGCTTTCTTCTGTATGTCAGGATCTACCTCTACAGTAGGCCATTCATATTTCAGGGTGTTGTAGAGTTTCTGCAGAGTGTTCAGTTTCATGTATGCACATTCGTTGCAACTACAGCCCATAGTCTCTGTAGCCTCTGGTGGGGCAGGGATGAAAGTCTTCTGCGGACAAGCCTTCTGCATCTCGTGCAGAATGCCGCTTTCAGTTGCTACGATAAACTCAGTTGCATCGTTTTCTATAGAGTACTTGAGCAGTCCTGCAGTAGAACCTATCACGTCGGCGATCTTCTGTATTGGAGCCGGACATTCCGGGTGAACCAAAATCTTTGCATTCGGGTGTTCTGCTTTGATAGCAAGAATCTTCTGAAGCGAGAACTGTCCGTGCACATGACAACCACCGTTCCACAGCAGCATATCTCGTCCTGTTACCGAATTGATATATCCTCCTAGGTTCTTATCTGGTCCGAAGATGAGTTTTTCGTCTTGTGGAAATGAATCGATGATGAGTTTTGCATTCGACGAAGTGACAACCACATCTGTCAGAGCCTTCACGGCAGCAGTAGTGTTCACATAGCTCACTACTTTATATCCGGGATGCTCATCGATGAAAGCCTTCAGGTCGGTTGCGTTGCAGGAGTCAGCCAACGAACAACCTGCATTCAGGTCGAGCACGAGCACCTTCTTATTTGGACAGAGAATCTTATTCGTCTCGCCCATGAAATGCACTCCGCACATAACGATTATGTCGGCATCAGTCTTTGCCGACCATTGTGCCAGTGCGAGTGAATCGCCCACGAAGTCGGCAATGTCCTGCACAGCTCCGTCGGTATAGTAATGTGCCAGGATGACAGCATTCTTCTCCTTGCACATCTGACGTATTTCCTTCTTCAGGTCAGTACCTTCGGGAATAGGTTCGTCAACGAAACCTTTCTCTTTCCAGCTTTCTTTTATCATTTTATTTTGCAAAACTTACGGCTCTTGTTTCACGGATAACTGTAATCTTAACCTGTCCTGGGTAAGTCATCTCGTTCTGAATCTTAGTAGCTATGTCGTTGCTCAGAGTTTCGATTTCAGCATCGGAAATCTTGTCTGCGCCAACGATTACGCGCAGTTCGCGACCAGCCTGTATAGCATAAGTCTTTGTAACTCCTGGGTAGCTTGCAGCCAGTGTTTCCAAGTCGTTCAGACGTTTGATGTATGCTTCAACGATTTCGCGGCGAGCACCTGGTCGTGCACCTGAAATGGCGTCGCAGACCTGTACGATTGGAGCGAGTAGGGAAGTCATCTCCATTTCGTCGTGGTGAGCACCGATAGCATTTACGATTTCTGGTTTTTCCTTATACTGTTCAGCCAGCTGAGCTCCGTATAGTGCGTGAGGAGTTTCAATCTGCTCGTCAGGCACCTTACCTATATCGTGCAGGAGTCCTGCTCGACGAGCCTTCTTTGGGTTCAATCCCAGTTCTGCAGCCATCACAGCACACAAATTAGCTGTTTCGCGTGCATGCTGCAAGAGGTTCTGTCCGTACGAAGAACGATACTTCATCTTACCTACTATGCGGATGAGTTCTGGGTGCAGACCGTGTATTCCGAGGTCGATAGCTGTACGCTTACCGATTTCGATTACTTCTTCTTCTACCTGCTTCTTCACCTTGGCTACCACCTCCTCGATGCGTGCTGGGTGGATTCGTCCGTCAGCGATGAGCTGGTGGAGTGAGAGTCGGGCAATTTCACGTCTGATTGGGTCGAACGCACTGATTACGATTGCTTCAGGTGTGTCGTCAACTACGAGTTCTACTCCTGTAGCTGCTTCGAGAGCTCTGATGTTACGTCCTTCACGACCGATGACGCGACCTTTCACTTCGTCTGAGTCGATATGGAATACAGTTACCGAATTCTCTATAGCTGTTTCAGTAGCAATGCGTTGGATAGACTGTATGACAATCTTCTTAGCCTCCTTATTTGCAGTCATCTTGGCTTCGTCCATTATTTCGTTGATGTACTGCTGAGCCTGAGTCTTAGCCTCGTCTTTCAGAGTTTCTACAAGCGATTCCTTAGCTGCTTCTGCTGAGAGTCCGCTGATTTCTTCCAGACGCTTAATCTCCTGATTACGCATAGTCTCCACCTCCTGCTTGCGTGCGTTGAGCAGTTCCTGCTGTTTATCGAGAGCCATCTTCTGGCGGTCGTTTTCCGACTGCTTGCGTTGCAGTTCTTCCTGTCGCTGGTTGATGGTCAGTTCTCTCTGCTTCAGTTTGTTCTCAGCCTGCTGCAGTCTCTGGTTGTTCTGGTTTGCTTCGCGTTCCAGTTCAGCCTTCTTCTCGAGGAACTTCTCCTTTACCTCCAGCTCTTTCTTCTTCTTGAGGGTGTCGGCCTCCATCTTTGCTTCCTTTATCTTTGAGTCGTACACTTTAGTAATGGCATATCGGAATATTCCATAACCCAGTACTACTCCCACTAAGAGGCAGCCGACTGCGATGATTATTGCAATTATCAAATCCATTTTTTTTGTTGTTTTATAGTTGTTAATAAATTTATGTACATACCTCAGTCTGCATATCTTCTGTTCCTCGCTTGGAACATTGGATGTGCAACCTGAAATTGTACTTGAATTGTTTCAAGATTCTGTTTGGTGTGGAGAAGTAAAAGAAAAACGGAAGAATACTACTTTTTCTTTGTTACCTTGTCGATTTCTGCTTCCAGTTCGTCGAGCTTATCGAAAAGAGGCTGTGTGTCACTTCTGTGGTTCGAACGAATCGACTCTACAGCAGTGTTGAGCATAGCCATTACATAGTAGTATTTATCATTTTTCAGGTTAGGGTACATCGACCTCAGAGAGTGGATTTTCCCTTGGATACTTGATGCTGCATCACGATAAATTTTCTCCTCTTCCGAATTGTTCACGGTCAGTGGGAGTTGAATACCTTCAATAGATACAGATATGTTCAGTTTTCTATCCATGTGTTCAAAATTTTATCGGTGAAGACCCTTATTCTTGGGCATTCAGCATGTTAATACAAGCATTTACTTCTCGAACCAGGTAAGTGATTTTCTGTTTAGCCTCCTTGAAGTCGGAGTCGCTAATTTCAATCATCTTAGCCAATTTCAAGTTGTCGTAGTCTTTTTTGTACTGATTGGCTTGTGACTGGATGCTCTTTATCTCTTCATCCTTGTCCTTCAGCTTCTGGTACAATTCAGCATTTTCCTGTTGCAGAGCAACAAACGAAGTGAGGAGGTCTCTGACCTTCGCATCAAATTTTTTCAATGATTGGTTTTCGGCTTCTGTCATGTTGTAACTGCAATAGTTTTCTATTAAATAATGTGTATATTATCTTTTCAGTTTTTTCATTGCTTCAGCTTCCTCTTCCTTCGATGGTGTAGGCTCTTTCTTTGCCAGAGTAATCACATTGTATGTGTACTCCTTAATCCATTCTGTCGAGAAACCCAATTGCTGTTGGTAGCGGCGTACTGTGAATACTGACTTCTGCACACCTGCATCGCTCCAGACGTTCTTAGTCATCACCTCATCCACAGTGTTGTCTATCACCTTCTTCATCAGTCCTTTCAGGAATCCTGGAATGCGGAACTTCCACTTTAGCAGGTTGCCCAGCAGCATAATCAGTTCCTGGCTGAATCCCTGAAAAGCATACAGGTAATTCTGTACATGCGCCTGATTCTTGCATCCTTTCTTGATGCTCAGGTCAATCTCCTTGAAGAAATTGTCGCTTATGCCGTATAGGTTCTGCAGCATCTTCTGGCACGCCTTCTTCTCGCCAAGTCCCAGTTTGTTGTTAACTGTAGCCACATGCAGAGTGCGCTTAAACGTAGCCAAGTCGGGTAGGGCAGCCAGATTAGAGATTCCGAGGTTTGCAGCCAGCACACTTTGGAAGTACACCCTTATAAGGGTCATAAAGTCCTCCATACCTCCCACTTTTTCCTTAGGCTGGCGTTTGAAAATATCTAAAAAACCCATTCTTTTTCTCTTTTCTGTTTTTTTCTGTAAAAATGTTTCTTTTCTCCTTGCACCCCTTGTCGTTACGTATGATGAATTACTTCATGTCGTTTCGTTTAACAATATTGTTATTAGTATCTTACGGATTTATACAATGAATGCTCCGCAAAGGTAGAAAAATTTAATTATACAAAGTACAAAAATTCACAAAAAATCATCCTGAGCCCAACATTTTTTTTATTTTCTTTGTTGTATGGAGGAAAATACATAATTTTGCATCCGATTTTAAAGCAAACAGATTTCATTAGTACACATGGATCCTGATAGTTATCCGGCGGAAAGCAGTGACCGCCTTTATTCTGACAACATTAAAGCAAACAAGTAATCGCTATGGAACTCATCATTACTTATATGCTGTTGTCGCTCGTCATTTCAGCACTTTGTTCTGTGCTTGAAGCGACTCTCCTCTCAACTCCGATATCTTACATCACCACCTTGGAGTCACAGAACGTGAAGGGGTGGGAACTCCTGAAGCATTATAAGACGAACATCGATCGTCCTATATCAGCTATTCTGTTCGTCAACACAGTTGCCAACACAGTAGGTGCTGCCCTTGTGGGTTCACAGGCAGCCAGCTATGCAGCAGCCAACTTCGCAACAAGCAGTCAGGTGAACATCTTCATCGGAATCATCTCCGGACTCTTCACCCTCCTCATCCTCATCTTCGCTGAGGTATTTCCAAAGACCATCGGTTCTACCTACTGGCGCCGTCTTGCCATTCCTGCCTGTCATGTAATCCATGTTATGGTGGGCATCTCGTGGGTATTCGTCATTCTGCTCGAACGACTCACCCATCGCATAGCCGACAACACCCAGCAGGAGGCAGTCACTCGCGACGAAGTGGCAGCAATGGTAACCGTCGGAGCCGAAGAGGGAGTGCTGGAAAAGAAAGAAAACCGAATGATTCAGCATCTTCTCAACCTCGACAATGTCACTGCCCACGAAATCATGACACCAAGTGTTGTGGTCACTATGGCAGAAGAAGAGATGACCCTTCGCGAATTCTACCAGGACGAAGACTTCAAGAAATTCTCCCGTATTCCTGTATATAAAAACGAAGAGAGCGACTACATCACTGGTTATGTACTTCGTCAGACGGTACTCGAACGACTTGCAGAAGATAAATTCGATGTAACCCTGAGCGAACTGGCTCGTCCTATCCTCTCCTTCAGCGAAGACGAAGAAGTGTCGGAGATATGGGAAAAACTCCTTGAGAAAAAAGAGCATATCAGCATAATCATTGATGAATATGGTTGTTTCCGCGGACTCGTCACTATGGAAGACGTAATTGAAACAATGTTAGGTTACGAAATCGTAGATGAAAAAGACGAAGTAGTTGACATGCAGGAACTTGCCAAGGCGCAGTGGAAGAAAATGAAAAAACAACAGCATAAGTAAGAATATGCAATTCAGCAGAACAAGGATGCTCTTGGGCAGCGAAGCCTTAGAGCATCTTTTTAATACAAAAGTGATACTCTTCGGAGTCGGCGGAGTCGGTTCCTGGTGTGCCGAAGCCCTTGTGCGTACTGGGGTAGGACACCTCACCATTGTTGATGGCGACACAGTCTGTGCCAGCAACATAAACCGTCAACTCATGGCTACCACCAGCACTATCGGTCGTCCTAAGGTAGAAGTGCTTCGCGAGCGACTGCTCGACATCAACCCTTCCCTCGACATCAAAGCGATTCATGGAGTATTCACTGAACAGACAGCAGACTCATTTCATATCTCCGACTATGACTATGTAGTCGATGCCATCGACTCGCTGAAAGACAAAGCCCATCTCATTCTTACGGCAACCAACTCTCCGGCAACCCTCTTCTCGGCGATGGGAGCAGCCTTGAAACTCGACCCCACCCGCATCAGCGTTGCCGAATTCTGGAAAGTCAGAGGCTGTCCGCTTGCAGCAGCCCTTCGCCGTCGATTCCGTTCTGCAAAAACCTTCCCTGCAAAGAAATTCCAATGTGTCTATAGCGAAGAACTCCTTCATAACCGCGAAGAAAACACCTCCGAACCAACTCGTGCCAACGGCTCCCTTGTCCACATCACCGGCATCAGCGGATTCACCCTCGCCGGCCTCCTCATTCAGGACGCAATATCGAAATAGCAGTTGATAGGTGAAAGTTGACAATTAGTTTTTTCGTCTTTCGTTTTTCGTTTTTCATTCGTTTTGTCAAAGAACTATTTTTATTTTAGTTTTGGTTTTCGTTCTCTCCGTTTTCGTTCTCTCCGTTTTCGTTCTCTCCGTTTTCGTTCTCTCCGTTTTCGTTTTCGTTATCGTTTTCGTCCTCAGTTAACCAAAGGCGGAAGAGGAGTGGGAGAGGAGTGGGAGAGACCCTATACCGAAACCTGTGCAATGTGTGATGCATCTCAATTGCGTGTCTTCCTCTGTCGGAATGACGATGCAAAGGTAATACAAGGACAAAACGGGATTGCAAAATAGTCACAAATTACTCCGAAAAAGTGGTTCTTGTGATTTTTTTAACATTTCGCGACATGCAAAAAGTGACAAAACGAAAAACGTCCTTTTTGTCCTTTGTCCTTTTGGAGGCGTTTTGCAATGTTGATGTTATAATAAATAATAATAATATAAATTTAATAATAATATAATATATACCCCCTACCTATATAGTTCCCCCCGTTCAATCATAAATCAGAACACCCCTCAAATGACGAATGACAAAAAGGACACTTTGAGCGTAAGGGACTGATAGTTAGAGTAATGATTGTTGACTATTGGTAGTTGGTTATAGACAGGCGAGAGTTGTTATTTTATTTTCCAGATGTTGAGGATGACTCCTTTGAAGTTGGGAGAGAATTCTGGTTCGCAGATGAAGAGTGCATCGTTGAGCCAGGAGTATTTGCTATCGGACGGAGCTTCGAATATTGGAGCTGCCTTGAAGTACGTGGTGGGGGTTCCTGAGGAGTCTTTGCCGTTGACTACGATGCCGCGATTGCGAACATGGATATATACGCCGTCGTGAGTCTGGATGGAGTAGATGGCTTCGAGTTCGTTGCGTCCTGCATATCGGCTGAGCTGGTAGTCAGCTCCTCCATTGAGGATTGTTCCGCGGAGGAGGGGACCTTCGAAGGTGCCACCTGTGATGGGTACTACTGTGCGCTTTCCGTACTGGGTGTTTTCTATTGTATAGGTTTCACCCAAACGTACTTTCAGTTGCATGACGTATTCCAGTTGGGGTGCTGCGGGGCGGTTAATGCTGTCGTTGCTCCATGCGGAGATGGAGATGAGAAGGAAAAGTAGGATGTTTTTAAGTTTGATTGTTGACATTTTTGTTTTCGTTTTCGTCCTTATTATACGAATCGGATGTCGGCAATGACTTGGGTGCCGACTTGGGCGTTTAGGCGTTGGGTGAGTTTGGTGCGCTTCATGGTGAGTTCCTGCTTGAGGACTGGGGAACGCATTTCAACGAAGAGGGTCTGGTTACGGACATAGGTATTGCCTATATAGCGGGAGATGCCGTGACCAAGGATTTCTTCAAGGGCTTTCATGAGCTTGAATTGGTTGTACGGGGTCTCGAGCCCTTCCTCACGGAGGAATTGCTGAATGAGGGTTCCTATTTTTTCTGTGTTACTTTTTCTCACCTTTGGAATGGTTATTGGTTATAGGTTATTGGTTATTGAGTTTTCGTTTTCGTTTTCGTTTTCGTTTTCGTTTTCGTTTTCGTTAACTCTTAACTCTTAACTCTTAACTCTTAACTCTTAACTCTCCCCCTTGTACTTGGAATATTTTATAGTCATCGTTGGTTTTGGAGAGGATGCGGTCGAGGTTTTCCCGATTGGTGTCGGTGATGAATATCTGACCGAAGTCGGGTTGGGTGATGAGGGCGATGATGTTTTCCATTCGCTCTGTATCGAGTTTGTCGAAGATATCGTCGAAGAGGATGATGGGGGTGGTGCGGCTGCCTGTGCGCTTGAGGAAGTCGAACTGTGCGAGTTTGAGGGCTATGAGGTAGGATTTGTTCTGACCTTGTGAGCCTTCGCGCTTGAGGGGATAGCCTGCGAGTTGCATTTCAAGTTCGTCTTTATGTATGCCGTGCAGGGAGTAGCCCATGATGCGGTCTTTGGCACGATCGCGCTGGATGACTTCGAGCAGGTCGCCTCGCTGTCCGTGACTGGTGTATTGGATGCTGACGGTTTCCTTGCCGCCTGTGATGGCGTTGTGGAACTGCTGGAATACGGGGATGAATTCTTCGATGAAGGCTGTGCGCTTGCGGTAGATTACTGTGCCGTGCTGTGCCATCATCTGTTCGTAGATGCTGATGATGTCGGGATTGGGTTCCTCGTCGGCACGAAGCATGGCGTTGCGCTCGTTAAGGGCTTTGTTGTAAGCTACAAGTGCCTGGATGTATTCGCTGTCGTACTGGGAGATGACTACGTCCATGAAGCGGCGGCGCTGGTCGCTGCCTCCGAGGATGAGTTCTGTGTCATTGGGCGATACGAGGATGAGTGGCAGCAGTCCGATGTGTTCGGAGAGTTTCCGGTATTCTTTTTTGTTTCGCTTTACGTGTTTTTTCTGATGGAGTCGCATGCCGCAGGTGATTTCTTCTTCGCTGCCGTTCAGGTCGTAGATGCCCTGCAGCATCATCACCTCTTCTCCGTGTCGGATGTTCTGAGAGTCTATGCTGCATACTGTGCTCTTGGCGAAGGACAGAAAGTAGATGGCATCGAGCACATTGGTCTTGCCTTCACCATTGCTACCGAGGAAGCAGTTTATCTTCGGGGAGAAGTCGAGTTCTGCGGTAGCTATGTTGCGATAGTTCAGAATTGTGAGGTGTTTTAGTGTCATTCGGTATGAATAATGTGTATGTTTTCGGCAAAGTTAAGGATTTTTGTTTTTAAAAGTATTGTAGGGTCATAGATTTTTCATACATTTGCGAAGTTTTTGCGTTTTTTGCGATAGTGGCTCAGTTGGTAGAGCATTGGCTTCCCAAGCCGAGGGTCGCGGGTTCGAGTCCCGTCTATCGCTCTCATTTTTTCTTTTTTTTTGTTCGTCATGCTAATTACCACATTAATCATTGTAGCCGTACTGGTGTTTGCGCTACTTGTGATGAGTACAGAGCAGATAAATCACTTGAACAGAGCCGCCGTAGCCATGTGTTGCGGCGTTGTTGTATGGGTGGTGTATATGCTGCATGCTGGCAATTATATCCATCTGGTGCATCCGGATGAATATGCTTATTTCCTTTCGGGAACAGCATCGAGTACTGACTCTGTGAAGTTTTTCGTAGCTAACAATGTCATGTTGCCTTATGTGGAACAGGCTTGTTCGGTGATTTTGTTTCTGATTGCTACGAATACTATCGTCGAGGTGCTCCATAATAATGGTGTGTTCGATTCGCTGGTCAATTGGCTGAGGATGCGTAATAGCCGCCTGTTCCTATGGATTATTTCGCTGCTCACTTTTGTCATTTCTGCCAATGTGGATAATCTGACTACTGTAGTGCTGATGCTAGGCATTGTGAGTCAGATTGTGCGTTCGCACTCGCAGAGGATTGTCTATGGCAGTGTGATTCTGATTTCTGCTATGCTGGGCGGTTGTTTTACTGTGATTGGTGATATGACTTCGCTTATGTTGTGGGTTCGCGGCAATGTAACTCCTACTCACTATTCGCTGGGACTGATTCTGCCGGCATTGACCAGTCTCTGTGTGTTCAACCTGCTGGTGAGCACAAGACTGAAGGGTAGTGTGGAGGTCGTTAGCCGATTCAATAAGTTTGAAGGTGACGACTCGTATCTGGCTTGGTGGCAGAAGGCTTTGTTGCTTATAGTAGGTATTGGCGGGCTGTGGTTTATTCCGACTTTCCACTTCGTTACTAAGTTGCCTGCTTTCCTGGGTGCGCTGTGTGTGTTGTCGGTTGTGTGGATTATCGAGGGCTTCTGTAATCTGGAGAGAAACGGTAATGTACTGTTCGTGCAGCGTCATTACTTCCGCAATACGGAGTTTGTAGGAATGAGGATGATTCTCTATTTTCTCGGTATTTCGCTTGGTGTGGGTGCTCTGACTGAGTGTGGTGCGTTGATGTGGCTTGGAAATCAGTTGGACTATAATTTCCACAATATTTATATATATGGAGTGATAACTGGTTTGATTTCGAGTGTGCTGGATAATGTGCCTGTGATGATGACCGGTATGAATATGTTCCCTGTGGATAGTGTGGCAGGGTCGGACTTCGCTGTGAATGGTGCCTACTGGCAACTGCTGCCTTACTGCTGTGCTATGGGCGGTAGTCTGTTCTTCGTAGCTTCGCTTGCCGGACAGGCTGTGCTGCAGGTGGAGAATATGAAGCTTATGTGGATGCTGAAGCATTATACCTGGAGAGTGGTGTGTGCTTGGGGTGCCGGTCTGCTGGTTTTCTGGTTAACACATTAAGAGATGGAACAACTCCCGATTCTGACTATCTTAGGACCTACTGCCTGCGGAAAGACTACGTTTGCAGCTCATCTGGCTGCTGACATAGACGGCGAGATTATCAGTGCCGACAGCAGACAAGTGTATCGTAGGATGGACATAGGAACGGGAAAGGACTTGGCTGATTATACTGTGGAAGGTAGGGAGATTCCGTATCATTTGATTGATATTGCAGAACCCGGAACAAGATATAGTGTGTATCAGTTTCAACATGATTTTCATGAAGCATATACTGATATAAAGTCGAGGGGGAAGACTCCGATTCTGTGTGGTGGAACAGGACTGTATATCGAAAGTGTGATTAGGGGCTATGAGTTTGACGGCAGGGTTATGCCGTCGATGAACAGCCTGAATATAGGTTTAAAAATAGATAGGGAAGAGAGACGCAGAAAGATTTCTGCACGACTCCGCAGCCGACTGGCAGAGGGTATGGTAGATGAGGTGAAGGGACTGATAGATAGTGGTGTGCCAACGGCAGCTCTTATACGCTATGGTTTGGAGTATAAGTATGTGACGCTGTATCTGCTGGGGGAACTGGAATATGAGGAGATGGTGCGACTGCTCGAGATTGCCATTCATCAGTTTGCCAAGAGACAGATGACTTGGTTCAGAGGCATGGAGGAGAGAAGGAATATTCCAATCAAGTGGATTGAATGCACACTTCCCATCGCAGAAAGAATAAAAACAGTAAAAGAATTATGGCAGAAACAAATCGCTGGGGTGTAGTATATAGTTCGCAATCGGGAAACTACAAGGCGCATAAGCGCTGGAGACGCATTCGCGAATATATGGAACAGAAGGGGGTTCAGTACGATTTCGTACAGTCGGAATCGTCCAGTTCTGTATTCCGCCTGTCGAGTATGTTGTGCAACAACGGATACCATACTCTTATAATTGTAGGTGGCGACCGAGCTCTAAACGACGGACTGAATGCTGTGATGAGTAATAAGGAAGTGCTGCCTGAGGACTTCGCAATGGGTGTGATTCCAAATGGTGTGGGTAATGACTTCGCTCGCTTCTGGGGCTTTACAGAGGATAATTATAAGCAGACTGTAGATTCGCTGATTGCCCGTAGGGTGAAGGTCATAGATGTTGGCACTTGTGTGTTTAACGAAGATGGTATTCCGCAGAAACATTATTTCCTGAATTGTGTGAACATAGGACTTGGTGCTCGACTTATAAAGGCTTCGAACGATGCTATGCACCTGATTGGTTCGAAACGACTCAGCATTATCCCTATTATCATTTCGCAACTGTTCGAAAGAAAACAGTTTAATTTCAGGATGGATCTTGAAACTGAGGAGATAAACGATTATTACATGTCGATTTGTGTGGGAAACTGTCTGGGTTACGGACAGACTCCTAATGGTGTGCCATATAACGGTTTTCTGGATATCTCTGCTATCACCCGTCCAAAATGGTGGCAGTTGTTTGAAGGTTTCTGGTTGTTGGGTAAGGGACGTTTCCTAAACTATAAGAATGTACACCCCTACAGAGCTCAGAAACTGGTGATATACCATTGCGATAAGGCTTCAATCAGTATCGACGGACAGTACTTGAAGTCTAAGGATTTCACTCCAGTGAAGATTGGAATAGAAAGGGAAATGCTTAGGTTTATTATACAGTAACCTTACCCAATTTTGCTGATTTTCTTCAGTTGGTCTTCGTCTAAGATCTTGATTATTCTGCCATTTACTTCCAGAATGTTTTCGCTGCTGAAGGCAGAGAGGGTGCGAATGGCATTCGAAGTAGTCATGTTAGAAAGGTCTGCCAAATCGGCACGAGAGAAGCGTGCTGAGATAGTCTGATTGTCCTCTTCCATTCCGTATGTTTCTTTCAGGAAAAGGAGCGATTCAGCTATTCTGCCTCTGAGGTGTTTCTGGGTAAGGCTGACGATGTGGCGGTTGAGAATTCCAATTTCTACAGAACAAAGACGGATAACGTAATTAGCCAGTTGTAGGTTTTCCGACAACCACTTCTCAAATAATGTGACAGGAATGATGCAAAGGGTAGTGGGTTCGAATGCAGCCGCTGAAGTTATGTAGTTTTCATTTGCCATGTAGGCCCTGAATCCGAAGAATTCAACAGGCTTGAATATGTGTACAATCTGGTTTCTGCCTCCAACTCCTTCCTTGTAGATTTTTACCTTACCGCTAATAAGACAATGAAGGTACTGAGGCACATCGCCTTCTTCGTACATTATTTCATTCTTCTTGTATTTTTTGATTTCTACACTTGCTTGCAATTCTGCTTTCTGTTCTTCTGTCAACAAATTGCTGATTGGGGAGAGTTTTGCAATTATGTCACTTGGTGTAGAATTATCTTGCCGTTTTGTCATGGTGATGAATTTTTCTTGCAAATGTATCCTTTTCTGCTCAATCGGAGAAATGTTTTTTGTGATTTTTATGTTTTTCAGCATATTTTTATAGAAAAAGTCAAAAAAAGCAATTAAAAAAATGTCAATATTTTGGAGGGATAAATTTTTATCTCTAATTTTGTTGGAGAAAGATATGAAAACACATTAATAAACCTTAAAATCAACTATGAGTTATTTACGTTTCGACAAACCCCTGATGACGAATTTGCAGGAATCTCTGCCAAAGGAGATTTTGCGAACCAATAAGTCAGGTGCGTATTCGTGTTCATCCATTGTGGATTGCAATACGCGTAAATATCACGGACTGTTAGTTGTGCCTGTACCTGAGATGGACGACGACAACCATGTGTTGCTGTCGTCGCTTGATGAGACCGTGATACAACACGGAGCTCAGTTCAATCTCGGCCTTCACAAATATTCAGGCAATACTTATAGCCCTCTGGGACATAAGTATATCCGTGAGTTCTATTGGGATAAATTGCCTACAACAATTTACAGAGTAGGTGGAGTAGTGCTTAAGAAGGAAAGAGTTTTCCAACATTTTGAAAACAGAATCCTTATCCGCTACACATTGCTTGATGCACATTCTGTGACAACTTTGCGACTGAGACCATTCCTGGCTTTCCGCTCTGTGAAGACTTGTACACACGAAAATCCTACTGCTAACCGCGAGTATAACCTGATTGATAATGGTATTTCAACAAGAATGTACTCTGGTTATCCAGAACTCTTCATGCAGTTGAATAAGAAGAACGACTTCGTTTATACTCCAGACTGGTATCGCGGACTGGAATATCCGAAGGAGCAGGAACTGGGATATGAATACATTGAAGATCTGTATGTGCCAGGTTATTTCGAATTCAATATCAAGAAGGGTGAAAGCGTTATCTTCGCAGCAGGACTTAGCGAATTGCATTCTCGTGAACTGAAACAGCTCTTTGATTACGAATATGATGTGCATGTAGCACGCGAAGGCTTCCAGTCTTGTCTGGTTAATGCCGCTCATCAGTTCCACTACGAGAAGGATGGTGAGACTTATATCATCGCCGGTTATCCTTGGTTTAAGTGTCGTGCACGCGATATGTTTATATCGCTTCCAGGACTCACTCTTGCTATCGACGAACCAGAATATTTCGAGAAGACAATGCGTACAGCCGAAAAGGCTATTCTGAATTATCTCGACGACAAACCAATCGGACTGAATATTTCTGAGTTTGACAAACCCGATATCCTGCTGTGGGCAACATGGTGCTTGCAACAGTATGCACGACTCGTCTCTCCGGAAGCTGCATATACTAAGTATGGTGCTCTGGTGGAGAAGATTGTTTCTTTCATAAAGAACGGAAATCACAAAAAACTGGAAGTACGCGATAACTATCTGCTCTATACCGACGGAAAGACTTCTCCAGCTACTTGGATGAACTCAGCTGTGAACGGTTATCCATGTGTGCCTCGTACCGGATACATTGTAGAAATAAATGCTTTGTGGTACAATGCCCTGATGTTCTGTGCTGAAATTCTGAAAGGTAAGGGTAGAGAAGGAGAAGGCGCTGAATATGAACAGTATGCAGAAAAGGTAGGAGAGAGCTTCAAGCAGACTTTCCTGAATCATCACGGATATCTGCTCGACTATGTAGATGACGGATATATCTCATGGAGTGTTCGTCCGAATATGCTTATCGCTTCTTCTCTGGAGTATTCTCCTCTCACAACTCAGGAACGCAAGAAGATTCTCGATATCTGTACAAAGGAACTCCTTACTCCAAAGGGAATTCGTTCGCTCTCACCAAAGTCGGGCGGTTACAATCCTATCTATGCAGGTAGTCAGCAACAGCGAGATGCTGCATATCATCAGGGTACTGTATGGCCTTGGCTGTCAGGTTTCTATTTGGAAACTTGTCTGAAGGTGTATAAGCATAGCGGACTCTCATGGGTTGACAGACAATTCGTAGGACTGGAAGAGGAACTCTTCTATCATTGTATAGGTACTCTGCCAGAACTCTTCGACGGTAACCCACCATTCCACGGACGTGGTGCTCTCTCGTTTGCTATGAACGTAGCTGCTGTGCTCCGTGTGAATAAGGTTCTTGCAAAATACTATAACTATTAAACAAGGAGGAAGAATATATGAAAGTTATAATGTTTGGATGGGAATTTCCCCCTAAAATTTATGGCGGTCTGGCTGTTGCATCCTACGGCATTACCAAGGGTATGGTCGAAGGACAACCAGATGCAGAGATTACATTCTGCCTCCCTAAACCTACTGGCGACGAGGAGAAATTCCTGAAGATTATCAATATGAGCCAAGTGCCAGTAGCTTGGCGCGATGTACAGTATGATGCCATCAAAGACCGTATGGTAGGACATACTGCTGAGGACTATTATCGTTTCCGTGACCATATCTATGCCGACTTCAATTATATGGGAGTTGATGACATGGGTTGTCTGCAGTTTGCCGGAGGTTATCCACAGAACCTGCACGAGGAGATTAACAACTTCTCAATTATTGCAGGCGTGCTGGCTCGAAGCGAAGAGTTTGACATTATTCATGCTCACGACTGGCTTACTTATCCAGCTGGTGTTCATGCTAAGATGGTAAGTGGAAAACCTCTGTGTATCCATGTTCATGCAACAGATTTTGACCGTTCACGCGGAAAGGTAAACCCTACTGTTTACTCTATCGAAAAGAATGGTATGGATCATGCAGACTGTATCATGTGTGTATCGGAGCTGACTCGTCAGACGGTTATCAAGGAATACCATCAGGATCCACGCAAGTGTTTCGCTATGCACAATGCCGTTTATCCTCTGCCACAGGAATATAAGGACATTCCACGTGTTGATAACGGAAAGGAAAAGGTAGTTACCTTCCTTGGACGTATCACCATGCAGAAGGGGCCTGAGTATTTCATCGAGGCTGCAGATTTGGTTTGCAAACGTACTAATAATGTTCGTTTCTGTTTTGCAGGATCTGGAGATAAATACTGGGAAATGGTTGACCTGGCAGCTGCCAAGGGTATTGCCGACAGATGTCACTTCCCTGGTTTCCAACGAGGAAAACAAGTGTACGAATGCTATAAGGCTTCGGATGTGTTCGTTATGCCTTCAGTATCGGAACCTTTCGGTATTGCTCCACTTGAAGCAATGCAATGCGGTACACCAAGTATTATTTCTAAGCAATCAGGTTGCGGAGAAATTCTGACCAATGTCATAAAAGTAGATTATTGGGATATCAACGCAATGGCTGATGCTATCTATGCTCTATGTAATTACCCCGGACTGCATAAGCAGCTACAAGAGGAAGGACTCAAGGAGGTAGATGAAATTACCTGGGTGAAGGTAGGATATCGAATACGAAAACTCTATGATGAGTGTATTCATAATGGTGGCTTCATACATTAATATAATAATGTGTTACCAATACTAATAACCCGTTTATTCTCAAGATAATTGTAATTCAAAAATAATAAACATTATGAAAAAAATATGTCTGTACTTTGAGATACATCAAATTATACATCTCAAGCGTTATCGTTTCTTCGACATAGGTCGTGATCATTACTATTATGATGATTACGAGAACGAACGTTCTATCAACTATATTGCAGAACGCAGTTATGTGCCTGCATTGCAGACCCTTCTGCAGATGTGTAAGGACTATCCTGAATTCCGTGTTGCTTTCTCACTCTCAGGTGTAGGGCTTGAGCAACTCGAATTCCATGCTCCACAGGTTATTGACCTCTTGCAGGAACTCAATAAGACTGGTCAGGTAGAATTCCTTTCAGAACCATATAGCCACGGTTTGGCTTCGCTTGCAAACGAGGAGAGTTTCGAACTCGAAGTGAAGCGTATGAGCAAGAAAATCAAGGAGCTCTTCGGTAAGGAACCTAAGGTGTTCCGCAACTCTTCACTCATCTATAATGACGAGATTGGTGCTCAGGTCGCTGCAATGGGCTTCAAGGGTATCCTGACAGAAGGTGCTAAGCAAGTACTTGGATGGAAGTCGCCTCACTACCTCTACCATTGTGCTACAGATCCTCGTCTGAAGGTGCTGATGCGTGATATAAATCTTTCTGAGGATATCACAGAACGTTTCACTTCTAATCCGTTGATGGCAGACCAGTGGCTCGACTGGATTGCTTCAACTCCAGAAGGGGAGGATATTATTAATATATTCGGAGAGCTTGTGACATTCGGTATCTTCCACCCACTTGAAGGCGGTATTCTAGAATTCCTTAAGGCTATACCTGCATTGGCTCGTGAACGTAATATCGGTTTCGCTCTTCCATCAGAAATCTGTACTCAGAAGAGTGTAGGTCCTGTAGAGGTGCCATACAACATCTCATGGGTTGACGAAGAACGCGATACTTCTTGCTGGTTGGGTAACCACCTGCAGCGTGAGGCATTCAACAAATTGTATAGTGTTGCAGAACGAGTACTCATCTGTAATGACCGTCGTATCAAGATGGATTGGGATTATCTGCAGGCATCGAACAATTTCCGCTTCATGACAACAAAGGCAAGTATGAAGTTCCGTGATATCTACGACTCTCCATACGATGCATTTACAAACTACATGAATATTCTTGGTGACTTCATCTCTCGCGTTAACAATCTTTATGGTGGTGCTGAAAATGAGGAAATTAATAGTCTTATTACCACTATTCAGAATCAGGATGATGAGATAGCTGCAAAGGATAAGGAAATAGAGAAGTTACAGAAACTTCTGGCTAAGTACAATCCTGTAGAAGCAAAGAAGGATACAGCCCCAACTCCAAAGGTGGAGGCAGGTACTAAGAAGAAAGCTCCTGCAAAGAAACCTGCAGCAAAGAAAACTACTAAGAAAGCAAAAGATGCTTAATAGAAAAAAGAACCAAGTCACAAGGCGGCTTGGTTCTTTTTGTCTTTTATCTCGTTTGTTTTTCAAAGAAAAGAACATAAAACCTCCTAATCTAAGGAAAAAGTGAAGATTTTTGAGGTTGTATTTTTTTCTTTAGACGATTTATTATATTTTTGCAAGGAAAAGCGTATAGTACCATCGAAGGCAAACGTAAATATGGATGAAAGAATAGAACATCAGGGCTTTGTTGAGAGTGTCGAGGATGATTGTGTGAAGGTAAGAATTGTGCAGATGGCTGCGTGTGCTGATTGTAAGGCAAAGAGTCTGTGTTCGTCAGCAGAATCGAAGGAGAAGGTGATAGAAGTGAAGGGTAGAGGAGTTGGTGTTGATGTGCGTGTTGGAGAGAATGTGTTGGTGTACGGCTCTATGCAGATGGGATGGGCTGCTCTGCGAGTTGCTTTTATCTTCCCTATGGTATTACTACTGATAGTTGGTGCTATTTGTTTGACAACACTGAATCTGTCGGAAGGAACAACTCTTTTGCTGATGCTGCTGAGCCTTTTGTTTTACGGACTTGTGATGTATGCTTTGAGAAGTAGAATAGAACGTCGATTCAGTTTTGGAATTGAAAAACTATAGACAGAACCTTTAATTAAATTTTTTATAAACACAATTATTTTATGAACGTAATTCTAATTGCTGTAATTGTTCTTGGCGTAATCGGATTCGTTTTGGCGATAAGTATTTTTGGTGTCGCTAAGAAATTTGCAGTTAAGGAAGATCCGCGTATCGGTCAGGTACTGGACGTGTTGCCAGGTGCTAACTGCGGTGGTTGTGGATTCCCTGGTTGTGGCGGTATGGCTGCAGCTTGTGTGAAAGCAGCTGATGCAGGTTCGCTCGACGGACTGAATTGTCCTGTTGGTGGCTCTGAATGTATGTCGAAAGTAGCGGGTATCCTCGGTATGGAAGTTGCAGCGTCGGCTCCTAAAGCAGCATTTGTACGTTGTAACGGCTCGTGTGAAAATCGTCCTAAGGTTGTTGCTTACGATAGCGTGAAGAGTTGTCGTGTGGCAAATTCAACTGGTATGGGTGAGGGTGCGTGTGCATTCGGATGTCTAGGTTGTGGCGACTGTGTTGCTGCTTGTCAATTTGATGCTATCAAGTTGAACGAAAAGACTGGATTGCCAGAAGTTGACATGACGAAGTGTACTGCCTGCGGCGCTTGTGCAAAGGCTTGTCCACGTCACATTATTGAGATTCGTCAGGTAAGTGGCGACGCAAAGGATGCATTCGTTGTTGAGTGTATGAACAAAGACAAGGGTGCTGCAGCAATGAAGGTATGTCTGAATGCTTGTATAGCTTGTAAGAAGTGTGAAGGTTCATGTGGCAGCGATGCTGTACATGTGATTGATAATGTTGCATACATCGATCCTGAGAAGTGTGTTCTCTGCGGACAGTGTTATGATGCTTGTCCACGAGGCACTATCGCATCTGTAAGCATCAAAGGCGTTGAGTGCAAGCCAAAGGCAAAACCAGCTGCTAAGCCAGCTGCCGCTGCCAATACAGGTGCTACAACTGCTGCTCCCGCTCCGGCAAAACCAGCTAAGGAGTGGAAGCCAATCGAGATTAAGTATAATGCACCATTGATGCCTAGTCAGCAGATTTTGCTTGCCGGTCCTAAGGATATCAGCAATCCTGTTGCTCCTGCAAAGGAAATGCAGTTTGAGAGCAAACGTACAGATGCTCCGCTGCCTCCAAGTCAGATGATTTTATTAGGTTTAAAATAAAAATGCTATAAATATGAAGACATTTAGAATTGGTGGAGTTCACCCAGCAGAAAATAAACTGTCTGCTGCTGAGCCTATCAAAATTGCAGAGCTTCCACAAGTTGCCGTTTATCCAATGGGACAACACATCGGAGCACCTGCTGTGCCTTGCGTCAAGAAAGGCGATAAGGTTAAAGTAGGTACGATGATTGCAGAGGCCGGCGGTTTTGTGTCAGCTCCTATTTTCTCTGGTGTCAGCGGAACTGTTCTCAAAGTTGATACAGTAGTTGATGCCAGTGGGTATGCGAAGCCAGCTGTATATATTACTGTAGAAGGAGATGAATGGGAAGAGAGTATCGACCGTTCAGATAAGCTTGTTACAACTAAGGAAAAACCAGAACTTACTCCGGAAGATATCATCGCAAAAATAAAGAATGCCGGTATTGTCGGTATGGGTGGTGCATGTTTCCCAACTCATGTGAAACTTAGTCCTCCTCCAGGCAGTAAACCTGAATGGGTTATCATCAATGCGGTAGAATGTGAACCATATCTGACTGCAGACCACAGACTGATGCTTGAAAAAGCTAATGAAGTGCTTGTAGGTGTTGACCTCTTAATGAAGGCAGGTAAGGTAAATAAGGCTTACATCGGAATTGAAGAGAATAAACCGGATGCAATCGCTTTGCTTGAGGAAAAGTGTAAGATTCTATACCCTAATATAGAAATTGTTCCACTGAAGACAAAGTATCCTCAAGGTGGTGAAAAGCAACTGATTGATGCTGTAGTTCGCCGTCAGGTACCTGCTCCTCCAGCTCTTCCTGTAAGTGTTGGTGCTATCGTACAGAATGTAGGTACTGCATTTGCTGTATATGAAGCAGTTATGAAAAACAAACCTTTGTTTGAACGTGTTGTAACTGTGACAGGTAAATCATTGAAACAGCCAAGTAACCTGCTCGTCAGAATGGGTACTCCTATGAGTCAGTTGATTGATGCATGTGGTGGTTTGCCAGAGGATACCGGTAAGGTAATTGGTGGCGGTCCGATGATGGGTAAGGCTTTGAGAAATACAGAAGTACCTATCTGTAAGGGATCAAGTGGTGTTCTTATCATGAATGATAAAGAAGCTAAAAGAGCAGAACCACAAACTTGTATTCGCTGTGCTAAGTGTGTTGGTGCATGCCCAATGGGTTTGGAACCATATCTCCTCGCTACTTTGAGCAGCAAGCAGCTATGGGATAAGGCAATGAAGGAAGATGTTGTAAGTTGTATAGAGTGTGGCTCTTGTCAGTTTACTTGTCCTTCAAATCGTCCGCTGCTTGACCTTATTCGTGATGGTAAGTCAACAGCTATGCGTATTATTCGCGAAAGACAGGCTGCTGCCAGAGAGGGAAAATAAAAACCTCTTCCTAACTTTTAAACTAATAAAAAATATGAATAAGTTAATTGTATCACTTTCACCTCATGTACATTCTGGAGATTCGATTTCAAGAAACATGTACTTGGTAATTATTGCCTTGATACCTGCTTTGTTGATTTCTTTCATCTCTTTTGGCATGGGTGCAATCATAACGACTGCCATCAGTGTGGCATCGTGTGTGTTCTTTGAGTGGACTATCAATAAGTTCTGCATGAAGAACGACAAATGTACTGTTTGTGACGGTTCTGCTGTGCTGACGGGTTTGTTGTTGGCTTTTAACCTCCCAAGTAACATTGCTCCTTGGATTGTTGTAATAGGTGCATTTTTTGCTATCGGAGTTGTTAAGATGACTTTTGGCGGACTTGGATGTAACCTGTTTAATCCAGCTTTGGCAGGTCGTGCTTTCCTTCTGATTTCGTTCCCTGTAGCTATGACTACTTGGCCATTGCCTGGTCAGGGATTCGGCACATATCTTGATGCTCAGACAGGAGCTACTCCTTTGGCTATGCTTCAGGAAATGTTCAAGTCTGGAGATGTACAATCTCTTCCACTTCTTCAGGATATGATGCTTGGAAATACTGGTGGTAGTTTGGGAGAGGTCTGTGAATTGGCTATCCTCATCGGTTTTGTATTCCTTTTGTGGAAGAAAGTTATCACATGGCATATCCCTGTTAGCATCATTTGTACAGTATTTGTAATTTCTGGATGCTTGTGGCTTATCGACCCGGCTCATTTTGCAAATCCTGTTGTAGAAATTCTGAGTGGTGGTCTTATGCTTGGTGCTGTATTTATGGCAACTGACTATGTTACTTCACCAATGTCTTCAAAGGGACAGTTGGTATATGGTGTGGCTATTGGTGCTTTGACCATTATCATTCGTGTGTTTGGTGCATATCCAGAAGGTATGTCATTCTCAATTCTTATTATGAATGCATTTGTACCTTTGATTAATTCTAAGTTTAAACCCACTCGCTTTGGCGAAGTAGCAAAATAAGGGAGGACATTAACATGAAAAAGCTTAAATCTTCGCTTACTAATATGCTGTCGGTTTTGACAGTTATTGCTGTTGTAGCTGGTGCTGTTTTAGCTTATGTCAATTCTGTAACAGCTCCTCAAATCGAGAAAATAAATGAAGAAAATCTTGCTGCAGGTATTAAAGCCGTGATGGGTTCAGACGATATTCAGGTGTCAGATCCACAGGATGTAGATGGATTCATCGTTTATGATGTGACAGCTGGAGACAATGATCTTGGACAAGCAATCGTGACTACAGACAAGAATGGATTCGGTGGTCCGTTGAAGGTTCTTGTAGGTTTCGATAAAGAGGGTACTATCCTTGGTTATACTGTTTTGGAACATGCGGAAACTCCAGGACTTGGAGCAAAAGCAGGTGACTGGTTCCAGAAGAATGGCAAGGGAAGCATTATCGGAAAGAATCCTGGTACATGTAATTTCACTGTTTCGAAGGATGGGGGAGAGATTGATGCTATTACAGCTTCGACTATCACTTCCAGAGCATTTCTGCGTTCAGTAAAAAGTGCTTACGATAACATTGTTGCTAAGAGTGATGGTGTTTCAGCAGCTACAGAACAGGTTGAAAATGAAAACGACTAAAAGAAAGGAATAAATTGTTATGAAATACATTAAAGTTTTACTGAATGGTATCATTAAGGAGAATCCGACATTTGTCCTTCTTTTAGGTATGTGTCCTACTCTTGGTACCACATCGTCCGCCTTCAATGGTATGTCGATGGGACTTGCCACAATGGCTGTGCTTATTGTGTCGAACTTCATAATTTCTCTGATTAAGCAACTGATTCCTGACATGGTTCGCATCCCTTCGTATATCGTTGTGATTGCTAGTCTTGTGACAGTTCTTCAGATGCTTATTAAGGCTTATGCCCCAGAAGTAGATAAGAGTCTTGGGTTGTTTATTCCGCTGATTGTGGTAAACTGTATCATTCTGGGACGTGCAGAGGCTTTTGCAGCAAAAAACAATCCTCTTGCGTCTATTTTTGACGGTATTGGTATAGGACTCGGTTTCACTATTGCACTAACTTGTCTTGGTGCTGTACGTGAGTTGCTCGGTACTGGTGCCGTATTCGGTCAGACTCTGTGGGGCGAAAACTATGGAATGCTCATGTTTGTGCTTGCACCTGGTGCTTTCCTCGCTTTGGGTTATCTGATTGTAGTGTTTAACAAAATCTTTAAGAAGGCTTGATTATGGAAACGGTACTTAGTTTGATTCTTATCATAATAACTGCAATATTCGTCAATAATGTCGTACTTGCACAGTTTCTGGGAATATGTCCATTCTTGGGTGTTTCTAAGAAAGTAGATACTGCCAGTGGTATGGGTATGGCTGTAACTGCTGTACTTGTTGTAGCTACAGCTGTTACATATGCTATCCAGAAATTCCTCTTGGATGTGTACGGACTGGAATATTTGCAGACTATTGCATTTATTCTCGTCATTGCTGCATTAGTTCAGATGATTGAGATTATTTTGAAGAAAACTATGCCTGCTTTGTATCAGGCTTTGGGTGTTTTCTTGCCTCTGATTACTACAAACTGTTGTATCCTTGGTGTTGCAATTCTTGTAATTCAAAAGGATTTCAACCTGCTCGAAGGACTTATCTATGCTTGTTCAACCGGTCTTGGTTTCCTTCTAGCAATGGTATTGTTTGCAGGTCTTCGTGAGCAGTTGGATTTAGTAAATGTTCCAAAGTCATTTGCTGGTGTTCCAATCGCTCTGATTACAGCTGGTCTCCTGGCTATGGCTTTCATGGGCTTTAGCGGTGTTGACGGTGGACTCAAAGTAATCTTCGGATTGTAAATTATAATATTAATAATAGATTTTGAAGCCTGAAATATTCTGTTTCAGGCTTCTTTTTTGTTCTTTTTTATATTGTTTGTGTTTTGTTGTTATGCTAAATGCTTTGATTGGTAATTTTTCTGTATATTTGCATGATATTTTTAGGCTGATGGTTGCAATATCAAAGGCATATTTTACGTTTAAAATTATATAAAACAATAAAAAAGAATTATTGATGTCGACATCGAAAAATATAGATAGAATGAATGCGTTTGAAAGAGCATTAAAGAGGATAGGGGATTTTCTCGGTGCGGCATTCTTGATTATACTTTTATCACCACTATTACTGTTGATTTTCATTGTTTATAAATTGACTGGTTGCGGTGAAGTTATCTATTCACAAGAGAGAATAGGATTAGGTGGCAAGCCTTTTAAAATATATAAATTCAGAACTATGATTCAAGAGGCGGAATGTGATGGCATTCCTATACTTGAATCTCCTGACGATAATCGTTTGCTAAAGTATGGTAAGTGGATGAGAACAAAACATATTGATGAACTTCCTCAACTCTTTAACGTTTTGAAAGGGGATATGTCGTTTGTTGGCTATCGTCCTGAACGCCAATATTTCATTGATCAAATAATGAAGCAAAATCCTGACTACGAACTGTTGTTTGTAAGTCGTCCAGGAGTTACTTCAATGGCTACAGTTTATAACGGTTATACAGATACGATTGATAAGATGTTGAAACGTTTGGAGTTAGACTTGGAGTATTTGCGTAATCGTACACTTTTGCTTGATTTAAAAATTATATTTTATACCATAGTACACATTTGAATAATCTATAAACAGATATGCTAAAAAAATCTTTTTCAACCTTACTTTTAGTTTTATTCCCTTTGTTTGTTATTGCTCAGTCAATGACAGATTCACAGGTTATAAATTTTATACAAAAGGAAAATTCTAAGGGAACTTCCCAAAGTCAAATTGTTTCTAAGCTGTTAAAACAAGGTGTTACAACAGCTCAATTGCAGAGAATACGTAAGAAGTATAATAAGCAACAAGAACTCATTAAACAGTCTCAAACTGAAGATGATGAAAAGGATGCTGCTCGTTTAAAAGAACAATCTAAGGGCGGAATCGGTATTGGCAGACTCGAAGATAAAACTCAGACGTCAAAATATATGCAGGAGGAATTATCTTTGTTTAAAGGTGATTCTTTGTATTTTGAGGAAAAATCTGAGAAAGAAATATTTGGTCATAATATTTTCAATAACGAACTGCTTACTTTTGAACCAAGTTCAAATATGTCTGCTCCTGCTAATTATCGTTTGGGTACAGGGGACAATGTAGTGATTGAGATATGGGGTGCATCACAACAGACTATTGAAACTATAGTTTCTAGCGAAGGAACAGTAACAATCGAAGGTATTGGACCTGTTCGTATAGCAGGCATGACAGTTACGCAGGCTAATTCAGCTTTGAGATCCAGTATAGGTCAGTACTACAAAGGTTCGAATATTCAACTCAGCGTACAAGATTCACGTACTATAAATGTTCAAGTTCTCGGTGAAGTCAAAACCCCTGGAACTTATACTTTAAGTGCTCTTTCTTCTGCTTTCAATGCTTTATATTCAGCTGGAGGTATTAGTGAGGTTGGTTCACTTCGCGACATCAGAGTTTATAGAGCAGGTAAGTTGATTTCTAAGATTGACGTTTATGAGTATATCTTCCATGGTAGCTCTAAGGGAGATATTCAACTACAAGATAATGATGTTGTAGTTGTCGGTGCATATCAATGTCTTGTAAACATTGTTGGTGGTGTAAAACGTCCGATGTATTACGAAATGCGTGAAACAGAATCAGTTGGAACACTTATACAATATGCCGGAGGATTTACTGGAGATGCAGTTAAAGATAATGTTACTTTGGTTCGTAAGACTGGAGCTATTAATAGTATTTTTACTGTTGACGAGTTCCAGTTAAATAACTTCCTCCTTCATGATGCAGACTCTGTTAATGTAAATATTCTTCTGACTTCAGACTATTCTAATCTTTTGGAAATAAAAGGAGCTGTAGAACGCCCAGGTTCATATCAGTTGGGTGATAACATCACTACTCTTAAAGATTTGGTTGCTGCAGCAGGTGGATTGAAACGTGATGCATTTACAACTCGAGTGATAATTCATCGTAAAAGAGCAGATAAGACTATGGAAATGCTTAATGTTAACATTGGAGACATTATGGATGGCCGTGCTCCTGATTTTGCTCTTCAAAAAGATGATGCTATATTTATTCCTAACATGACTGATATGAAGGGTGAACAGACCTTGAGCATTGATGGAGAAGTACGTGAACCTGGTGATTATGTTTATGCAGACAATACGACAATAGAAGACCTCATTCTTATGGCAGGAGGTTTGACAGAGTCGGCTTCCGTTGCTAAGGTTGACGTGTTCCGACGAATTTCTGATCCAAATGCGACAGAAGAGTCTGACTATATTACAGAGAACTTCTCGTTTCCAATTAAAGAAGGTTTTGTTATAGATGGAGAAAAAGGTTTCGTTTTACAACCTTATGATCAGGTGATGGTTCGTAAGAGTCCTGTATACAATACCCAGGAGAATGTTACTGTTAGAGGTCTTGTGAATTTCCCGGGCAAGTATTCAATGTCAAATAAACACTATAAGTTGACTGATTTGATTAAGGATGCAGGTGGACTATCAAAATTTGGTTATGCAAAGGGTGCTCGTCTTCGTCGTCAGTTGAATGATGAGGAACGAATGATTCGTGAACAAACGATTAAAGCACAACAGATTGAAATACTTGAAGCTGCAACAAATGCAGATAAAGACTTTAATAAGGAATTGGTTGACTCTCTGCTTTCTCTTAAGATTAATCAGGGAAGTACTTACTTGGTTTCCATTAATCTGGATAAAGCTTTGACTAACCCAGAGAGTGACGATAATATCGATTTACGTGAAGGTGATATACTTTTTGTTCCTCAGTTCTCAAATACTGTTAAGGTTTCTGGAGCGGTAGGCTATTCTGTATCTATGCAATATAAAGAGGGCGAGCCATTAAGTTATTACATAAAGCATGCTGGAGGATATGACGATCGAGCAAAGAAGAAGGGTGTTTATTCGATAGCCTTAAATGGACAGGTTACACAATTGAAGTCTTCTTCAAAGAAAGGTATTGAACCAGGATGTGAAATTGTTGTTCCAACAAAGACTATGGAGAAGAAAAGTATGTCAACAGCTGAGATTCTTGCTATAGGTTCATCTGCTGCATCTATGGCTGCTGTGATTACTGCAATTATAAACATTATTAAGAAATAATCGTTATAATATTTTTGAATACAATAAAAAGGAGATGATTTTGTGGTCATCTCCTTTTTTAGTTATTAATTGTTTTGATTACTTGTTGCAACAAGCGAGTTTGCCGTCAGAACCAAGAACGTTTACAATCTTGTGAATGTACATCTTCTTCATGTTCTCACGAGCTGGCTTTAGATATTGACGTGGGTCGAAGTCTCCAGGATGTTCAGCAAGATGCTTGCGGATAGCAGCTGTCATAGCAAGACGAGAGTCAGAATCGATGTTAATCTTACATACAGCAGACTTAGCAGCCTTGCGGAGTTGCTCTTCTGGAATACCGATAGCAGCCTCGAGGTGACCACCATACTTGTTGATTGTGTTTACTTCGTCCATTGGAACTGAAGAAGAACCGTGGAGTACGATTGGGAATCCAGGGAGTTTCTTCTCGATTTCAGCAAGAATGTCGAATGCCAATGGTGGTGGAACAAGAACACCGTTTACAAGTGTGCACTGTTCTGGAGTAAACTTGTGAGCACCGTGAGAAGTACCAATAGAGATAGCAAGTGAGTCGCAACCGGTACGAGTAGCGAAGTCGATAACTTCTTCTGGCTTAGTATAGTGAGACTCAGCAGAAGAAACTTCGTCTTCAACACCTGCAAGTACACCGAGCTCAGCTTCTACAGTAACATCATACTTGTGAGCATATTCAACAACCTTCTTTGCAAGAGCAACGTTCTCTTCATATGGAAGTGAAGAACCGTCGATCATTACAGAAGAGAAACCATTGTCAATGCAGTCTTTACAGAGTTCGAAGCTATCTCCGTGATCAAGGTGCAGAACAATTTCTGGAGCTTCGCAACCGAGTTCCTTAGCATATTCTACAGCACCCTTAGCGAGGTTACGGAGAATTGTGCCGTTTGCATAGTTACGAGCACCCTTACTTACCTGCATGATAACTGGTGACTTTGTTTCAACTGCAGCCATAACGATAGCCTGCATCTGTTCCATTGTGTTGAAGTTGAATGCTGGGATAGCATATCCACCTGCAACAGCTCTCTTAAACATCTCGCGAGTGTTTACGAGACCAAGATCTTTGTAATTAATCATAGAGCTAAAATGTTTTAGCCCACCTACTTGTAAAGAGAAGTAGGGTGGGCGGGGTTTATAATTGGATTATAGTGAAATATTCTGTAGGAATGAGATAAGTACACCTGCTGCAACAGCTGAACCGATTACACCACTTACATTTGAAGACATACAGTAGTTCAGTACATGGTTCTTTGGGTCGTACTTTGTTGAAATCTCGTTGCACACACGGCTAGCCATAGGTACGGCGCTCAAACCGGTAGCACCAATCAGTGGATTGATTTTTTTCTTTGAGAACAGGTTTGTAATCTTAACCATGAAGATACCTGATGCAATAGAAAGTCCGAATGCGAAGAAACCACCAATCACGATGCCGATGGTAGTCCAGTTAAGGAATGCCTGTACTGTCATTGTTGCGCCAACGCAAAGTCCGAGGAATACAGTAGCTGTGTTCATTATGGAGTTTGATATAGTGTCGAACAGACGACTTGTATCCGAACCGATTTCCTTTAAAAGGTTACCGAACATAAGCATACCGATAAGGCTGACAGCAGTTGGAACGAGAAGAGCAACAATTGTAGTTACAGCGATTGGAAAGATAATCTTTATAACTTTTTCATTCTTCATCTTGTTTGAAGAAGGGAAAAGTTTATCTTGTTCCTTCATATTAATCTTCAATTCTTTCTCCGAACATGTCAGTTTTACAACTAGAGGAATGATTACTGGTACCAAAGCCATGTAAGAGTATGCAGCAATAGCAATTGGAGCCAAGAGGTGTGGAGCCAGTTTGATAGTTGTAAAAATAGCGGTAGGACCGTCTGCGCCACCAATAATTCCTAGTGCTGCAGCCTCTTTGATATTAAAGAATCCGCTACCTACAGCAACGAGGAGTACTGTGAAGATACCCAACTGTGCTGCAGCTCCGAAGATGGAAAGACGCAGATTGCGAAGCATTGGTCCGAAGTCAGTCAATGCTCCCACACCCATAAAGATTACAGGTGGCAGAAATCCGGTCTTGATAAGCATGTAGTACAGGAAATTCATCAGTCCCAAATCGTGGGCGATGGCAGGAAGCGACATTTCCCAGATGTTTTCTGTGAGTACTTTGCCAGTTGAGTCAACAATACGTCCTGTTTCGTCTGCCTGATACACTCCCATATCTCCTCCAGGGAAGTTTGCGATAAGCACACCGAAAGCGATAGGTATGAGCAGGAGTGGTTCGAAATGTTTTACTATACCAAGGTACAGAAGTACGAAAGCAAGTAAATACATAATAATATATGTACCATTAGATGCAACGATGTCGCTAAACGCTGTCATCTGGTATAGGTTTTCTAATATTTGTTCCATGTTAAATGTAAATAGTAGATAGTCAGTAACTGATGTTTTAAGCCATCTTCATGATTGGATCATCTTCTTCTACAGAGTCGCCAGAAGCAACGAGTATAGCTGTGATTACTCCTGCTTTGTCAGCACGAATTGCATTGAAGGTCTTCATTGCTTCAATATATCCGAGAGTCTCACCTGCCTGTACTGAATCACCTACTTTCTTAGGAGTCTCTGAATTATCTTTCACGAGATAGAATTTGCCTTCCAATGGAGCTACAATATCTTCGCCTTCACCTACAGGAGCTGCTGCAGGAGTTGCACTCTGAGCACTTGCTGCTGGAACGTCGTTTCCGTATGCTATTTCTACCTTGTAGTTTTGACCATTTACCTGAACAGTAACAGACTTCGGTCCTTCTACATCTCCCTTAGGAGCATTTTTCTCTGCCTTACGTTTTGCGAGGTCTGCTTCGAAGTCAGCCTTAGCCTTACCGCTCTTGTAAGCTTCGTACTGTCCTGGGTGCATTGAGTATTCGAAGAGCTCTTCGTTGTCTTCTCCGAGTTCCCACCCCTTTTCCTGCATTTTCTTTTTGTAGTCCTCAAGGTCGTCTGGGAAGTAAGATTGTGGGTCATTAGTTTCGAATTCCTTACCTTCTTTCTTAGCCAAAGCAACGATTTCAGGATCTACAGGACCTGGTAGCTGACCTGCCTTTCCGAGAATCATATCCCAGATTGTGTCAGCAATCATAGACCAGCGTTCCTTGCCTTTCTCCATCTGGATTACGTTCATCAGAGCCAGATTCTTTACGTACTGTGAGAATGGAGTAACGAGACATGGGTAACCAACCTTTGGCCAAACGTATGCAACCTCATCGAACAGTTTGATGAGAAGGTCGTCTGTAGTAAGTTCTGGCTGACCATTCTTTACTTTCCACTTGTTCAGCGACTTTAGGTTGTCTTCCAAGTCGGTCATGAGTGAACCCATCATACCGCCTGGCAGACCTGGCTTCACAAGCAGAGAGTTGTTGATGTGGTTGAGGTCTGGGATGTAATATCCGAGGAAGTCGTCACACATTTCCTGAATCTGAGTGCGTACTTCCATATATGCAGCCATGTTTATTTCTTTTACTTTGAAACCGGCATCTTTCAACATTTCCTGTACTGCAATAATGTCAGCATGACCTGTACCCCAAGATAGAGGTGACATACCTGTATCTACATAGTCACAACCTGCTTCACACACTTCGAGGATAGAAGCCATGTTGAAACCAGGACCTGCGTGACTGTGATACTGGATTACTATATCTTTCTTGTAAGCCTTGATTCCTGCAACAATCTTACCAAGTGATACTGGACGACCGATACCTGCCATATCCTTCAGGCAGATTTCGTCAGCACCTGCATCGATGAATTTCTTAGCAAGGTTAACATAATATTCTACTGTGTGGATAGGAGAGTGGGTGATACATAGCGCAGCCTGTGCAATCATACCTGCTTCCTTAGCATACTGGATTGATGGAATCACATTGCGTGGGTCGTTCAGTCCACAGAAGATACGAGTGATGTCTGTTCCCTGAGCCTTCTTTACTTTGTAAAAGAGTTTTCGAAGGTCTTTTGGACATGGGCTCATACGCAGACCGTTCAATGCGCGGTCGAGCATATGAGTCTGGATGCCTGCCTCGTGGAAAGGCTTAGTCCATGCACGTACAGACTTATTAGGATTTTCTCCGTAGAGAAGATTTACTTGTTCAAAACCACCGCCGTTAGTTTCTACGCGGTCGAAACATCCCATCTTGATGATAGCTGGGGCTACTTTTACCAATTGGTCAACTCGTGGCTGATACTTACCTGCACTTTGCCACATATCACGGAAAACCAACGAGAATTTTACTTCTTTTGCCATTTTAAATTTATCTTATTGAGTTTATTACAATTTTGTTATATTTTTTACTTTTCCCTTGCCGCCAGTAATCTGTGCTACTGTAGCGTCGATAACAGCTTTCACTGTTGCATCAACCTGTCCTGCAGCAGCTGTAGCAGCAGCCATAGGCTTATTATTTGTCACTTCCTCTGGTGCGTATTTGTTCACCAGCTTAATCAGCAAAGAACCCAGACATATGACAATCAGCAGTACGCAAAACACAGTAAGCATACCTACTACCATCAGTTGCAAGGCTCCAAAAATGTCGTTCGTAATCATTGGTTTTATTAAAATTGTTAGTTCTTAATCTTTCTACTTTAAAAAAATGATACGCAACGCTGCGAAATCCTTGCAAAGTTACGTATTTTCTATAAAAAAATAATTCAGTCATATAGACAAATTTCACATTCTCTGTAAATTTAATTTTTATTAAGTGATATGTATGTAAAAATATTTCCATATTTTTGTGCCATAATTTTTTAACCTTTAAAACCTGATATTATGAAAGTTGGAATTCCAAAGGAAATTAAGAACAATGAAAACCGCGTAGGTATGACTCCAGCGGGTGTTGCTGAAATGTGCCGACATGGTCACGAAGTTTTTGTGCAGCATACAGCTGGCGAGGGTAGTGGATTTGCTGATGATGAGTATGTTAAGGCAGGTGCTAAGATTTTACCAACCATTGAAGCGGTATATGAAACAGCAGAGATGATTGTAAAGGTAAAGGAACCAATAGAGCCTGAGTATAAACTGGTTCGTAAAGGTCAACTTCTGTTTACTTATTTCCATTTTGCTTGCGAAAAGGAACTGACGGAGGCTATGCTGAAAAGTGGAGCAATTTGCTTGGCTTACGAAACAGTTCAGTTACCTAATGGTTCGTTGCCTTTGTTGCAGCCTATGAGTGAAGTTGCAGGACGTATGGCTGTAATCAACGGCGTATATTATTTGCAAAAAACAAAAGGCGGCAAGGGAAAGTTGGTAAGTGGTGTGCCTGGTGTAAGTCCAACGAATGTTTTGGTTCTTGGTGGTGGAACAGTAGGAGAGGCAGCTGCTATGATGGCGGCAGGCATGGGAGCAAACGTTACTATTACAGATATTTCCCTGCCTCGTCTGCGTCAGTTGGATATTGAGACTCCTGCAAATGTACACACTTTGTATTCGTCGAGTCATAATATCTCTATGTTATTGCCAACGGTTGATATCGTTGTAGGTAGTGTGTTGGTTCCTGGTGATAAGGCTCCACATCTTATTACTCGCGACATGCTGAAACTGATGGAACCTGGAACAGTATTAGTGGATGTGGCAATTGATCAAGGTGGCTGTTTTGAAACGTCTCGTCCTACAACTCACAGCGAACCTATATATACTATTAATGGAATAGTTCATTATTGTGTTGCTAATATCCCTGGTGCAGTACCGAATACGTCAACTCTGGCTCTTACGAATGCTACTTTGCGTTATGCTGTGGCTTTGGCTGATAAAGGCTGGAAGCAGGCTTGCAAAGATGATAGTGCTCTTGCAAAAGGTTTGAATGTTGTAGAGGGTAAGGTAGTGTTTAAACCAGTTGCCGATGTGTTTAACTTAAAATTTGAAGAGCTGAAACTCTAAAGTGTATTTCTGCATAACGACAGTTTGCTTTAGTTTTTAAAACTTATTAAAAAATAAGAGGATACCTAAGCGGCATCCTCTTATTTCATTTATTTATTGGGCTGTATTGCATTATTCAGCTGAATAGTCGATCTTGCTCATACGTACGTAAGTAGCGTAGCGATGTTGAGCAGCCTTCTTAGCAGCATCGAAGAGTTCCTGAGCCTCTGTTGGCTTAACCTTCTTGAGTGAGAGGTAACGAACTTCACCGTCGAGGAAATCCTGGAACTTATCCCACTGTGGCTCCTTAGAGTCGAGCTGGAATGGGTTCTTACCCTGTTCAGCAAGACGTGGGTCGAAGCGCCACAAGTGCCAGTAACCGCATTCTACTGCCTTAGCCTCTTCAGCCTGGCTCTTACCCATGCCGCCCTTAGCCTTCAGACCGTGGTTGATACATGGAGCATAAGCGATAACGAGAGATGGACCTGGGTAAGCCTCAGCTTCGCGCAGAGCCTTCAGACATTGAGCGTTGTCAGCACCCATAGCAATCTGAGCTACATATACGTAGCCATAAGTTGACTGCATGAGACCAAGGTCTTTCTTAGTGATGCGCTTACCACCAGCTGCGAACTGTGCGATAGCACCGATTGGAGTAGCCTTTGAAGACTGACCACCTGTGTTAGAGTAAACCTCTGTATCGATTACGAAGATGTTGATGTCTTCGCCTGATGCGAGTGCGTGGTCGAGACCACCATAACCTATATCGTAAGATGCACCGTCACCACCGATAATCCACTGGCTACGCTTAACGAGGTAGTGTGAGAGTTCGCTGAGTTGCTTGCACACTGGGCAACCTGCCTGACGTCCTTCGTTGATGAATGGAACGAGTTTAGCTGCTGCTGCCTTTGATGCGTCTGCATCGTCCTTGCCTGCAATCCATTCCTTAGCTGCTTCCTTGTAACCTTCAGAAGTCTTGTCGCTTGCAATCATCTCTTCAAGGAGAGCTACAATACGAGCGCGCATCTTCTTGTTGGCAAGTGTCATACCGAGTCCGTATTCGCAGAAGTCCTCGAACAGAGAGTTAGACCATGCTGGACCCTGACCCTTAGCATTCTTAGTATATGGAGTTGATGGGATAGAGCCTGAGTAGATTGAAGAACAACCTGTTGCATTTGCAACGATCTCACGGTCACCGAAGAGTTGAGAGATGAGTTTTACGTATGGAGTCTCGCCACAACCAGAACAAGCTCCAGAGAACTCGAAGAGTGGTTGTGCGAACTGGCTTACACGTGGGTTTGCCTTGATGTCGATGAGGTCTTGCTTTGAAGTAACATTCTTTACGCAGTAATCCCAGTTCTTTGCTTCTGCGAGCTGAGTCTGGAGAGATACCATAGACAGAGCCTTGTTACCTTTCTTGCCTGGACATACGTCAACACAGTTACCGCAACCGAGACAGTCCATAACGCTTACCTGCATACGGAACTTCATGCCCTTGAGCTGTGGAGGTGCAACCATATCGAGTTTTGCATCTGCGAATCCGGCAGCTTCTTTGTCGTCCATAACGAATGGGCGGATAGCTGCGTGAGGACAAACGAATGCACACTTGTTACACTGGATACAGTTTTCGCTGTCCCAAGCTGGAACGAGTGCTGCAACACCACGCTTTTCGTAAGCAGCAGTACCTTGTTCCCACATACCGTCTTCGTAACCCTTGTATGCAGATACTGGAAGGAGGTCACCATTCTGAGCGTTGATAGGACGAACAAGATTCTTAACGAAATCTGGGTCGTTGCTTTCAATTTCTGGATCAGCAGGAAGTTTAGCCCATGCTGGGTCAACAGTAAGCTGCTTGTATTCGCCACCACGGTCAACGGCTGCGTAGTTCATGTTTACAACGTCTTCACCCTTCTTACCGTAAGACTTCACGATAGCCTTCTTCATCTGTTCAACTGCGAGTTCTACAGGGATAACCTCTGTGATGCGGAAGAATGCAGACTGAAGGATAGTGTTAGTACGGTTTCCGAGACCTATTTCCTGTGCAATCTTAGTTGCGTTGATATAGTAAACTGTGATGTTCTTCTCTGCGAAGTACTTCTTCACGTTGTTTGGCAGATTCTTTACGAGGTCGTCACCTTCCCAGATAGTGTTGAGGAGGAACTGACCGTTCTGACGCAGACCGCGGAGCACATCGTACATACGGAGGTATGCCTGAACGTGACATGCTACGAAGTTTGGAGTCTTAATCTGGTAAGTAGAACGGATAGGAGTATCTCCGAAACGGAGGTGTGAACAAGTGAAACCACCAGACTTCTTTGAGTCGTAAGAGAAGTATGCCTGACAGTACTTGTCAGTGTTCTCACCGATAATCTTTACAGAGTTCTTGTTAGCACCTACGGTACCGTCAGCACCGAGTCCGAAGAACTTAGCTTCGAAGATACCTTCGCCACCGAGAGCCATTTCCTCGTCGAGTGGGAGAGAACGGAATGTTACGTCGTCCACGATACCTATAGTGAAGTGGTTCTTTGGTTCCTTCAGTTCGAGGTTCTTGTAAACAGAAAGAATCATTGTAGGAGTAACGTCTGCAGAACCGAGTCCGTAGCGTCCGCCGATGATGAGTGGAGCATTTTCCTGTCCGTAGAAAGCATCCTTTACGTCGAGGTAGAGAGGTTCTCCGTTAGCACCTGGTTCCTTAGTGCGGTCGAGTACAGCGATGCGCTTAACAGTCTTTGGAACAGAAGCGAGCAGGAGTTCTACAGAGAATGGGCGATACAGGTGAACGCTAACCATACCATACTTCTTGCCGTTAGCATTAGCATAGTCGATAGCTTCGCGAGCTGCTTCTGTAGCAGAACCCATCAAGATGATTACTTCTTCAGCATCCTTAGCTCCGTAATATGTGAATGGCTTATATTCGCGACCTGTAATCTTAGAGATAGCAGCCATGTACTTTTCAACAGAAGCTACAACTTTGTCGTAGTATGGGTTGCAAGACTCACGGTGAGCGAAGAATGTTTCAGGGTTTTCAGCCATACCCTTAGCCTCTGGCTTTTCTGGAGTGAGTGCACGAGAACGGAACTCTGCAACCTTGTCCATTGGTACGAGTGGACGGATATCTTCCATATCCATCTCCTCAACCTTGTGGTATTCGTGAGAAGTACGGAAACCGTCGAAGAAGTTGATGAATGGAACGCGAGTATCGAGAGCTGCGAGGTGTGCAACTGCTGCGAGATCCATAACTTCCTGTACGCTACCTTCGCAGAGCATAGCGAAACCAGTCTGACGACAAGCCATTACGTCACCGTGGTCACCGAAGATACAGAGTGAGTGGCTTGCTACAGTACGAGCTGATACATGGAATACAGATGGGAGCAACTCACCTGCAATCTTGTACATGTTTGGAATCATCAGCAGGAGTCCCTGTGATGCTGTAAATGTAGTTGTGAGGGCACCAGCCTGAAGAGAACCGTGAACAGCACCTGCTGCACCAGCCTCTGACTGCATTTCCTGAACCAGTACTGTGTCGCCAAAGAGATTCTTGCGACCTTGAACAGCCCACTCATCCACATGCTCAGCCATTGGAGATGATGGAGTGATAGGGTAGATAGCAGCTACCTCTGAGAACATATATGCAATATGTGCAGCAGCGGTATTACCATCAAGAGTAACAAATTTCTTTTCTTTACCCATAATTGTTGTTTGAATTAAAATGTTTTAGGTATAATTATATTTGTAGTTTTTAAACTATGTATGTCGTATTTCTTAGTAAAGGAATCCGAAGAGCCATAGTGGAATCTGGTTGCCGCTACCTATGTCGCAATGGTTTACTGCAAACAGAGCTTTTGACTTGCTCTTCAGTTTTGTTGCATGCTCTACGATTTTGAATTCGTGTTCACTATCTATATTAAACGAGCATGTCTGCGAACCGTGTTTATATACTTTATGGTCTTTCCAGAGTGTGTTGCAGAAGAAAGTCTCCTGTATATCCTGGCTGTCGAATGTCTGAGGATAGAAGCTGTACATCAGGTTCGTGTTGTGGAGCAACACTCTTGCTGGCTTCTTCGGATAGTCGTCGCCTGGAGCATAAATCATGTTCACGAGGCGTGCATCCATCAGGTTCTTTATGTAGCGCATCACGGTAGCACGGCTCATACCAAGTTCTATAGAGAGTTGGCTTACGTTTGGCACGCTGCTTCCGTTTGTTGTGAGCAGATAGAACAGTTTCTTTATCTTATCCAGATATTTCAGTTCAATTTGTTTCACCTGCAGAATATCTACCTCAATCATCATATTCATGTTGGTCAGTAGTTTTTCTGAATAGTTACCCTGACCCAAGAAGAATGGGTAGTATCCATGATGCAGATATGCTTGGAAGTGTTCTCTTGGATTTATCTTCGAACAAATCAGAGATGCTATCTTTTCATGGTTTTCAATAATCTCTTCGAGTGTGTACTTCTGCAGTTTTGTTCTTGTCATAAACTGCAGATACTCTCTGAACGAGAATCCTCTGAGGTTATACGATTTTACAATGCCGTTCAGTTCTGGGTTTTCTTCTTTCAGTCTCATGACCGACGAACCGGTGAAAACGATTTTCAGTCCGGGGAAACTGTCGTAACACTCTCTCAGTTGAGTGCTCCAGTCCGGGTGCTTGAACACCTGGTCAACGAGAAGAACCTTACCGCCATTATGATAGAATTCTCCTGCAAACTCCTTTATACCGATATTTTGCAGATAGAAGTTGTTGGCATTGATATATAGACACGTCTTGTCTTCTGGTGAAAATTTCTCTTTAGCATATTGCAACAGGAAAGTGGTTTTTCCCACTCCTCGTGTGCCTTTTATACCGATAAGTCTGTCATTCCAGTTAATCTCATCCATCAGATCGCGACGGATAGTATTGCCCAAATGATTGACTAAATATGCATGTGTACGGAAGAAAGAATCCATGTTTTTTCAGATTTTGGTTGCAAAGTTACAAATAAACTTCATATTTGCAAACTCGACTTTGCAATTTTTTTCTTCTTTATTTTAATGTTGGCTTAGTTTTCCCTTTCTTGAATAGGTCAACAGCTTTCAGAACAGTTAAGTCAGAACGGTTTATATACTCTGTGTAGTCGTTCATTTCAAACATGCTATAGATTATGTTTCCGTAGATAGCATGTTCAAACAGACTCTTCGACTTCACAATCATATTATTTCTGCGTTTCAGTTCGTGCTTGTCGGCATATTTTACAAATCCCTCAATCAGGTTCTGCTTCTTTATGTATTTCAGCAGGTCTTCCGGAGTTTTGAATTTCTTCAGAGTAGGGCGGTTGTTATCTACATACTCGAAACAGAACTGCGAAACCAGTCCGGTAGTAATAGCCTCTGTGTAGTATGTAGTGAAGAAGGTAGTGTCTTCAGCTACGAAGTAGTCTGGCATGATGCCGCCACCTCCATACACTTCTCTGCCCAGAGTAGTGTGGTACACTTCTCCAGTCTGTTTTATGCTGTCCACATTGAAGAATTCTCCGTGCTGGTAGCGGGTTTGCAAATCCAAATCGTACTCTTCGCGCTTCTGTCCCTTCACGTATGGCTTCTGTATGCATCGTCCTGAAGGAGTGTAGTAGCGGGCAATGGTAAGTCTTACGACGCTACCGTCCGAGAAGTCTATTGGTTGTTGCACGAGTCCCTTTCCGAATGTTCTTCTGCCCACAATGATACCTCTGTCGTTGTCCTGTATGGCTCCTGCGAAAATCTCCGCAGCACTAGCAGTCTGTTCGTCTGTCAGCACGATGAGTGGCAGTTCCTGGTACGAACCTCTTCCGTCGCTCTTATACTCCTCTCTCTTTGCACGTCTTCCTTCTGTATATACTATCAGACGGTCTTTAGGCAAGAATTCGTTAACCATCTGAATGGCACTCGTCAGATATCCTCCGCCGTTACCTCGCAGGTCAACCACGAGTCCTGCGAAGTCGTTTTCCTCCAACTCAGCCAAAGCCGTCAGCAGTTCTGCGTAGGTGGTTTCTCCAAAGTTCTTTATCTTTATATATCCCAGTTTGTTCGTAAGCATATATGCTGCATCGACACTCTTCACAGGAATGTCACCTCTTATGATGGTGAACGATAGTGGCTTCTTATGTCCGTGGCGTAGCACTCCGATGGTAACCTTCGTACCCTTGTCGCCCTTCAGCCTGTGCATAGTCTCTTCGTTGGTCACCTCCTTGCCCACATACTTCTTTCCGTCAACAGAAATAATCTTGTCTCCTGCAAGCAGACCAACCTTTTCCGATGGACCGCCCTTGATGATTCCGGATATTCTGACTGTGTCGTCTCTGATAGTAAACTGCACACCAATTCCGCTAAAACTGCCCTTCAGGTCATCGTTTGCCGTTTGTGCATCCTTAGCGCTTATATAAGTGGAGTGGGGGTCTAGTTCCTCAAGTATCTTAGGCATTGCATCCTCTACAACGGTGTTGATATTTACCGTGTCAACATATTGGTCATCAATTACATGTAGTAAGTCATTTAACTTATTAGATGAAGAATTGATGATATTCAGTTTATTTCCTGCAAACCTATTTGCAAAGAATGTTCCCATGATAATACCGAAGACTATGCTTACTGCAATTATCAATGGTACGAATCTGTTATTTTTATTCATATGTTATTTAAGCTTCGATATAAATAGTTTCTATTCCAGCCTTTCTCAACAGGTTTAGTCCGTCTTCCAGTCTGTACTTCTCTCCATACACCACACGTTTTATTCCTGCCTGAATCAGCAGTTTTGCACATTCTATGCATGGTGAAGCCGTGATGTATATGGTAGCTCCCTCGCTTGAGTTATGCGAACGGGCCAGTTTTGTGATGGCATTTGCTTCTGCGTGCAGCACATATGGCTTTGTCAGACCGTTTTCGTCCTCACACACATTCTCAAAACCTGAAGGAGTTCCGTTATATCCGTCTGAGATGATGCGCTTATCCTTCACCACCAGAGCACCTACTTGTCTGCGAGTACAGTATGAGTTTTCTGCCCAGATGCGTGCCATTCTCAGATAGCGCTGATCCAAATGCAGTTGTTTTTCTTCTTGATTTTCCTCCATAATCATTATTAATATTCGCTTTGTGCCGAGCGCTTTGAACTGAATCCTATGTAGTTATCGCCGTCGGCATATAATGTTACAATATTTTCATCACCACTATATCTCACCACATTCCTCAAGATATTCAGCAGATTGCTGTCGAACGGATTCTCAGCAGTCGGACTACCTGTAAACTGCAGTTTCATGTCGTTCGTCTTACCGTCGGCAGCCCAAGTACCATTCAGGGATAGTCCGGCAGACAGAGCGCCGCTCAGTGCACCAGAACCGAAGTTGAGTACATAAGCCTTGTCCGATGCGAAAAATTTCTTCAGATTTTCCCCAGTGATGGGTTGTCCCTGTATCATTCCGCTGGTCATGTACCAAGTCTTGCTGGTGAATATCTGGTCTATGTCGTCGGTCTTTTTGCACGACGTCATTCCCGCCATTACTGCCATCAGCGTATATAATATATATAATGTGTACTTCATAAATGAATGTCAAATGTCTAAAGTCTTTAACCTTTAACCTTTAACCATTAACCATTAACCTTTAACCGTTATTTGATTCCATTTCTTTTCAGCAGAGCATCGATGCTTGGTTCCTTGCCTCTGAATCGCTTATACAGAGTCATTGGGTGTTCGGTATTGCCTTTCGATAGGATATTATCGCGGAAACTCCGTGCTGTCTCTCGGTTGAAAATGCCGTCCTCCTTAAACTTTCCGAACGCATCGGCATCGAGCACCTCTGCCCATTTATAACTGTAATATCCTGCGGAGTAACCTCCTGCCATGATATGACTGAATTGTACAGTCATGCAGGTTTCCTTCAGTTGTGGCAAGAGCAGAGCCTCCTTCCAAGCCTTCTTCTCGAAGTCCATCAGATCGCCTTTCAGAGGTTCTGTCAGAGTATAGTAAGCCATATCGAGCAGTCCGAAACTTACTTGTCTCATGCAGGCATAAGCCACGTTGAAATTCCTTGCTGCCACAATACTTTCAATCAGCGAATCGGGCATCATCTCTCCTGTCTGGTAGTGGCGTGCGAAGGTATTCAGGAAGTCCTTCTCTATGCTATAGTTCTCCATGAATTGCGAAGGCATCTCCACGAAGTCCCAATATACGTTTGTACCGCTGAGCGACTCATATTTCGTATTGGCAAACATGCCGTGAAGCGAGTGTCCGAACTCATGCAGGAAGGTCTCTACTTCGCCCAGAGTCAGCAACGATGGTTTCTCGTCTGTCGGTTTTGTGAAATTAGTCACAATCGACACGTGCGGACGGTGGTTTACTCCCTCATCATCAATCCATTGGTTTCTGAATTCCGTCATCCATGCTCCCGACTTCTTCGATTTTCTTGGGAAGAAATCGCAGTAGAACACAGCCAGGAATGTGCCGTCTTCGTCATACACCTCGTAAGCCTCCACATCTTCGTGGTAAACGGGAATATCCTTATTGCGTTTGAAGGTGATGCCGTACAACTTAGTGGCAAGTCCGAACACGCCCTCCTTCACCTTCGAAAGTTCGAAGTAAGGACGCAGTTTTTCCGAATCCAGATTATATTTCTTCTGTTGCAACTTATTCGACAGATACGAAAAGTCCCACGGTTCCACCCCGTTTTCTGGCTTTTGGCTTTTGGCTGTTAGCTGTTGGCTTTCGTCTTTCGTTTCTGCTAACTCCTCCAACTCCTTCTTAGCTACAGGTTTGTAGGCATCAATAAGGTCGTGCAACAGCTTATACACATTCTTGGTATTTTCAGCCATTCTGTCCTCCAGCATATAGTCGGCATAAGTCTTATATCCCAACAGATTAGCATACTCCAGTCTGAGATTCACCAGTTTACGGCATATCTCGATGTTATTGAACTTATTCTTGTGAGTACACAGAGTATTATAAGCCATATACATCTGCTTCCTCAGTTCTCGGTTGTCAGCCCATTGCATAAACGGACCGTAGCTGGGGCCTTGCAGGGTGAACACCCATCCGTCCAGACCTCTGTCCTTTGCTTCCTGGCGTCCGTTGTCCAGACTGCTTTGTGGCAGTCCCTTCACATCTTCTTCGTTCGTAATGTGCAGGATAAACTCATTCAGATCCTTTCTGTGGTTTTCCTCAAACTTAAGCGACAGCACATCCAGTTCCTCGGTAATAGCTCTCAGTCGAGCCTTATCCTTCTCGTTCAGGTTAGCACCACTACTTACGAAATCCTTGTAGGTATCCTCCAGCAGTCGTCGTTCCTCAGTATTCAGACCCTCGAAATTCTTCTTCTTATAATCGTCATATACAGTCTTCACCCTGTCAAACAGAGGTTTGTTCAGCATGATATTATTGCTATGTTCCGTCATGATGGGGGAGAGTTCCTCGGCGAGTTCGTCCATCTCGTCGCAAGTCTCCGCACTCAGCAGGTTATAGAACACATTACTCGTTCTGTCCAGCAGTTCTCCAGTCTTCTCAAACGCTACGATAGTATTCTGAAAATTCGGAGCCTCCGGATTCTTCACGATATCCTCAATTTCCTTATCCTCATCCTTGATGCCCTGCAACAGAGCCGGTTTGTAGTCCTCCACCTTGATACGGTCAAACGGAATCGTATCCCTCGGAGTATTATAAGCAGAAAGAAATATATTCATAATAATTGCTAAAACCATTTTTCGTTTACGTCAAGAATTTGATAATTTCACCTTTCAACTGTCACCTTTCAACTGTCACCTTTCACCTTTCAACTCCTCAAAGTTGTCCACTTGAAAACTTCCTCTTCCTTGGCTAATCAGTCCTTGCTGACTCCAAGCCTTCAGCACATTCGACACGTTGAGTCTTGTTTCCTGTATATGATTTGCCAAATCTTCCATTTTAATCTGCAGCAACTTCGTACCCTTGCCCGTAATGGCATACCTTCTGACAAACTGCACAATCTTCCCCTCCACAGTCTTTGGTTCGCCCTGCCTCAGCATCTGTTCCGTCTTCTGCACCTTAGCGCACAACATATTCATTATGTTCATGCGTGGAATCTTGTAATTCAGCATTATGGCATGAAACTCCTGCTTGCTTATCATTACCGTGTCGGTACGTTTCTCAGTCATGTAAGTATGTTCATACTTCTGCGTCATTCCGTGCATATTATGCGGTTCTATGACGAAAGGATAATCGATAAACTCTTTCAACACAAAATGGCGTTCATGGTCTATATACTCAGCCTTCACCTTACCCCTCAGCACATAAATCAGTTTGTTGCAACGGTCGTCCTGCGCCACAATCACCTCTCCCGCCTCATACTGCTGAAACTCCATATGTATGTGAGCTAACATCTGAGTCAGTTCTCCAGTAGTCATTCCTGTAAACAGGGGCAATGACAACAACCGGTTATACATTGAAGATTCCATGCCAAAACTCGTTTCAACCCGCAAAGGTAATAATTTTGTAAGAAATTATTCTTATTAAAGTCAAAAATACTTACCTTCGTCCTTGAAAACTAACAAATAAGCAAAAATGACACATCTTTTCCGTAACATATTACTACTGTTTTTGGGTGGAATTATCTTCTGCAGTAACAAAAACGACACACCAGCACCTCCCACACCTCCTACCCAGCAGAAAAGCATCGTAATCCTCTACGAAAACGACGTGCATGGAGCCGTCGACGGTTATCCCGTCATTGCCGGACTTCGTGATGCAGTAGCCAAGAGCGATACAGCCTGGACAGGTATAGTCTGTAGTGGCGACTACCTCTCTGGCGATGCCGTATGCACCCTTGGCAAAGGAAGCTACATCTCCCGACTCATGGGTAGCGTGGGTTATGATGCTGTAACACTCGGCAACCACGAATTCGACTTTGGAAGTTCACGACTCTTCGAACTCCTGCTTGGCATGAAGGCACCATTGCTTTGTACCAACTTCCTCGACTGCGTCGATGACTACCAGATACTGCCGTCCTATACCATTCGTACCTATGGCGACAAACGGGTAGCATTCGTCGGAGTGATCACACCCGACACAGAATACAACGAAGCATACTCCTTCTACGACTCCGACTTCAAAAAAATCTACGACCTGTGTGCCGACGAAGTATATGACCTCGTGCAGGCAGCTGTCAATGAGGCACGCGACGAAGGAGCCGACTATGTCGTTGTGCTATCCCACCTGGGCGAACTACCAACAGAATCCAATGTCAATTCCGTCGGACTTGTCGAATCCACCAACGGCATCGACGTAGTTCTCGACGGACATTCCCATAGCGTCATCGAAGCCCTTTATGTGCAGAACAAAGACGGCAAAAACATACCTATAACCCAGACAGGAACCAAATTTGCCAACATCGGAAAACTCCTCATCAAAGACGGACATATCACCACAAAACTCATCCCACTTGCCGACTGCCACTATAGCAGTCCTACCGTTAGCGCAGTCCTCGACGAAGTGAAAAAAGAGACAGGAGCCATTCTGGACCAGAACATCGGAACTACCGACTTCGACCTAACCATCAACGATGCTCAGGGACAACGACTCTGCCGTCTTGACGAAACCAACCTCGGCGACCTCATTACCGACGTAATGCTCGATGCCATTCCTGGCGACATGTCACTCATCAACGGAGGGGGCATACGTGCCACCATCCCTGCCGGAACCATCACCTACGGACTAGCTGTCGATGCCTTCCCATTCATCAACTACCTCTGTAGCATCGAAGCCACAGGAGCACAACTGCTCTACATGCTTCAGCAATGCACCAAGAGTCTGCCCCAAGAAGAAGGTTTCTTCCCACATGTATCAGGTATGAAATACACCATCCATACCGTCAGTCATACTGTTAGCGACGTGCAGATCTACAATCGTACCACCTCCGCCTACGAACCTCTCGACCAGAGCAAGACCTATACCGTCACCACCATCGACTACTACAGGGGTGGGGGATTCTACGACACCCTTCTCGACTGCAAACTCCTGAACATGACCGACATGCTCCTCCTCGACAAACTTGTCGAATACATACAAAAACACCAGACCATCGACGAGAAATATCGCAACTCCCAAGGTCGCATCACAAAAATCGAAAATTGATAATCACCTTGTTCTGATTCAGACTGGAGTACATCTCAGGCTTCATCACGTAGCGGTACTTGCCTGTAGATTCCTTGTCAAACTTAAGCAGTCGTTCCACTGCCTTAATCTTAAGTGCCATAAAAATAAAAAATTTTAAGGATGAAAAATCATAACCGCGTCCTTAAAACCTCTTCCTTGAATCGTGTGTTTTTTTGCTATAACTATGAAATTTTTGTTTCTAAACTATGAAAAAATTGTTTTATAGTTATGTAGCAAAAAGTGTTGTTTTTTATAAGTTTTGCAACAACGTTGCAAAGGTACAAAATTTTAGAGGCGAAGTCAAGTTTTTCAGCAATTATTTTCAAAAAATTTAAGTCCACTTATTCAGTTATTCACTTATTACTCCTGACATCTGTATTTTGGAAAAACTTGAAACAGGAATTTTACTATATATATTATTTATATAATATATATAGTAATTATAATTATTAATTAAATTATAATTACTCTCTTTCTTCTATTTTATGAAATCGAAAAACCTAAATGTCAGGAGTAATAACTGAATAAGTGAATAACCTCTGATGTCGTAAATACTTTTTTTGAAAGAAAAAATGATGGATTGAAAAATAGTTTGTATCTTCGCGAGTTGTAAGCTAACATCATGACTACACAGACGAAATCACAGCCGATGCAGGAGAATGAAATAGTGCTTTATCAGCCAAACGAGACAACAAGAATCGAAGTCCGTTTGGAGAATGAAACTGTATGGTTAACCCAGCAGCAAATGGCAGATCTGTTTGAAAGAACACCTCAAAACATCACTATGCATATAAGTAATGCATACAAAGAGGGTGAGCTTGATAAAACTTCAACATGTAAGGAATCCTTACAAGTTCAAATAGAAGGAACAAGACGTGTTGTACGAAAAGTGAAATACTATGACCTCGATGTCATCATTTCCGTGGGTTATAGAGTAAAGAGCAAGCGTGGTACCGCTTTTCGCATTTGGGCACGAAACGTATTGAAGGATTATCTTGTTAAGGGTTATTCCATCAATCAGCGGTTTGAGCGCCTTGAACAACGTGTTAGCCATACTGAGGAGAAGATAGATTTCTTTGTTCGCACTTCTTTGCCACCAGTTGAGGGAGTGTTCTTTGACGGACAGATATACGATGCCTACGAACTGGTATGCAAATTAGTGAAGAGTGCTCAGAAGCGGATTATCCTAATCGACAACTACATCGATGAAAGTGTACTGACATTATTAGACAAGCGCAGCAAGGGAGTAAAGGCAGAGATATACACCCAGCATCCTGATGCCCAGCTACGCCTTGACATAAAGCGTCACAACAGCCAATATCCTGCAATTCCGGTTCATACCCTTGCACAGTCTCATGATCGTTTTCTGCTTATCGACAACGATGTATATCATGTTGGTGCAAGCATAAAAGACCTTGGAAAGCGTTGGTTTGCCATTATGAAAATGCAAGAAACAAAGGCAGACCAGATACTAAGCCATATTTTACCAACTGGGGGGGGTAAAATAGACAGCAAGTCTGACTATTTTACTGCTAAAACTATATCCCTGCTGCGTCGGTTCGTGTCCTATGCGGCGGGGTTGTTTTTTGCTCTCCTTCTGTTTGCGAGTTGTCAGGATGGGCAGTTCCCAAAGATAGGCACTTATGAAAACTCCGAAGGAGAATACTACCACTTCTGTACTGGCAACAACTTCCATTGCAAGATTTCCGAAATAGATCATTTGCTCAGCGGCACATACGAACTGCTGGGTGACTCCACCATATTGCTTACTTTCTTTGATGAGGATGGAAAAGCGACAGGCGAAGAAATCGCCCTACGCTTCTCCCAGTGTGCTTCCGACAGCTTCTACATAGAGCCAGTCGGCGGTAGCCCTATGCACAAGAAGAAGTATGTTAGGTTGGAGTAATGCCAAAGCGGGTTAGATACTCGTTTTACTTTTTCATTTTGAGTAGTCAACTGCTCTTAAAAAAAAGTTTTAAATAGTTAATAAAATCCCTCGCCAGACTGCGAAGTTAGGCGAGGACTCTTTAGAAAAATTGGAAATGAAATAATAAAAAAAAAGTGGTAAGGGAGACCGGAAGTTGTAAAACTTCCCTCAGATCAAAACAGCCCCTTCAGCTCAAGAGAACTTTTAGAGAGGCAGGGCTGCTGACGGAACGGACGAGTCACGTCGTTTATTCTTCTCTTGATTCAGTATCCAAGCCATAAAGGAGCCCCCCTTACCGGCGGCGGTAATTAAAAAAACGCCCCGAAATATTAAAATATTGTGTAAGAAATAAGAAAAATAAAATATATGGCAAAGAAAGAAAACACAACCTCGATAGGATTTGAGGAAACAATTTGGAGAGCTGCGGATAAACTTCGTGGTAATTTGAATGCATCAGAGTATGAAAGTGTGGTGCTTGGATTGATTTTCCTGAAATACATTAGTGATAAGTTTGAGGCAAAATTCAAGGAGTTGCAAGAAGATGAGTATGCAGACCCTGAAGATAAAGACGAATATGAAGGAGCAGAAGAAGGACGTATCTTCTTCGTTCCGCAAGGTGCTCGCTGGAATGATATTCTTCAAAAGGCACATACTCCTGAGATAGGAAAAACTATAGATGACGCGCTTTTGTTGATTGAGAAAGAAAACCCCAAATTGAAAGGTATCCTCCCCGGGAATTATAATCGCCCAGAACTGGATAAGCGTAGATTAGGTGATGTGGTTGACCTATTCTCAAACATCAAGATGCATTCTTCTGCCGATGAAAAAGATTTGTTAGGCAGAGTCTATGAATACTGCTTGCAGAAATTTGCTTCGATGGAAGGCAAGAATGCAGGAGAATTTTATACACCAAGTTGCATTGTTCGCACAATAGTTGAAATTATCAAGCCTTTCAAAGGCCGTGTTTATGACCCTTGCTGTGGTTCTGGCGGTATGTTTGTACAGAGTGCCAAGTTTATAGAGCAGCATCAGAAAGAACTCCGTGACATCAGCGTTTATGGTCAAGAGGCAAACAGCAGCACTTGGAAGATGGCCCACATGAATGTTGCTATTCGTGGAATGGAGGCAAACTTAGGAAAGACGTATGCAGACACTTTCTTTGATGACCAACATCCCACATTGAAGGCTGATTTCATTATGGCTAACCCTCCGTTCAATCTCAGTGACTGGGGTGCAGACAAACTGGCTAATGATGTACGTTGGAAATTCGGTATGCCTCCTGCAAGCAATGCTAACTTTGCTTGGATGCAGCACATGATACACCACCTGTCACCTACAGGTCGCATAGGTCTTGTGCTTGCCAATGGTGCCCTCAGCTCACAAACAGGCGGTGAAGGAGTTATTCGTCAGCGAATCGTGGAGAATGACCTCGTAGAGGGCATTGTTGCTTTACCTTCGCAATTATTCTACAGTACAGGTATTCCCGTATCTCTTTGGTTCCTATCTCGCAAAAAACAACAACCAGGCAAGGTGCTCTTTATAGATGCACGTAATATGGGTACTATGGTGACTCGTGCTGTCCGCGAACTGATGCAAGAAGATATCACGAAGATAGCCGACACCTTTGAGAGTTTCCGCAATGGAACACTTGAAGACGAGAAGGGTTTCTGTGCAGTAAAGACATTAGATGATATTGCAGCACAAGATTATATCCTGACTCCAGGCCGCTATGTAGGCATTGCTGAGCAAGAAGAAGACGGAGAGCCATTTGATGAGAAGATGGAGCGCCTAACAAAGGAGCTGGGTGCGCTGTTTGAGGAAGGACGCTATCTGGAAGAAAAGGTAAATAACAACCTGAAGTCTATTGGATTTAACACTCACATACCTACGTTCCAAGAAGAACAGGAAAATCTATTGAGAAATATACTCAAGGATTGTGATGCACTTTCAAAGAATGTTTTACGCCATATATGTGAGCGTGCAATCGTGGAACTAAACAAATTTGAAAAAGACTCAGGCATAGCCTTCTTTGCAGATGATTATCCCCGGCATCTTACTTTCTTCGATAAACTAAGTGTAGAAGCAATAGGAAGGGCGTACACTTATAATGAAGTATATCCAGGACTTGAAGACCAAATTTTGTCTGTTCTAAAAGATGAATATGAGAAGGCTACTGCTGAAGAGAAGTTCTTTATTCGTTACTCTGATTATTACGAGAAGAAAGATGCTTTAGCGAAGGTTAGTAAAATGTTCTACCAGATGCTGGATGAACATTATGCAACTGAGGAAATGGAACCATATCATTTATAAATATCTGTCTATGGAAGAGTGGAAAGAATATAAGTTAGGGGATGTCCTCACCATAAAATATGGAAAAGATCATAAGCAATTAGCTGATGGTGATATTCCTATTTATGGTAGTGGAGGAATTATGCGTTATGGTGAACGCTCTTTGTATGATGGACCTTCTATTTTAATCCCTAGAAAAGGTAGTTTGAATAATATTATGTATTCAGATAAGCCCTTTTGGACGGTAGATACAATGTTCTGGTCTATTATAAACAATACTGTTGCAAATCCGCTTTTTGTTTACTATTCTATTTGCAAGAAAGATTTTGCTAGCCTTAATGTTGGTTCTGCAGTTCCCAGTCTAACTGTGCCAGTTATAGAGGATATTGACATATTACTTCCTTCATTAGCAGAACAAAAGCAAATTGTTTCCATCCTCAAATCCCTTGATGATAAAATTGAGGTTAATCGTAAGACAAACGAGAATTTGGAGCAGGAGGCACAGGCGTTGTTTAAGTCTTGGTTTGTAGATTTTGAGCCCTTCAAAAATGGAGAGTTTATAGAGTCAGAATTAGGAAGAATTCCGAAAGGATGGAGAGTGGGAACGTTAGGAGAAATAGGAGATATTGTTGGAGGAAGTACTCCGTCTAAATCAAAGCCAGAATATTATACAGACAAAGGTATTGCTTGGCTAACACCAAAGGACTTGTCAATATCAAATAATAAGTTTACATCTAAAGGCGAAAAAGATATAACTGAAGAAGGATATAAGAGCTGTAGCACTAAATTAATGCCGAAAGGGGCTGTATTGTTCAGTTCTCGTGCTCCTATTGGTTACATAACTATAGCAAAGAACGACATATGCACAAATCAAGGATTTAAATCTGTTGTTCCCAAATTAGCAGGAACGGCATTTATCTATTTTTTCTTAAAATTATCAACAAAAGACATAGAAAATAAGGCAACTGGATCTACTTTCAAAGAAGCATCGGGTGCATTAATGAAATCATTGCAATTGATTATAGCACCAGAAAGAATATTGCATGATTTTGAGAGCTTAATGAAGCCTTTGTTTACGCAACAAGAGGTCCTGGAAGACGAATCCCGCTACCTTGCGGAACTTCGCGACACACTCCTTCCCAAGCTGATGTCGGGAGAACTGAAAGTAAATGAAATAGAAGATGTTCTATGAGCAACGAAAAAGATAAATACGTAGAAGATAGTTACGAACAGACTCTTATCCAACTTTTTACAGAAAGGTTAGGATATGAATACGAGTGTGGCTATGATGTGGAACGTGATTATCGCGAACCCTTTCATCGTGATGACTTGGAGAAATCTATTAAGTGGCTCAACCCCCTGCTATCCCAAGATGTTATTGACGAAGCAATAAGAATGCTTACCAGCAATAATGATGGTGGTTATGTGCAGCGTAACGAAACATTCACTGAGTGGTTGCAAGATGGAATAAATGTACCTCACGTTCTAGAAGGACGTGAGGTAACGGATACCGTCTATCTGATGGATTTTGAACATCCTGATGCAAACACTTGGAAGATAGTAAATCAATGGCGCGTAGAGGATATAGAACCCATCCGTTGCGATATGGTGGTGATGGTAAACGGTCTGCCTTTGGTAGTGATAGAATTGAAATCACCTTCGAATGATGATGTAGAAGAGGACGATGCCTACAATCAACTGCAAAAATATATGCAGAAATGTCCTTCGCTATTCGCCTATAACGCTTTCTGTGTTACAAGTGATATGCTGACAACAAAGGCAGGAACTATCACAGCACCAGAGAAACGCTTCATGGAATGGAAAACAAAGGATGGAGAATATGAGAGCACAGCAGTTGCTGACTATGAAACATTCTTTGAGGGTATATTTGGACACAAGCGAATGTGTGACCTCGTCAAGAATTATATCTGCTTTGATCACAAGGATGGTAAGACAGCCAAAATAATGTCTGCCTATCATCAATACTTTGCGGTTAACAAAGCTGTTGCTAGAACACATAAGGCACAAGAGAGCGACGGAAAGATTGGAGTATTCTGGCACACCCAGGGAAGCGGCAAGAGTCTTTCAATGGTGTTCTATACCCACAAACTGATACAAGAGTTCCCAACATGTACCATATTGGTTGTAACTGACAGAAACGATTTAGATCTGCAACTATATGAGCAATTTTGTGGTTGTGAGAAGTTCTTGCGAATGTCTCCACAACGTGTAGGCTTTGTTTTAAACGATAAGGGTAAACTGGTTGCAGCTTCAGATGGTGGAAACACAGATTTGAAAAACAAACTCACAGACTTACAGACAGGAGGCTTGATTTTCACCACTATTCAGAAATTTAGAGAGGGAACAGGACTACTGAGCGACAGAAAAAATATCATTGTTATAACTGACGAGGCACATCGTTCTCAATATGGTGACGAGCACTATGACAATAAAGCGCAGAAGACAAAGAAGGGCTTTGCCTTGATTATGCGTGAGGCTTTGCCTAATGCAATGTTTATCGGCTTCACGGGTACACCTATATCAGAAAGAGATAGAGATACCGAGGAGGTGTTTGGTGACTATATAGATGTCTATGATATGACACAGGCTGTTGCCGATGGTGCAACACGTCCTGTATATTACGAAAGTAGAGTTATCAAACTAAACCTTGATGATGATACGTTAAAGCAGCTCGATATAGAGTTTGATAAATTAGCCGAAGAAGGAGCTACGCCAGAACAAATAGAAGATGCAAAGCAATCAAATAGTGGTATTCGTGGCATATTGAATAATGATAAAACTATTGAAAGTCTTTGCAATGATATTGTTACCCATTATGAGGAAAATCGTCAGCAAGTTACTTCTGGTAAGGCGATGATAGTTGCTCTTGACAAAGAGGCTGCTGTGAAGATATATCGACAGATATTAAAGATGCGTCCTTTGTGGAAAGATATGATGCATGTTGTTGTAAGTAGCAGTAACAAAGATAATCCCGACTGGGCTGATGTTATCAGACCCAAGAAGGAGGATGGCATACATTACTGGACAGACAAGGAATTTGCTACACTATTCAAAGACGATAATAGTCCTATGAAGATAGCTATTGTGGTGGATATGTGGCTGACAGGGTTTGATGTACCATCTTTGGCAACAATGTATGTCTATAAACCGATGAAAGGACATAACCTGATGCAAGCAATAGCAAGAGTAAACCGAGTCTTCCCTGAAAAAGAGGGTGGTTTGATTATTGACTATGTGGGTATAGCAAGCGCCTTGAAACAGGCGATGCAAGACTACACAAATCGTGACCGCCAACGTTTTGGTAATCCTGACATCCGTGAGGCTGCCTTGAATAAGTTCAAGGAAAAGTTGGAAATATGCCAGGATTTAATGCACGGATTCGATTATCAGAGATTCATAGATGGTACAGATGCAGAACGAGGCTCAATAATTACAGGAGGTGTTAACTTTATGTTATCACCTATCATGGAGCAAAAACGAAAAGACTTTTTAAAAGAAAGTCAGTTGCTGCATAATGCGATGACTCTCTGCCGCTCACTCTTAGTTTCTGAGCAGAAAAGAGAGGTTGCCTTTATGGACGCTGTAAGAACTCTGTTGGTGCGCTATACCCAGAAGGGAAAGATTAGCAAGAAGGAAATCAATGAACGTATTTCCACTTTATTAGAGCAGAGTATTCAAAGTGATGGTGTAATCAACTTGTTTGCGGATGAGAGAGAATTCTCCCTGTTTGATGAGGGTTTTATCAAGGAAATCCGCAATATGAAGGAAAGGAATATTGCTGTTCAGTTATTGGAGAAACTCCTGAAAGAGCGTATCAGAAACTATGAACATATAAATGTTGTGCAGAGTCAGCGATTCAGTGACCTGATGAATAATGCATTATCCAATTATCTGAAAGGAATGCTTACCAACGAAGAAGTGATAGAAGAACTTCTGAAGATGGCACAAGCTATCAAACAGAATGAAGAGGAAGGTAATGCACTTGGATTAACAGCAGAAGAAAAGGCGTTCTATGATGCACTTTCTTCGCCTGAAGGAATAAAGGAAGCATACAGCAATGATCAGTTTAAAGCACTTACTGTGGCTCTTACTGAACAGTTGCGCAAGAATCGTACAATCGACTGGAATAAAAGAGACTCAGCACGTGCTTCAATGAGAAGAATTATTAAACGATTGCTTCGAGAATATCATTATCCACCAGAGGGATATGAGCAGGCATTATCAACAGTAATGAAGCAGTGTGAGAAGTGGGCAGAGGATGAAGGTCATTTAGCATAATAGAAGTATGTGCAGACCGCTAAAGGACATAGTTGCAGAGCTGGAAGCAAAATACGAAGGATCTGAGTTGTTATACGACTTAGAAGAACGTCGTCGTATAATTGAAGACTTTGATAAAAATGTGGATTACATGTTCGTGCGGTTGAAGCAGTTCGAAGAGGATGTTAAGTTTGTATTGAATAATAAACTTAGCGTTGATATTATCAGAAGAATAACCTTGAATCTCACACATATTATGCAGTACATGTGTGAATCCATTTTCACTTATTTCTATGTTATTGAATTTTATTTGATGAACGAGTGCTATGAAAAGAACTATGACATATGGTCACAATTTGTTGATTATCGTAATAATATAAATTCTCTTGCAGAAAATCTGAAAGAGAATAACATCTACGAGATAAATATTCCTTCATTGATAGATGTACTTACTAAAATGAGTTTTGATGATGATTCATATAATAGTGGTGAGAAGGTTACCCCATCAGGAATGTTAATGCATAGGTTTGATGAGATTAACAAAATGAATGGATTTGAACTTTTTATAGTCCTTGATCAACTGATGGATGTTTTCGAGACCTACTTAGATGAGCTAAAAATCGCTTCACATAAGTGTGACAATGAATCTATGACTCGCTTCTATAATCTAAACTACCTTCTTTACGCGAAAAAATATTGGCCGATACAAGCAAATAATTTCCGCGCACATATTACTCGACAAAGATTAAGAGGTAATGTAAGTATAGCAGACCTTGAAAAGTTGAGAGATGAAACCGCGCACGAATTTGAATATCATACTGAACCTGGTAAAATCTGGCGTGATTATTCGGAAGATAAAGTTCAGTTGGGTGTCCAAATGAAGGAGCGAAAACTGGATGAAGAACAATGGAGATACTTCTTTAAAACAATTTTTGAATTAGAGGAGTTTGACCGCTGGATAGAAGAGTTACGAAATCCGCCAGAGTCAAATGAGGATATTCAAAAGAGAGTCCGACTACTTCAGAGTAACAAAATCTTCGAATTAGAAAAAACTAACTCAAGAAAAGGGGTAGATATACTCCGACTTTTTAAATTTATAGAAACTCGTTTTATTTCGGAGAAAATGTTTGTATATGAGTGGTACGCCTTATTCCATTTTTGCAAAAGGATCAATATTGTTGGAACTTGTACAACTGAGGATTTTGTGAGTCAAATGAATGACAAAGAGTGGTTTCCTGATGTTAAAAAGAAATGCTCTGCAAATGAAATAAATACATACAATTTTTTGAATGACAAATCACCTGACATATGGGATAAGAATCTTATACCAGGTGGTAGTCGTGCAAAAAAGAAATCAATAGAAAATATTCATAGAAAGTATATAGATTTGGAAGATAATATTGATGAAATTTACGTAAAAGAGTAATTTTTTCAGTACAAATTTCAGTATTTATCAGTAAGTAATAGCATTCTTCAGTATCGCACTTGCGACTGAGGAATGCTATCATTTTATGTCCATACCTTTGTGTCGCAATCAGCTGAGACTGAGTGCTGCAAGGGTTTCCTTGTGTACATTATTAATCAATTAGAAACAAGAAATGGAAAAAGTTTATTTATTCGATGACATCTGCGGTGAGGTGTATAAATGTATGTATGCTGGATTAGATAAAGAGAATAGTCCAATATGGATAAATATAACTCCTGGATGCGCTGCTGATAATATAAAGAAGGAAATTTATAACCCAGAAAAAAATACACTCATCTTTCTTGCCTCTGAGCATGAGGTAGTAGGTTCAGATGTTGTTGCTTTTGTATTGGCAAGATCTTTAGAAAGGTCACCAATAAAGTCTAAAATAACATACAGCACTTTGCGTTCGATGAAGTCGCTGGGAATGCAGTGGAACAAGGAACCACTTGATATTTATTTCAATGTTTGTTGTGTGGAAAATAGATATAATGTCTTTTTCGAAGATGATAATTCTTCAATATTTCACTTTGTTGAAGTTGAAGGATTTGAAGATATCGATGATGTGTACAAGGGTCTGCGACATTTTGTTTTGGCTTTGGCCTTTTACGCAGGAATATCAGTTAGTGCGAAACTGATTATCAAGAAAGGAATGAAGAAGGATTTTGGAAAGTCCAGACTTGCTTTCTTTGACGAAGTAATGGTAGTGTAACGGAAGAATAATGCTTAATCAATTCATAATGCATAATTAGAAGTTCAAGGAGCTGGATTTAAGGATGTTTCATTTTTCAAAAATCATTTATAAAAAATGGAAGCTACAGTAAGAATTATTAGTCAGTCGGAACTTATCACTCGTAAGTACACTGACAAGAAAAGCGGTGAACAGAAGGTAATCAATTCTGTGTCACTGAAGTTGACAGATGGTATTGA
>JAEEGK010000778.1_pt1 | contig 79526 bp, 52 predicted proteins | sample 8958771 | NCBI WGS metagenome assembly JAEEGK01 (sample SAMN16246547, study PRJNA631951) | gut metagenome | biome: gut microbiome; feature: rumen; material: SC-attached | host: Bos | place: Iran: Karaj | collected 2018-10
AGCCGTTCTCTGTTTCAGATTTACGACCTGTCGGAAAACGGCTGCAAAGTTACGACTTATTTTTGAATTACCAAAACTTTTTCGAGTTTTTTTTATCTATTTCTCAATTTTTCCTTGAATTTCGTCAGTTGAGCCCTCATTGAATCCACGCAAAGGTCGATTCCCTCCTCAAAAGTATCACAAGTCTTCTCTACAAAGAGCGTATTTCCAGGTACGAATACCTCCAGGCTTGCTTCCTTATTCTGAGCAGTGGCAGGCTTGACTACTTTAAGCTGCACCTCTACTTTCTGTATATCTTCAAACGATTTTTCTAACTTGGCGACTTTCTTCTCGATGAACGCCTCTAACTTCTCGGTAGCGTCGAAGTGAATCGACTTAATCTTAATCTCCATAGTTACCTCCTATTTTAAAAGAGTTAATAAAAAGGTTTCAGGCCCTAGGATGAGCCTCTTTGTAAATTCGCTTTAGCTGTTCAAACGTGGTATGGGTATAGATCTCTGTCGTACTGACACTGGCATGTCCCAGCAGACTCTTGATCGTCTCCAACCCTGCACCATTGTTCAGCATGGCGGTGGCAAAGGTATGTCTCAGCACGTGTGGCGAACGTTTCTTCAGCGAGGTCACCATCGACAGATACTTCCGTACGATCTGATAGACCTGTCCACCATCTATTCGCGCTCCTTTGTCATTCAGAAACAAAGCGCCGCCGGTTTCACCGAACTGCTCCTGGCGTACAGTCTGATAATGCTGCAGCTCCCGAGCCAACTCATCCCCGAAGGGTACGATGCGCTGTTTGTTTCTTTTTCCCGTCACCTTCAACTGTGCCGCTTCAAAATCCACATCCTTGTCATCCAGACCTACAAGCTCCGAACGTCTTAAACCGGCCTCATAGAATAGTAATAATATGGTACGTGCGCGTACATTATTAAAAGAACTATCCCACTGCAACCCATCAAGCAGATGATCCATTTCTCCTTCGCGAAGGAACTGCGGCAATGGTTTTGATTTCTTCGGACCCGTCACGGCATGAGCCGGATCCTTCTTAACCAGTCCTCTCTTTAGGGCAAAGCGGTAAAAGGAACGCAGTGCACTCAGATTTTTATTAATCGTTGAGGCAGAGTTTCCTTTATCCATTAGACTCTCCATCCAGTCACGGATCAGATCGGTGTCAACCGAATCCAGAGAGAGATCATTATCCCTAAAAGTCAGATACGATTCAAACGCCCTCAGGCTTTCCTCGTATGTCTGCACTGTCTGCGGAGATGCATTCCGCTCGTAGCGCAGGTAGTCCAGAAACCGGTTAATCATCATAAAATCGCAACCATTAGTATTTGGGTACGAAATTACGGAAATTTCTCGAAACTACCAAATTTTCGGGGAACTTTTTTATTCCTCGTTTGTACGAAGCTGCTGAACATAAACAGCGTGCTCCATCTTCAGGCGCTTCAGTACAGATGGCTTGTCAAACTGCTGACGACGACGCAGCTCCTTAACAACACCTGTCTTCTCGAACTTTCTCTTGAACTTCTTGAGAGCCTTCTCAATGTTCTCGCCTTCTTTTACTGGTACAATAATCATTTGTTTTGCTTTTAATTATTTTATGTTAAACTTCAGTGCTTCGGGCCCAGGGCCTCGAAAAGCGGGTGCAAAGTTACAACATTTTTACAAAACCACCAAGTTTTTACACGAAATTTATCAAATATTTCTCAAATTCTTTGATTTTCGCACGTTACTGATATTCAAAAACATACTTAATTCTTCTTTACCACACGTTTAGTCACATCGATGGCACCAGCAGGACACACCAGACGACAGAGGTGACACCCCACACATTTACTGCCCTGCAGTCGTGGCGTACGCGTCTCGCTGTCGAACTCAAGCGCCTGATGCCCACCATCCCTGCACGATATGGCGCAACGGCCGCAGCCCACACACCTATCCTTATTGAACTTGGGATAGATGATTGTGTCGCGGTCCAGCGCCTCTGGCGTCAAGAACTTAGATACCCGTTCGCCCACCAGCGTCTGCAGACTGGTCACACCACGTTTCATCATATACCGTTGTAATCCCAGGATCATATCTTCCACAATCCTATAGCCATACTGCATCACAGCGGTACAAACCTGTACGTTGTTACATCCCAGCTGAATGAACTCCAAGGCGTCGCGCCAGGTCTCAATGCCGCCAATACCACTCAGCTCTATACGACCAGTACCTTCCGGAACCGACATCTGCGCCATCTCCAACACATAGCGCATGGCGATGGGACGCACGGCACGTCCAGAATAGCCAGACACCGTGAGATGGCCAGACACCTCTGCATCGGCATCCATCGTTACCGACTTAATGGTATTGATGGCTGACAACGCATCAGCGCCAGCCTCCAGACAAGCGGCTGCCGGTTCTGTGATATGGGTGATATTGGGTGTCATCTTCGCGATGACAGGTATCTGTACACATCCCTTCACACAGGCAGTATAGTGCCTGACCAATTGTGCGCTCTGTCCCACATCACTTCCCATGCCCTCATATTTCATCTGCGGACACGAGAAGTTCAACTCCACGGCATCACATCCGGCCTCCTCAGCCTTTCTAGCCAACAGCATCCACTCCTCGTCCGTCTGTCCCATGATCGATGCCACAACCCCCTTCGTCGGGTAGTCGTGCTTCAGTCGTCGCAGGATCTCAAAATCCTCCTCCACCGGCAGTTCACTGAGCTGTTCCATATTGCGGAACCCGTAGAAGTCGCCATGGGTTCCGTTATCGTGCATCGCATCAAAACGGGGTGACACCTCGCGTATCTCCTGCATGGTGATGGTCTTGTAGAACACGCCGCCCCACCCTGCGTCAAAGGCCCGTGCCACCATCTCGTAGCTGGTGCAGACCGCTGACGATGCCAGAAAGAAAGGATTCTCGCAATGGATACCACAGAAGTCGATGGCCAGCGATGGTGTTTTCGCCGTATCCACATCATCCTTTGAAAGGGTCTTCAACACCTCTCTGATGCGGATAGGCCAGTTATAGTGAATACAAGCCTGTTCAGCACGTTCCAGATCAGCATCCGTACAGTTGCGCACCCATTGTGCTGCCAGTTTGTGATTATCAAAGCGTATCGCACGGATGGCCCGTGCCGGGTCGCCACTTCCACAAGCTTTCGTACAGGGCGCATCCGCACACAACAAACAGCGGCTTGCTTCTTCGTAAACATTCAGATGCCCATCCTGCACCAGATGACTATTCAAAGGATTATTTGTTTTCATGACAGTATCTGTTTGGTAAGTTAATAGATTATTCGGGGTCAAATATACAAATAATCCCGGTAAGAACGAGCATTCAATTGTTAAATAAATCTAATTCAAATCGGTTTGCAGGCTTGTCTCAGCCATTCCCTTTCCTCTGCATCCAGATGAGTCGACAGGGTAGCGAACACCCGCTGATGATAAGCATTGAGCCAGGCAATCTCCTCGTCCAGGAGCATCTCCCTGACAATGGGCGTGGTGTCGATGGGACAGAGGGTGAGACTCTCGAACTGAAGGAACGCACCAAACTGGGTTTCCATGTAGGGCGTTATCAGCAGGGTATTCTCGATACGCACACCAAACTTGCCTTCGAGATAGATGCCCGGCTCGTCGGTGATGGTCATGCCAGCTACCAGAGGAGCCGGTTTCCATTCCATCCGGAACTGATGAGGTCCCTCGTGCACATTCAGATAGGTACCCACACCATGGCCAGTGCCATGCAGGTAGTTCAGTCCCTCGCGCCACATGGCCTCACGGGCCAGGATATCGATCTGTGTACCGCTGGCACCAGCAGGGAACTTACAGAGTTCTATCTGAATATGTCCCTTGAGTACCAAGGTATAGACACGCTTCTGCTCCTCCGTCAAAGGACCGAGGGCGATGGTACGGGTGATGTCGGTAGTACCATCAAGATACTGGGCACCACTATCCAAGAGCAGGAACCCTTCGGGTTTCAAGGGGATATCCGTCTCTGGTGTAGCCTCGTAATGCACGATGGCGCCATGGGTCTGATAGCCAGCTATGGTATCGAAGGACATATCGCGATAAAGGGGCTGTTGGGCCCGAAGCGAGGTCAGCTTCTCATCGACCGTGATCTCTGTAAGCGTTCCATCACCAATATGTTGACCAAGCCAATAAAGGAACTTGGTCATGGCGATGCCGTCTTTGAGCATGGCAGACCTGAAACCTTCTATCTCGACAGGGTTCTTCACGGTCTTCATCCGCTTGACAGGCGACTCAGCCTCCACAATCTCTCGCGACACCTGCTTGTAGAGCGCATAGTTCACCTCATCGGGATCGAGTAAGATATTATACTCAAAGTAACCCTTCAGCCCTTGTGCTATCTGTTCGTAAGGCGCCACACCCACCCCTTCACGCTGGAGATAGGTCACAACCGCTTGCGACAGTTTCACCTTATCAATATACAAGGTGACATCGTGTGAAGAAACAAGCAGGTAGCTCACGAATACAGGATTGCAGTGCACATCCGTACCACGCAGATTGAGGGTCCAGGCGATATCGTCGAGTGCAGCCATGAGCATACCATCGGCATGCTGCTGACGTAACGCTTTCCGGATACGGGCAATCTTTTCATGACAGCTCTCACCAGCATACTGCAATGGATAAATCTCAACAGGATGAGTAGGGATGACAGGACGGTCAGACCATATCTGCGCCAAGGGGTCCAGATTGGTACGCAAGGTGATCCCCCCTTGTTGACGAAGGTCGGACACCAGTTCCTTGACACTATTGACAGATGAGCAGAAGCCATCGACACCCACCTCAGCCCCGGCACCGCACTCACCTCCTATCCATTCAGCGATGGTTGGCGTGCCGGGCATCTTCAGTTTCATCAGTTGGATGCCCGTCCCCTTCAGCTGTTGCTCTGCAGCGATGAAATAACGGGAGTCCGTCCATAGGGCGGCAGCTGTCAAGGTGACCACTGCCGTCCCGGCAGAGCCGTTAAAGCCGCTGATAAACTCACGCCCTTTCCAATGATCGGGCACATACTCCCCCTGATGCGGGTCGGTACTAGGAAAGATAAACGCCGCGAGATGTTCGCGTCTCATCACTTCGCGCAATGCTTCAATTCGTTGAGTAACAGTCATTATCATCGTGTTTTGTAATTTCGAGATTACAAAGGTACAAAATAACTACCACAAAATCACACGATTAACACAGATTAATAATAAAAAAACACTTTGTATGAGTTCTTTTTTGTAACTTTGCAGCACTTTTGATAAACATTTAAAAATATACAATTATTATGAATTTTTTAACTGACGAGAAATTGGTGATTGTTGGTGCCGGTGGCATGATCGGTTCTAACATGGTACAGAGTGTGCTGATGCTGGGCTTGACTCCTAACATTTGTTTGTATGATATCTATGAGCCAGGTGTTCATGGTGTATATGATGAGATGTGCCACTGCGCATTCCCCGGTGCAAACATCTCTTATACTGTAGATCCTAAGGAGGCTTTCACAGGTGCAAAGTACATCATCTCTTCAGGTGGCGCACCCCGTAAGGAGGGTATGACCCGTGAGGACCTGCTGAAGGGTAACTGTCAGATCGCAGCTGACTTCGGTGAGAACATCAAGAAGTACTGCCCAGACGTTAAGCACGTTGTGGTTATCTTCAACCCTGCTGACGTTACCGCTCTGACAGCGCTGATCCACTCAGGCTTGAAGCCCAACCAGCTGACCTCTCTGGCAGCACTCGACTCTACCCGTCTGCAGCAGCAGCTGGCTCAGGAGTTCGGTGTTCGTCAGGACAAGGTTACTAACGCTTACACCTATGGTGGTCACGGCGAGCAGATGGCCGTATTTGCCAGCAAGGCGCTCATCGACGGCAAGCCTCTCTCTGAGCTTCCCCTCTCTGAGGAGCGTTGGGCAGAGATCAAGCACATGACCACTCAGGGTGGTAGCAACATCATCAAGCTCCGTGGCCGTTCTTCATTCCAGAGCCCTGCTTACCAGGCTGTAAAGATGATCGAGGGTGCTATGGGTGGTGAGCCTTTCAAGTGGCCTGCTGGTTGCTATGTAAACGCTTACGGCTTCAAGAACGTGATGATGGCTATGCCAACCGTTATCGACAAGGACGGTGTTCACTTCACTGAGCCCGAGGGTACTGCTGAGGAGATGGCTGCACTGCAGGCTTCTTACGAGCACCTGCAGAAGATGCGCGACGAGATCATCTCTCTGGGCATCATCCCTGCCGTTGAGGATTGGGCAAAGGACAATGCTAACCTGTAATTTATGGCATTGATCAAATCATATCGCGGTCTCGCTCCCAAATGGGGGCGAGATTGCTATTTTAGCGAGAACGCCACCATCGTGGGTGATGTCACGCTGGGTGACAACTGCTCTGTATGGTTCAATGCGGTGGTTCGTGGCGATGTGGCCCCTATCACCATCGGCAACTGCACCAATATCCAGGATGGCAGTTGTGTACACGTCACACATGAGACGGGACCCACGCATATCGGCAACTACGTCACCATTGGGCACAACGTAACCGTTCATGCCTGCACCATTCACGACAACGCGCTGATAGGTATGGGTTCAACCCTGCTAGACGGTTGTGAGATAGGCGAAGGTGCCATCGTGGCTGCTGGCGCCCTGGTGCTGCAGAACACCAAGATACCTGCCGGCGAGATTTGGGGCGGCGTACCTGCCAAGTATATCAAGCCCGTCCGTCCAGGGCAGACAGACAACGCCAAGCACTACGTTGAATATGCCAAGTTCTACCTAGAGGAACAAAACAACAAATAAAAAAATAAAGCCCCGCAGATTTGCGAGGTTTTATTGTTTATTCAAGTGTCATCCAGTACTTACGCTCCTGATCAGACATCTTCTCTATCGCATAGCGAAGCATGGTACGCGGCATCTCATGAACGTGCTGTCGGAGGAAATCGCGAAGCAGATCCATCGACACCCGTTTACCCATCTCACGCAGCATCCAGCCTACTGCCTTATGCATCAGATCGTGCGGATGATGCAGATGAACCTCCGCATAGCGCAAGCACCATGACGGATCACCTAACTGAGAGGTCTTCCACGAACAGACGATACTCATGCGCTGTTCCCATAAGCAAGAGCTTGCAGCCAACTCATCCAAGACCTTACGTTTGTATGTTTGATGAGCAGCCATTTCCTGACCACCGAGAAAGGTTGGCAACATCAGCCAATGTCCCAGAATCTTAGGCGCTGACAGGTCCACCAGGTCCCAGTTGTTTGCCTGCTCCGCATAACGCAGATACAGGGAGAGTATCTCATCACGACGGCGAACAGCCTCTGCATCAGTCTCGAGTCGCCTGGTGGCATATCGCTCGAACTTTGTCACTAAGATCAACAGCCCGCAGAGGCGCACTTCATGCCACTTAGACATCAACAGCTCCGGTATCACATCCAGTGTGACCTCCTTCGCAACAGCCTTCACCACCTCTCTGGTCTGCGGCACCTTCAGGCCCAGGAACTCATCGCCATAGCCATACTCCCCAGGAGCGGTCTTGAAGAATCCCATCAGGACCTTGCGCTGCGCCTCATCATGAAGCGACTCCATATAGGCTATGATCTCCCTGGCTGTCATTTTTCCTGCTGTAATGTAGCAACCACATATTCACTCTGGGTACCAATACGGAACTTGCCGCCCCAGATACCGATGCCCGATGAGACATAATAGCGGGTTGCGCCACGCTGATGACTGCCCCACGAGCACTCGTAGACATGATCCGTGATCCACGAGACAGGCCACACCTGTCCACGATGGGTATGACCACTCAACTGGAAGTCGACACCGGCCTCCTCCGCCCGGTCCAGATTGTAAGGCTGATGATCGAGCACAATGGTGTATGGACTTTGAACATTGAGCTGAGAGCGCTGAACTTTCACCAGATCTTTAACCGGCTTACGGCGCATATTGGTACGGTCATCACGTCCGATGATGACGAGGCTGCTATCGATCACTGTCGACTCATCAATCAGCAAATGGATGCCCGCATCCCGATAGAACTGTCGGGCCTCGGGCACACCAGCATAAAACTCATGATTGCCTAGGCAGGCATATACCGGTGCTTTGAGACGACGGAACTCCTCAGCCATCCGTTCCTCCATAACCGGACGCATACTACCATCGATGATATCGCCTGCTATCAGGATGAGATCAGGCTGTTCAGCATTCATCATATCCACCCAACGGGCCAGCTCCTTACGGGGATTGTGATAGCCTATATGCAAGTCGCTGGCCATCACGATCTTATAGTCCTTTGCCAGCGGCTTAGCAGTCTTCAAGTCCAACGCCACCCGTTCTTTATGCTGATAATGCAGATTCGCATAAACGAACAGTCCCAGCATAAACACCAGGATGCCAACAGACATATAGCCATTATGATAGAGGTATGCCTTGGGCACCAGACGTACCAGGCGTCCCAGATCGAGCACCAGGAAGAGCATGACCATATAGAGTAGCACTATCAGCGATGAAGTGCCCACCTCATAGCCCATACGCGCCACCCATAGCGGCAGACCGTCGAATGCGCGCCTGACAGTCAGGAAGAGCAGTGCGAAACTGACAACGCCCAAGGCGATGACCAGTAGTTTGAGCCACCCTGCCACAGGCACCATCACCCAGATATGCCATGACAGATAAACGAGTGCAGCCAAAGGCAGCAAGAGAAATAACATCATCCACATAGTTTTCATGTTTTGGTGACCGGTTAAATGCTACAAAGCAACGGCAGAAAGGACTTTCTGAGTAGCGCCAGCCTGTCCTTTCACAAAGTGCCCTGCCTGAGCGCCCTGCGCCTGCAAGTAGTCAGCATCAGCAGAGAAGCGATCCATCTTTGCGGCAAAATCATCGTAGTTAGTAATCTCCACACCGCCACAGGTCTTAAGGCCCTGTGCTTCCTGGAATTTCTGGTTGTTTGGACCAAAGAATACAGGCACATCCCATACGGCAGCCTCGAGCAGGTTGTGTATACCCACGCCAAAGCCACCACCCACATAGGCCACCTGACCATAGTGATAGATGCTGGAGAGCAGTCCAAAGCAGTTGATAATCAGCACTTCGGCATCAGCCAGATCAGTCTGACCCACCTGCTGCTCTGCTGCGGTATAGCGAACCACTTTTCGTCCTTCCAGTAGTTTTTCTATTTGTTGTAAGTGGTCTTCGCCTATCACATGCGGAGCGATGATAAGTTTCCAGTTCTTGTGATCATTAAAATACTTGATAAAGATCTCCTCATCGGGCAGCCATGACGAGCCAGCCACGAAGACCTGTGGTGCATCTTTGACGAAAGCCTCAACAACAGGCAGTTGCTTGGCTGCCTCCTTAATCTGCAGCACCCGGTCGAATCGTGTGTCACCTACCACCGTGGCATTGTTGATGCCGATCTTTGACAGGAGCTCCTTACTCTGCTCATTCTGAACAAAGAAATGCGTGAAGCAGTTGAGCACCCGTCCATACTGACGGCCGTACCATTTGAAGAACACCTGCTCAGGACGGAAGATGCTCGACACACTATAGACAGGTACGCCGCGGTGCTTCAGGATGTGCAGGTAATTATACCAGAACTCGTACTTGATGAAGAAAGCCATCACCGGACGTACCGTACGCAGGAAGCGACGGGCATTGGTAATGGTGTCGAGTGGCAGATAGGTGATGATGTCGGCCCCTTCATAGTTCTTGCGCACCTCGTAGCCTGAAGGCGAGAAGAACGTGAGCAGGATCTTATACTCAGGGTGATCCTTACGGAGCTGTTCCATGAGGGGACGTCCCTGTTCGAACTCGCCCAACGAGGCAGCATGGAACCACACGTACTTGGCATTCGGGTCCACCTTTTCACGCAGGATCCTGAAAGCCTCACGCTCACCACGCCACATGTTACGTACCTTCGTATTGAAGCGGCTATAGATAGCCACTCCAAGAAGGTACAGATATATCACGAGATTATACATCAGCCTAACACCTCAATTGCACGTTTCATTCTGGCAATTGTCTCCTCCTTACCCAGGAAGGCTGAGATATCAAACATGCCAGGACCCTTGCCCTCACCAACGAGTGTCAAGCGCCAAGCGTTCATTACATTACCCAGTTTATATTCCTTCTGTTCCACCCAAGCATGAACGATCTGCTCCTGATTCTCGAGTGAGAAATCGTCGATGCCCTCGAGAACGCCTATCAGCTCGGTCATCACCTGTGCGCTATCCTCCTTCCAGCGCTTCTTAGCGGTCTTCTCATCGTAGGCTGTAGGTGCCTCGAAGAAGAATGAGCAGAGTGGCCACAACTCATGAACGAACGACACGCGGTCCTTCATCATCTCGGTCACCTTAAGGATGCGCTCTGAGGTCTCGTTAGGACAGTGTTCCTTGACGATAGGCTCGAAGAGGGCTGCGATCTCCTCGTTGCTCTTCTTGAGGATATACTCGTGGTTGAACCAGACGGCCTTTTCGAAGGCGAACTTAGCACCAGCCTTTGAACACTTGGAGATATCAAACAAGGGCACCAGCTCATCGAGCGAGAAGATCTCCTGTTCGGTACCAGGGTTCCATCCCAGCAAAGCCAAGAAGTTGATGACAGCCTCGGGGAAATAGCCATCCTCGCGATAGCCACGAGAGGTCTCGCCACTCTTGGGATCCTTCCACAGCAGCGGGAACACAGGGAATCCCAGACGGTCGCCATCACGCTTTGACAGCTTACCCTTACCATCAGGCTTGAGCAATAATGGCAGGTGAGCAAACTGCGGCATGGTATCCTCCCAGCCAAAGGCACGATAGAGCATCACATGCAGTGGTGCCGATGGCAACCACTCCTCACCACGGATGACATGTGAGATTTCCATCAGGTGGTCGTCCACGATATTGGCCAGATGATAGGTAGGCAGCTCGTCAGCACTCTTATAGAGCACCTTATCATCACAGATATCGCTCTTCACACGCACCTCACCACGGATGAGGTCGTTGACCAGGATCTCCTGACCAGCCTCAACCTTGAAGCGAACCACATACTGCTTGCCCTCGGCAATCAGCTTGTCCACCTCTTCCTTAGGCATCGTCAATGAGTTACGCATCTGACTGCGGGTATGACAGTCGTACTGGAAGTTCTGTATCTCAGCGCGCTTAGCCTCCAACTCCTCAGGGGTATCGAAAGCGATATACGCCTTGTCAGCATCCAGCAGCTGCTGAACATATTTCTTGTAAATATCACGACGTTCACTCTGGCGATAAGGTCCCTTGTCGCCACCAAAGCTGACGCCTTCATCAAACTTGATGCCCAGCCATTTGAACGACTCAATGATATACTCTTCAGCACCAGGCACGAATCGGTTACTATCGGTATCCTCAATACGGAACACCAGATCTCCACCATGTTGCTTAGCAAACAGATAATTGTACAAGGCGGTACGCACGCCACCAATGTGCAATGCACCCGTTGGACTGGGTGCAAAACGTACTCTAACTCTTCTTTCTGACATATCTAATTAAAATTTGTGTGCAAAGTTACAAAAATTTTGAGAGTTTTTTGTATTTTTGCAGCATAAATGCATAAATTACATAGAAATGAGTAGTTTTAACATCAAAAACGACCTAACTTGGCGTGATTTTCTGATCCGTTTGGGTCTGATTATCATCACGGTAGCCATCATCGTATGGATGATGCCCCATAGCGGTCAGAGTAAATTCAAGATAGAGAAAGGGCGTCCTTGGATCTATACCGACCTGAAAGCCCCATTCGATTTCCCCATCTACAAAAGCGACGAGGCTGTGAAAGCGGAACGCGACAGTATGATGAAGCAATATGAGCCATACTATATCATGAACAGCGAGCCCGTTGTCAGACAGCTACGACAGTTCGCCAAGGACTACTCCAACGGCATTCCCGGTTTGCCGAATGACTATATCAGCATTATCTCCAACCGTTTGCGCAGTCTCTATGAGTATGGTATCATGAGTAACTCCGAGTATGCCAAGATCAGCAAGGACACCTCGAAATTTGTCCGGATAGTAAACGGCAAGCAAGCCATCAGTGTGCAGGTGAGCAAGATCTACTCCGTGGTGTCAGCCTATGAGCAGCTGTTCCAGGACAAGACGCTGGCCAGTCATCGTGACATCCTACAGAAATGCAATCTCAACGACTATATCACCCAGAACCTTACCTACGACAGAGAACGCAGCGAGGCCAGTCTGAACGACATTCTGAACAGCATCCCGCTCGCAAGCGGTCTGGTTCAGCGAGGAGAAAAGATCATTGACCGTGGTGACATCGTGGATGGCAAGACCTATAACAAGCTCCTCTCGTATCAGAAAGAGATGGAACGTCAGAATGTGGACCAGGAGAAGAACCGTCTCAGCATCATGGGACAGATTCTCTTCACGACCATCCTCATCACCTGTTTCACGATCTTCCTCACCCTATTCAGGAAAGACTATTTCGAGAAAGTACGATCGACAGCGATGATATATACCCTTATCGTCTTGTTCACCATCATCGCCTCCATGATGGTAGAGCATAGCGTGTTACATGTATATATCGTTCCCTTTGCGATGGTGCCCATCTTCATCCGCGTGTTCATGGACTCCCGGACCGCCTTCATGGCCCATACCACCATGGTTATGACCTGCGCCTGCTTCCTGCAATACCCGTTGGAGTTTGTAGCCGTAGAGCTGGTGTCTGGTCTTGTGGCCATCTTCTCGCTGCGTGAGCTATCGAGTCGTTCACAACTGTTCTGGACGGCTGCCTCAGTTGCCATGTCGGGCATACTCACCAACCTGGCACTCGACTGGATACATATCAGCGACGTTTCTAAATTCAGCTATAGCGAATACAACTACCTCATCATCAACGGTGTGCTGTTATTCTGCTCATACCCGCTCCTCTATGTCATAGAAAAGGCATTCGGGTTCACTTCGAACATCACGCTCATTGAGTTGTCGGATATGAACAAGGCCTTGCTCCGTAAGATGAGCGAGGTGGCCCCAGGCACTTTCCAGCATTCCATACAAGTGGGCAACCTGGCAGCAGAGATAGCCAACAAGATTGGTGCTAAAAGTCAGTTGGTACGTACCGGTGCCCTCTACCATGACATTGGAAAGATTGTGAACCCCATCTATTTCACCGAGAACCAATCGGGCGTGAATCCCCATGAGAAGATGGACTTCATTGACAGCGCACAGATGATTATCAGTCATGTAACCGAAGGTACCAAACTGGCAGACAAATACAACTTACCCAATATCATCAAGGAGTTTATCACCACCCATCATGGCCAAGGTAAGACCAAGTATTTCTATGTGCAATACAAGAATGCCCATCCTGACGAGGAGGTCGACGATCTACTGTTCACCTACCCCGGACCGAATCCGTTTACCAAGGAGCAAGCCATCCTGATGATGGCAGACACCGTTGAAGCCGCTTCACGGTCACTCCCCGACTATACAGAGAAATCGATCAGGGAGTTGGTTGACAGACTGATAGATGCCCAGGTGGCAGAAGGTTATTTCAGAGACTGTCCTATCACCTTCCGTGATATCGCCTATGCCAAGACCGTACTGATTGAAAAACTCAAGACCATCTATCACACCCGTGTGAGTTATCCGGAATTGAAGAAATAGGCAAATCTGCACAAATACACCCAAAAGTGTGCAAAATCCTGCACACTTTTGCACATTTGTGCAGGTTTGTGTGCAATTTTCGTTAAACAACGTTAACTTTGTGCACGCAAACATAAGATTTTGAAACAATCCATATACCTTTGCAGCCGATTTTGAAAAAAATATTTAAAAAGATGAAAAAAATGAATGTCATGCTTGTCAGTCTGATGCTGACAGCAGTAACAACAACAGCCACAGCTGGTGGCATCTTAACCAATACTAATCAGAGTATCGATTTTCTGCGCAATCCCGCGCGAGATGCCGCCATCGGTCTTGATGGTGTATACAGCAACCCTGCAGGTGTCGCCTTTTTACCCGAGGGCTTCCATCTGGGCTTCAACTGGCAGTATGTCCACCAGACACGTACCATTAAGAGTACAAGTCCGTTCTTTGCCTTAGGCAAGAAGAACAACGGTCAGACCACCAAGACTTATGAAGGTGTAGCTGATGCGCCATGCCTGCCATCAATTCAGGCAGCCTACAACAAGGGTAACTGGAGTATTCAGTTCAATTTCTCTATTCCTAGCGGCGGTGGTGCCTGTGAATTCAAAGATGGTCTGGGTTCGTTTGAGAGTGTAGTGGGTAACATTGCCAGCAGTTTTAAGACGCTTGATGGCATGGCTTCGCAACTCAATGGTCTGACCACTCAGCTCACCCCCCTCTACACCATGCTGGGACAGAAAGCTCCAAACGCCATCCCTACCTATGGTGTCAGCGGTTATGATATGAACGGTTACATGGAGGGTCGTAACTACTATTTCGGTTTCCAGCTTGGTACAGCCTATAAGATCAACGACCACCTGTCTGTTTATGGCGGTCTGCGCATGCTCTATGGCACCGCTACTTACAGAGCCAAGATCAGCAATATCATGGTTGGCACGCAGAACGGTTATGTTGACTTCAGCAATTTCCTGCCCAACGTACCTGCACAGGCACAGAACAACGCAGCCGTTGCTCAGCAGCACCTGGCACTGCTCAGTCAGGTAGAGACAGCAGGTATGATGAATGACCAGTTGAAGCAGGCCCAGACAACGCTCACTGCAGGTCTGAACCAGCTCCAGAAAAGCGCCGGTCAGTTGGCCACCCTGTCTAAGTATGCCGAGGGTGTCAATCTGCTCTGCAACCAGTCGAGTGTAGGTATCGCACCTATCATCAGTGTTGACTATAAAATAGGTAACTTCAATTTTGCAGCCAAGTACGAGTTTAAGACACAGATTCGCATGAAGAACGAGTCGACTGTCAATGAGGCCAGCGAGATTGCTGCTGTGAACAAGTTCCGTGATAGTGAGGATGTCAACGAAGATATTCCTGCCCTGCTGACTGTAGGTGCCATGTGGAGTCCTGCCAAGGATGTACGTGTGAACCTGGGTTATCATCACTATTTCGATAAGGATGCTTCGTGGTACAACAACACCCAGGATCTGCTCAAGCACGACTCAAACGAGTATCTGGCAGGTGCAGAATGGGATGTAAGCGACAATCTTACCATCTCTGCTGGTGGTCAGGTTACACGCTACGGACTAAGCGACGATTACATGAACGACATGTCGTTTGTAACCAACAGTTACAGTTTTGGTCTTGGCTTTAACTACAAGGTGTCTGACACCGTTGTATTGAAAGCCGCCTACTTCCAGACCAACTACGACAAATATAACCGCGACGACTATCCCCCACTCTCAGGCATGAGCGATTCGTTCACACGTACCAACCGTGTACTGGGTATTGGTTGCGAGATGAATTTCTAAGCAGTCTCCTTATAGCGGATCTACATCGAAGTAGATCTGGAGCGAAGAATAGCGCTTGTCTTGTAGCATCTGCTGCTGGGCAAGCGCTAAATATTTACGGACATCAGCCATATTGATGCCCAGTTCCAGCTTCAGCACGAGTTTACGGATGGAGAGCGACTTCACCTTTGCAACAGCCGGCTTATCCGGTCCGAGGACCCTGGAGGAGAACCACTGACGCAGACGACTTCCCATCTCGATGCTGGCTGTCTCAACGACCGCATCAGAACGATGTTTCAAATAGACATAGACCAGACGATAGTAAGGTGGATAATGGAACTGCTGGCGCTCAGCTATCAGCGACTGGTAAAGTCCTTGATAGTCGTTTTGCACCACCTGTTGGATCACCGGGTTTGTTGGCGACTTGGTCTGCAGGATCACCAGTCCTCTCTTCCCTTTTCGTCCGGCTCGTCCACTGACCTGTGCCATCATCATATAAGCTTGTTCATAAGCACGGAAATCAGGATAGTTCAAGAGGTTGTCCGCATTGAGGATACCTACCACAGAGACCTTATCAAAGTCAAGCCCTTTAGAGATCATCTGTGTGCCTATCAGCAGATTGGTTCGTCCGGCAGAGAAATCGCTGATGATACGCTCATAGGCATTACGCGTTCGTGTGGTGTCGAGGTCCATACGTGCGATGCGCGCCTCTGGGAAGATGTCGCGCAGCTGGTCTTCTATCTTCTCCGTACCATAGCCTTTGGTATGCAGTTCCTTGCAACCACAAGCCGGGCACTCTGTTGGCACCTGATAGGTATAGCCACAATAGTGGCAGGTGAGCTGGTTCAGGTTACGATGTAAGGTGAGCGACACATCGCAATGCTGGCAATGAGGCACCCAGCCACATTGCTTACACTCTATCACGGGTGCATAGCCACGACGGTTCTGGAAGAAGATGACCTGTTCACCACGTTGCAACGCCTCACGGGTCTTGACCAGCAAGAGAGGAGAGAAAGGTCCATTCATCATCTTACGATGCTGCAGGTCCTTGATGTCGACGACCTGGATCTCAGGCAGTTCGATACCTTTATAACGTTGGAAGAGCCCCACCAGTCCGTATTTTCCCGTTCTAGCATTATGATAGGTCTCAAGCGAGGGGGTAGCCGTACCCAGCAATGTCTTTGCGCCATACATCTGTGCCAGCATGATGGCGGCTGAGCGTGCATGATAACGCGGGGCCGGATCCTGCTGTTTATAGGACGTGACATGTTCCTCATCGACGATCACCAATCCCAGATGCTGGAATGGCAGCAGCACAGCACTGCGCGCCCCGAGGATGACATCATAGGGGTGCTGTGACAGTTGTTTCTGCCATATCTCCACCCGTTCCGCATCAGAATACTTGCTATGATAGATGCCCAGACGGTTACCAAACACCCGTTGCAGGCGTTGCATCATCTGAACTGTAAGGGCTATCTCTGGCAGCAGATAGAGCACCTGCTGATGTTTTTCCAACGCCTGTTGGATCAGGTGGATATATATCTCGGTCTTACCACTCGAGGTGACACCATGTAGCAGTGTCACATGCTTCTGCAGGAACGCGAACTGTATCTCGTTGTAAGCCTGCTGCTGGGTCTCGCTCAACGGTTTGATCTGTTCAGGATGAGGTTCCCCGCCATAGTTCAGTCGTCCCACCTCTTTGTCATAGGTCTCAAGCAAGCCTCGCTGCACCAGCGCATTGACAGATTGAAGCGTGTGTCCCTGGTTGATGAGTTCCTCGCGTGTGATCTCGAACTGCTCATCGCCCACGCCCAGTTGATCCCAGCCAGAGAGCTCGAGGTAATCCAGGAAGGCTTTCATCTGCTTCGGTGCCCGCTGGAGCATGTCGATGGCCACATGCAAGGCCTGTTCACTGCGATACGTTGCCGTCAGCTGAATATACAGCTCCGTACGGGGATGATAGCCATCCTCTGCCTTGAGTCCAGAAGGGAGTGCCGCCTTATACACCTCACCTATGGGCGACATGTAGTAGTCGGCAATCCACTGCCATAGCTTCAGCTGATTGGCCGTGATGATCGGGGCAGCATCCATCACCTGACTGATCGGTTTCACCTGATAGTCCTTGGGCTTCTCCTGATGCACTCGCGCTACGATACCCAGATAGGTCTTGCTGCGCCCGAAGGTTACGAGTACGCGCATACCAATACCTACGCTCATGCCCTCAGGCACGGCGTAGGTAAAAAGTCCTGTTAACGGAACAGGCAGTATGACGTCTGCGTAACTCACCCCTTAGAAGAAGTAAGCAACTGAAAGCTGCCAGGCATTAGCCTTGGTTTTGCCTGTCACCTGGTTCCAAGCTGCATCGGGAACATCCTTCAGAACATTGAAATTACCTGTGGTACCCATCGCGATATTGTAGTTGGCTGACACCTGCAGATGATTCAGCAGCATCAGTCCAATACCTACGTTAGCACTCAGGTTTGAGTCCTTCAGACGCCACTCCGCTGCATCATTAAAGACATTCGTATTCTTGTCACCGATATTAAAGCCGAACTGCGGACCAGCAAAGAGATAGATGCTGGCTGTGTTTCCCAGACCGAAGCCATAGCGCAGGTTGATGGGCACCTGCAGCGACTGCTGCTTCAGCTTATCCTCAGAGCCGCTGATCTTTGCAGAACGCTGGTCGTAGAGGGCAGAAGCATCGATACCAAGACCAATGACAGGGAAGGTGAAAGTTACTGTCGGACCAATAAAGAAGCCTGTCTGATTCGACTTGCCAGCTACAGAATTATCAAACTTCATATTAGTCAGGTTAAGACCACCCTTAACACCAAACTTCAACTGTGCCTGCGCTGCAACGGTCATGGTTGCGAGGAGCACCAAAGCAAAAATTTTCTTCATAACCTTTTCCGATTAAATTGTTAAAGAACTGTTCTTTGGCTGCAAAGTTACGAAAAAAGTTGGAATAGAAAAGGGACTAATCGTATTTTTTCGATTAATCCCTGTGTTTTTATGCGCTTAGTGTCGCTGTCTTCTCACGGAAACGCGAGCTGAGTTGTTACCACTGCCACCCGATTTCTCCGACTTAGCAGTCCGCTGCTTGCCCACTTTCACCCCTTTGGTGGTTGCAGGCTTGTTCTTGGCGGCCTTCACTTTCTTGCCTTTGACTGTCTGCTGTGCAGCGATACTGTCGAGGGAGTCCCGCTTGGCAGGATCGCCAAAGACGGTCTTTCTGAAGGCAGCGAGCTCCGCCTCGATGCGTTTCTGCTCCACACTCATCTTCGTGGAGTCGCCATTGCAGATCTGGAGCAAGGTCTTGCCCTGAGCATTATTGGTCTTGTAGATCTTACCCCGATACATGTTCATGGTGAAGAAATCGGCCATCGACACCTGTGCTGCATTATTCAGGCTGCTGGGCATCATGGTCTGTCGGTTCAGATAGGGCTCCAGGTCGCTGTAGCGCACCCAGAACAGCGGATACTGCGTGGCCTCGCCGCCAAACTCGTCCATCATGATTGGGCAAAGTGCCAGCACCTTGACATGCAGTGAGGAGTTGGCCTGGTCGTAATAGGCACTCTCCTTGAGGTAGTACTTCTTGACCATGGCAGAGGGGATATCGCTATTGTCGACCTTGATGCGTCCATCCTTCTCTTCATAGAAGATATGATAGTTGTCGAGGATGGTCTTCATGTTCACCTTCGTTGTCTCAGAGAACACGTCGCTGCCATCAGTAGGATACTCATAGACAGGGATATAGCCATTCAAAGCCAGTTTGAACAGGTAGGTGAACAGGTTGAGCTGGTGGCCCTGTGGCTCTACAGGATGATAGAGTCCGGCATTGGCATCATCCTCAAGTGACAGCTCGCGATAGATGTCACGACGCCACACCACCTCTTCAGGCATCTCCACGGCTGTGGGGAAGGCTATCTGGGCACGCACCGACATGGTAGAAGATGCGTTTCGTTGCTGTTTCTGCTGCTGCGCCTGCTGTTCAGCGCGCCGCTGAGGTGGCTGTGCAGCCAGGGTGCCTACTGTCAGCGCAAGCGCTAATAAGAACACGATTCTCTTCATATCTCTTATTTCTTTATTATTTGACGATAACTTCCATGGGGTTAGTGAGTGTACGTGTGAGGCCGTCGGGGCCAACCACCGTTACCCTTGATATATAGAACCGACGGTTACGGGCCAGCTTACGGAAGGTGTCCTTCTGACGAGCTGAGAACTGAGCGCCATCCGATGCCATGGGCACGGCATTACCCATATTGTCGAAGAACACCGTCTCGAAGCTCTGTACACGGAAGGCGATATCGAGGATGCCATCGTCGATGGCCGCTCCGAGTTTGTCGACAGCCACCAGACGCGCCTTCGACAGGGCGCCTCCTTTATAGCGGGTGGGATTACCATGCTCATCGTTCATCGAGATATGGGGGGTTGGATCGGGCAGCTTCCGCACACGGAAGGTGTACTGTCCCATCTGCTGCGGGTGCCCCGTATTGGTAGAGATGACGGTGATCACGGCGTTCTGTCCGATCTTGGATGGACGAGCCACATATTTTCCCGGGCCAACAGGCTGGAGTGTGCCATTGGTCATAGAAGCCTGCACCTTATTCAGGGGCACGCCAGGCACGCTGATGCTGACAGGGTTGGCATAGCCGGCATAGAGCATGTTCATGAGGTCGGCAGATACTGTCGCGCTGGGCTCCACCACCGTATAGTCCTGTGCGAACTCACGACGGATACGATCGCCGTTGCCATTCACCATCTCCATATAGCCTTTCAAGGTGAAGTCGCCCGTCTTGCCACAAACAGCTTCATAGAGTCCATTCTTCAGGTTCACCTTCTGACCGCCAATATAGATATCGGGCACCTGTGTGGTGTCGACAGCCGCCATCACGATACGGGCAGAGAAGCGGTCGCCTCTGACGATCGTCTTCGAGTTTGGAATCACGAAGGCATCGAGCAGGTTCACACGGATATCCTTCACGTCGATATTCTGTACCAGTTTGTGGAGCACCTCTCCCTCTGCGTAGCGTACGTCGCTCTGCAGTTTTGAGAGCAAGGTGACAGCCGCCGCAGCTGGCATCGACTCAAACATATACTCCTGCCAGTTCTTACCCATGGCACGCTTGGGCACCTGGGTGGTGAGGTTGCTGGCAATGATCTTCTTCTGCTGTTCATCCGTCACCATCGTCAGCATCCGGTCACGGAAGGCGTTGATGGCGTCATAGAGCTTCTGTCCCTGTCCATGCGTTGGCGAGAGCATCACATGGTTGGCAGGCTCCTGGTCTTCCTTGTTACGGATGTTGTTCACATCACCATCCTTGCCATCAGCCTCAACCACGATAGCCTGCTTCAGGCTGGCAGCATAGTTATAGAGTGAATCGCTCATCTGTCGCACCTGCTGAGCCTTGTCATACCATTCCTTCGTTTTCTGGGGATTGGCTTTCATCTGCTGCTCGAAGGTCTCATAGATGGCGAGGTTCTCCTTCGACGAGTTGCCCGTGGTGCGGTTGAGACTTTCCTCCACGATAGAGAAGCCGTTGAGCACCTCGTTAGAGACGTTCAGCGCCAACATCGCCATCAGGACGACGTACATCAGATTGATCATCCTCTGACGTGGAGAAACGGGTCTTTTCTTTATTGCCATAGTCGTTATGCGTTCATCTTAGCAGTCATTGCCTCGATCATACGGGCATAGATCTTATTGAGTTCAGCTATCTGAGCGGCCATCTTCTTGGTCTGTTCATTGATATCATCGATGGTGCCGATCTGTGAGCTGGCACTCTTCAGCTGCATCTCATAGACCTTGCAGATACCTGTCAGCGTACGATTCAGGTTCTCCATCTCCTCCGAGTCGTGCGCCAGCTTCTCGTTCTGAGCAGACACCTTAGAGAGTGTCTCCGTGAGGTGTTTCAACTCATCGACATAGGTGGCTGTCGCTGCATCGAGCTCCGGATGGGCCGACATGGCAACAGGTTGTACAGGTGCACCACCTGTTGAGGGGATATCCGTCACTTCTGAGGCAGATATATTACGGATATCTGCCGATGATCCGTAACTTCCTCCGTTTCCATTGATAATGATGGTACCACCATGGCCACCCACGACGGTTGCTGAGCCACCCTTGCCTGTTTCAAGCTTATCCATGCCTGTTTTCACATGGGTGTCGAGTTCCATGCCATCGGTCGTCTTATCGAAGGGACGGTCGAAGGCATACAGGAAGAACACGAACACCTCGGTTCCCATGCCTAGGAACAGGAAGAAATCGGCTCCTGCCAGATGCGTCAACTTAAAGAGCGTACCCAGAATCACGATCGAGGCGCCCCAACTGTAAGCGTAGTTCAGGAATGTCTGTCCTGGCACGCTATCCATCCACTTCTGTAAGCGGTATATGATATTATATTTGCTGTATATAGTCATAAACTTTCACGTTATTAGGGTTATTTTCTCTTGCCTTTTGTCTTTGTTGATTTGGCACGCTCGCTGGTGGAGTTGGCCAGGCTGCGCACGCAGCGGAATCCGATATACGAACGGGGCTGGTTCTGATACTCAGCTGTTCGCCAGGCGGAACGGATATACGACTCCGGATCCTTCCACGAGCCCCCACGCACGCTCTTACGCTTCAGGCGGTAGGGATCCTCCTGGGCAGCATTGTATTTCAGCTGCGGGTTGATATCGTTCATCGCTTCAACACCAGCCTCGGTATAGATGGTGCTGGTCCACTCTGCCACGTTACCTGCCATATCGTAGAGGCCATTCGAGTTGGCGGAATAGATGCCCACCCGACTGGTAATCAGGTTACCATCCTTGGTATAGTTGCCGTTATCAGGCTTGAAGTTGGCATAGAAGCACCCTTTGCCACTGGCCACAGCCTCGTTGTCCCAGGGGAACTCGTTCTGGTCCTTGCCACGCGCAGCATACTCCCACTCCGCCTCTGTAGGCAGGCGATAACGCTGTACATAGCGGGCAGCAGGTCCTAACCCCTTGAGCAGATAGTCTGTTCGCCAAGCACAATAGGCATTGGCCTGTTCCCAGGTGACGCCTACAACAGGATAGTCATTATAAGCCGGGTTAGAGAAATAGTAGCGCAGGTACATCTCGTTATCTGCATTGGGGAAGTCGTTCACCCAGCAGGTGGTGTCAGGGAACACGTTGACGATATACGTGTTAAGGAAGTCCCATGGTCCAGACAGCGGTCTGTTGATGCTCTCGCGCACGATTCTGCCCTCATCATCGATATAGGCTGTATCCTTGGAGATCATCACCTGCTGTTCCGGATCGATGGTGATATCCGTATTGAGGTTTCGCTCCTGCGGGTTCAGTCTGTTACGACGCAGGGCGGCAGCCGTATAATCGTAGACCTCATAACGGTAGTTCAGCTGACGATAGTCGAGCATTCTGTCACCAGTCACAGGATTGGTCACATACATGGCATCGATGATCTCCTGCTCATCCTCGTTAGGACGACGAGGCAGGGGTTTCTTCCAGTTCAACACTGTCGAGATCTCATTACCCTCCTTATCTGTCTTCACGGTCTTATACGTCTCGTCGATCTCTGCGAGACGCTCACGCAAGATAGAGTCGCGGACATAGTTCACGAACTGGCGATACTTGGAGTTTGTGACCTCTGTCTCGTCCATCCAGAAGCCATCAACAGAGATATCCCTGAGTGGTGTTTTCTTACCCCACAGAGAATCCTGTTTCTCGATACCCATCTTCAGGTGTCCACGTTTCACAAGCACCATCCCATAGGGGGTAGGCTCCGTGAAAGCCTTGCCGCCAGTGCCAGTCACCTCACCGCCATTCGACGACATCAGCTTGCTGCCAAAACAGCTGGTCAGCAAGAGTGCCGCTACAGCGCAGAATCCTATCAGTTTCTTCATATATATCGATTTATCTTACTATAGTAATCTCACACTCTTATGCAGGTTCCTGCCTTTCTTATACAGATTCAGCTCCGTTTGATAACCCACGAACAGCTCGTGGCTGCCATTTCCCATCTGGATGGCTGAGGTGTAGATCTCGTAGCTATATCCCAGATGGATGCCATGAAGACGACCACCAATCATCACCGTCACCGAGTTGGTAGGACTATACGACAAGCCTGCATACATCACTTTCTTATCATGCTCATACTTCAGTCGTCCCGTTACATCAGCTCTCCAAGTCGCACCATCCGTGCGCCCCAGAGCAGAGGTCTGTATCATTAAAAACGGATGATTCAGCTGAATATTGTATCCAGCTGTAAAATAATACGTCGCATCGATAGCCAACTCGTTGGTTTCGCCCAGCTCCACCACCGGTGCATTGAGATGCTGGGCAGAGACGCCCACATACCATTTGCGTGCCTGATAATAGATGCCGGCAGCGACATCCAGTCCAGAACCATTGACCGAGGAGGTGGGTAGCGCAGGGTCGTTGGGATCAGTCGTCTCCAGTCGACTGCCATCAAACGTCTCGCCTATCAGTCCCGCCTGCACACCCAGGCTCAGCTTTCCTCCCAGCAGTCTCCGCTGGTAGGCATATTGCAGACTCAGGCGCTTATGCGAGAAAAGACCGATTTCATCATTGAGCAGCTGTACCCCCACCCCGTGTGTGGTGCCAAGGGCATAGAATGGCATGTCAGCAGCAGCATACATCGTCTTGGGGTTGTGCTCAAAGCCTGCCAGTTGCAGCGCATAGGCGCCAGCCACATTCAACTTAGCCTCTTTGCCCGCTGCCGCAGGGTTAAAAGAAGGCTCCATCGCCCAATAATGGGCGAATGCCACATCGTACTGCGCACAAGCTCTTGACGCGACGACCAACAGGACGATAACAACTATCACGAAACGTTTCACGTTAATAATAACGCAAAATGTTTCAGTTTATTATATCGTAAAGTCTTCGCCAAAGGCTTTGATGTATTCCTGATGGAAAGCTCGTGAGGCCTCCTGGGCCTCGTAAACCTTACCCAGTCGGTTCAGGGATTTCATCTGGTAAGAGAAGGACTCGATATGATAAGGGTCTATCTGCAGCATCGCCTCGACGAGATAGAGCGTGAGCTTCAGTTCGCTATTATCATAGGTGCGTTTCATCATCCGCAGGATGACAGGCATGAGGATACGCTCTGTCTCCGACTTGAACTGGTCGAGCGAAGGCATATTCTGTGTCTGCAGGAATTTTCCCCGATGTAAGACCCCCAGCAAGGTTTGTTCCGTACAGGTCTCTGTGAGCACCTGATGCGAGCAATCCAGATAGTCGCAGTAGAAAGACTTGCTGATCACGAAATGATAGCGTCCGTTGGCATACTCCAGTGTGATGCCATCAAACTCTTCCAGCACCTTACGTAGATGATTCATGATCACACTACGCGAGTTCTTGATCTTATCAGCCGGTTTGTCGCCCCACAGGATTGTGCCTATGCGTTTCGACGACAGGCCGCCTTGCTTGTGATACCATAACAGCAGACAGGTTAGCTCACGCAGCTTATCCGTAAACAGATAGGATACATCCCGGTTCTTCTTATCGTAAGCCGTGAAATTACCAAACAGATAGATGGCATTGGGTTTCTGACTGGGCATCACCACATCAAGCATCTTGTTATTCTCGATCTGTTGACGTTTCCTGCGATGACTGCGATACAGGAGCCACAGTCCCCCCATCACAACCAGCAACACGGCCGCGCTCAGGTAATACCAGCGTTTATCCGTTGGCAGTTCAGAGATCTCGGCAAAGGCCTCATCCGACAGGACCGGGAACTGGATGGCATACAAAGAGACGGTTGACGAGATGTCGTCCGTAAACTCCTGTACACAAACAACGAACTTATGCAGTCCGGCATCGTAGTAGAGGTTGGCATTCGTGAGTATCTTGTCAGAATGAATGGGAATGGAGTCGCCCAGCATCTCCATGCTGCCATCCTTCAGGGAGAAACGACAAAGACGCAGATACGACTCTGAGAGCGCCTCCGGATAGCAGAGGGTATAAAAATAGTCGCCCATCACAAGCAGGTTCCGAACAGGCACGACGTTTTGCTTCTTTCCCCAGTCGAGGCTCCACAGCTTCTTGGCAGAATCGTTCCGCAGGTCAATACGATACAAGTCGTACAGGTAATGGCGGCCTATGGACTGGTTGCCCGACTCATTACCCATTCCACCGAAGATATAAGCATAGCGTGCCTGTGCGTCAACCCCCATCGAAGTGAAATAGCGCGGGGTGCACGCATAGATAGGTTTGGGTGGTAACCACTGATGCGCCTCTATATCATAGGTATGGAGATCACGGAAATACTGCATGCTGCCAAAGCCGCCAAAGATACAGAAGCGCCTTCGCGCCACATCCAGGAAGCTACCATGATGATGCATCTGCGTGGGCAACTGTCCAAAGCACTCTTTCGTCCACTCAAGTGTGTTGAGATCCAGGCTGGCTATGGAAGCCTCATCAGGCGGACGGGCTGCCGGATCATCATATTTGAACACCTCATAGGTATACAGCTTATGACGGCTCACATCCAGGAAGTTCATGCCCAGGTTGATATCAACCGGACAGGCAGAGGCAAATACATGCGATGTGGTCTCCCTGCTATCTATAGTATAAATAAATAAGGTATCGCGCGTATAGCCATAGAACAGATGGCGCGAAGGGTTGTAGGTGGCACCCGCATTATGCTGGAAATGCATGGTGTCGAGTTTCTTCCAGTGATAACAATCGTTGATGCTCCAATAAGGGTTGGCCACATAGCCCACCTTATTCAGATGCTGGTCGTACACATCATTGCTACGACTCTGTGACAAGGGAAAGAAATAGTTGGTCTCTCCCCCTTCCACGCTGAGGTTCCTGATGGTGACAGAAGGCACCTCTATCAGATAATCGAAACGGCCAAACACGATCTTGGGCGAGAGCGAGGCAGGCATGGTGCTCACCGATGTCTTCATCGTGTGTCCATCGATCGTCATCGCGATCTCATGTTTATCCAGGTCGAATAAGAGGGCAAACTTCACCCACCCCTTATCGAGTAATGTCTGACGATTAAAATTGCTTCTGATGAGGGTGGTCTTCCCTTCTTCGTTCAGCTCAAACCAATCGTTGCCACGACCATCGTAGAACAGATTATAATTCGCATCCTGCTGCTCGTCCACGACATGGAGAATATAGCCCACCTCCGACATACGAGGAATCAGCATGTCGAACTTGATCGTCAACCGATGAGCAAACGGTTTCGTTTCATCCCCAAAGACAGAATAGGAGGTACGTCCGTTAATGGAATCGATCGGGTTCAGGAAGCGCAGTCCCTGGGCACACGATGAGGAATCATGAGCCACGACCAACAAGAGTAAAAACAGCAGTCTACAGAACTTATACATTATTTATTTTATTTACAGCCGCAAAATTAGCGTTTTTACGACAAAAAAGCAATAAAAAGGCCCTGGATTAACACTTTTAATCGCAAATTAACCGCTAATTAACCGGTTAATTAATCAGATGTATTATACTTTTGCGGCCGTAAATCACTATTAACAACTAAAATTTTCAAAGCAACAATGAAACAAAAAACCAAAGTCAAACAACTAACAGCATATCTCATAGGGATATGTATCATCGCATTCAGCAACATGAGTTGCACTAACGAAGAGAACGGCAGTGGCGCCAACCTGGGTAACGGAGACGTCAGCGGCATCATCACAGATGACCATGACCTGCCATTACCCGATGTCACCGTCACCGTCAGTGATGCCGACATCAGCACCACCACAGACGCCTCAGGCCGTTATCTCCTAAAGCAGTTGCCCATTGGCAAACACATTATTACATTTAGTAAAAACGATTATCAGACTGTAAGCTGTACCGTTTCACCCAAACAGTGGCACGAAGGGCTGGCTACCATCAGCACCAGCATGCGCTATGCCGCAGGTAAGATCACAGGTAGAGTGCTCGATGCCCAGAACGGCAAGAAGCCGTTGGAAGGCGCATCCGTATCCATCGGAGGCGACCCTGTGCTCACCAACAGCGAGGGTATCTTTACCATCACCCAACTGCCGTTGGACAACTATACCGTCACCATCAGTTTTGGCGACTACACACCCATCACAAAAGAAGTAAAAAGTGACGATTTCATCGATGGTATTGCCCAATTATCAGACATCAGCCTCGGAGGTGAGGAGATTCTCCCCGGGTTAACCTTAGGCGATCTGAAGACCTGTACCCCATGGCTGTATAACGAATACCGAGGCGGTCGTAATGCAGACAACTATCCCCAGTTTGACTGGAGTGTGGACTACATGTGTACCCTCAACATGATGGGTAACTGGGAAGAGCAGAACGAAGGCACCACCATGCGTGTGGACGAGAACAAGAGTCAGGGTGCAGACTACGATAACCTGAACACCTTCATCTATGGTAGAAAACATATCACGGAAGACAATAAGATTCTGACCGTGTTTGCCCGCACCCACCAGGGTCCTGCCATCTGGAACGTCGTTGTGGTTGACCTCAGCGAAGCCAAGCCACAGGCTCGGAAGCTGGGTGAGAACATCTCATTCCAGGACGGCAACTACAAGAATTTCGTCTTCGACCTCAGTGCCTATGTGGGTAAGGACATTGCCATCGCTATTGGCACTTACTACTCTGGCGAGTGGGTTCAATTGGTTCTGCGTCGAATCAGTTTTGCACCAGCAGCGACCAACGGGTTGGCCTGGCTCCCTGGCACACCTATCAATGACGCCCTTGAAGAGCTGCACCTGACACAAGAGATGGTACGCAGCACCATGCCCAACGAGCGTACCTCCTTCACTGGTATGACCACCTATGACGGCCGTAAGGATCGTGATGAATATGTATGGGCCTACCAGGACTGGAACAAGACCGGTCATGTGGCAGCCTACTGGGGTCTCACCTCTATCACCAAGGACTGTGATGTGTTCACCAACGAGGGCTACACCATCAAGACACGTGGCGGCAATGGCATTGTGAGCACCTCGAAGGCAGAAAGCTACCTCTATAGCAAGTTTGCCATCAAGGAGGGCAGTCAGAAGCTGACTCTGCGTGCACGTAACTTCGGAGACCATGCCACCTACTTCAAGCTCATCGCCATCACAGACGATATGCATGTCAAGTATCTGCAGCCCAACGGCGACTCAAAGGTATCCGATCTCAAGGAAGGTCCCGATGGAACCGTCAAATTCCGTCATAACAACGGCGACGCCAGTCATCCAGAGAACTATGGCAAGTTCGTTTTCGACCTCTCTGCCTATAATGGAAAGCATGTCACATTAGTCCTGGCCGTCTACAAAGGCGAGGAAAACGGTGATGAGAACAAAGTAACAATCCACAGTATCGACTTGAATTAAATAACAATATGAATAAGAAAATGAAAAAAGAGATTCTGACACTGGCCAGTCTGGTCATTGCACTTTCAACGACAGCCAGTTGTGGCAGTAATAATGACTTCCAAGGAGATGATCCTAACCACCCCGCCATCCCCCTTCCCCACGAGAATAGCGACATGAGTGTACGCAATCTCACAAGGGCCACGACGCTGTTTGATGCCGCCATGCAGCATTATATCAGCGGTGAGATGAAGATGGCAGATATGTATAACCCCTCTACCGACAAGGCATCGGGCGATGCAGACGTATGGCCATATACAGCCGCCATCGAAGCCTGCAACAGCATCCTTGAAGGCTATGCTGCGCTGACTCAGGCTGGCAAGACCCCAGAACAGGGTAACGCTGCAGCCTACAAGTCACAGCTTGAGAAGCTCTATGACGGACTGGAATATTATGCCGGCACCTTCCAACTGACATCCTACACACGCCATCAGCAGTCGTGGACCGTTTATGGTGTCCATCGTGGTGGCATGAAAGGTGGTGCGAAGGTCGATGGCGACCAGAATGTGTACGACGACCAACAGTGGATTATCCGCGAGCTCCTACGCTCGTGGAAAGTCACTGGCGAGCAGAAGTACCTGGACAAAGCAGAATACCTCACCGCCTATGTCCTTGACGGCTGGGACTGGTGTCCCGACACGAAAGCAAACGCCTGGGGCAACGAGGTTGGCGGCATCACATGGGGGCCTTCGTACTGCACCAAGCATGCCTGCAGTAATGCCCCCTTCATCTCGCCACTGGTGTGGCTCGCCCAATACTACCAGGGCAAGTCAGACCAGGTGACCTATCGCACCATCAGCAGCGATGGCAAGCGTCAGGATATCACTGCTACCAAAGCCGACTATTACCTGATGATGGCCCAAAAGATCTATGAATGGCAGCAGTATAACCTCCGTGCCTCTGATGGTGTCTATCTGGACATGGTCGGTGCCAACAATACCATCCGCTATGAGGAGATTGATGGCGTGACCTATCGCATCTCAAACCCTGGCACAGGTGCCGTTGGTACCAAATTCACCTATAACAGCGGCACGATGGTCAGCGGCGGCGCAGATCTCTATCAGATCACAAAGGACGCCCGCTATCTGAATGACACCCGCGACCTGTATACTGCCACCTTCAACTACTTCCCCAAGAAGAACTCAAAAGGTAACTGGGACTATGCCTACAGTAATTTCAGCCGTTGGTTCGACGACGTCCTCATGCGTGGTTGGATGGCCGCTGGTACTATTGGCGTTGACACCAAAGAAGGTGTGGCCACATTCCAAACAAATCTCGACTATTCATGGGATCACTTCCTGCTCAACAACGCCCTTCCCCGTGGTCTCACCGGTGGCTGGAGCAACAACAAAGCCCAGAACGACGTACGTGCCCTTGTAGCTTTTGCCTATGCATCAGAATACGGCATGCTTGTGGCATCAAATTTGCAGTAATAACTAAAATATAACAAAACAATTATGAATATTCTAACTAAGAAAAGTGTACTCTTAGTTCTGTCCACGGCATTTTGCCTAGGTATGCAGGCACAGAGTATCATCACCGTCAAGGGTACTGTCACTGACCAGAACAGCGAACCCGTTATTGGTGCAACCGTCACCTACCGTGGCACGAAAACTGCCGTAGTTACTGATTTTGATGGCAAATACACGATTGCTGTTGCAGACAACGGCACACTTGATTTTGCCTACATCGGCATGAAAGCTGTCAGTCAGCATGTGCAAGGCCGTAAGACCATCAATATCACGATGACAGAGAATGTATCCGAGCTCAATGATGTCATCGTGGTGGGTTATGGCACGCAGAAGCGTGGCTCCATCACAGGCTCTGTCAGCGCCTTGCGCGGAAAGGAAATGCTCAAGACCAACAACGAAAACACGCAAAATATGCTGACTGGCCGTATCGCGGGTGTTCGCGTATGGCAGCAGAGTTCAGAGCCAGGCACCTACAGGAACAACTTTGATGTACGTGGTCTTGGTGCGCCATTGATTGTCATTGATGGCGTTCCCCGTTCCGTTGAAGACTTCCAGCGTATGAATGCCAACGACATTGAAGACATCTCTGTCTTGAAAGATGCCTCAGCCGCCATCTATGGTCTGCGTGCTGCCAATGGTGTACTGCTTGTCACCACCAAGAAAGGCAGCACGGGTAAGACCCAGATAAGCTATAGCGGCTCTTACACCATCCAGGCACCCAAGAGCATGCCCAAGCTGCTTGACCCCGTTCGTGCGATGACGCTGATGAACGAGCTCAAGAAGAACAACATTGATGGTGGCGCACCTATGTTTACAGAGGAGGCCATCGACGAATATCGCAATGGCACCAAGCAGGGCACCGACTGGAACAAGCTGATCTTTGCTGACACCGCCCCCGAGACCAACCACAATATGACCATCAGTGGCGGTTCAGAGAAGATGCTGTACTTTGTGAGCATGGGATACCTCTATCAGGAGGGATTCCTGAAAAGTGGCGACCTGAACTACGACAAGTTCAACATCACCTCAAAGATCAATGCAGAGATCGCGAAAGGTCTGAGTTTCGAGCTCCAGATCAATGGCATGCTCGATAATCGCAACACCCCCTACACCTCAACAACCGACATCATCCGCAACTACTGGCGCCAGGGACCACTCGCAGCAGCCTATGCCGACCCAGCGCACACCATGCTGAACTACCAGAATCTGGACCTGGGCGAGAATGCCGTAGCAGAGATGACCAGTGCCATCAGCGGCCACAGGAAATACAAGCGTTACCAGATGCTGACCCAAGGTACGTTAACCCTGGACCTGGGTAAGTATATCGACGCACTGAAGGGTCTGACAGCAAGAGCCATGTACTCATACGACTTCCATATGGATAAGAACGAGATCTATCGTAAGCAGTACAACCAATATGCCTATGACCCCGTCACCGACACCTATATCCAGAAGGTTTATTCCGGCAGCTCACCTGCCCAGTTCCGCAAAGAGCACTATGACAACACACAGAAACTTTCTCAGTTCACACTGAACTATCATCGCACCATATCTTCTCACACCATTGGCGCCATGATTGGTCTTGAGACACAACAGAAGACCTATGATGGCTTTTATGCCCGTCGTAATCTGGCCTTTAACAGTCCATACCTGTTCAACGGTATCGATGAAGGTCAGGTAGGCAATGCCAATGCCGGCGATATCCACAGCGCCAACTACAACTCTTTTATTGGTCGTCTAAACTACAACTATGCTGACCGTTATCTGTTGGAAGGTCAGTTCCGCTATGATGGCAGCTCACAGTTTGCGCCAGGCCACCGCTGGGGTTTCTTCCCCTCTGCGAGCGCAGGTTGGCGTGTTAGCGAAGAGCCTTTCTTCAAGCAGCTCGACTGCCTTCATTTCATACAGAATCTGAAGATCCGTGCCAGCTATGGTGAGATGGGTGACGACTCTGGCGCCTCTTACGACTGGGTAGCAGGTTACTCCTACCCATCGGGTGGCAGTGGTGACAGCAATAAAGGCTGGTACAACGGTTATGCGCCAGGATGGCTGTTTGGCGGCCAGTTCATTTATGGAGCCTCACCTAAGGCCATGCCCAACACCTCTATCTCCTGGTACAAATCAAAGAGTTTCAACATTGGCTTTGACTTCACAGCATGGGATGGCATGTTAGGTATCACCTTCGACTACTTCATCCGCAAGCGCACGGGGCTTTACATGCGTCCTGGCGACTTCCCAACAGTGATTGGTGCCGATGCACCTCAGCTGAATGCGAATAGCGACCAGCATGCCGGTGTAGAGCTGGAGATCACCCACCGCCACCATATTGGTGAGGTCAGCTATGGTCTGAAGGGCATCTTCAGTCTCACCCGTAACAAGTATCTCACAGCCGTTCAGAATGCCGCTTATGCCAACAGCTATGACAAATGGCGCCACGACAACCTGAACAACCGCTATCAGGGTGTGCAGTTCGGTTATACGTCAGCAGGTCGTTTCACCAGCTGGGAGGATATCTGGAACTACGACATCTATCATGAGCGTGATGTGCTGCCTGGTGACTACAAATATGAAGACTGGAATGGAGACGGTGAGATCAATGGGTTGGACGAGCATCCTTTCGCCTATGATCAGACACCATGGATGAACTATTCATTCAATATCGATGCCAACTGGCGTCAATTCGATCTTAACATTCTCTTCCAGGGCTCTGCCATGGGTAGCATGCGCTACGAAGAGCCACTCTATCGCATCTGGGGTTACGAGCCAGCTGCAGGCGGTACGCTGGAACAGTTCTGGGATCGCTGGCATCCTGTTGATCCTACTGCCGACCCATGGGATCCTACCCAGGAGTGGGTATCAGGTCATTATGCCTATACGAACCACAACCCCTTCGGCAACTCCGAGTTCAACCGAGTTAGCACCGCCTATCTGCGACTGAAGAGTGTGGAGTTAGGTTATACCCTGCCCAAGCTAAAGGCACTTAATGGTATGTCGCTCCGTGTCTATGCCAATGCTTATAACCTCCTGACATTCTCTGGTGTCAAGTTTGTGGATCCAGAGCACCCCGACAGTGACCTCGGACGTTTGTATCCTCTGAACAAGACCTATACCTTTGGTCTGCAATTGTCATTCTAAGTCGTATTATTTTAGTTAAGATAAAGTTATGAAAAAGATATTATTCATCATGACAGCCGGCATCGCTCTTTTGTTTAACGCATGTGTTGACCTTGATGTTCCTCCCAACAATGTGGTTACTAAAGACCAGTTATTAGGCGATGAGTCCGGTCTTGATATTTATTTTGCCAATATCTATAGTCAGATGCCTTTCGAGGACTTCAAATACCGTTTCAGCGAAGGGTTCACCCATAATGGCTGGCTCGTGAGCTTTGGTACAGAAGGCATCGGTGAGGGTGTTGGCCGTGAAGGTTTCATGAACGCATGGCGTGGTGAAGGCAATCCTTACTGGAGTCAGGCATTCAGAACACTACGTGAGATCAATCAGCTCATCCGCGACCTGTCATCCACAGCCAGCAGTCTCCCTGAGTCCACCCTCAACCAATACTTAGGCGATGCCTATTATTGCCGTGCCACGATCTTCTATACGCTGGCGCGTCGATACGGCGGCGTGCCCCTTGTCACAAAGGTTATCGACTATGATGCCGAGAATGACGAGTTGGAGGTGCCCCGTTCAAGTGAGGAGGATACCTGGAAGCAGATCCTGGCCGACTACGACAAGGCTGCCGAGTTGATGGGCCCTATCAGTCTGAAACAGGGCTATGCCAACAAGTATGTGGCGCTATCATGGAAATCCGAAGCAGCCCTCTATGCCGCCTGTGTGGCCAAATATAACAAGACCGTGACCGGTCATCTAACCGGTGTTGGTCAGAAGACCGGTATCCGCGTCATGGGATTTGAGGACAGTCAGGCAGACAAGCTGGCCAATCAGTGGTTCAAGGAAGCCTATCTTGCTGCCAAGGAAGTGATCAAGAGCGGCAGATACGCTCTTTACAAGAAAGGCTGGGAGGCCGGCAACAAAGATGCGATCATGCAGTCGATGGTCAACATGCTGTCTGACTCCGACAGTCCGGAGAATATCCAGACCCGTGAATACAGCTATCCCACCTATGTGCACTCCTACGACTCCTACAACACCCCTTGCACCATCCATTCCCCTCTCTCTGGCGGTACCTGTCCTACAGCTGATTTCATCTCGTTGTTCGATGGTATTCCAGTCAATGCAGACGGTTCAATCAAGACGACCGATGAGCAGGGACACTATGTGTTATATGACAATCCCTTCGACTTCTTCAAGAACGCAGAGCCTCGTCTGCGTGCGCAGGTCATCGTGCCAGGTGATGTCTTCCGTGGCAAGGTCATCGAGATCCGCCAGGGGATCTACACCGGTGCAGAGCCTATCAAGCCCTTGTTCTCTACCGATCCCAGTGCAGACTATGCTTATGGCAATGCCAGCAAGGGTCCTCAGACGCTGAAAGCCTATACCGACAAGCCCAAGACCCTCTTCATGTGTCCCAACCAAGGTACTGTTGAAACCGTTGACGTGAAAGGCGTCAAGACACAGGCCACAGGTGCTGATGGTCCATTCTATAGTTGGGCCGAGGGTGGTGTCACCGGTATGTACTCTCGCAAATGGCTCTATCAAGGTAGTGATGCCCGTAGCGGCGAAGGTGTCTGCGACCAGCATTTCATCCTGATGCGTTATGCAGAGGTGCTGCTCAACTTTGCGGAAGCAGCTGTTGAGTTGTCCCTTCAGGGTGTCAGCTCGCCCGATGGCGAAGATATGCTAACAGCCGCCAGTGAGGCCATCCGTGCCATCCAGGAGCGTGCAGGCGCCAACATCATGGCTACCGACCTGACAGCCAACGAGAAGAGCCGTAATATCGTACGTAAAGAGCGTCGTAAGGAGTTGGCTTTCGAGCAAAAGACCAAATACGACCTACGTCGTTGGCGCGTACAGGACTATGACAACCGTGACGGTTTCTGGGGTATCACCCGCGACAAGAACAGCTACAGCGACAACAGCAGATACCGTTTCCATGGTCTCTATCCTTACATGTCTGCCCAGAGCGGTAAGTACTTCTTCGATTACCACTATCAGTATCAGGGACAGAATGAGTGCGAGTTCAATGCCATCGACTACTACTTTGCCATCCCCGGTGGTGAGGTGTCAAAGAGTCCTGTTATCGATCAGCAACCCAACAGATAATTTTTTGATGATTACTAAAGATTAAACAGAGAAAACAATGAAAACATTCAGATATTATTCCAGCTTGCTGTTTGCAGCTTTTACGCTCTGCGCCTGTGATGCCTTCGAGATAGACAATTACAAAGAGCCTGGTGAGACCATAGAAGGTATCGTTGTGGATGCCAAGACTGGCGAGCCCGTATTAACAGACCAGGGTTCTGAAGGTATCCGTGTTCGTCTGACGGAGCTGAGTTATGGCGATAATGTTGATCATAACCCCGATTTCTACTGCCGTCCGGATGGCACCTTCCGCAACACGAAAATATTTGCAGGAAATTACAATATCCGCATCGACGGTCCGTTTATACCTATATACCGCGATACTGACGACGGCACTGTCATCTCTGATGATACCTGGTATGGCAAGATCTCTGGTACGACCAATGTAAAGTTCGAAGTTCATCCATTCCTAAAAGTAGAGTTCGTTGAAACGCCCTCCGTTTCAAATGGTCAGATTACTGCTAAAGTAAAGGTTACACGTGCCACCACGAAGGAAGAATTCCGCAACATGGTGGAGCCCTTGGGAGGCTACCGTGACGACTTCACTAATGTAACAGACATCCAACTGTTTGTTTCCATGTCTTCGAGTGTAGGTTATCGTGCCCGCGACCAGCGCTGGTCCAGTCAGATCAATTATGCCGGCGACAGTTTCGATGCGTTCGAAGGCCAGCCCATCACCATTCGCTCAGCCAACGGACAGACTATCCCGTCAGGACGCCACGTCTTTGTGCGTGCTGCAGCCCGTATTAACTATGACACCCCACGAGGCAGCGGTACCCGTCGCTGGAACTATAGTGAACCATTGGAAGTAATTATTCCCTAGCTTATAAAAACTCTATTATGAACAAAAAACTCATTTCATTATTAGGCATGGCGCTGGCTGTAACCAGCGCCATTGCCCAGTCAGAATTCTTTACGCCGTACAAGGCTACATCGCTGCGACTGCCAGCCGTGCCCCTTGTCGTTAATGACCCTTATTTTTCGATCTGGTCGCCCTACAACCAGCTCACAGAAGGCAGCACCCGTCTGTGGACTGGCGATGAGAAGCCCCTCGAAGGTCTGCTGCGTGTGGATGGCACCACCTATCGTTTCATGGGCGATAAGGAGCATAAGGTGCTGAAAGCGCTGGCTCCCATGAGCGACGAGGCCAACTGGGAGGGAAAATACACAGAGACCCCTCAGGCCAAAGGCTGGGAAGCCGTCGACTTTGCTGCCACCAACTGGCAGACCGGTCAGGCTGCTTTCGGAAATGCCGGCGACAATATCAAGACCGGCTGGTCAAAGGAGCATGGCGACATCTATATCCGTCGCGAGGTGTATCTTACCGCAGAAGACCTGCGTGGCGACCTCTACGCCCTTTACTCGCACGATGATGCCTGTGAGCTTTACATCAACGGCACACAGATTGCCACAGGTCGTATGGATGCCGTCTTTGGCGAGTCTGTCCGTCTGACAGCCCAGCAGAAGCAGTTACTGCATGAGGGCCGTAACGTGATGGCATTCCATGTTTACAACAATACTGGAGGAGCCTATGCAGACTTCGGACTCTATGCCAATATCGGTGTTGAAGCCACATCGGTAAAGACCGCTGTTCAGAAGCGTGTGGATGTCATGGCCACCTCGAGCTACTACACCTTCACCTGTGGTCCGGTAGCGCTTGATGTGGTGTTTACCTCTCCTATGCTTATCGATGATCTCGATCTGCTCTCTACCCCTGTCTCTTATGTATCCTACCAGGTGAAGAGTCTCGACCGCAAGAAGCATGATGTACAGTTCTGCCTGATGGCCAGTCCGCTCATTGCCACCAACAAGCCTCATCAGCCCACAGAGTCATCAGTAGTGACTGTGAATGGTGTTAAATACCTCAAGACAGGTACCATCGACCAGCCTATCCTCGCCAAGAAAGGTGACGGCATCGGTATCGACTGGGGCTATCTCTATCTCGCAGAGATGAATGGTCAGGTAGCCCTTGACAACTATAACAACATCATGGACAACTTCCTTCACAAAGGACAGCTAGCCCGTGGTCAACAGCTCATCCGGGCCTACCGTCAGAACGACACGCCTGTATTAGCCTATATCCATGACTTTGGAAAGGTTGATCAGCAGCCACAGTCATCATACTCCCTGATTGGCTATGATGAGGTTGAGGATATTGAGTACATGTATCATCGTTACAAGGCCTATTGGGCTCATAACGGCAAGGTTGACATCTTTGACGCTTTCAACAAGCTGAACCGTAACTACAAGAACATCATGGAGCGCTGTCGTGCTCTCGACAAGCGCATCTATGATGATGCCGTGGCAGTTGGTGACATCCACTATGCAGAGATCCTCTCTGGCGCTTATCGCCATGTGCTGGCCGCCCATAAGCTTTTTGAGGATAACGAGGGACATCTGTTGTACTTCTCTAAGGAGAACAACTCAAACGGCTGTGTCAACACTGTCGACCTCACCTATCCTTCTGCCCCTCTCTTCCTGGCTTATAATCCTGATCTGCAGAAAGCCATGATGACCAGTATCTTTGAATACAGCCGTTCGGGTCGCTGGACCAAGCCCTTTGCCGCTCACGACCTGGGCACCTATCCTATTGCCAATGGTCAGGTATATGGTGGTGACATGCCTATTGAAGAAGCCGGTAACATGCTTACCCTTGCTGCTCAGCTGTGCTTACAGGATGGCAATGTAAACTATGTGCTTCCCTACTGGGATATCCTCACACAATGGACCGACTATCTGGTTGAGAACGGTCAGGACCCATCAAACCAGTTGTGTACGGATGACTTTGCCGGCCACTGGCCTCATAACTGTAACCTCTCTGTGAAAGCCATCATGGGTGTAGCCGGCTATGCCATCATGGCCCGCATCAAAGGTGATGCCGCTACAGCAGAGAAGTATATGAACCAGGCGCGCCTGATGGCTAAGAAGTGGGAGAAAGATGCGCGTGAGGGCGACCACTACAAACTGGCCTTCGATCGTGCGAACACGTGGAGTCAGAAGTATAACATGATCTGGGACAAGCTGTGGAACACCAACCTGTTTGGTGACGAGGTGATGCAGCGTGAGCTGAACTATTATCTCAAGCAGCAGAATGCCTACGGTCTGCCCCTCGACGTCCGCAAAGACTACACCAAGACCGACTGGATCATGTGGAGTGCCGCGATGGCTAACGACAAGGCCACCTTCCTGAAGTTTGTGGAGCCTATTTACAAATACATGAACGAGACAGCGTCGCGCGTGCCCACAAGCGACTGGCACGACACCAAGACCGGTCTCATGGTTGGTTTCAAGGCCAGATCGGTTATCGGAGGATACTGGATGAGATTGTTAGTAAAGTAATTGAGTTATTATGAACATGAATCTTAGAAAGAATCTTCTGACTGTAGCACTGCTCATTGGGAGCAGTGCTACGGCTTCTACATCCCCCGTTGACTATGTGAACACGCTGGTAGGCACCCAGTCCACCCATGCCCTTTCAACAGGCAACACCTACCCGGCCATCGCCCTGCCATGGGGTATGAACTTCTGGATGCCTCAGACCGGCAAGATGGGCGACGGCTGGGCCTACACCTATGATGCCGGTAAGTTGCGCGGTATCAAGCAGACCCACCAGCCATCGCCCTGGATCAACGACTACGGTCAGTTTGCGATCATGCCCACCATCGGTACCGTCTTTGATGAGAACAAGCGTGCTTCATGGTTCTCTCACAAAGCAGAGACGGCCCGTCCCTATCATTATAAGGTCTATCTGGCCGACTATGACATCACAGCGGAGGTGACGCCAACAGAGCGTGCAGCGATGATGCGCTTCACCTATCCCCAGTCACCAGAGGCCCGCATCGTCATCGATGCTTTCGATATGGGCTCGATGGTCCGTATTGTTGACAGCCACCATATTGAGGGCTATACCACCAAGAACAGCGGTGGTGTGCCAGAAGGGTTCAAGAATTACTTTGTCATCGAGAGCGATAAGCCTTTCACGTTTATCTCTACTGTCGACAATGGTCATATCCAGCCTGGCAGCCGCGCATTCCAAGGCGCTCATGCCGGCGCGGTAGTAGGCTTCCAGACAGTCCGTGGCGAGGAGGTAACGCTTAGGGTTGCTTCGTCGTTCATCAGTATGGAGCAGGCGCATCAGAACCTGAACGAAGTGGCAGGACGTACCTTTGAAGCCGTCTGCCAGGCTGGTCGCCAGCGTTGGAACAGCATCTTAGGCCGGTTGGAAGTAGAGGATCCCAACATTGATCATCTACGCACCTTCTACTCCTGTCTGTACCGCTCTGTCCTGTTCCCCCGAATGTTTCATGAGGTGAACCAGGCTGGTGAGATCGTACACTACAGTCCATACGACGGTCAGGTTCATCAAGGCCGTCTGTTCACCGATACCGGCTTCTGGGACACGTTCCGTTCCCTTTTCCCGCTGCTTAACCTGGTATACCCAGAGATGAGTGAGCAGATGCAGGAGGGATTGGTCAACACCTATCAGGAGAGTGGGTTCCTACCAGAGTGGGCCAGTCCTGGTCATCGCGGTTGCATGGTAGGCAACAACTCTGCCTCGGTTGTTGCTGATGCCTACCTCAAAGGCATCCGCGGCTATGATGTGGAGACCCTGTGGCAGGCTGTCAAGCATGGTGCCAATGCCGTCCACCCACAGGTGTCCAGCACCGGTCGACTGGGTTATGAATACTATAACCGTTTAGGCTATGTGCCCTATAATGTAGGCATCAACGAGAATGTGGCACGCACCCTGGAGTATGCCTACGACGACTGGTGCATCTATCAGTTAGGCCTGGCGCTCGGCAAATCCAAGAAAGAGCTGAAGCCCTTTAAAGAGCGCGCCATGAATTATCAGAACGTGTTTGACAAAGAGACCAACCTGATGCGTGGTCGTAATGAGGATGGCAAGTTCCAAAGTCCCTTTAATCCACTGAAATGGGGCGATGCCTTTACCGAAGGAAACGCCTGGCATTACACCTGGTCTGTTTTCCACGACCCTGCCGGTCTGATGCGCCTGATGGGCGGTCGGGCCACCTTCGTCGCCATGCTCGATTCCGTATTCAACCTGCCCCCTGTCTTCGACGAGAGCTATTACAGAGCTGTTATACATGAGATTCGAGAGATGCAGATCATGAACATGGGCAACTATGCCCACGGCAATCAGCCCATACAGCACATGATATACCTCTACGACTGGGCTGGCGAGCCATGGAAAGCCCAGTATTGGGTACGTCAAGTCATGGACCGTCTCTACCAGGCACAGCCTGATGGCTATTGTGGCGATGAGGACAACGGCCAAACCTCAGCCTGGTATGTGTTCTCTGCCCTCGGTTTCTACCCCGTTTGTCCGGGTTCTGGGCAGTATGCGCTGGGCACACCTTACTTTAACAAGGCAACCCTGCATCTGGCCAACGGCAAAACCCTGGTTATCAATGCCGATGGTAACAGCACAGAGAACTGCTACGTCAGCGAGATGAGCGTGAACGGTGCTGCCTACGACAAGAACTATCTGGAGCACACCGACCTGCTGAAGGGTGGTCGCATTGATTATCGTATGTCATCGAAGCCCAACCAGCAACGAGGCACTAATGAGAACAGCCTCCCCTACTCGTTCTCAAAAAACGGCCTAACCGGTAAATAGATATCATTCCTTTCAAGAACTTGGTACTTTGTCATACAAGGTACCAAGTTTTTTTCTTGCCCCACGGGAAAAAAATTACGCCTCCACGAGGGAGGCGTATTTTTTTTGCGAAAGAGGCTGTTTTTAATAAACCTCTAACTCGTAGATACGAGCGGCTGCATCCTGTGCCTGTGTGGGGTTAATCACAAAAAGGCGCAGGTAACGCACGCTTGTTGCAGCAAACATCCGATCGGTGTAGTTATTACGATTGCCGTCGAACATATCGAGGGTCTTCCACTCTTCGGTTTCGCTGTTACGCCCCTGCAGCAGACAGGTACGGGTGATGTAGGCCGACTGCTCGGTAGCGGCACTCAGCAGGCGCCAACGGCTCACCGTCTTCTGCTCGCCCAAGTCGAAGGTCACGAAGTTGGGCGCAGCCTGGGCATCGCACCACTTGGTGTCAGGGTTGCCATCCATCAGCATGGCAGCCTGCTCACTCTGGTTCACCTCGCCTGAGGTTCCAATGATCTTGGCATCGCGAAGCAGGTTTACCTGTGGCTGGGCAGCAGCGGCTGTGGCTTGCGCATTGGGCAGGATAGATGTCTGGAACAACGGGGCTGCAGCAGCGCCATCGTTGGCATCGTTGGCCACAGTAGCGGCAAACACTACCACATGCTCGTCAGCGGGCAGCTTAACCTCGCGAACGCCCTTAGGCAGATCAATACGTACACGGAACATATAGGTGAACTCGTAAGGCTCGTCGCCGGCTCCTGAGTGGCGATGACTGCCCACCCATGCTACCTCGGCATCCTTGAGATAGCCTACGGTCTGACCATCATGTCCCCACTGGCCGATAAAGCCCGTATAGTAAGGCACGCTCACCTGTTGCTGTATGCCACCAACCATGAACGTGGCCTGACGGTCGTCGCTGTCCGAGGCTACCAGCAGGTACAAGTGGCGGTAGTCCTTATCGGTAGGCAGCTGCAAAGTCTGTCCCTTACAGGTCAAACCATTAGCCGCATCTTTCTCGCCAAAGCTGAAGGGGATATCGCCCACGGTGATACCCTCGTCGGGCAGTAACTCTGCAGCATAGCTATTTCCGCCCTCAAAGTTTGCAGAGCTACGGAACTCGTTAAAGCTGAAACAGTGACGGTCGAAATCGAGTGCCAACGACTGGGCATCGACAGCGGCTGACTTCTGCCCTGCCAGCTGTACTTTATAGGTCTTCACGCTGTAAGCCTTGATATCTACCAGCAGCTGGGTGCCGTCGGTCTTGGCATCAGCCAGTGTGCGCTCAGTACCATCGGCCTCGACAGCCTTCACGATAGCAGCAGGGAAGCTGATGCGAGCCTGCTGGGCTCCCTTACCACTCATCTCATACACACGGATCACATACTCATTGCTCACCTCGGCACGCTTCAGGGCACGAACCACCACGTTTTTATTATCAGAATTTACAAACGAGAACTGACGGCCTAACTGACCAGCATGGCGGTCGGCATGGAAAGTGCGAAGCGGACTGTTGAGACGGTCGGCCTGGCGAACAGCCTCAACGGCATCCAGCTCACCCTGATGACCCACCAGACTATAAGTGAACACATGATGACCGAAGTCCTGACGGGCCTGATAAGCATAGCTGCGACCGGGCTTTGGCGAATAGAGCAACGACAGGCGCAGGGTGTTGTCAGCGGGCTTATCCCAGCCGTAGCGCGAATCGTTGAGCAGGGTCACGCCATAGTCGCCCTTGCGGTCGGTCAGGTCGGTCCACTCGTGGGCATACACCTCGAAGCTGTTATCACGGTTGTTGCCACGACGCACGCTACCCAGACCGATATCATAGGTAGCCTCAGCATTAGCCACGCTGAGTGGGAACTCGGCCTTGAGCAAGGCATTGAGCGAGCGCCAGTCCACCTCGTTCTCAAAGTCGATACGATCAGCCTGTGCCCCCTCGTACAGATGGATGCGCTGGATGATGTCGCTCTTGCCATATTTCTTCTTAATCACCAGTGTCTGGCGCAGGGTGCCTGGCTCAACAGAGATCTGTACACCATCGTGAACAGGCAGCGGTGCCTTGTCGAGTGTACGCTTCAGGATTTCCCAGGCAGGCCATGCCTCTGAACGGCAGTCATCAAATACCACCAGGCGCATGCTCTTGCCGTTGGCCACCAACTGGCGGTTATGCTTCTTATCCATCAACGATACGATATCGCCAAACTCATCGACGGTGAGCTGATAGCGCGACGACTCGATGGTGCGCCCATTCCGGGCGGCAGCCAACTGCTTTTTGCCAGCAGCCTTGATGCCATAAACGGCCATACCTGTGGCAGGCACATCGGCATCGAACAGCAGTACACGCTTACCACCACGCTCAATGACCTGCGAAGCCACACGACGGCCATTAGCATCGGTCACACGGTAGTCGCGGTTATCATTCAGTGTCACCTGTGCGATGGCACGGACGGGTGTCGTCTCATTGTTATAAACCACAACAGGCTGACCAGAAACGCGTGTATCCATCTGACGGGCGATGCCTGAAACGCTGTGTGTCAGCACATCCGAGAACTTCTTGAGTGCCAGCAGCTCGTCGTTCCACGAGAACTCGTAGGCACGGGGAATACTGGTACCTGTCAGGTCGTCGTGGAACTGGTGCCAGATGACGCGCTTCCACGTGTCGGTCATCACATCAGCCGGATAGCTGGCAGCGCCCAGCCAGTCGGCCATCACCGCTGAACGCTCAGCCGCATCACCCAGGTGCTCGTTCTGGCGGTTATACAGTTTCATGGCAGCCTGCGACGTGTAGCAGCCGTTGCCATGAACGTCCATAGGCAGCTCGCCGTTGAACACAGGCAGTTCGGGGTGCTTGTCGTAAGGCAGATAATCTTTGTAGATCTGATCGCTGGTAGCACTCACAATCTTGATAGGACCGCTACCTTTGATACCTTTCTCGATGGCACGCACCGAGGCAATGGTGGGCGAGCCACCGATATCGCCGGTACCATAGTAATGATAGGCCTGTCCCAGTGGACTCTCACCGATCTCGCGCAGCAACTGCTTATTCTGCGACAGGTCCTCGTCGTTGTAACGCTGACTGTAGTTGAAACCGTGGGTCATCATGATGCGGCTGCCATCGATACCCTGCCACAGGCCAATGGTGTAAGGATAGCGCTTGCCGCCCTCGTAGAAGGGGTTAGTACGCCACACCAGTTTCTGCGACGAGAAACCAATCAGGCCGCAATGGGCAGCCAGTGTGGGCAATGTATAACCGAAGCCGAAGCAGTCGGGAAGGAACACATCGGTGCTCTCGGTATTGAACTCCTGACGGCAGAATGTCTGCCCCAGGAGGATGTTACGCAGCCATGACTCAGGCGAGCAGATAATCACCTCGTTGGCATCCCAGCCGCTACCGGTCAGGTGCCAGCGGCCATTGGCCACATAGTGTTTCAACTCGGCAAACTGCATCGGATAGTACTCTTTCATCCAGCTATACTTAACGGCGCCCTCGAAATTGAAGATGTAGCTTGGATACGTCTTCAGCAGCATTAAGTTCTGGTCAATCGTTGCTTTCACATAGTCACGAATGGTGGTTTGTACATCCCAGTTCCACTGGGTGTCAAGGTGGGCATCTGCCACCATGTAGGCCTTCTTCTCAGTCTGCGCCATTGCTCCCGAGGAAAGCAGCGCAGCCACAGCCACAGTAAAGAATTTCTTTGTCATATGTTATACAAGTTAGTTAATATTCAATCACACAGCACCATCCGCCATTTCTTGTCAGGTTTATGGTCAGCTGGTCTGTCGGGGTAACCTGCTGTTGGAATCGCTGATAATCAACGGCGATACGATGCGCATTACGGCCATCACGGAAACCTGTCAACAAGCCATTACCCTTCAGGAAGTCGAGACTGACAGTCAGCTGCTGTGGCCGACTACCTGTCATGGCCCCGATGTACCATTTCTGCCCCTTACGGCGAGCCACGACATAGTATTCGCCAGCCTTGGCAGAAAGGACACGGCTCTCATCCCAGGTTGTAGGAACAGAAGCGATATAGCGCGTACAGTCGTCCGCTTGCATATAGCGTGTAGGACTGTCTGCCAGCATCTGTAAGCCACTCTCAAAGCAAACATACATAGCCATCTGATAAGCCCTTGTTCCAGAGCCCATCGGTAACGACCCGCTGCCATGATTATCTTCCGGCTGAGCAGAGGCCATGGAGCCGGGTGTGAAGTCCATGCCTCCCACGGCATTACGGATGAATGGCAGCCAGATGGTATTATCAGGTTGGCAACCAGCACCATTCTCCAGTCCACGCACACCTTCGTATGAGATCACATTGGGATAGCGGATCTCTAATCCGGCAGGTTTAAAGGAGCCATGGAAGTCGACTATCAGCTTATGTTTTGCGCACTCTTCAGCCACACGCTCATAGAAGTTCACCATCCATTGGTCGCTATGGTCCATGAAATCAATCTTCAAACCTTTCACGCCCATGTCAGCATAATGCTTAATGAGCTCCATATGGTTCTCCACCGTCAGCCACGCCAACCAGAGGATGACGCCTACGCCACGCTGACGTCCATAGGCCACCAACTCACGGATATCGATATCATCGCGCGTAACATACGGATTGCGCACATCCTTATTCCAGCCCTCATCAAGGAGGATATACTCAATACCATACTTGGCAGCAAAATCAATAAAATACTTATAAGTCTGGTTATTGATACCCGTTTCGAAATCCACATTCCATATCGTCCAGTGGTTCCACCAGTCCCAGCTCACTTTGCCGGGTTTGATCCACGACACATCCGTCAACTGACATTTGCCGCCCAAGATACGTTCCATCTCATTGGCAGCAATCGTCTGGTCATCCCCCACCACCAGGAAACGCCAAGGCAATGACCGTTTGCCGTTGATTCTTGCGATGAATGGCTGCTCCTTGGTCACATTGAAGCCACGATCGCCCAAAGGCTCCCAGGCAGCAGGCGCTTGGGGGAAGATGGTGGTCAACGCCCCGTTACCTGCACTCTTCAGGAACATGGCCGGATAGTCGCGCACATCACTCTCCGACAAAAGCAGTTTAGTACCGTTTTCTGTCTCGAACAGTACCGGCAGGTGTGTCATCTCATCCTGAGGGTGATAATCAGCGAGGGCCACATGCGTATAGGGTTCCTCATAAGAGGTCCAGAAACCTCTTGTCTGAGAGAGATGCCCTTTCGACGACGACGGGAGATGCAAGGTCATCAGCTCATTCGTCACCTCAACCTGCCCTTTTCTATCGAGGACAAAACGATAGGCAACACCGTTGTTATACACACGGAATTCCACACTGTACCTACCTGCGAAACGTATGGTCAGCAGTTGCGCCTCATCGCGGGTCACCGCATTTTTGATGGGCACCACATTCTGTAGCAGCTGGTTCACATAGCTCCGGTGAACACCTTTCACCTTTGGTCGCACACCCAACCACTCTTGTTGCACCTGCAGGCACAATGGACTCGACTTCACAATCTGCTCATCACCATAGAACACACTCATACGGAGTGTGTCACCGGTGGTTACCTCCAACCGGACCTTCCCGTCGGGAGAGCTCATTCGCTCTGTTGCCGCCAGGCTCTGTGCAGAGGCCACTAAAAAGACAAAAAAAGATAAAAATGTTTTTAGCATAGGTTGTTTTTTTATTATAACGTTCAAATTGGTCATTTATTACCTGACGACGACTTTTCGGACCCGACCGTCAGACATTTTCACCAGATTCAGGCCTTTTCTGAGCGAGCGATGCTTCTGCCCATTCAGATCATATACCGTCGAAGGCGTTGTTCCAACAGCACCACCTACTGTCTCTATCCCCGTCGTGCCATCATTCATGGAACGGGTTGACGAAAGGTATTCTGCATGAAAGGTCTCCTGGAAGATGTCTATCACGATACGGTATATGCCTCGCTTACTCACGAGCCACTTCGTATCAGCGCCTCCTTTACGCATCTGCTTGGACGTCAGGATGTCCTCATCCTGCTGAAACGGGTGGAACTCACGCGGTCCCCACGTCATCTGTCCTTCCAGTTTGAAACGACCAGGCTCCACCACATTATCAAACACCCCCAGCACACCTGTCCAGGAAAAGACATAGGGATTATCATGATCCTGTTCAAATGAGAGCATGGCATTCCTATTCCATTCAACATCGTTTGAGCCCCCTTCGTAAGCACTTCCTGCTATCAGCACTTCATTCCAAGGGAACAAGAGTTCGCCTGTCACCTTATGGTTAGCAGGATCCACCAGCAGGCAATAGGCATCTTCTGCAAATGAGACCACCCAGCCAGCCTGCGTTTCATCTTTCGTTAGCTGATAGGTGATGCCTTTGTTGATCAGATAAGCGTCATAGAGTTGCGGTTTCAGGAACTGGGTAACACCTTTCTCGAAATGTTCAGTGGTCATAATCTTCAGGTCACCATCCACCAGCGCGCCAGCAAACCGGAACAGGCCGTCGGGCCGTTTGGTTAGCTGTACCGTCTTTCCACCAGGCACAGCAGTTCCTGTCAGCCACAGCGCCTCAAAGCCCTGAGCTTTGGCTGTATACGACAGATTCAGGGTCAATACACATATAATAGCAATCAATTTTCGCATCATCACATCATTTTTTAATATGTTTCCGGGTTGTTACCGAGCCATCGCTCCAATAGTTCCGTTCGATATAGGGACCATTGGGGGCTTGCATCAGCAAGTTACCCTGAAGATCATAGATTTTACGCTTTACCATGCTCTTTCCACTCTGTTCATGTATGCCAGTAGCGGCCCGCACGATGTTAATAACCAGTTTCTGGTCGCAGGCAGTAACCGGCACAGAGATGATCAGGCTTCCTGTCGTGTTATCTACACGCCAGTCTGATGTCTGTACCCCGTTAATGGTCACCGTTTGGGGTGTGCCCTCCTGCAGCAACTCAATAGTATAAGCGCGCTCCATGAGCATACCGTCGAACTGTCCCATACGTGGTTCAATGGTTAAGGTAACAGCCTCAGCTGTTCGTGTCTGACACATGCGCGTGGTGGTATAACTGCCATGAATATAGTCCTGTGTATCGCCAGCATCCTCATAGAGCGTTGTCGCTCCTTGATCGCCTGGCACCACCTTCACCAGCAGTTGTGCCGCAGGTTTCTTCAGGTTCTCCATCAGCGGATTACAAACAATCACACTGCCAGCCTTGATGAAATAAGGGATCTCATGCTGTGCATAGTTATCACTGATTACCTGCTGTCCCTCCCGCAGTTTTCCACGGCACACATCATACCATTGTCCAGCCGGCAGCCAGGTCTTATGGAATGCCATCCCATCCTCAGCCGCTGGTGTCACCACAGGCGATACCAGGATGTCATCACCAAACATATACTCACCTTCCTGACGGTAAGCCTCATTCTCCTCAGGCCATTCATAATAGAGCGGTCTGCATATGCTGATACCTGTATCGTAAGCCTGACGCGCAGCCGTATAGATGTATGGCATCAGCTGATAGCGCAGATTCACACAGTCGAGCATCAACGGGAAGTTCTCATACATCCATATTCTTCGCTCGTTGCCCTCCTGACTGGCGCCATGGGTACGGAAGATGGGAGAGAACACGCCATACTGAACCCATCGTAACATCAGTTCCGGATTAGTTGGGGCTATCTGGATGTGACCACCTAAGTCGTGTCCCCAGTAACCAAAACATACATTCGATGCTGTCGCAGTGAAATAGGGCTGGAAAGCCAGAGAGCCAAAGGTGGAATACGTATCACCAGAGAAGCCCAATGGATAGCGATGACTACCCAGGCCGCCCCAGCGATGGAAGATAAGAGGGCGGCATGCCGGACGGTTCACGCGCATATCGTTAAAGAACACATGATTACACCAGAAGGTCTCGCTCAGTCCCTCCGTAAAGTTGCTGGTCAGGTTCTGCTGCCAGTCAAGCCACCAGAAATCCACACCTTGCTTTTCCCGGGCCCGGATGATATGTCCGAACATCGAGCGATAGAACGTGGAGTCTTCAAGCATCCATGGCACCCGGTCGCCTGTCATGTTCATGTCTGCCTGTATCTCATTAAAGAATTCCTCATGACTAGCCACACCATCTGCCGGGTGCAGGTTCAAGCTCACCTTGATGCCCTGATTATGCATCCAGGATATCAGTCCCTGCGGATTAGGTATCAGACTCTTATTCCAGGTCCAGCCTGTCCATCCGCTCAGATGCCAATCCATATCGAAGATCATCACATCCAGCGGGATCTGATTCTTCTTCATGTCATACACCAGATTGGTAAAATCTTGCTGTGAATACGCCTGATATTTGCTATACCAATAGCCAAGCGCATAGAGCGGTGGAAGCGGCTGACGTCCGGCAATCTTTATATAATCGCCAATAGCCTCCTTGTAGTCATGACCATAGCCCATGAAATACCAGTCAAGCGCGTTCCTGTCGACCGGTTTGGCCAACCAGTCGATACCATCCACCTGTTTGTCGAAAGCAAAGGTGGTAGAGCCATCACCGCGTTTGGTGGCAGGCGACTCATCGATAATAGCCCATCCTGCGCGAGAGATAATACCATCCTCCATCTCTGTCCGGTAGTTATCCCCACTTCCCCCGTCGAGTGTTCTACGGGTACCTTTCAAGTTCAGTGCATCCTCCTTACCTGGATACCACGTCACCTCACGTCCATTGAGTCGGAAAGTGATTCTCAGATTGTTAGGCGACCTCAGTACCGGCGAGATCATGGCGTTTTTCTTATACCTCAGACTGAGCGCCTCGGTCTCGATATACAGATAGCCATCCTCCTCACGGGTGGTATAAGCAGGTACTGGCAGGTTACGATTTATCACGGCAAACGTAGCACGATCCTCAAACTGTGATGACGAGCTGTACTGGATACGGATCATACGTGGTGTCAGTACCGTAAAACGCGCTTTTCCCGAGGTTACAATCGCCTCGGGATTAGCTTGTGGAGCATACTCTGTTTCTGTTGCCGACACATGAGAAATGCCAATCAACAGAAACAGAGATATTAATAAATTCTTCATTCTTATCTTACGACGAACTTCTTACCATTCTTAATATAGACGCCTTTTCGCAAGGTTTTTTCCGAAACCTTTCGACCCTGCAAATCATAGACAGGGCCATCATTCTGTAAGCCGTCTGTTATGCTGATGGCCTCAACACCTGTCGTAATACCGGTATTGTAAAGCACGGGATGACCATCCGTCTGTGCACTCAGGAACCAGATACCAGGTGCTGCTTCAGAGAGTTTCTGATAGATCACGCCATTGGTAAAGTCTTCTATTGGACTTACAGGAAGTGCAGGCCAGTCGGTTACATAGTCAAAGCAGTTGGTGATCTGAATATTGTTACCACGTGCAAACGATTCGCCATTGGTGATGACACCCATGTTATAGCAGTTTGTCACCACGGCATCGTTACCGAACCATCCCGACAAGCCACCAGCCTCACGCTCAGAGGTGATAGCACCTGCATTATAGCAGTTAGATACATTGAGTCGCATGTCGCCAGAGGTGTTACAACCAACGAGTGCACCTGCATTCTGTGCTGTTGATACGACCATCGCTTCGTTACCTAACTGTTCCAATATAGCACCACCATTGCCAACAGCCTGTCCAACAAAGGCGCCCACGAAATTCTTGCCTCGGAAAGAGCAGCTACTGTCAAGTGTTATACCTGTGATGCAAGAACCAGCCGTGATGACACGGAACAAGCCTACAGCAGCCTCTTCGGGCATGTCGATAGCCAGGTTCTTGATCATATGGCTCTTACCATCGAATGTGCCAGCAAAAGGATGAGCAGCATCACCGATGCCGGGGAAGTTGTCGATCTGCAGCATATCAATATCTGCGGTCAGACAGGCATCAACCTGCTGGTTAACAGCGGTCACATAGTGTGCAAACCAGTTCAGATGATGCTCGTTGGCCAGTTCATAAAATCCTTCCACTGGTGTGAGATAATCTGGTTGAACTGTTCCGCACGCCTGACAGAAGCCCTTATCATTCCAAGCATGTGGGGCCACATTGCCACCTTCAGTATTACTATAGCTAAGGCTTCCTCCCTCTGCCGGTGTGATACCATCGCACTTCAGGTTACCATTAGCATAAACGACAGCTGTTCCGAAAGGCAATGGATGATTATCCGTACCGATCACCTGATACCAGGTGACATCAGTACTCTGTCTGCCATTCAGCAGATAAGCCAGTTCACCACTCTTCATCTGGGCCACTGTAAAGGCTGTGCCTTGCTCACCATCTATCTGATACATATTCTCGCCTGTGACACCATTATTACGCCAGAGACCTGCGCCATCGTTTACGGCACCAGCGCTATAGCAGTTCTTGATGGTAGAGTTATTGGAGCCCATCCAGGCACAGATACCTGCATTCTCCTTCTGACCATTGATATTACCAGTATTATAGCAGTTACTGATATGAACCACTTTCTCGGAACAGCCCAAGATACCGGCAGCATTCTGTGCAGTACCTGTGATGTCAGCCTCGTTACCACAGTTGCGGATAATGACACCATCACCCCATACATGGCCTAAGATGCCGGCAGTAAAGGCCTTACCCTGCATGACACATGACTTATCGATAATCACATTCTCAATAATAGCACCACCAACAGCCTGGCCAAAGAGTGCCTGATTGTCGAGTTCACCAACGGTAACGAGATTGCAGATACGATGTCCCTGACCATCAAAATGGCCCTTAAAGTCTCTGCCATCCTGTCCGATAGGGGTCCAAGCGATATTAGCCATATCAATATCGGCTGTCAGCTTTCCGTTAGCAGCCCCCTCACCATGGTTTACCTTATAGGCATACCAGTTGAGTTGATTGCCATCGTTAATCAGGTAGAAGCCGTCAGTGATCTGACAGAAATCGTCCTGGATCTTATGACAAACCTCACAGAAGCCGCCCACATAGTGATGACTGTCGATCGTACTGCCCTCATGATTAGAGAAAGTAACGTCCGTACCATCCTTTGGTGTGATGCCATCACACTTCAAAGCACCATTAGCATAAACTTTGGCGTGAGTGGGATTAAAGGTTGGGCGTGCATCGATGCTGCTCCCCTCCAGATTCTGACGCCAGCTGCCAGCATCTTTATTGCCATTCAAGCCATACGCCAGTTTACCTGAGGCGATATCGCCATTGCCGATAGCAGTGGCACCCTGATGCGCATTGAGATGGAAAATATTCTCGATGGTGATGACAGCGTTATTACGCCACAACGAGTTGTTGCCATCACCCCCTGCCAGGATGTTACCTGTATTCCAGAATCCTTTTACTTCCACACTACCATGGCCACCAAACCAACCAGTAATGATAGCACTCTCGCCACCTGCCTTGATATCACCAGTGTTATAGCAGTTGATCATCTTGGTAGCAGGACCGCCATTCATGACCACACCGAAGAAAGCACAACAGTTATTGCCGCTGCCTTCCACGTAGCCCTCATGACCCACATTCTCCAGTGTCACCAGGCCACTTCCTTCAGAAGTACCGATGATACCACCAATCATGTGATCACCTTTTATCACGTTGTTTGGTCCTGCAATCAGATTCTTGATAACGCAGCCGCCACTGACAACGCCAAAGATGCCCACTTTCTCAACACCTTCACAATACAGATTGTCAATCACATGAAACTGACCATCAAATGTACCAACATAACGATGGTCATTGTTTCCGATAGGTGTCCAAGACTTACCGCTCAAGTCGATATCGGCAGTAAGCACTGCCTTTGCATCACTCTCTCCCGCATTCACTATTTGAGCAAACTCAAGGAGATTGTCGGCACTACCAATTTGGTAAACACCATTAACAGGTTCTAATGCATAAGCGCTGACGGTTGACAAGCAGCAAAACATTAGAAAGAGTAAAGAAGTAGTAATTCTGTTCATAAATTAGGATTTAATAATTATTATTTAAGGGAAATTGTTATTTCGTCACCATCTTTCCAAGGACTGTATTTCACCTTTCCGCCATTCACATAACCGATTCTTACCTTTCGGTTCTTTGGCAGCAGTTTTCCGTCTATCTGGCGGAGTGTGACCTTCAGTTGTTTTTTCTCCACCACGGCCTTCATCTGTGTCAGACGATACTGTCCGCGTTGATAGTCAAAGCCATCGCCAGCATCCTCATACAGTTGGCCTTCCGCACAACCAGCACGGTCAACACATACCAGGAGTGTCAGGGAGTCTGTACGCATTTCTGCTGTACTCTGAGCCAGGTTTGCCAGTGGGATAATAGAACCTGGGCGTTGGCGCAGTGCTGCCTGATACGTATCAGGATGAGATTCGAGTGTTACCTTCTGCCAGCTGCCTCCATCGGGCTGTGCCACGTCGGATGCCCACTGCGGGCATACCATCAGATCGCCACCTAACAGGAACGCCCGGTCTTCACCACGCAGACTCAGATCCTTTGGATTGCTCATAAACAAGGGGCGCATCACGGGCATACCATTGACACTAGCCTCACGGAAAAAGGTATAAATATATGGCATCAACATATAACGGCGGTTGATGGCTGTACGACATGCATTGAGCACCTCAGGTGTGAAAGCCCATGGTTCCTGTGGTATGGTACCTTTGGTATTATGATTGCGAACGAAGGGGAAATAAGCGCCAATAGCGGTCCACTGGGCTACCAGTTCGCCATTGGAGTTCTCGCAGAATCCCCCAATGTCAGGTCCATTAAAGGGCTGTCCGCTCAAGCCCAGCGTCAGCGACATGGGGATGCTTAGTTTCATGTGGTCGGGGGCAGAAAGGTTATCACCTGTCCATGTAGCGGCATAACGATGTCCACCCAGGAAATTAGAACGTGACAGGATGAAAGGACGTTTCTGCGGGTTAGCCAGCAGTAGTCCCTGGCGACTGGCCCGAACCATGTTCAGGCCAAACACATTATGATAACGCAGGTGCGGTCCGGGTATGCCACCTTCATCGCCTCGGTGTTGGTTGTCAAGTGGCATGGTGTTCTCCTGTTGTTCGAAAACAGCAGGCTCATTCATATCATTCCACACGCCGTCGACACCTTTAGCCATGAAATCCTTGTACAGTGTAGCCCACCACAAGCGTACATCGGAACGGGTAAAATCCGGAAAGTGACAGGCACCCGGCCATACTTTTCCCTCAAAAGGCTTGCCATTACGATCTTTTACCCAATAGTCACCAGCCGTACCTTGGTCATCAACAAAATAGCCTTTCTCAGCCTTCACGCCAGGATCAATCATATAGACGGTCTTGAAGTTCTTCTGATGCAGATAATCATTCAGTCTGTTGGGATTACCGAATCCCTTTGGATCAAAGGTAAAGATGCGATAGCCATCCATATAGTCGATATCCATCCAGATAACATCCGATGGTATACGATGTTGTCTCAACTGGTCAGCAATATGCATCACCTCTCCATCAGGGTAATAGGTATGACGACACTGGTGATAGCCAAGCGACCAAAGCGGTGGCAACGACATGTTTCCAGTCAGATCGCCCAGTGCCTTCATCAGCGCCTGTGGACTCTCTCTTTCAATAATCACGACACGGAAAGCTGGTCCCTGACAATCGAAACACACCTCATGATCGTTAGTAGTAATCTTCTGTCGCCATGTATTATCAGCAATGATACCAAAGGCCGTGCCATCTTTTCGCAGACCCATCACCCAAGGGTGACTCTGATAGAGATGCGAGCCGCCGTCAATACCATATGCAGGCGTGTCAATATTCCATAATTCTATCGTACGTCCGTTACGACGCAAAGGACCAGTCACCTCACCTGTACCATAGAAATCCACATCCTCATCTATTTTGATTGATGCTATACTATGACCACCTTTTTCAGAAAACATCACCTTCAGTGGCCAGCTGGCTGTCAATGGGTTTGTAGCCATTGGCTCACGTTCAAAGATAGGTGATGGCTGATGTTGCTTGGCATCATAATGAGGCGGATAGAATACAGCCACACTATCATTCGTCATAAAGGTAGCCTGTGCCACTGCTACACTTGCAATGGCCAGACTACCGAGGAAAAAACCGACTCTTAAAGTCATAACTACTAACAATTAACTATTCACATAATAGATACTTTCCTACTTCACTAGTTGCGCCTCCACTGTCTCGTTGAACAGGTCGACCTTAATCCGGTAGCGTCCATCCTTCGACAGTGTCCACTTGTTATCAGGTCCTCCAGTGCGGAAGCGCTTATCCTTCAGGATGTCAGTATCCGCAGCATAGGGATGGATAGCTTTGGGATTCCAGCGATCCTGTCCCTGGAACTTAAAGCTGGCAGGCTCCTCTACCTCCGGGTGACGTTTCAGTTCACCCTCCCATGTCCATACACAAGGATTCTCTATGCTTTGCTGCATCAACAGCATATGCCCTTCCGCTTTCCACCCTACTTCGGTGGCACCGCCTGCAAGGAACAACTCACCCCAAGGCTGGAACAACTCGCCACGCACCTCTTTCTTCTCAGTATCGATGTGGAAGCGATAGCGGTCTTCAGTCACCACTACTTGCCAGGCAGCCTGTTTGGCATCAGCAGACTCATTATATCCCAGTCCCTTATTCACGATATTGGCATCAGCCAGACTGGGTGCCAGATAGCAAGCGCCCTTACGCACCTTCTTGGCGGTAGAGATTCTAAGCTCTCCAGCCTGCAGGCGTCCTGCATACTTAAAATCGTTATCACTGACCTTTATCAGTTTCTGTGCACCGCCAGGAACGGCTGTTCCTGTTATCCAAAGCTCCTGATACTTCTGTGCCGACATGGTCATACATACAACCAGTCCCACTAACATCATATATATCTTCTTCATTTTTTTCTTCTTTTATTTGATGGTCACCACTGTTTTCTTCTGACAGGCTGTGCGAGGCACATGGACTGTCAACACGCGTGTCTGCTTCTGATAGCTCCAAGCATCGTTAGCCACCTCATGTCCATCGATAGCAACAGCCTTTGGACAATCGACTGACAGGAACTCCACGGTATATGAACGAGCGTCTGGCATACCAGGGAATTTTCCGACACGTGGCTGAATCGTTAACGAGTTGCCTACGTGACTGAATGCCGTTGTCGTATAGGCTCCCTCTTTGTAACCCTCTGTATCACCCTCATCCTCATAGAGAGAGGTCTCACCATTACCTCCAGGAACGACCTTAATGATCAATCTGTCCGGACGTGTATTGAGATTCATCATTGGAGGATTATTCACGATGACGCTACCAGCGCGGAAGAAGTAAGGGATCTCCTCCATGGCATAACGGTCTGTGAAGACACGATTACCATTAACGACCTTATTACGACATACATCAAACCATTTTCCTTCGGGCAACCAGGTACGACGGGCTGTCATACCATCGCTTTCAGGCTTTGTCACCACAGGTGCCACCAGGATATCGTCACCAAACATATACTCGTCTTCAAAAAGATAAGCATTGTTCTGTTCAGGCCACTCGTAATAAAGTGGACGGCACAGGCTGACACCAGTATCATAAGCCTGACGTGCAGCCGTATAGATATAAGGCATCAAGGCGTAACGCAACTTCACCGTCTCAAGCAGTGAGGGGAAGTTCTCATACTTCCAGATACGACGCTCAATACCCTCCCAGTTGGTGGCATGTGTACGGAAAACAGGTGTGAAGACACCAAACTGCATCCAACGCAGATAGATCTGTGGATCATTACCACCTGTCTGCTGGTGTCCGCCAAGATCATGTCCCCAATAACCGAAGCCTACATTCGAGGCTGTTGCGGTAAAATAAGGCTGCCATGCCAATGTGCCATAAGTGGTGAAAGAATCGCCTGAGAATCCAATCGGATAGCGGTGACTTCCCAGTCCACCCCAACGGTGGAAGATCAGTGGACGATGATTGGGGCGATTTAATCGCATATCATTATAGAACACATGGTTACACCAGAAGGTCTCACCCAGTCCCTTCACATACTTACTTGTCAGGTTCTGCTGCCAGTCGAGCCACCAGAAGTCAACCCCCTGACGCTCACGAGCGCGAATGATATCCTTGAACATATGATGATAGAAACGACCATCACTCAGGTTCCAGGGAACCACTTTTGTATCTTTATCCATTCCCATATCGACGCGCAAGTCGTCGAAGAAGTCCTCATCATTATCGACACCATCAGCGGGGTGCAGATTCAGCGACACTTTCAGACCATGCTGGTGCATCCAGTCGATCAGGCCTTCTGGATCGGGGATAGCCGTACGGTCCCATGTCCAACCTGTCCATCCCTCCGTATGCCAGTCCATATCGAATATCATGACATCCATGGGGATGTTATAGCGCTTCACATCATTCACGATTTCCATGAACTCATCGGAAGTATAGCGCTGATACTTACTATACCAATACCCTAGCACATAGAGTGGCGGCATTGGTTGACGTCCTGCCACCTTAATATAGTCGCCCAGGGCTTTCTTATACTGATGGCCATAGCCTAAGAAATACCAGTCTATCGCCTTCTTGTCTACAGGCTCTGCCAGCCAGTCAATGCCATCCACCTGCTTATCGAAAGCGAAAGTGGTAGAGCCATCACCACGACGAGTCAGTGGCGACTCATCGATAATGCTCCAACCAGCTCGTGACAGCAAGCCATTCTCAAGTTCCTGACGCTTATTATCACCAATCTGTCCATCCAGTGTTCGGGTGGTACCCTTCAGGTTCATGGCATCATCTTTGCCAGGATACCACAGTACACGACGACCATTGAGTGACATACTAATATTTAACACCTCTGCAGAAGGATGACGTCCATCAATCACACCACCAATTTTATACTTAAGTGTAAGTGCTGATGTCTTGATCTCCAGATAGCCATCTTTCTCCTCTGCCGTAAAAGCAGGAACTGGTAAACGACGATTGACAATAGCGAAAGTGGCACGATCTTCAAAGAGCGAGCGATCACTGTACTGAATACGAATCATCTCGGGTGTCAACACGGTGAAGCGTGCCTTGCCAGACCTAACAATCGCATCAGGATGAGCCACAGGGTTCAGATTCTGAGCCCATGCCAGGTTCAGGCTAAACAGAACAATTAATAAAGCAAATAAACGTTTCATATAAAAAATAGTTATTCTTAAATTTCTCCGGCAAAGGTACAGTTATTCAATCATATAATAAAGAAAGCAAGCAAAAGTATAATCAATATTATGTTATACAATAAGGAAGTTACTGAAAATCAGCAACTTCCTTATTAGACAAAACACTAATTGTATAACGAAAGTATATCTCTAATTAGCGATTAAATCTTCATTATTTCCGCTTCAAACTGTTCATTATCCACAAATGAGCGGTTTTTTATTCTTGTTTTATACGTATTAACAGTATGAACAGAATAATCCAGGAACCTGGCGATTCTTTCACTCTCACTGATACCCAGTCGTATCAGTGCAAAAATACGCATTTCAGATGTCAGGGCATTCTTCTTTGGAGGCAATTTGCGCTCAGCCTCTTCAAACAACTCATTATAGCGTTCCACGAAATTCGGGAACAACTTCAGGAAGGTCTCATCAAACGCCTCATACATATTCTCACGCTCCATGCTTACTGTCGACTGTCTCACTAAAGCCCGTATGTCATCGTATTGATGGGCAGCAATCTTACGGTTGATAGAGACCAGGAGTTTTTCCAGCTTCGCGATAAACTCTGCATTTGTATAGAACGACCGACCAATATATGCATTTTTAATCTTATCATCTTCCTGCAGTTGCAGATTACTCCGTTTTAGTTGTTCCAACTGTTCTGCGATGGTCTCTCGGGCCTCTAACAGCTTAACATTCTTGAGTCGAATCAGACGATAGCTCCACAAACAGGCCAGCAATAATACAATAAACAAACCTGATGCCACAAAAAGCCAGTTTCGTTGGCCGCGCATCACATTATAACGATCCTGCTCAATGATTGGAAGGATATCGTTGATCTCCACCTTTCTCAGGCGTGTTCCAAAGAAGTTCACATCTTCCAGCGCCTGGTGCACATACGTGCTGGCTCGCTCATGTTCGCCATGTTTGAATATCAAACGTGCCAAATGATAAAGCGCTGTGATCTCACGAGTTGCCGTTTCATTATCAGCGATGGCAGACTGGGCAAAATACGCAATCGCCTTATCTTCATGCTCCAGCCATATGTGTGCCCACGCCATCTCTGCCAGTGTCTTAGCCCGCATATGCAAATCGTCCCCACTCTCCTTCAGGACATGATTGAACGATTCAAGTGCCTTTTGATATTCGCGGTCACGCATCTGTCGTGATCCTGTTACCGACCACCACATACACGAGTAAGGAACCGTTACCTGTTTCACGGAATCCAGATAGGCATTACTCCGTGAGATATATTTGGTGTAGAAAGGATCTTCCTTCACATAATCAGCCATGCTTCGCCAAAGCTGACTGTTTGTTTCATAATACTCTTCCAGCAAAGTCCCTTCAAGTACGCGACGGTCTATCGTGTTCATCACGTCAAGCGCCTCACTGAGGATACCTGATGATATCAGTGAAAAGGCGATGGCCAGTTTTGACTGGGCAATCTGATGTGCATTCTGCTGTCGGGTAGCAATGTCAAGACACACATACGAATAATGCTTGGCCGAATCATAGCGATAGCATTTATATTCATTGTATAAAGCATATGTCTGCTCAAACTCTCTTCCCTCATATTTGGCTTTGAGCAGGCCATCTCTCAATTCATTAATACGGTCTAAGCGTTGTTTATCATATGCACCATGTTTGGCCAGACTCTCATCCACCTTTTTCAGCCAGTCAGCAGTAGCTTTATCCAAAGCAGCATTAACAGGTAAGACGATGAATACCAATAGAATTATGAGTATATGAATTTTGGGTTTCATTTAGTCAGTATTTTCGTTAATTGCAGCCAAAGTTAGTGATAAAAAATAAACAAAGCGCCATGTCTGTTTAAATTATAACAATAATTAACGCAACCATAAATATCGATAGGCAATTAATGACTTCATAAAAGCCATTAAATGCCTATCGACAATGGGCAGGAGAAGATCACAACTTCAGCAGTTTCTCGACCTTCACTCCTGTTTTACCGCTTAATCTAACGAAATAAGGACCACATGCTATGCGGCTGGTATCAATGATGGCCGTCTTGCTGGCCTTTCCTTTGTCAAGTGTTATGCCATTCAGCTGAATGAGCTGCCAACTGAAATAATCATCGAACGGTGCATCGATACGCAGCATCGAGCTATCCTCTGTAGGCATAAAGATATAGCTATTGTCAGCCTCCACGCCATCCACACCGGCCGTCCCATCAAAGATGGGAGCATCAGCCTGTATAGAAGGTTCCTGATTCTCGATATATGGCCAGCCGTCTGTTCCCCAGATGATCCGGTCAAGATAAGTGACACGACCGGCGTCTACGTTATCAGCCTGAAAGCCGTGATAGAGCACCCATGTCTGTCCGGCATCATCCTGCACAAACTCAGAGCAATGGCCAGGTCCATAGACCTCAGGACTCTTACCAAGCAGCATCGAGAAGTTATCGCCTGTTGCAGTACGTCCATTACGGTCTACGTAAGGTCCAAAGAGATGACGCGAGCGTGTCATCACCAACCGATAGGTACTCTTGGCCCCTTCGCAACACGATCCAGCAGATCCTATCAGGTAATAATAACCATTACGCTTCGTAATCATGGTAGCCTCAATCAGTCCGCCTGCGATCTTTTTGGGCGTGCAGCCCTCTTTCACAGCCAACCCATCCTCGGTCAACTCCACACCATAGATATCATGGAACGACCCCCAAAAGAGATAATTATGGCCGTCATCCTGGATAAAGAAGGGGTCGATACAGTTCTCTATACCCACCTCGCTGGATATAAACAGCTTATGGGCATCATGAAATCCACCATTAGGACGGTCGCTGACAGCTACGCCAATGCCACACTCCCAGGTTTTTCCCCACTCCGACTTAGAATAGTATAGCACATATTGTCCATTGATATAGTTAATATCGGGTGCCCAGATACCACCACGAGGACAATAGTCCATGGGGCGCGTCTGATCGGAAAAGGCCGTACCGACGAAACGCCAGGTAACTAAATCCTTTGAACGATAGATGGGCACATTATGTGTATCCTCAGTGGCATACAGATAGAAGAATCCATCAGCCGCCTTGATAACAGTCGGATCGGGCAGACTGTAGTTGATAACAGGGTTATAGTACGTTTTAGAGGCACCACTGGCGTATGCGCCAGAAAAGGCGCATACAGCCAGAACGATGCTAAGAAATGATTTTATTACCATATTAACTCAATTAGCTTAATTTGCTGGTTCAAACTTGGTCCACATATCTGTGGCAAGCAGGCAAAGTGTGAAAGTGTATCGACCACTAACAGATGGTACCCACTTCACATCACCGCCATTATCCTGATAACGGAATGTTGACAAACGGTGATCAGTCAAAGGATCGGCATTCATCTCCGGTGCGAAGAAGAAGGGGTCGCCCCAGCCTCCACCGACACCGATTTTGAGCTCACCGCCAGCGATGAAGTCACCTGTCCATGCGTAGTAATAGGGCTCACGTGCCGTACCAACCATCTCCAGTCGTCCGTTGGTGGTATTGGTATTCCAACCTACAGAGCAGCCATTACCGCAGATCCATATCTGACCTGGTGTGGGCAACTGTACGATGTCTAATACACGGCAGTCGTTGAAGCCTGTATTGGTGTCCACGATGACCGTACGCTTACCAATGCCATCGAAACGGAAATCACGGATTGTACCATCAGTGAAGTACTCCATCTGTTCTGCATCACCGCCATCAGCCATACCATAAGCAGGATAATCCGCATCGATGGTTGTAGCAAAGTGGAATTTACAAGGCGACATATCAAGCGTAGCCTCATAGATACCTGTACCTAACTGACGCTGTTCCAGACGCTGTGACACCTTCTGTCCGCCATCAGTGGTCATATGCATATAGATATAGGGTGGATATTTCTCATAACCAGTCACGGTGAACTCTACAGTTGAAACCTCTGGCTTTACATAATGCTGCTCATTGTGCACAACAGACAGCAGCTGAGCCGTCACCTTCAGTGCCTGTCCAGGCAGCGTCCACTTAGAGAGCATCGTATTCAACTCGTCGTGTGTGATCGAGTACGTGAGATTGGTACCCAGATCGATATAGTCTGATTTGGTTTCCTTCTGAGTAGAGGGATAAAGACACATCTTATAGGTCACCTCATCAGTAGCAGAGAGAGGACTTGACGCAGCATCCCACGTAAAGGTTACGGCCGTCTGATCAGCGATGCCCTTATTGAGCACGATTTCCTCCACAGAGCTCTTGATATGCATTTCATCGGGATAGGTCTCCAGGCTAAAATACTCCGGATCCTTATTACATGACCCCAGCAGCAAGCCCATGCACAAGGCACTGAAGGTCCATATATATTTCTTCATATTATTTTCCTTTAAAATATTAATCATTAATTATTAAGCCAGAACGGTGCCTCACGAAGGTTGGGGTTCTTCTCGTACTCATCGATATAGATTGGCATCCAGTAGTACTGCTTCTTCCAGATACGTGTCTGGAAGACCGTACGCTTGAAGAACTCGTTGGCATTGCTGCCCTGGAAGTTCATACCATAGCAGTCACCACACATCTCAGGCAGGTTCTCAGCCTCTTTCCAACGTCGGATATCATACCAGCGGTTGTTCTCACAGCAGAGCTCTACACGACGCTCAGCACGGATCACACGACGCAGCTCTTCCTGGGTGTCATCGACATGGATGTAATTCTCATCCATCTCGCTCACATCATCTGTGGTATACTGACGAATACCGGCACGTACACGAATACGGTTCAGGTATTTCAGCGCCTCCTGGCGTGATGCGCTGTTATCGTAGCACTCGTTCACGGCCTCAGCATAGTCCAGATAAGTGAAAGCCAGACGATAGGTAAAGCCCTGACGTGGGGTGATGGCACCAGTCAGATTATTATCAAGCACGTTCAGACCCTTACGAGCCAGATAACCATTCTGTGGGGCATCATGAGGTGAAGAGGTCTGTACATTGTCACGACCATTATAGAAGAAATTGTACTTACGGTTACCAACAGCCAGCCAAGCACCATGGAAGGAAACGGCATTGTAGAAACGTGGTTCACGGTTACAGTACATGTTGTAAGTGCCACGAGCTGTCACCTCACCAGGTTTTCCAGTTCCGAACTCCCAGCTGGTCACATCCGAACGGTCATCAACAGCCGTTGACATACCCTCCTCTACATAACCAGAGTTAGGATCGGTGATAGGCAGACCGTTCTTGGTGAAGAAGGCATCAACAAGACCCTGATAAACACCCAGGCCATTACCGCCACCATACTCACGTACACTCACCTTAACCAGGAAGAAGTTATAGCTGTTATCCTTGGTTACAGGGAAGGTAATCTCGTGGTTACCCTCACTCCAACGCTTGATGTGCACGTTATAGGTACTCATGAAGGGGTCGACCTCACCATTAGGTCCTTTCTCCGTATAGAGCTCATAACCGGCTTTCTCAGCCTCATCAATACAGAGTTTCAATGCATCGACGGCACGTACCCACTTCTGTGGATCGTATTCAGGATTAAAGATCTGCTCGCCCTTATCGTTTACATACTCCTTATACCAAGGGTTACCATTAACCAGCGGACTGGCAGCGAAGAGCAACATTCGTGAACGTACAGTGAGTGCCATGATACGGTTGATGCGACCATACTTTGAAGGATCATCATAGACTGCAGGCAATGCCATTGCTGCCTCCAGCATCTGCTTGTCGCAATAGTCAACCACATCATCAAACTTAGACTGTCCAACCATCAGGTCAGAGAGGTCGAAATCGGTTGGTGCGATATAATCGGGCTTAAAGGGGATACCACCATAGGTCTCAGCCAACTGCCACCAGGCATAGGCTGTGAGGAACTTCACCTCATTCTTCATGTTGTCCACCTCCTGCTGGGGCAGATCGTGGTCAGGCATAGCCTTTACCATATTATTGAAGATATAACCATGACGGATGTAACGTGGCAGCATCTGCCAGTAGTTCGCATCCCATTGCGAGTTGATCGTCCACTGACCGAAGATCTTGGGGATGACCTTACTCCAGTCCCACTGCTGCCAGCGCTTAGAGGGTGTGAGGTCGTCAGCGAAGACCTCATAGCCTTCGGTTTTCAACTCCCATTTGTCAGGTGTATGAATCACGTTATAGACGTATGACAACCAAGAATAGACCTTTTCGCGGTTCTCGAACACCATATCGGTGGTCAGCTCGGTATCAGGCTCTTTGTCAAGATAGTCGGAACATGACACTAACGAGCCACAGGTTGCGCTGATAGCGCAGAAAATATATAGAAGTTTCTTCTTCATAACGATAAACTATAAACTAAAAGTTAATGTCAAGACCGAACATTACAGAACGGTTCATTGGATATTTCAAACCATCGTTGGTACCCAACTCAGGATCCCACAGTTTGAATGACGACAGACAGAACAGGTTATTACCGCTGACAAACACACGGCAGCTCTTCACATAGAAATTCTGCAGCCAAGACTTGGGGAAGGTATAGCCCACCTCAATCGTCTTACAACGCAGGAAGCTCATATCTTTCTTCCACCATGTAGAGCGACGGTAGTTGTTCACATTAGGACCATAGGTGAGGCGTGGCCAGAAAGCATAAGGATTCTGATTATCCTCAGTCCAACGGTCATCGATGTTATAGCTGTATGCATTACCCTCGGTTGTGGTACCACCACCAGGCAGGAAGTAAGGCTGGTTACCGATGACACGATACATATCACCTGTTCCCTGGAAGAAGAAGTTGAAGTCAACATTCTTGTAGCTGATCACACCACCAAAACCGAAGACGATACGTGGATCCTCTGTACCACCGATGAAGCCCTCATCGGCCTCAGTGATAACACCATCTTTATCCACATCCACATATTTGATATCACCAGGATGGAGTACAGCAGCGCCTACGCCCTCCTGTGAAGGGATACCTTCCTTCAGGGTACCATCGGCGTTGAAGTCATCGTAGGTGAACAGACGCTCCGCTCTCAAGCCCCAGAGTTCGTTCATAGAACGTCCTGTAGCAGAACGGTGGGTGCCCTTCAGTGCCTCGGGCTCATCCTTCTCATCCACGCGGTTCTTGGCATAGGTGAAGTTACCATAGGCCGAGGTAAACAGATTCTTATTCCACTGCTTGTGGAAGTTGAGGGTAGCCTCGAAGCCATGGTTAGACACCTGACCGAAGTTAGCCCAAGGCGCTCTTACGAAACCAGTCTGTGTTGGGATGATGCTACGCTGCATGAAGATATTCTTACGTTTCTCACCAAAGATATCGAAGTTCAGGTCGAGCATATTCCACAGACCAAGTTCAATACCCAGGTTCTTCTTGGTGACTGTCTCCCAAGTCAGGTTGTCAACACCAATCTCACCTTCGGTGATACCTTTATAGCTGCGTTGCCCATTGGTACCCCATTTGTAACCCTCCTGATCAGTAAGGAGTGTGCCCAGATAAGCAAAACGGCGACCACCGATATTATCATCACCGGCCTGTCCGATGCTGGCACGGAACTTAATCTTGTGGAAGATGGGCTTCAGTTTCTCCATAAAGTGCTCCTCACTCAGCAGCCAACCGACAGCTACAGAAGGGAAGAAACCAAAGCGCTTACCCTTTGCGAAGTTCTCAGAGCCATTATAACCGAAGTTGAACTCAGCCACATAACGGTTATCATAGGTTGCCGACAGACGTCCTGCAAGACCCTGCTTACGATAGTCCTGAATGCTGCCATCGTCGTAGGCCTGCTGGTTATAGAGCACCATGGCATCGATGTCGGTCTTACCAAAACGCTGGCTATACATCAGGTCGGTCTCAAAGTATACGCGTGTATTACCATATTCGTTACCCTGCTCGTTACCTAATGACTCGTCACCAGCCTCGTGCTGAGAGTAGATCAGGTTACCCTCCTCATCACGACCTGTAGCAGGGAACACGGTAGCAGGCTTAGCAGTACGGCTACGACGGCTACGGTTCCAACGGTCGAAACTGAACAGTGCTTTCGCTTTCAGTCCAGGCAGGATCATCTTCAGGTCCTGTTCTACGCTGAACAAGGTCTGGATCTTACTTGAGGTGATAAAGTCGTAACCCTGCTGTGTTACTGTACGCCATGGGTTGGCACGATAAGAGATAACAGGGATAGCGCCATCGCTATAGCGTGCTGGATGTACGAAAGGCAGGGTGCGGAAAGCCTCACCAAAAGCGCCATCAGTATCACAACGCTGCTTTCTGAAACGGTTCAGATAGCCACCGATGTTCACACGGAGCAAGGTGGTCTTGGTCACATCCATATCGATGTTGGTACGCAGGTTAAACTGCTGGTTGTTGGTTGAGTTATCGAAGATCAGACTCTTATCCTGCTCCAGGATACCCGACTCCTTGAAATAAGAAGCGACAATAGAGTAGCGCAAGAAGTCAGAACCACCACTGATATCCAGATTACCACGTGTAGCATATGAATAATCCTTTGTGATAGCATCGATCCAGTTCACATCAGGATAGAGATCGGGATCGTAGCCAGAACGTGTACGGTCGATCTGCTGCTGTGTGAATGGCAGAACCACACCATCCTGCTGTGCCAAGCCATTGAGCAAGGTCATATAGTCAGGTGCATTCATGAACTTAGGCATCTTTGTAGGTTGGCTGATAGAGTGCTCTATATGGAAGTTCACCTGTGGTGCGCCAATCTTACCACGCTTGGTGGTGATAACAATCACGCCATTAGCACCACGCACACCATACATGGCTGAAGCCGAAGCATCCTTCAGGATAGAGAACGATTCGATTTCTGCCACATCCACATTGTTCAAGTCGCGCTCCACACCATCGATCAGAATCAGTGGGTTGTTACTGCCTGAGAAGGTAGAGATACCACGGATCCAGAAGTTAGAGTCGTCATAGCCAGGCTCACCAGAGCGCTGGATACCGATGACACCACTCAACTTACCGGCCAGGTTATTAGATAATGTGCGCGTAGAACCAAACTGTAATTCAGAGGGACGGATGGTCTCGATAGCACCGATGATAGATGCTTTCTTCTGACTGGAATAACCAGTAACCACCACTTCAGTAAACTCATTGGTCTCCTCTTCCAACATCACATTGATAAGACGAGAGCCATTCACCTTGACTTGCTTACTGGCAAATCCAATATAATTGAATTCCAGCGTAGCGCTGTTTTTTGAAGGTACCGTGATACGGAACATACCATCAGCATCTGTGATGGCACGGGTTTCAGTACCTACCAATGTTACGGTAACACCAATAAGCGGTTCCTTCTGCTTATCGGTAACAAGACCAGTCACCTGATTAGTCTGTACGCCTTGTGCCATCATGACAGGAGCCTGTGGCAACAAAGGAGCAGCCATCAGCATAGTTAGACTGCAAAACATCACAGAACTGGCAGGTAACCAGGAGTGACAGAATTTGGATAGTTGTTTCTTCATTTTGTTTATTTGTTAGTTGTGATTGTTATTGCGGTGCAAAGTTACTTCCTTATATTGATTATTCATCAATTAATCCGAATTGTATAAGGCATTATCTACTCTTTCGCGAATAATACATGCTGATTATCAATATGTTAGATACACCATGCTTAATACGGTTGTATAACGGAAGTATGAACACTTATTTCAGGAAATCGGCAGTTCTCTGTGGCGAATAGAGCTCCCAAAGCGATGCGACAGTCCATCCAGCGGCAAAAATGTCGTTGTAGAAGCCCTTACCGTTCCTTCCATAGTCCCAATGTGTATGCTGTACCACCTCTGGGTAGAAGCCCGGAACAGCGATGCCGCATCGACGATCGACTGTTGGCAGCAGCTGACAGAGTGAAGATGCTATGACCTCACACATTCTGCTGAAGCGCTGTTCACCCGTCTGGTCAGCCAACCACTTCACGATGTGAGGCAGTTCAAACACAAACACATCGATGTGGTTATTCTCTACCGACACATTACCCCATCCACGACTTCTGAATCCGAGATCACCCAACATCTGTCCTTTGGCGAAGGGCACATCCCACATGTAATACCATGAGAGGGCGAAATAGGTGGCCTGACGACAGAGGTCGATATAGTGCTGACGCTCCTGTTTCTTGGTGACCATTGCCAGATAGTAGGTCGCTGTGACCGCACTGATGGCAGCCTCCTTATCCTCACAGTTGGCATCGAGCGTTGATGAGAAATAATCACTCTTCGAGATGATGTTCTTCTCCAGATAGTCAACCGTCTGCTTGGCAGCTTTCAGATAGCGCTTATCACCAAAGTACTTATATCCCATCACCAGTGTGGAGGTGGCGCTGGGGGTTGAACCACCCGAGGCGTCTACATCACGATGGTCATCGCGGTATTTACGAGGGAAGCTGCCATCGGCTTTCTGTAACAACAGCATCTGGTTCAGCAAGGTACGCATCTTCTGCTCCCAGTCCTTATGCTGACGACCATGCTTCTTTTCATAAGCCAGATAATGGAGTATCGCATAGACAGCCTCCGACTGCTGACGAATGCTATGGATGCAGTCAGCATCGCTGGGGATGCCATGTCGGATGCGCATATCTTCCTTGAAATAGCCCTTAGCGGTGAAACCGTTCTGAAGCCAACTATCAAAGATTGCCTTACCCATTTCTACCAACTTGGTCTCACCTGTCTGCTCACCATACTCCAATGCGTTAAAGGCATTGAGCAGCACACGTCCCACGAACCCTAAGGTTACATGATCAGCAGGCAGACAGTCATCACATCGCAGATTAGAGCCAGAGTGGTACTTCAGGGCAAACTGGTCGACATAAGCCTGACGGAAATAGTTTGCCATCTGTGCCTTCATCTGCTCCGGTGAGTACATGGCTTGGAGTGGCATCGGGTTGATACGATCCATGCAGTAGGTCCAGGTGTCTGCCACAAACTGTCCGTAGTCCTTGGCTTCACCCTCACGGATATACCAGGTTAGCAGCAGCTGCTCCCCTTTCTCCAGTTTAGCAAAGGTTGTAGCCGGTCTTACCAGTGTCAGTTTACGGATATAACGACGGGGTGTCTCTACCCAGGGATAGCCAAAGGTGAGAGCGGCACGTCCGTTTTCGTTATCAAATCCCAGATAGCCTACAGAACTCTTACCCCCCAGGATAATCTCTCCCTCCTGGTGTGTGGTCAGCACATCTTCACCCTCTTCTACCTGTCGCAACACTGTGAGCGAACGACCTGTTTGCTGATCAAAGACGCCGGTGAGTGGCGATGACAGGCGATCTTCACGGAAGTTCCAGCTTTTAGAGGTATGGAAGGAAGGCGCCTCTCTTGGCGAGCGCAGATTCTTATGATACCAGAAACCAGGCAGATAGAAATCGCAGTCATCGGTCTTACTAGCCGTACCAACACTCATGCCCAGGTTAAAATAGGCTTTCTCTTGTGCTGTGAGCAACACGGTAAGACGCTGATCCTTCCCTTCGTTCACCAGCTCAGTCTTAATGGTCAGTGGAAGAGGTGTCTCAGCATACAGGTTACCACCTTTCTGTGTCAGAGGCATCGTTACAGCACGATTACCAGGCTGTTTCAACGAGAGTTTGAAATTCAGTTGATGCATGTCTATAGCATGGGCTTGCGCTGAAGCAAACACCAACACAGCCATCATTGCATGTTTAATTGTCATTCTTTTCATATGTTTTAAAGTCATTATATTTATTCCTTATTAAGATTGTTATCTATCTGACGATATATTTCTTTCCGCCACGGATGATGAGTAGTCCCGACCGTGGGTGTTTCACCTGCTGGCCAGACAACAGGAAACTACGGCTATCCTGCTGACTGACTTTTTCATCACGACCAGTATGAGGGAGTATGGCGGTATCATCGCCATAGTAGTGGTCCACAGGCACCCCACAAGCGGCAGAAAGCGCTGTCGATGCTCCGAAGGCGCTGCCTGCCGAGGTATAATCCACATCATTATACATACCGTTCTCTGAGGCTTTGGTAAGCCAGGCAGAATGACCGTACGACATGGAATTCAGGTTATTATACGCATGGAAGGCGTTGGCGATGAGCCATTTCTGTGTGCTCACATCCTGATAGCTACGCGCATAGAGGCCGGCATAACGCATCAGGATACCTTTGAACCCCTGGAAATCCCCATCAGCATTCTGGCACACATGCACGATGCCATGTGCATTACACAGTTCGCGCTTGGCAAAAGCAAGAATACGATTGGCATCCTGCTTATATTGGTCTGTTCCGTAATGACGATGCAACAGGACGGCAGCCCCCAGCATTGTTCCCTGGTTATAGGTTGAAGCCCAGCTGTTACGACTCGTCACCTGACCTGTGTTGGGATTAAAGACCACACTGTCATCCACATGTCCGGTTAAAGGGTCAAACAGATACTGACGCTGGTTCTCATAAAGTTCACGTGCCTTCTCATAGTAGCTCTCATCGCCTGTGGCTGCAGCGATATAACAGGCAGCCACTTCTGCCGGGCCATTAATACATGAGTTGGCACCGTTACGGTCACCGGTATGCTCTGCCCAACGTAGCAATCCCACATAACCCAGATAGGCACGACTATAGATCAAGTCAAAGTTACGCTTGGCATCATCCAGATACATCTGCTTGCCCGTAGCCTGGTAGCCACGGATAGCTGCGATGATCAGCCACATCACATCATCATTGAAATCATAACCGAACCAGTGGTAGTCAGCCACAATGGTTCCGCCATTCCAGGTCGGACCTACATGATAACGCATATAAAGGTAGCATTGTTCAAAAATGGTGAGTAGCGCAGCATCCTTTGTGGCCTCATAGCAGTCGAGTACGGCCTCCATGGTCTCTGCCTCTCCCCATCCACCATTCATAAAGGTACGATAGTTCTGTCCCTTAAACTGCACATACTGATTCAAGAAGCCATCAATCATGCGACGACGGGCCATTTCATCGAATGACTCCCGAGGCTCCACCTCGATGAAAAGCCAATTCTGTGCACTGCTACCCACTGTGGGCTGTGCCCCGTCGAGCGTGGCTGCCACACGGAGGAATCGTTTCTGCTGCTTCAGATGGAACACGTTGTCCTGTCCGTCAACAGGAACCAGCGACCAGGCAGAAGGTGAAGTACGCTGTGCCAGCGACATACTACTGGCATCGAGATACATGCCTGTATAGACATTACGGAAACAGACCTCACCATTACCGGCATCGAGTACTGTCCACTGCTGGGCAGGCACATCAGTATCCGTCCACAGCACCACCGGTGCCTTTTCATCGAGCGAAGCATTCTTCACAAAGAGCGTCTTGCCAGCGTTTTGTTCCAGGACAATACGATAGGTCTTGCCTGCTGTGATGTCAGCATGCATGTTAATGGTTGAGATAGAAGACAATAAAATAATTAGAAACCGCTTCATCGAATTTGGCATCATCTGTTATATCAATTAGTTAATTTTCAGCTGCAAATTTACACTATTTCCCGCGCATACGGACATTACATAATAAATGTATAATAGCAAAACCTATTATACAATCCACTTTCAGCTGTTAATCAAGCACTTACAGGCAGGCGAAACTATCTCTTGTATAACGAAATTCAAACGGTTTTTCGTCTATACTTCCGTGTCTCCAGCCATTCATTACATAAAAAAAAGCGAGATAACCCAGTAACAGGTTATCCCGCTTCATTGTGAATTGTTATGATATTAGAAGTCTAAGCGGTAGAAGATGTTTGGCAGAGAGATACCAGCCTTGTCAATGCGTACTTTACCTGTACTCAAATCATAGCGCTGGTACTGCGGTGCCTCGCTACCTAAGATATTCAATCCCTCGAAAGCAAAGGTGTGACTCACCTTGCGCTTGTTAATCTTGTAGCTCACGGTCAGATCGACAACACCTGTTGGGTCAAAACGCTTAGAGAACTCCTTGCCTTTGACATAGATAGGATCATCGTCGAGGATACCTTGTGCAACACGGGCATTCATCGCATCGATGTCAACCGGTGTATAGCGCAGGCCGCCCTGAATGCTGTACTTGGCACTGATGTTAAACACGTTCTTGCCAATCATCCACTCCTTACCGCCTAAGATCTTGAACATGTAACCACGGTCAAAGAGCTGGTTACGCCATACCTTATCCAGTCCGCGATACTGTGACTTGTAGAGCGAGAAGTTGACCTGACCGAAGAAACCACGACTCATGTAATGCTCCAATGTGATGTCACCACCATAGTTGCGGGTGTTACCCTTGCCAACCAGTGCCTCATCAGTATAGCTGTAGAAGCGGTTGGTGACACAATAGTTACTACCATCAATACCTACTGGTGTGTCGAAGCCGTACTCGTAGAAGGCATTCAGACGCAGTGTCAGGTTGCTGTTAAACTTATGCATATAGGTAGCATGCAAGTGGTGCGCCTTACTCATATCAAGGTCCTTGTTAACCAACTTGCCATTGCCATCGCGATAGAAATAAGCATCAAGCTTTTCAATCATTGAGTGCAAGCCATAGCCCATCGAAAAACTGTTCTTCTCATTTGGCTCCCACTTGAAGCTGACACGGGGCTCTATCGAGAGGTCCTTAGAGAGCAGGAAGTAGTTGCCCGAGATACCTGCTGAAAGGCTGAATTTATCGCTCACATTAATGATGTTATGCCAGAACAGGTTAGCCAAGCCGGTATCATCTTTCATCTTCGCATACTCGGTCATGGGATTCGGATCATAAAGCTGCTCATGAGATCTGAAGTAGAGATTGAAGAAACGATGTGAGTATTCACCACCAAACTGAGTGAGCCACTTGGGGGTAACCTGCTTTGCGAACTCAGTGTTAATCATCAGTCGATCCTCATTCATCTGTTGCTGACTGAAGGGGTACTTATGCTTCTTGGGATGATCAGGATCCTCATAAGCCAATGGCTTCTTAAGGATGCCATCATTATCACGGGCAAATCCATAGTAAAACATGTCGGCTTTCAGATGCTGCATGTTATAAGCAACCGTTGTGCGCCAGGTCCATTTATTGCCAAAGTGGATCTTGTGCGAAGCACCGGCCAGTATCTGTGTCAGTTTACTGTCGTTATCTGAGGCATCGAAGACCGAATGCACGTCCTTCAGCTTCAAGGGATCGTCATAGTTAGTATCATGGAGTGCCAAGCCAAATACAGAGAATGTACCAGCTTTCTTAGTGGGGAAGAGCAGTTTGAATGAGAAATCCTGGAAGCCCATGTGTGAACCCTCCATATCAACCAGGCTCAACTTATCAACCAGCGAAGTAAAGCCATAACGATAGTTCACGATGTAACTGCTATTGTGCTTACGAGAGATAGGACCTTCGAGCGTGAGTTCCTCGGATACGGTACCAATCTGCAGGATGTTTTCATGCTTGCTATTGTTACCTGCACGCATCTTCACATCGAAAACGCCACTGAGGGCATTATTGTAGTTGGCATTGAAGGTAGAAGTGAAGAAGTCGGAGTTACCAATCACGTTCGAGTTCAGTCCACTCACCAGTCCGAAGCCAGCATTCCACATATCATTAAAGTGGTTAGGTGTAAACACCTCGACACCCTCAATGCGGTACTGCATACGTTCAGGTGCATTACCGTGGATAGACAGTCCGCTACCGCCTGCCTCTCCCGATACACCGGCAAACGACATCACCAGACGGGCAGGGTCATTATAACCACCAGCGAATCGACTGGCCTCCTCCATCGAGAGCATCACGCCACCCGTCAGTACCGATGGGTTAACGGTGGCCTCTTTGTTCACACGCGGGCGTACCACTACTTCTTTCAGCTCCGTACTATTCTCGCGCAGTGAGATTTCCAGCACCACCTCCTTAGCTCCAGAAATCAAGATTTCCTTCATCACACTAGGCTCATAACCAATATAGTTGGTCTCGATCGTGTAACGTCCGCCCTGACTGATCTTGATGGTAAAGTTACCATCCATGTCAGCAACAGCAGCTGCATTAGGTAGTTCTGCTATTTTAACGGTTGCACCAATAAGGGGTTCACCTGTAACAGCATCTTTCACGGTACCACGCAAGGTCTCTGCCTGCATATTCATTGCGCCGCAAATAAGGGTGGCGGCAAGCATCCATAGTTTCATTTTTCCCATATTACAATTATTTAGGTTTTTTGCAAAGATAAGTAAAAATATATAAAAAATGATATCAGACTATATGTAAAGTTGTCTTTTTGCTGATTTTGAAACAATAATTGCTGATTTTGAAAGTTTGTATTTGCATTATTTTGCAGGATGGCGCATCCAGGCCGTCACACTCTGCCCCATGCGCTGCTTGAAAGCGAGACTGAAAGTGCTATAACTCCGATAGCCACTTTCGCCGGCCAACTGTTGGGCTGTGAAAGGACGTTGCGTGGCCACAGACATCCGATAAAGTGCGATGAAATGGCGAATTCTTAGGTCACTGATATAAGCGTTGTAGGTAGTTCCGATGCTTGACAGATACTGACTGAGATAGAGACGATTGGTACCAATATCCTTGGCAAGCTGGGTAATCGTCAGGTCATGCTGCAAGTAAAGTTGCGTATCAATACAATGTTGTTGGAGCAGTAATGCGATGTTTCCGGCGTTTTTTGGAGAAACGGCCGTATCTGAAGGGAGACTAAGGTCGCTGAGCGTCTCAACACGCCAGAGAAGATAGCATACCAGGACCATGTCGTTCAACTGGATGACATATTTATAAGCCGGTCCCTCAATTCCTACCACATAGACGCCAAACACCAACAGGACAATGGCAGCCACCACAAAGCTCTGCCACACCTCCTTATGTTCAAGGTCGGCATAGTTATCGCGCAACCAGTGGCGATATTGTCTGACAACAATCGCCATATAGATGATAAGTGCAACGCCCAGCAACAAGAAATAGGCGTATACTAACGACAGTAACAGTGCATTGTTACTGACGATGCACCATGCCAGTCCCATGACAAGTGGGACCTCCATCACCGCAATGGGCCACAGCGGGCGTTGGCGGTCTTGTAGCAGCGAGAGCAACACCACAATCGCGAGAGGTAGTACCGTCATACTGTCGAGCAGGCCGCCAATCAGGTAAATTTCCCTGATTTCATCGAGAGAATTGATAAATTGAGTAGGCAGATACCACAGGTGGCTCAAGGCCATAAAGGCAAAGAATATAGCTGTCCAGCGGCGTGGCCGTGATGGTGTGGTGATGTCTGGAGCGAAGGCGTTCCCCCGACGAAACAGCAGATAACAACTTGCTATCACGCAGATCACGGTAACACCTGCGTAGATCATCAAAAATAGGATATCATCAAGAACCTGTTCGTCGTACATGATTAGAATGTTTTAGATAGGGATGGTCAGTGATTCCCGATACAAGCTTTCCTGATTCTCTCCAGCATCTCATGGCACCATGTTTCAGAACCAGGTTTCTGATAGCGTGCATTACCTGTGGGTAACGGCATGAAAGCAGTGCCAAACTGATCGGTGAGGGTAACGATGCCACGTTCAGAGAGCGAGAACAGCGCATCGCCTTCCACGGCCTGGATGACAACCATCGGATCCCACATCTTCTGTCCTGTATCACAGTTATAATTCAGATAGACCTGTTTGATGGGATGAATGTCTGTCCAACTGATGTCGTTAATCACGGTTTCTGGCCTGTAATCAATGGCATTACCCACTTCCATCGGTGAGAATACCACATCGACCTCAGCAGGCCACAGTTCAAAGAATTGTTTGGCAAACGTAGGATCCTGCAGAAAATTATATTCAGGCTCATCAGAGTGCGTGAATATACCTGCCATGAGGTAGAGGCACTTCACCTTTTGCTGCACCAGCTCTATGCCAGAAAGCGGCGAAAATTCGTCGGGTTTGGATGCCAGGAGCTGCGTTAGACAAGAAACAAAACCTGTAGAGCAGATGCTCACTGAATGGTCGGGCTGAGCAGCCAGTAACCTACGGTACAGTTGCCATCCATCAGGCAGTGTAGAATAGTTGGTGAGCGTCCGTTTGAACATCGGCATGCCTTCACTTATCTCATACTTGTAAAGTCTTCCGTAATCGATGAACACGGCAGGATTCAAGATACCGTTGCGTTCCACTCCAACAGGCACATGGCTATATCCATAATAGGTGTTCATCATATCAACCATAGCGGCATTGTCTTCTCCCTGGCGGTCCACCACGATGCCAAGCAGTTTGCAGCGCCCTTCATCCGCATAGTGATAAAGCATCTCCAAGGCGAAGAGATCATCGGTAGAAGAACCGATATCTGTGTCAAGTATCACAAGGGGGACACCCTTATATCCCTCCGGTTCTGGCGTTACTGGGTTGTCGTCATGGTCTGTCGAGCAAGATGAGAGTGCAGATGAGCCGGCAATGAGGATAACGGCCATCATGCATTGCATCCATTTTTTCATAGGCAAATAAAGTTTTTTTCAATATGTGGGGCAAAGATACAACTATTTTGGCAAATTACAACTTTTTTTGCCCAGAATTCTAGCATTAAACACAAATTATCAGCTAAATACCAAACACAGCACCACAACATTATACCCTTATTATTTGCCTAATTATTCTCTTACTAAATGTTAAATATTAGCTTCTAAAGCAAAATATTTAAAATATAATTTGGTTTATATTATAAACTTCTCTATATTTGCACCGTGAACCGGACACAATGGCCTTCGATGTGCTTTCTGCAGGAGCACGGACAAGGCCAGAGAGTAGTAAACCAAAAGTAGAACATCATTAAAAATGAAACAACAATGGAAGAAAAGAATAACATGACTGCCGAGCGCAGTCTGGAGATCATTAGGGAATCTATTGAGCGAAGCCGCAAGGCGGTATCCGCAGATGCTGGTACCACGCTCCTCATCTCTGGTCTTTGCATCGTGGGCGTGGCTACCGTTGTAGCTGTTGGCCATCTTCTCACTAAAAGCTGGGTATTCTATCTGCTTTACATGCTGATACCTATATTTATCTGGGCCATCGATCGCTACGTTAAAAGAAACAAGCCCAAGGTGCCCGCAAGTATTATCAGTAGGCTGGTTGATAAAACATGGCAGACATTCGGCATCTTTGTAGTTGTATTTTTTGTGCTGTCAATCCTGTACAACAATCTAATGCTAAACGATGCCCTTTCACTCGATAGCATGCAGACTTATTTTCAGAATCGCATCGAGCCTGTTCGCATCATTCTGCTGATGATGGGTATGGCCGTTACCATCAATGGCTACATACTAAAGAGTAAATGGATGGTATGGTGCGGCATTATTGGAGGTTTGGGTGGATACTTCTGGCAGGCATTCTGTGTTACTGAGACACTTGCCGCCAACACCAACATGGGCGCTCTATATGTAATCATCCCTAACCTTATGATGGCAGTTTTCACCTTCATCGGCCTGACGCTCCCTGGCTGGATGCTCGTTCGAAACAAAAAGTAGCCTATGCCGTTTCAGCCATTAGATCCACTCTTGCACTCCGAATTGCGACTGGCAGTGATGTCGCTACTCATCAGCACCAGCGAGGCCGAGTTCCCATATATCAAGGAGCAGACGGGAGCTACAGCGGGTAACTTGAGTGTGCAGATAGACAAACTCTCGGCAGCGGGCTACATAGAGGTAGAGAAGACCTTCAAAGGCAAGAAGCCATGCACCCTCTGCCGCATCACCCCCGCAGGCCTAAAAGCCTTTGAGGAGTACGTTGAATCGTTAAAGAGTTATTTGAAATTATGAAAAAAAGCGAAGTAGCATACAAGAAGCTACTTCGCTTATTTCCTTAGTACTCATCCTCGTTGAAAAGGAAGTCTTCCTTCGTTGGATAGTCGGGCCAGATGTCCTCGATACTCTCGTACATCTCACCTTCATCCTCTATCTCCTGGAGATTCTCCAGCACCTCTAGTGGAGCGCCAGAACGGATGGCATAATCTATAAGTTCTTCCTTGGTTGCTGGCCAAGGTGCATCTTCTAATTTTGAAGCTAATTCAAGTGTCCAATACATAATATAAGTTATTAGTTTAACTGATGATTTTAATTTTGGTCGCAAAAGTAATCATTTATTTCCTATTTACCAACATTTTGCCATACAATTTCACTATGACTTGCGTTAAAATTTATTTTTTTTGCCAAAACAAACAGATAATCACTTAATCTGTTCACAAATTGTAAGACTTCCGGGCTTATTTTAGACACTTCTGAAAGGGCAACAATGCGTCTCTCTGCGCGACGGCAGACGGTACGGCACACATGAGCCTGAGCCGCCTCAGGGGTACCACCAGGCAACACAAAGCCCTGACGTTCGGGTAGCAGTTGCATGATTTTATCAACCTGGTCTTCTAACGCTTTGACTGCCCCCTCTGGCAAAAAGGCGGAAGGCGACAACTTGGTTGTTTCCTGATCAGTAGCCAGGTTAGAGCACACATTGAACAGATGATTCTGAATACGGATAATCAGCTCCTTCTCCTCGGCATCAGTTAGCATAGCAGCCAACAAACCGAGATGACTACTCAACTCATCTACTGTGCCATAAGCCTCCAAACGCACACTGGCCTTGGACACACGCTGACCACCCACAAGCGATGTTTGACCCATATCGCCACCCCGGGTATAGACTTTAGTTATTTTCATAAGATGTTAGAAGTTAATTTTATAGTTTTGTTTATAACGGTTTTGATCAAAGAACACAATACCACAGTAATAGAGGTCAAAGGTAACAGAGGTTCTGGCGTGAGCGATGATCTCATCCCAGCGGTTCCAGTCTTTCCAGATATGCTCAACGACCACAACCGACTGATCATCGCAGCGCGCTACCAGAGCATCCCACCCTTCCCTATCATGAATATCCACCCTAGCCAGCTCTACGCGATCAACACACGCAGAGAAAGCCGTAGAGCGGCAACCGGCCTGCCAATAGGACTGATACTCATCCTGCAACATAGCTGACGGCTGACGCCAGTTAGAAAGGCGCATATAGAGTTTGCCAAGTTTCTGTTTCAGCCAGTCATCCCCAGTGAGCTGCTCATAAGCATAATAAGGCCACTGCTCGTTTATCACGTAACGTACAAACGAGTAGTCGGTAGGCGACTGAATACCGAAGCCGAGACATCGGTTTGCGCGACTCAACCAGACCAGACAATGCTTCAATCGATTCATCAGTGCAAAGATACAATTATTTTCTGTAAATCGAATGATAATACAAGATTTATTGAAACAAAAAAATAGGAACCACTCGAAAGTGATTCCTATTTCAAAAAAAGACGGCGGCTTCCTACTCTCCCGCATTGCATTGCAGTACCATCGGCGCAGGTGGGCTTAACTTCTCTGTTCGGAATGGGAAGAGGTGGGACCCCACTGCAATAACCACCTGATATGGGGTT
>JAEEGK010000779.1_pt1 | contig 79513 bp, 82 predicted proteins | sample 8958771 | NCBI WGS metagenome assembly JAEEGK01 (sample SAMN16246547, study PRJNA631951) | gut metagenome | biome: gut microbiome; feature: rumen; material: SC-attached | host: Bos | place: Iran: Karaj | collected 2018-10
CCAGTTGGTTTCAAGAATGGTACGGATGGTAATGTGAAGATTGCGATTGATGCCATTAAAGCGGCGTCCCATCCACATCATTTCCTGTCGGTTACCAAGAGTGGCCATACGGCGATTTTTCAGACCCAAGGTAATCAAGACTGCCATATTATCTTACGAGGAGGCTTCAAGCCGAATTACGATCCTCAAAGCGTTGATGAAGCAGTCCATGCATTGGAAACTAATGGCATCTCTCCGAACATAATGATTGATGCTTCTCATGGCAACAGTTCAAAGAAGGCCGAAAACCAGATTCCCGTTTGCGAAAACATTGGCGAAAACATTGCAAGTGGTAACAAACACATCATTGGTGTAATGGTTGAATCTAACCTTGTGGCCGGACGGCAGGATTTGGGGGATGGCAAAAACCTGACCTATGGACAGTCTGTTACTGATGCGTGCCTGGGTTGGCAGGATAGCAGTGTGCTACTTGGGAAATTGGCAGAAGCAGTTCGTCGACGCCGCGATGCGAAGGTACAGAAATAAACATCTGGATGTCCCCCGGCAGGAGGACATGTTTTGAGATTTCGGCGTTGGGAATCAGTTCCTGAAATTGTTGAATTCCAGTGGGATATCTTTGACCTTTTCACGGAGCATCTGCATGGTCGCTTGTAGGTCATCCTTCTTGTTACCCGTGACACGGACTGTTTCGCCTTGGATGCTTGCTTGGACTTTCAATTTGTTGTCCTTGACCAGCTTGACGATTTTCTTGGCCATGTCTGATTGGATGCCGTTCTTGACTGTGACGACTTGTTTAACTTTGTCACCACTGATTTTTTCGATCTTAGATTCTTCGAGAAAGCGTACGTCAACTTTGCGTTTGGTCATTTTGTTGGTCAACACGTCTCGAACCTGACCCAATTGGAAATCAGAATCAGCAAAAACAGTGAGTTCAGCATCTTTCTGTTCCACGCGCGCATCACTGCCACGGAAGTCGAATCGGGTACTGATTTCTTTGTTGGCCTGATCTACGGCATTGCGGACTTCGACCATATTTGCTTCAGAAACAACATCAAAAGATGGCATAGCAATCCTTTCTATAAAGCCCTGTGGGGCGGTCATCGACTAAAATCTCATTTTACCTGAAAGATGAAGGAGATCTTGCCGTTTCTGGTTGGTAAAAGGACAGATTCGGTTTGGATAATAAGGTGTATTGGCAGGGACTAATGTGGTTGTTGATATCGAATGTCCCGTAATTATGCTGGAAATCGTTGCCATTTTCCCTTAAGGGTCATTAACATAAGAGCGTTAGCCTGCTTTGCTAAGTTTTGTTAACAGCACTATTGACATTTATGGATACCCAATTGGCCATTCAAACAGATGTTTCCCTCAAGTCGTTAAATACTTTTGGAATTGAGTCGGTTGCTGCAAGATTTCTTGAAGTTCGAGGAGTTCAGGATCTTGAAGCAGTTTACCGTGATCCATTCCTTAAGGAATTGCCGCGCTTAGTATTAGGCGGAGGTAGTAATCTGCTTCTTGTATCCAGTCGTTATGAGGGGATTGTCTTAAAGATGGTCAATAAGGGGATGGCTGTAGAGCGAGATGACGGACAATCGACCTATATTCGTGTTTGTGCGGGTGAATTATGGCACGATTTTGTGATGTGGACGCTACGCAATGGTTATCCGGGATTGGAAAATATGTCATTGATTCCTGGAACGGTGGGTGCTGCGCCTGTTCAGAATATCGGTGCATATGGTGTGGAGTTAAAGGATTGTTTCTATTCGCTTAGGGCATTTGATTTTCATTCTGGGCAGATGGTTGAACTGGACCGTGAGGACTGTGCGTTTTCTTACCGTGATAGTATATTCAAGCACGAAATGAAAGACCGTCTGGTTATTATTGACCTAACGTTTGTTCTGCCCAAAGCCTGGACGCCTAATATTGGTTATGGCGATGTTGCGTCAGTCTTGCGGGCAGAAGGTATTTCTGACCCGACTCCTGAAGATATCAGCCGGGCAATTATCGCAATCAGGCAACGCAAGTTGCCTGATCCTAATGTGCAGGGCAATGCAGGCAGTTTCTTCCAAAATCCAACAGTATCAGCTGAAACGCTTGCACAGCTGAGGGAATCGCATCCTAATATACCTTCTTATCCCCAATCCGATGGTCGCTTCCGTATTGCTGCAGGATGGTTGATTGATCAGTGTGGCTGGAAGGGAAAGCAGTTGGGTCGCGCAGGTGTGTGTGCGACCCAGGCACTGGTGCTGGTTAACTGCGGCGGTGCTGAAGGTGGAGAAATTGCAACTCTTGCTAAAGCTATCCAAGCAGATGTCAAAGCAAAGTTCGGTATAGAACTGAATCCGGAACCGTCGTTTATTTGATGCTTATTTTCTGTATTTTTCAACAAATTCAGTTAATTTGCCGCTAATAAGTATCTTGTTGTCGATAATGCCCTCTTCGGTTATCAGGGCTGTGACAAGTTCTGCTGGCGTGACATCAAAGGCGGGGTTTCGAATGGAGACGCCTTCTGGTGCCCAGTGTAGTTCGCCGAAGCCTTTGACCTCATTAGCAGGCCTTTCTTCAATGGGTATGGCTTTTCCGTCAGGAATGTTCAGATCAATCGTGGAAAGCGGGCAGGCGACATAAAATGGAATGCTGTGGCGTTTTGCGAGCACGGCCACCATATACGTGCCGATTTTGTTAGCGACATCTCCATTCGCTGCGACCCGGTCTGTGCCGACGATGATAGCGTCGATTTCGCCTTGGCTCATCAAGTGGCCGGACATATTGTCTGTAATCAAAGTGACAGGAATGCTTTCTTGTACCATTTCCCATGCGGTAAGCCTAGCACCCTGGAGTACAGGTCGTGTTTCATCGGCGAAAACTGAAATGCGTTTGCCTGATTCAACCGCAGATCGGAACACACCGAGTGCTGTGCCGTGTCCTGCTGTAGCGAGGGCGCCTGCATTGCAATGGGTCAAGACACGCATACCGTCGCGTAAGAGTGATGCGCCGAAGATACCCATCCGGCGATTGGCTTCAATATCTTCCTTCAGGATGGAGTGAGCTTGGGCTATGAGCATTTCGGCAATGGTTTCTTGAGGGAGCTGGATAATGTTATCTAGGATTTTTCGCATCCGGTTGAGAGCCCAGAACAAGTTTACAGCTGTTGGGCGGCTTGTGCCTAGGACGTTAAAACCTGATTCCATTTGCTTAATGAATGTGTCTGGCGAGCTGCCTGCTAGGCGTTTAGCTTCGAGTGCTATGCCGTAAGCTGCAGCGACACCAATGGCAGGAGCGCCGCGTATGACCATGGTTCGGATGGCATCAGCGACGCCCTGTGCACTGTTGTAGGAACGGTATTGAAGTTGGTGTGGCAACAAGCGCTGGTCAATCATTTCAATGGACTGGCCATTCCAGCGTAAGGTTTCAACTGAGCCTGTCATCGTTATTCTCCTTCAAATGCGCAAAGTGCAAAGGAAGAACAACCGAGCGATGCGAGTTTTTCTTTGCCTTTGAGATCGGGTAAGTCAACTATAAAGGCGCATTCGACCACTTTACCACCGCACCGGTTAATGAGTTTGACAGCAGCCGCAGCTGTTCCGCCGGTTGCAATCAGGTCGTCAACCAACAGAACCCTTTCGCCGGGCTGGATGTCATCAGTGTGGATTTCAATAGTGTTGTGTCCGTATTCCAGGTCGTATTCTTCGCTGAAGACTTTGCTTGGTAGTTTGCCCTTTTTGCGGATAAGGACGAGACCGACACCTAAAAGGTATGCTAGTGGGGCGCCCATAACAAAACCTCGTGAATCAATAGCTGCAATCCGGTCTATTTTTTGGTTTTTGTAACGTTCAAGTAGGGAATCGATGGCCAGCTTTAAGCCTTCTGGGTTATTTAATAGTGTCGTGATATCTCGGAATTGAATCCCTTTTTTAGGGTAGTCAGGTATGGTTCGTATAAAGTCGGTCAATTTCTTTGTCATTTGCTATTTGCCTTTATCTTTTGAAATATGCTTTGAATTTGTCGTGAACTGCGTCCATCTGTTCATCATTAAGCGTAATAATCTTTTCTGTTAACCGAAGTCGCCAGTATTGCTCACATAGGGCTTCTGCTTCGGTTGTAACGGCTAATGCATGATCTAAACTGGTACCTGAGACCAACATACCGTGGTGGGCAAGTAGGCAGGCATATCCTTTGTCCAAGGTACTTACCGCAACGTCAGACAGTTCTTGTGTTCCGAAAAGTGCGTAAGGAGCACAAGGAATCGTGTTGTTCCCTGTTACGGCAATCATGTAGTGGAAGGGCGGAACGTCTTCTTCGAGGCAGGAGACTGTTGTAGCGAAGGTTGAGTGGGTATGTATGACAGCCTGGATATCGGGCCTTGCCATGTAGACATCACGGTGCATTCGCCATTCGCTGCTTGGCCTTTGTCCTTCAAGTAGGTTACCGTCCCAGTCTATCAGGCAGATGTCATTGATGGACATCTTATTCGGTTCAATGCCACTGGGCGTGATAAAGAATCCGTTGTGGCATCTGAGGCTGGCATTGCCGCTTGTTCCCCGGTTGATGCCGTTTAAAATAAGCTTGCGGCTTGTCTCAATCAACAGTTCTCTTTGTTCGTCTGACATATTTAGCCCTTCAAGACTCGTCCTGCAACGGCATCCAACTTTTTGACAAAGTCGGGATCTCTTTTCTCTGGTGCGGTAATCAATGCTGAATCAAGCGCATGACGGCAGGGACATGATGTGCCTGTTTTATCTTTCAGGATGATTGGGATGGCAGCGGCAAGTAATTGTTGTGCCTTGACGGCGTTGCCAGAGAAGGTTTTGATAATCTGTTCGACAGTGACATTGTCATGTTCTGGATGCCAACAGTCATAATCGGTGACCATGGCAATGGTGGTGTAGCAGATTTCTGCTTCACGTGCGAGATTGGCCTCTGGGATGTTTGTCATTCCGATGACGTCACAGCCCCAGCTTCGGTAGAGTTGGGATTCTGCATACGTCGAGAACTGAGGTCCTTCCATGGCGAGGTAGGTGCCTCCAATGGTGCTTTCGATGCCAAGGTTTTGTGCTGTTTGATAGATAATATGCGCAAGCCTGTTACAGGTCGGATGGGCAAGTGAAATATGGGCAACGCAACCTGTGCCAAAGAACGAGCGTTGTCTGGAAACCGTCCGGTCGATGAATTGGTCGATAATCACAAATGTGCCGGGCTTCAGTTCTTCTCGCAGGGAACCGACGGCGCTGACTGAAATCAGATCAGTGACGCCAACCCTTTTTAAGACGTCAATGTTTGCCAAGTAGTTGATGTTATTAGGTGGGAGACGGTGGCCTCTGCCATGGCGGGGGAGGAAAACTAGTGTTTCGTCATCCAATTTCCCGAAAAGGAGGCTGTCTGAGGGTTCTCCAAAAGGGGAGGTGACTTTTTCCCAATGCGCGTCTGTCAGTCCATTAAGGTTGTAGATGCCGCTTCCACCGATAATGCCAAGCATAGAATGCCTTTCATTTTTAATCACAAGATGATCACCATTATCAATGGGGGGATGTGAATATGCAACTTCTTGTTCTTCTTGTGAGTAACAACGGAAAACGGCCTAGCATAAGCCAGGCCGCTTGGCGAGATCGGTTCGGTTGGTTTTGTTTACTTCCGGTTGCGGGCGTTTGCAGCAATACGCATACGCAGGGCGTTCAGCTTGATGAAACCGTTTGCGTCCTTCTGGTCGTATGCTCCTGCATCGTCTTCAAAAGTAGCAATGGTGGTGTCAAAGAGTGAATCGGTTGCAGAGTCACGGCCGACTACCATGACATTGCCTTTGTACAGTTTGACACGGACAGTCCCGTTGACGTGCTCCTGGGTATGGTCAATTAGTTTCTGCAGTGCAACGCGTTCTGGAGACCACCAATAACCGTTATAGATAATGGATGCATAGCGAGGCATCAATTCATCTTTGAGGTGTGCAACTTCACGATCTAGGCAGATGGATTCAATAGCGCGATGTGCCTTGAGCATGATGGTACCCCCTGGGGTTTCATAGCAACCGCGGGATTTCATGCCGACGTAGCGGTTTTCAACCAAGTCCAAGCGGCCGATGCCGTGTTTAGCACCTAAGCGGTTCAGTTCCATCAAAACAGAAGCAGGGGACATTTTTTGGCCGTTTAATCCGACAATGTCACCTTTTGCATATTCGATGTCCAGGTATTCAGCCTGGTCAGGAGCTTCTTCAGGGCTGCATGTCCAGCGCCACATGGAATCTTCTGGTTCTGCATTTGGGTTTTCCAAGTAGCGGCCTTCGTAGCTGATATGGAGCATATTGGCGTCCATAGAATATGGTGCACCGCCCTGTTTGTGTTTCATTTCGATTTCAATGCCGGCTGCTTCAGCATAAGCCAACAGTTTTTCACGGGAGGTCAGATCCCATTCGCGCCATGGGGCAATGACTTTGACGTTTGGCATCAGGGCGTATGCGCCGAGTTCAAAACGAACCTGGTCGTTGCCTTTGCCGGTTGCGCCATGGGAAATGGCATCTGCACCAGTTTGTTTGGCAATCTCAATCAGGCGTTTTGCAATCAGTGGGCGTGCGATACTGGTGCCTAACAGGTATTCACCTTCGTAGATGGTGTTTGCACGGAACATTGGGAAAACAAAATCACGGACAAATTCTTCGCGCAGGTCGTCAATGAAGATGTTTTCAGGCTTGATGCCAAATTTTAACGCTTTCTGGCGGGCTGGTTCCAGTTCTTCACCCTGTCCTAGGTCTGCCGTGAAGGTGACGACTTCACATTGATAAGTATCCTGTAACCATTTCAGGATGACGGAGGTGTCCAAGCCGCCGGAATAGGCGAGGACGACTTTCTTAACATCGCTCATAGTCTTCTTTCGTGTCATTTATATGGAGTATGGAAGGGACTTTGTTGGTAATTCAAAGCTCTGCCAGTAAACAGGCACATTTTAAGGTGATTTGCCCGAAACGGAAATAATCTTCTAGCGAGGAAGCAGGGCTTTCCCGAATGCTATGCTTATGCAGTCGGGAAAGCACTGGAAGTTATATTATTCAACTTTGCCTTTTACGAAGTATTCCAGCAATGCTTTTTGGACGTGAAGTCTGTTTTCAGCTTCATCCCAGACAACGGACTGAGGCCCATCAATGACTTCAGCTTCAACTTCTTCACCACGGTGTGCAGGCAGGCAGTGCATGAAAAGGGCATCTTGTTTTGCGCGCGCCATTTTAGCAGCATCGACATTCCAGCCTGCAAATGCTTTTTTGCGGATTTCGTTTTCTTCCTCCCATCCCATGCTTGTCCAAACATCGGTAGTGACCAGGTCAGCTCCCTCGCAAGCATCGGAAGGGTCGTCAAAGAGGGTGAAGTGGCTATGATCTTTGGAAACCCAGTTGTAATCGATTTCGTAACCTTTTGGCGTAGAGACATTCACATGGAAACCAAAGACTTCTGCTGCCTGAAGCCAAGAGTAGAGCATGTTGTTGGCGTCGCCAATCCAGGCTACAGTTTTACCTTTGATGGAGCCGCGGTGTTCGATGTAGGTGAAGACGTCTGCAAAAACCTGGCAGGGGTGGTGTTCATCAGTCAGTCCATTAATGACAGGGACACGGGAATTGGCCGCAAAGCGTTCGATGATTTCTTGGCCGAATGTCCTGATCATGATGATGTCCGACATGCGGGACATAACCTGGGCGGCATCTTCAATAGGCTCTCCCCTACCGAGCTGGCTGTCACGGGTGTTCAGGTAGACGGCGGTGCCTCCAAGTTGGTGCATCCCTGCTTCAAACGATAAACGGGTGCGCGTCGAATTCTTTTCAAAAATCATTACCAACGTCCGGTCGAGGAGCGGATGGTAGGTTTCAAAGTTTTTGAATTTTTTCTTGATGATGCTGGCGCGTTGGATTAAGTACTCATATTCAGCCAGTGTCAGGTCAGAAAACTGTAGGTAATGTTTGATTGCCATATTTGTGCGAAGCGGGAAATTTGCCGCCCTAAAAAACAGTTAATCTTTGATTATATGTGATTTTTTGTTTTTTTGGAAGAGCTAGCGCAAGGTGCGAATGTACGTTCCCTGTTGGCAAGTGCCTACCACAGATTGGAAACCATGTACTTACCAGAGAAGAGTAGGAGACTAAGTTGGCGCAGAATAGGAATTTTGCTTCTCGGGTTTTCCAAAACGCATTTCAATGACAGCATCTGAGGCAGCATCGACTCGCGCATCGTGGAGGAAGCGTTGCAGGTCAATGTTATCGGCTTCATCGCCTAAGGACTGGATGATAGCCCCAGCGTTAACGCTCCGTACAGCGCCTAAAATCGTAGACCAGTATTCGCGTTGAGGAAATGGGATGAATTCTGTGCTCTTTTCGCCATATCCTCGTCCCCTTAAATCGCATTCTGTCGCATCGACAACAATCTTGAAACGTTCGGGGCGACGGAAGGCATCGCATCGTTCGAGAACCATAACCGATAATTTGGAAGGGAGTTCGATACTGCGTCTGATGAATCCGTGTTCGCGGGCTGTCATAACTGCGACGTCTCGGTAGAAAGTGGAAACATGCAGGCGGCGGCAGACTTTATCAACGATGACAGCTCCCCGTTCTTCATGGGCACGATGGTGTGGCCATTGGTTTGAGGGTGTTGTCCCCTTGCCTAAGTCGTGGAGCAGGACTGCAAAACGGACTGGTAGAGGGTAGTTTTTCTTGGCAGCATAGTCGATAGCCAGCATCGTATGTCGGTCGACATAGATTTCTGGATGATATTTTTCAGGTTGCGGGACATCCCACAGGGCTTCAATTTCTGGGAAGACTCGTGCTAAGGCACCGCAGTCATGGAGGAGGTCAATCATGCGTGATGGCTTTTTTTCCATCAGGCCTGTAGAAAGTTCTTTCCAGATGCGTTCAGGAACGAGGGAGTCCACTTCACCGCTTTCAACCATGTCTTGCATTAATTTCATGGTCTCCGGTGCGACAGTAAAGTCTGTGTAGCGCGCTGCAAAGCGGGCAAGTCTTAGGATTCGGACAGGGTCTTCGCGGAAGGCTTTGGAAACGTGCCTGAATACCTTAGCCTTGATGTCCTCTTGTCCGCCAAAAGGGTCAATGATGTTGCCGTCACTGTCCATTGCCATAGCGTTGATGGTCAAGTCTCGCCGTCCCAAGTCTTCTTCCAAGGTGACGGTCGGGTCGGAATGGACGGTAAATCCCTTATAACCTGGTGCGACTTTACGTTCCGTTCTTGCCAGTGCGTATTCTTCTTTTGTTTCAGGATGCAGAAAAACAGGGAAATCTTTCCCGACGGGTTTGAAGCCGAGCGAAAGCATTTCTTCAACTGTGGAACCGACCACGACATAGTCTTTATCGTGGATGGGGCGGTTCATGATCATGTCGCGGACACCACCGCCTACGCTGTAGATTTCCATAACGTTCCCTGGTCAACGGTTATTCAACATTTAGGGATGGGACAAGGAGGATCACTCCTTGCCGCTGTATTGGCATTCTGTCTAAATTCCTTATTCCGATTATATAGAGTTTTGTAAAAGCTTGCTGTCAGGGGGCAATGGTGCCAAGGCGCCTCTTCAAGGATTGAGTATGGCTACCAAGCTCACCTGCATAATTGGTTGCGTTATAAAGGACATTCTTGACGTAGTCACGAGTTTCCTGGAAAGGAATGGATTCTGCAAAGATGGCTCCTTCAACGGCGCGCGGCAGGGTCGATTTCCAGCGTTTTGGACGACCGGGGCCAGCGTTGTAGCCAGCGCTTGCCATGGCCTGAGAGCCTTCAAGGTCATTCAACATCATGTCTAGATAAGCGCAACCTAGCTTGATGTTAGTTTCCATATCGGTGATTTTGCCGCCGTGGTAGTCGGACATGCCAAGGCGTTTTGCAACGTATTTTGCGGTTGCAGGCATCAATTGCATGAGACCTTGTGCGCCGACATTGGATTTTGCCACAATGACAAAGCGTGATTCTTGTCGAACCAAGCCATAGACCCATGCCAAATCCAACCCCAGTTCGTTGGTAGCCTCCTCAAAGTATTCCTTGTAGGGCATCGGGAAGCGCTGTGAGGTGACAATAGTGTCTTGGGTGCGTTCTGCCGTGTTGATCATCCGGTCGGTACGGCCGATTTTTTTTGCGAGCTCTCCTGCAATAATCAGGTAACGATCCTCTTTCATACGACGTAGTTGCCAGTTCCATTCGCGGACAGCTTCAAACTGCCAGTTCATGGTATAGAACTTCCTTGCTAAGATCATGGTTTCTGCCATTTGTTCTACTTCACTGTTAGAAACATGGTATGAGCTGGCGGGAATGACAACCCAGCCGTTGAGCTCTTCTTCAGCCAACATGCCGTAGAAGGAGCGTTCTTTAGCAATAGACTTGAACAGTTTCTTGGCATCACTATTGTCACCAAGAGCTTTCAGGGCGCGTCCTTTCCAATAGACCCAGGTTGGATTGCGTTTAAGGAAGTCTGGCATCAAAGCAATCCAATCCAAGACGCGTTGCCAGTCTTCATGTCGGAGTGCTGTCCGTACACGCCATTCATGGGCGTAAGGCGAAATGTTGGCAGTATTGGCCTTTTTCCAGTAATCCATTGCTTCAGGTTCAAGATCGATGGCTGAAAATACGGCAATGGCACTCCAACCTAAAGCGCGTTCTTGGGCGGAGAGGGCATCTTGGAAACGGTTGAGAGACGCCACTGCCTGTGAGCGTCCTTTGCTTGCAACTTTGCCTAGCGCAAAGATGTAGGCTTCATGGCTGGTGCGGTCTTCTCCTGGGCCTTTTGACAGGAAAGCATCAGGATTGTTCAGTGCACGAGTAACGGCATCTTGAGGGGCACCTGCTAGGGTGGCGATCCGTGCTGCTAGATTGGGCTGTTTGGTTGCTGCAGCTATGCGCGAAAAATACCAAGCATCGTCAACGCTTAATTGGTTCTGTTGCGCCATAGCACTTAAAAGGGAAAAAGCCGCATCTCCTGCTTTTCTTATGTTCAGCCCTAGCAGTTCCTTGGCTTCTGGGACTACATTTGTGCCTTTTGCAACTTTGGACATTAAAGCATAGCATTTCACCTGGACATCATCGTCAACGACAAACTTAGGGTATTCTCGGTCAAAAGTCGCCCAGTCGCGACGTTCCCCTAACAGCAAAAGCCAGTCGTTACGCAGGCGGTCTGCAATGGCAGTGCCGTCATATTGGGAAAGAAATGCCATGATTTCTGCATCCGTAGTGTTGCGTAAATTCGATTTCAGCCGATAATACGCGACGTAAGACGGGATTGGATAATCCTGTAAGGACTCCGCTAGTTTTGCTGCTCTTTCTGGGTTGTTTTTACGGGCGGCATCCCGTAATTGTGAGAAGGCTTCATCTTGTTCAGGCGTTGTTGTTAATTCACGTGATGCTTCTGCGCATGAAATCATGGCAAAGGTCATTAACAACAACAGAAGGCTTCTGAAACTTTTCCACATAATCCTATTCCTTGAACACGGATAACGAATTTATGAGTTTATCACTGTCAGCACCTCATGCAGGACATTCTTTTGACTTAGATGCAGCTCAGGATAAAAAAACGCGCCGTAAGCAGCTGCTGGCTGTTCGTCAGGCTATCCCAGAAGACCTGAAAAAACAGTATGATCATGTACTCTGTTTGCAGATTCAATCGTGGCTCCAGGAAAAAGCAGTGAAGTCCGTTAGCGTTTTCCTACCCATCCGCAATGAACCCAATCTAAAAGAGCTCTATGAAATGCTATCTGGCAATATTCAGATGGCTTTGCCTTATGTATCAACCAAAGACAGTCCTTTGGAATTCATTGCATGGCGGCCAGGTGACGAATTGGTTGAAGGTGCTTTCCGTATTCCTGTACCCAAAGCGATGCAACGCATTCCAATACCTGATGTATTGATCATTCCATGCGTTGGATATACTGCTGGGCATTACAGGTTAGGTTATGGTGGTGGGTTCTTTGACCGGACGCTTGAAGGGCAGGATAATGTACTGACACTTGGTGTGGCGTACAGTTGCCTGAAAACTGACTTCCCTGTGGAACAGTTTGATATGCCACTTAATGCTATCATCACTGAAGTAGGGCTTGAATGAGAAGTGAGCAAGGCTTTTCTGTTGTTAAATGTGAACCGATGTCAGTTCTCTTGTTTCAAGCTACGAGTATTGATTTTTTTTAGCTTATTTCTGCTAAATGCGAATTCTGATTGTGCGTGTCTCTTCATTAGGGGATGTTGTTCATAACCTGCCAGTCTTGGCTGATATCCATCGTCACTACCCTGATGCCGTTATTGATTGGGTGGTAGAGGAGGGGTTTGCTGGATTGGTTAAGCAAAATACGCATGTCAATGAGGTGATTCCTTTCGCATTGCGTCGTTGGCGCAAGCATCCATTTTCTTCTTCGACACGGGCAGATTTTGCGGCATTCAAGAACCGTCTCAAAGTGCAGGCCTACGACTGGGTTTTTGATACACAAGGGCTGCTGAAAACGGGCATTATTATGGGTTTTTCCCAGACAACGCCCGAGGGTAAGAAAGTTGGATTAGGCAATAAGACCGATGGTTCAAGCTACGAACCGATTTCACGGTTGTTTCATGATCAGAGTATCAAGATGGAGAAGCATATCCATGTGGTACAACGAAGCCGTGAAATGATTGCAAAGGCGTTGAATTATGTCATTGATACACCCCCTGACTTTGGCTTGACGGTATCCCAAGCGCATTATGAGTGGATTCCAGAGCAACCTTATGCCCTCTTTTTCCATGGGACATCGCGCGATTCGAAGAAGTGGGCGCATCCGAATTGGATCAGGATTGGTGCCGTGTTGCATGAAAAAGGACTCAAGATTCTGCTACCTTGGGGCAATCCCGCAGAGAAGGCTGAGGCGGAAAGGCTTGCAGCGGATTTGGAAGATGCGGTTGTGTTACCCCGCCTATCGATTACTGATATGTCTACGGTGACGGGGCGGGCGTCTTTTGTTGTCGGCGTAGATACCGGTCTGTCGCATTTGGCGGCTGCTTATGATATTCCAACTGTACAGATTTATTGCAACATTCCACGTTGGCGGACTTGTTGCGACTGGTCACCAAGGGTTATCAGTTTAGGCGGTGAAACAGAAGTGCCTACCCTTGAGGCTGTAGAAGAAGCGGTTCGAAAGTTGTTGGTCTGGCTGGAATAGCCATCCAGACCAACGCATGAAATTATCGGAGTTCGTCTGGTGGTGTATCCCATTCCGTGTTGTTATTGCTCTGTTTGACAACAGACATCTTCTGCAATTCTTCTTCAGTGATGTATTCAAAGACCTTAACGACTTTTTCAACACCATTGACACCAGCGGCAACCTGGGCTGCGTGATCGCCTTCACGTTCTGTGACACGTCCCATCAGGTAGACAGTACCGCGTTCGGTGATTGTTTTGAAGGCATTGGAGTGCAAATCTTTTTCAGCAAGGAAAGAAGCGCTGACCTTGCTGGTAATCAGGGAATCGTTCGATCGTGACCCCATAGTGGAAGGTGTCATGACGGCGATTTCATTGACGACTGCTTGGACATTTTCAATCCCGGAGATTTCATTGGCGACGGCCTGTTTGGTGGCTTCGCTATCAACTTCGCCAGTTAGGAGAATCTTGCGGTTAAAGCACGCGACGTTGACATGGCCTTTTTCACCTGAGGTCTTAGAAGCAATGTTTTCCCCCTTAAGGGTGATGATTTTATCTTCGGTTTGCATGCCGACAGTGCGGCGGTCACTTGCTGCCATACTGCCGCCAACAGCGCCACTGACCAACATAACCGGTACACAAGCTGTTAAGGAGCAGCTCAAAGCGCCGGCAAGGAGGATTTTTGTGAGCGTGTTTTTCCAATGTAAGTTTTCTTTATTCATCGATGTTCTCTCCAAAAAGGGCTGCATCAATTGCATCACAGATGCAGTGGATTGTCAGCAGGTGAACTTCCTGGATGCGTGCTGTCCTGTCGTGTGGAACGCAGATTTCCACATCGTCTTCATTTAACAAGAGTTTCATCTTGCCGCCACCTTTACCGGTCAATGAAATAACATGCATTTCCCGTTCATGGGCGGCTTCGACAGCAGCAATGACATTGCTAGAGTTGCCGGAAGTTGAGATAGCCAGCAGGACGTCGCCAGGCTGTCCGAATGCCTGTACCTGTTTAGTGAAGATGTCTTGGTAGCTGTAATCATTGCCAACGGCCGTCATGATGGATGAGTCGGTCGTGAGTGCCATAGCAGGTAAAGGCATCCGTTCGCGTTCAAAACGGCCGACAAGTTCTGCGGCGAAATGCTGACAGTCGGCAGCAGACCCCCCGTTGCCACAGGCGAGAATCTTGTTGCCTTGGGTGAGGGCGTCGTACATGCATTGTGCGGCACGTGCGATTGGTTCAGCCAGTTCTTCAGCCGCTTTTTTCTTGAGTTCAATGCTTTCGTTGAAATGTCCAAGGATACGTGTTTTCATCATTCTTCCTGCCAGGATGTCCAGTTGTGCAGATGGGTTTTCTAGCCGATTGGCATTTATCCTACAACACCAAGCCCTAAAAAGGGTAAAGAATTGTTATTTGCCAAGCCAAAACAGTGCTGTTTCACTTGCTACCCTTTTTCGGGCTTGCTTGAAATTTGTTACTCGCCTCGGCAAAATCAAACTCTGCACGTACATTAATCTTGGGGAACGCCATGCAACTTGAGACATTAATGGACACCATGTCCCGCCAACAGGTTCCTGAAGGTGCATTATATGTGATTGGTACACCAATCGGGAATATATGCGATATCAGTTTGAGAGCCTTAACGGTGTTGGAGGTTGCCGATGTTGTGGCATGTGAGGATACACGGAATACGCGGTCTTTGCTCTCTGCCTATGGATTATCCAAACCATTGCTTGCAGCGCATCAGCATAACGAACGTGAGGTTGCAGGACAATTGACAGCCCGTCTTGAACGCGGTGAGCGTATTGCTCTGGTCTCTGATGCAGGAACGCCAGGGATATCGGATCCAGGCGCGCGGATTGTTGATTCATTACGCGAAGCTGGGTGCCATATCGTTCCGATTCCAGGCCCCTCTGCGGCCGTTGCGGCATTGTCTATTTCTGGTTTTACGGATAATGGTTTTCGATTTGTCGGTTTTTTACCCATAAAGCATGCGCAGCGCCTCACCTTTCTGCGGGCTCTTCAGAATACACCAGAGACCTTGGTTTTTTACGAAGCTCCCCATCGTATCAAGGAGATGCTTGATTCCTTGAGCCAGGTTTTTGGAGGCGACCGCCGGGTGATGGTGGGGCGCGAGTTGACGAAACTTTTTGAGGAAACTTGGCGGGGAACTTTGTCAGCTGTCGGAGAGTGGATTTCCAGTGATCCCAACCGAACCCGAGGGGAGTTTGTAATCCTTGTGGAAGGGGTGCAGGTCGACGAGGGTCAGAGTGGTGAGGATGAGGCCAAGCGGATTCTGTCCATCCTGCTTGAATCTATGCCGGTCAGTGGTGCGGTTGCAACTGCAGTTAAGATAACAGGGCTCAAAAAGAATCTGCTTTATAACGTTGCATTGCGGCTGAAAGCCTAAAGCTGCAACTGTTTGATTAAAAGAATAATTCTCATTTTCAATTTCCTGTAAATTAGGTGGTATTTCTGCGACAACCTATGGGAAACGATGGTAATGCCTGGGATGGATTGCCTATACTGGCTGCATAACAAAAACAATGAGGAGACGTGATGCAGTTTAACAAGGCCAGTTTTATTTACTTCAGTGCGACAGGCACAACCCGTAGAATTGTCCGGGCAGTCAAGAATACGTTGCCAGTTGGCAAGACCGATTACAACCTGCTGCGTAAACCTGTTGAACAGGAAGTACAGGTGGAGTCGGACAATCTGATGGTTGTTGCCATGCCGGTCTACAACGGCCGTATTCCTGCGTTGGCGGCAGAAAGCTTGAGGCGGATGAGAGGACAGGGAACGCCTGCGATTGCGATAGTGGTCTATGGCAACCGGGAGTATGATGATGCCCTTCTGGAAGTCAAAACCATGCTGGAAGAGCAGGGGTTCTTCGTCCTTGGAGCAGCCGCATTCATTGCGCGTCATTCCATTTTTCCAGAGGTGGCTAACGAGCGTCCTGATGCGGATGATCTTGCGCAAGTCTCTGCCTTTACTAAGGCCTGTGTGAAAAAGTTAGCCGATTTACAGTCTGCTGAAGGTTACAAAGCGCCAGACGTCAGAGGTAACATCCCATTTATGCCATTGAAAACGGTGCCAATGAAACCTTCTTCTGGAGATGACTGTGATTTCTGTGGCATCTGTGAAAAAATCTGTCCGGTCCAGGCGATTACCATTGACGGGGATGAGATAACGACCGATCCAGACCGCTGTATTTCATGTGGTGCTTGTATTTCAGTCTGCCCAATCGAGACGCGGCAGTACCGTGGTGCTGACTACGAGAAATTCAGGGGCAAGTTCATAGCCCGTTTTGGGACTCGTAGGGAAAACGAAACGTACCTTTAGGATGCGTGCGGTAGAAAAGCAGGATTCAGCAACGTCCTGCTTTCCAGATATGTAAAACCTTGTCAGATTTCAAGCCGAGTCCCCATTTCTACGACACGATTTGTCGGAATCTGGTAGTAGTCAGCAGCACTGCGTGCGTTTCGGGTAATCCAGATGAACAGGTGTTCGCGCCAGCGTACCATCATCGACCGCTTGGATGGCATCAAGGATAGCCGTGAGACGAAGAACGAGGTTTGCATCAGGTCAAAATGGTGTCCTTGCTGGCCACATTCTTCCAAGATTAAAGGAATGTCTGGTTCGTTCTTGAACCCGTAATGTACGTCAATCATCCAGCAGTTGTTGCCATAGTCGGTAATCTTGATACGCTCCCAAGGGGGAATCCAAGGTACGTCATGGGTATGGATGGTTAAGAAGTAGACACGTTCATGGATGACCTTATTATGGGAAAGGTTGTGCAGTAGAGCGAGTGGAACACCATCATTGTCCCGTTTGAGTACAACGGCAGTTCCAGGAACCCGTTGGGGCGGTGAGATAAAAAGTGTCTCAAGGAAGTCCTTTAAAGGAACGGCTTGCAGTCGCAGGTTTCTTTCAATAATCCTTCTTCCACGGCGCCAAGTCAGCATGATGGTGAAGAGGACTGTCGCCAGAGCCAATGGGAACCAACCGCCACTGGCGATTTTCATGACGTTGGAACTAAACAGGAAGGTGTCGCCAATAAAGAAGCAGAAGACCAGCAATAGGGAAATAATGACGTTACGTTTCCAATAGTTGTGCATGACGAAAAACAGCAACAACGATGTGATGGTCATGGTACCTGTCACGGCAATGCCATATGCGCCTGCTAAGTTGTCAGAAGACCCGAAAAGCAGGATGGCAATCAAGACGACGGTCATCTGAAGCCAATTAACGGTGGGCATATAAATCTGCCCGATTTCGGATTCAGAGGTATGCACGACTTTCATGCGTGGCAGGAGGCCGAGACCAATAGCTTGGCGTGTGACAGAAAAGGCGCCGGTAATGGTTGCTTGCGATGCCACGACAACAGCAATGGTCGAAAGGGCAATCAACGGGTAGATGCTCCATGCGCCAAGCTGTTGGAAGAAAGGGTTTACGATGGCTGCTGGGTTAACGATAAGCAGGCCTCCTTGCCCCATGTAGTTGAGTGCTAAAGCTGGGAATACGATGAAAAACCATGCAAGCCGGATTGGCGTCGGACCAAAATGACCCAAATCGGCATAGAGGGCTTCAGCCCCCGTCAATGCCAGGACAATAGCGCCAAGCGCAATAAACGCAATGCCAGGACTGGTCTTGATGAAATTGATGGCAAACCAAGGATTAAAGGCTTGGAGGATAACTGGTGCACGGATGATGTTGACGATGCCCATGGCTGCAAGGGAGCCAAACCAAAGTAGCATCAAGGGACCTACCCATTTGGCGATGCCTTCAGTTCCTTTTGACTGGATGGAATAAAGGACGACAATGATAACTATCGCTAAAGGGACTACATAGGGTTTGAAAAACGGGGTGGCGACCTCAAAACCTTCCATGGCCGATAGGACGGAAACTGCTGGTGTGATGACGCTGTCACCATAAAAGAGGGATGCACCGAAAACGCCCATGAGCAGGAGTATCCGGTACCACAAGGGGCGTCCTTTTGGCAGAGAAGTGTGCACAAGTGCTAACAGGGCCAGGATGCCGCCTTCACCGCGGTTGTCTGCTTTGAGCATCAGGTAGACGTATTTAAGTCCGACAACAAGTATAAGTCCCCAGATAATCAGCGAGACAATCCCGATGATGTTTGCTGGAATCAGGGCGAGGCCATTGGTTTCACCGAAGACCGCTTTCATTGTATAAAGTGGACTCGTGCCGATGTCGCCATAAACGACACCGACGGCGGCAACCGTCATCGCTGCTATGCTGTGTTTTGCGGGTTTTAGGGACAATGCCATGCCTTTTTTATTTTAGGAACGCCAAAGATAGGACAATCTGCATTTAAATGCAACCAAATGTCGCTGAATTTTGCTCAATTGCCCCAATTGTTGGTTTGTTTCCTTGAGGGTTTGACAATTATTCTTGCGGGCGGTTGAAGCGGTGTAGCGAAGGAGCAAATCTGTTTTATATTTGCAGAACTGTGTGCCTCATGCTATTTTCACCTTTTCAGCGATTCGGGATGGCAAGGTGGTGCCTTTCCCACAACAGGAAAAGATTCGATGGCTCAATATGTTTTCACAATGAATAGGGTCGGCAAGGTCGTGCCACCCAAACGTCAGATCCTGAAGGATATTTCATTATCATTTTTCCCTGGTGCCAAGATTGGTGTCCTTGGGTTAAATGGTGCAGGAAAGTCAACGCTGTTGAAGATTATGGCTGGGGTTGATACGGATATCCTAGGTGAAGCCCGTCCAATGCCTGGACTTAAGATTGGTTATATGCCACAGGAACCGCAATTAGATCCAGAACAGACTGTTCGGGAGGCTGTTGAGTCAGGTTTGGGAGAAGTTATGGATGCTCAAAAGCAGCTCGAAGCTGTTTATGCTGCGTATGCTGAACCTGACGCTGATTTCGACAAGTTGGCAGCAGAGCAAGCTCGCCTTGAAGCAATAGTGGCTGCAGGCGATGGTAATAATGTTGAGCAGCAGATGGAGGTTGCAGCAGATGCGCTTAGGTTGCCTCCTTGGGATGCGAAAATTGGTGTGCTCTCTGGTGGCGAAAAGCGTCGAGTCGCGCTTTGCCGCTTACTTTTATCCAAGCCTGATATGCTTTTGTTGGATGAACCGACCAACCATTTGGATGCTGAATCTGTTGAGTGGCTTGAACAGTTCCTGCACCGTTTCCCAGGTACCGTTGTGGCAATTACCCATGATCGTTATTTTCTTGATAATGCCGCAGAATGGATTCTTGAGCTTGACCGAGGTCAAGGGATTCCTTGGAAAGGCAACTACAGTTCTTGGTTAAATCAGAAAAGTTTGCGTTTGAAGCAGGAAGAACAGCGTGAATCGGCACGCCAAAAGACCATTGCCAAGGAACTCGAATGGGTTCGGCAAAATCCGAAGGGTAGGCAGGCCAAAAGTAAGGCTCGTTTAGCGCGGTTCAACGAGTTGTCTGAGTACGAATACCAAAAACGCAATGAAACGCAGGAAATCTTTATTCCTGTGGCAGAACGCTTAGGAAACGATGTTATTGAATTTAAGAATGTCAGCAAGGGTTTCGGCGACAGGCTTCTGATAGACAACCTGAGTTTCATTGTTCCAGCTGGTGCTATTGTCGGTGTGATTGGGCCAAACGGTGCTGGTAAGTCGACCTTGTTCAAGATGATTGCTGGTAAAGAACAGCCAGATTCTGGTGAGATTGCTATCGGCAAAACGGTTCGTCTGGCGATGGTCGACCAATCTCGTGAGTTCCTATCTAATGACAAGACGGTCTTTGAGGAAATCAGTGGCGGGAATGATTTGATTACTGTTGGCAAGTTTGAAATGCATGCTCGCGCATACTTAGGGCGGTTTAATTTTAAAGGAACAGACCAGCAGAAAAAGGTAGGGATGCTTTCTGGTGGGGAGCGTGGCAGGTTACATCTTGCAAAGACCCTGATGCAAGGTGCGAATGTCCTTCTGCTTGACGAGCCGTCCAATGATTTGGATGTCGAAACGTTGCGTGCATTGGAAGATGCACTTCTTGAGTTTGCTGGTACTGTGATTGTTGTTTCGCATGACCGTTGGTTCTTGGACAGGATTGCAACGCATATCCTTGCTTTCGAGGGTGATTCTCAAGTTACCTTCTTTGAAGGAAATTATCAGGAATATGAAGCTGATAAGCGTAAGCGTCTAGGGGAAGCAGGAGCAGCGCCGAAGCGTCTGCGCTATAAGCCCATCTCACGTTGATAGCAGGGGTTGTTTCAAAAAGTTTCTGGTTTTCGCTTTTAGAGGATTAGAATTACAATTTGGTTTTGCAAAAACGGTAGGTGTTGTGTCCAATATCGCTGAAATACGGGATTTGGTGTTCGGTTATGGTGATCGGATAATCCTTTCTGATTTGGAAATGACTTTCCCAAAAGGGAAGGTCATTGGCATTATGGGTATTTCTGGATCTGGGAAGACAACCATTCTTCGTCTGTTGGGGGGCTTGGTTACCCCACAGAGAGGAGAAGTGCTGATTAATGGTGAACGCATTGATACCAGCGATACAGCCAAACTTTACCGTCAGCGTCGCCAGATGGGGATGCTTTTCCAACATGGTGCACTGTTTACGGATCTTTCCGTTTTTGAAAACGTGGCTTTCCCTTTGCGCGAGCAGACTGATTTGCCAGAGGAACTGATTCATGACTTGGTTCTTATGAAACTTGATGCGGTAGGCCTTCGTAGTGCTGCATGGTTGATGCCTTCCGAAATATCGGGAGGGATGGCAAGGCGAGTTGCCCTAGCGCGCACCATTGCACTTGATCCGCAACTGATTTTGTACGATGAACCCTTTACAGGGCTTGATCCCATTTCGATGGGGGTGACATCGAACCTCATTAGGCATCTGAATGATGCCTTGCAGTCTACGACAGTTTTAGTTTCGCATGATGTCCCTGAGACTTTCTCAATAGCAGATTACGTCTATTTCCTTTGTGATGGAAGGATTCTTGCACACGGAACACCTGCGGAAATGGAACAGTCTTCAGATCCTTTTGTTCATCAGTTTGTTCATGCTGAGATGGATGGACCTGTTGCATTTCACTATCCAGGCCGATCGATGGCCGAAGACCTTGGTCTAAAGGAGGCATTATGAATATGCTCTCAGATTTGGGCTACAAGGCGAGACAAACTGTTTCAAGCATTGGTTATGCAGCACGGCTTTTTCTATCGGTGTTCCGAGCTTTTTTCAGATTGTTGGCAAGACCAAGGCTGATAACGGACCAGATTTTTTTCATTGGCAACAAGTCACTAATCATCATTACGGTATCAGGCCTATTTGTTGGGTTTGTGCTGGGACTTCAGGGGTATTACGTTCTGGTTCGTTATGGTTCAGAACAAGCATTGGGGATTCTGGTTGCCTTGTCATTGACTCGCGAACTGGGACCGGTTGTAACTGCGTTGCTTTTTGCGGGGCGTGCAGGTACTTCGCTGACTGCCGAAATTGGGTTGATGAAGGCGGGGGAACAGTTGACTGCTATGGAAATGATGGCTGTTAATCCTGTTGAGCGGATTCTTGCACCGCGTTTCTGGGCAGGCGTCATTTCGATGCCAATTCTGTCTATCCTTTTCAACGCAGCGGGTATTATCGGTGGTTATATTGTTGGCGTGTCGCTAATCGGTGTGGACGATGGAGCATTCTGGTCTCAGATGCAAGAGGGTGTTGATGTCTGGGATGATATTGGAAATGGGGTTATAAAAAGCGTAGTGTTCGGTTTTGCTGTGACCTTCATGGCGCTTTTTCAGGGATATGAATCCAGGGCAACCCCGGAAGGGGTGTCGGGCGCTACAACCCGTACGGTTGTGCTTTCTTCCCTATTGGTTTTATGGTTGGACTTCATTATGACGGCATTGATGTTCAACTGATTCGTAAAAACAAAGCTTCAGGCGGGCGGGATTTTCCCTAGGAATGTAATCTTTTATAATACCCACTGGAATTACCTGAAGCTGAAGTAAAGATAGAGGTAACTATGCAACGTAAGTCGTTTGATATCTGGGTGGGGCTTTTTGTCCTGCTGGGTGCCGTTGCGCTCCTGTTCCTTGCCCTGAAGGCAGGTAACATGAGTTCCCTTTCATTTGAGAGTACTTATCCGGTCAAAGCAAAGTTTAGCAATATTGGCGGGTTGAAGCCGCGGGCTCCCGTGAAGAGCGCTGGGGTGGTTGTTGGCCGCGTGTCAGATATTTCATTCGACAACAAAGATTTTCGTGCAGTCGTTACCCTTGAGCTGAAACAAAAGTATACTTTTCCCAAAGATGGCACTACGGCTAAGATTCTGACATCTGGTCTTTTGGGTGAGCAGTACATCGGTTTAGAAATTGAGCCAGGTGATCCATCGGTTGAACATCCAGGCCTCGTATCTGGAGATGAAATCGTCAGATCTGAAGATGCGATGGTGCTGGAAAAACTGATTGACGCACTGGTTGCATCAAAAGCCAGTGAATGAAGGAAACACTTATGAAATGCCTAGTTAAGCCGCTGGTTGTAGCTGTAGCAATGGCTTTGCCCTTGATGGCTGGTCATGCCTTTGCTGATGCGCCAGATGAGATTTCTGGTGTAGGAGATGTTCCACAAAAGAAAACATCGTCGACTGTTGAACAGGTAGCTTCTGATGCGCCAAGTGATACCTTTGAAGGTTACAATCGAGCGATGTTTTCCTTCAATGAGGCCTTTGACGATTATATTTTCCGTCCTGTTGCAAAAGGGTATACCAAGGTTGTCCCTGAACCGGTACGAGATGGTGTGACCAATTTCTTCGGAAATATCCGTGATATTTGGTATGCGGCAAACCACTTCATGCAGGGTAATGCGGAACGTGGTGTCAAGGATTTGGCACGTGTAACGGCCAATACCATTTTTGGGATTGGTGGTCTCATTGATGTGGGTACGCGACTGGGTATTGAGAAAGAAAAGGCTGATTTTGGGCAGACCTTGGGCATTTGGGGAGTTGGATCCGGTCCTTATGTTGTTTTACCGATTTTGGGTGATTCTACAGTCCGCGATACGATTGCTTTGCCCGCCGAATGGTATGGTGACCCTTGGTCATACGTCCGCAAGATCCGTGTTCGTAATGTCGGTATTGTCCTTAGGGCAGTTAATTACCGTGCAAATCTCTTAGATGCATCTGAATTTGCCGATGAAGTTGCTTTGGATAAATATGAATTCCGTCGTGATGCATATCTCCAGCGTCGGCGTGCGATGATTGAAGGTAAGTCGGCCGCAGCATGGGAAACCCAAACGACAGATCCGTTTTTCAACCCAGCAGCGGCAAAAGCACCGGGTACCGTAGCTCCAACTGAAGTGCCTTCTGTACCTCAGACTCAGCCTCCAACTGTTGCACCAGCTGATGGGACAAGTCCGCAGACTGCACCTGTTCCAGCAAAAACACCTGATTCAGTACCCGTACCAGCGGATGCTGCGGAAAAAAAGGCAGGATAAAGGCATCAATATTTAAAGGATAGAAAATGAAAAGCATTAAGAAATGGTTCTTGGCCTTGATGGCTCTGGCCCTTTTGACATTCACTTCTATGGCACAGGCACAGTCTTCGCCTAATGGCGTCGTTAACGCAATTAAGCAGAGTGTTTTATCAGCAGCTGCCAATGCTCCTAAGGGATTATCTTCTGCGCAGATCAATAGCCTTGTACGCAATAGTATTGCGCCGTATGTTGATTTTACGGCAGCGTCATCTGTGGCTTGCGGACAATACTGGTATCAGGCAACAGACAGCCAGAAAAGCAAGATTGCAGCAGAGTTCAAGGAGCTCTTGATTCGTTCTTATTCAAAAGCATTGGGTAAGGTCAATAGCAAAACCACGATGGATGTCTATAGCGTCGTCTATAACAGTAATAACACAGCGACTGTTCCTGCCCGTATCAACAACAACGGTACAAGTACCCCTCTGTTCTTTGGTTTGACAGCGAGGTCTGGCAGCTGGAAGATTTTCGATGCAAACTTCGCCAATATTTGGCTGATTTCGTCTTCTTTTAAGACCCAGTTTACCGGCATCATCAAGAAGTCTGGTATCGATGGCCTGATTGCCAACTTGGCTAAGAAAAACGGTCACAAGTAAGGCAATACCGTATGGCATTTGCTGTTACGACACTTGATTTCTCTAATGCGAAAGCCCTTCTTCAAGAAGGGCTTACTGCTGTTTCCAAAGGCGAAGAGACGTTTGATTTTGCTGAGCTTAAGCAGGTTGATTCCGCCAGCGTTTCGGTAATGCTTGCTTGGCAGCGTGCGGCTTTGAGGTCAGGTCGAAAAATCCGATTCCTAAATGTGCCAGCAAGCCTTGTCAGTCTTGCTGATCTTTATGGTGTCACGGAGCTCTTGGATTTGGTCGTTCGCGCTTAATCAAGCCTACCTGAATGCCACCTGAAGGGTGGTATTCCTTTTTCCGGGGTAATCCCTTTTACTATGAATGCCATAGAAATTTCCCATGTCAGTAAGCGCTATCAAATGTTGCGGGCGCTTGATGATGTATCGATTGAAGTCAAACAGGGAGAGTTCTTTGGACTTTTGGGTCCCAATGGGGCGGGTAAGACGACATTAATTTCTATTATGGCGGGTTTGGCATTCGCTGACTCAGGTAGTATCCGGATTATGGGGTGTGATGTCATCCGTGATTACCGTCAGACAAGGCGGATGCTTGGTGTTGTTCCCCAAGAAATTGTCTTTGATCCTTTCTTTACGGTCCGTGAGACTTTACGTATTCAGTCTGGTTTCTTTGGGTTGAAAGGGAATGATTCATGGATTGATGAAGTCATGGTTAGCCTAGGACTTGAGGATAAAGCTGACGTGAATACGCGAGCGCTTTCTGGTGGTATGAAGCGGAGGTTGCTTGTTGCGCAAGCTTTGGTACACCGTCCCCCAGTCATTGTTCTAGACGAGCCGACGGCAGGTGTTGATGTTGAATTGCGGCAAAGTCTTTGGCAGTTCATCGGACGCTTGAATCGCGAAGGGCATACTGTAGTATTGACGACCCATTACCTTGAAGAAGCGCAAACGTGGTGTAACCGGATTGCTATGCTCAAAGAGGGAAGGGTGATTGCCTTGGATTCTACTGAGGCATTGATACATCAGTTCTCTGAAACGCAGCTTGTTTTGCAGTTAGGGGCTGAATTGCCTCAAACCTTGATGCCTTTAGTGGTTAAGAGTCAAGTGACAGGTCAGAGTGGGAAATGGGTTTTGCGCATTCGTCACTATGCGGAAATTGGGCGTATTCTTGCTGAATTAGGGCAGTGCCAAGTCCCGGTTAATGCACTTGAGGTTCAAGAGCCTGATCTTGAAGACGTTTTTCTGCAACTGATGGAAACAGGGAGGAACTGAGATGGTGTTTACGATATTCAGTACCCTGTTTGGCAAGGAGGTTAAGCGTTTTTTCAAGGTATCTATTCAGACCGTTATGGCGCCGGTTTTGACTTCGTTGCTTTATATGCTGATCTTTGGCCATGCTCTTTCAGACTACGTCCAAGTGTATCCAGGGGTTGCGTACAGCGCTTTTTTGGTACCGGGCCTTGTCATGATGACTTTGATGCAGAATGCTTTTGCCAATTCATCATCTTCGTTGATACAGGCGAAAATCAATGGGAGCATCATTTTCATGTTGCTTTCCCCGGCTTCGTATGCCCAGATCTTCTTTGCTTATATGCTGGCATCTGTTGTGCGCGGAATCGTTGTTGGCATAGGCGTTTTTATTGTTACGGTTTTCTTTATAGTGCCTTCAATGTATTCTTTCCTTTGGGTTCTGTTCTTTGGTATTGGTGGGGCAGCACTTTTGGGTACGATGGGTATAGTTGCTGGGATATGGGCGGAGAAGTATGAGCACCTGTCGACTTTCCAGAATTTCATGATCATGCCGGCGACGTTCCTCTCAGGCGTCTTTTATTCCATCCATTCTTTGCCGGAATTTTGGCAGGGTGTGTCGGTTTTCAATCCTTTCTTTTACCTTGTTGATGGATTCCGCTATGGTTTTTTTGGACATTCTGATGTCAATCCATGGACAAGTTTGATGATAGTCAGCATATTTTTTTGCTTTTTTGCCGTATTCACCTTACATTTACTGCGGAAAGGTTATAAATTGCGTTTTTAGCCTTTTCTGCACATTCTTTAACTGAAATTTATAAATGGACAAATTGATTATTCATGGTGGAAAACGCCTCAATGGCGAGATTCCAATCTCCGGTGCGAAAAACGCCGCATTGCCTATCCTGTGTACAGGGTTGCTGACGGCAGATGACGTTGTATTGACTAACGTTCCCCGTCTAAAGGATGTTGAGACGATGCTGGATCTCCTGCGGCAGATGGGGGTTTCCATCAGGCAGGAAGGCGAAAAAATGGTCTTGAATGGCAAGAACGTCAACCGGTTCGATGCGCCATACGAACTGGTCAAGACCATGCGGGCTGCCATTTTGGTGCTTTGCCCACTTGTGGCTCGTTTTGGGGAAGCGAGGGTTTCTCTTCCTGGAGGATGCGCGATTGGTTCTCGGCCGGTTGAACAGCATATCAAGGGGCTCAGGGCGATGGGAGCCGAAGTAGAAATCAAAGGCGGCTATATTTATGCAAAGGCCAAACGCCTTAAGGGTACACGTATTGTTACCGACATGATTACGGTGACAGGCACCGAGAATCTCTTAATGGCTGCTGTATTGGCCGAAGGCGTAACCATCATCAAGAATGCAGCGCGCGAGCCAGAAGTGACTGATCTTGCAAATCTGTTGGTGAAGATGGGAGCCAAGATTGAAGGTATTGGAACGGATGAACTGGTTATCCATGGTGTTGAAAGCTTGCATGGTGCGACCCACCATGTGATTCCAGACCGAATTGAAACAGGAACATTCCTGTGTGCTGTTGCTGCGACTGGAGGGGATGTTGTTTTGACCAATACATGTGACAACATCTTAGACGTTGCATTGCAAAAAATCCGTGAGATGGGCGCAGTTTTGACCTGTGGTGGTGATTCAATCCGTATCCAGATGGACAGGCGTCCTAAAGGGGTGAGTTTCCGAACTACAGAATATCCTGGGTTCCCGACCGATATGCAGGCTCAGTTTATGGCGGTTAATTGCTTGGCTGCAGAATCAAGCCATGTAGTTGAGACTATCTTTGAAAATCGCTTCATGCATGTGCAGGAATTGAACCGATTGGGGGCAAAAATCAGGACAGAAGGAAATACTGCCTTTGTTACAGGTGTTGATAAGTTGGTTGGCGCCCCAGTTATGGCAACCGATTTGCGTGCTTCCGCATCTTTGGTGATTGCTGGACTGGCCGCTAAAGGAGAGACGCAGGTTAACCGAATCTATCATTTAGACCGTGGTTACGACCAGATGGAAAAGAAGTTGGCGGCTGTTGGTGCGGATATCGTAAGAGTCAGTGAAGAATGAGTGAGCAGGAAAATAAAGAAGGAGAAGGTCAGCAGGAATTGGTTCTGGCTCTCTCAAAAGGACGGATTTTCGATGAAACAATCCCCCTGTTAAAGGCCGCAGGCATTGAAGTTCTGGAGGATCCAGAAACATCCAGGAAGCTGATTTTACCGACGAATAAGCCCAAGGTGCGGGTTATCATTGTTCGTGCAACGGATGTACCGACATACGTGCAATATGGTGCGGCAGATTTTGGGGTTGCTGGGAAGGACGTCCTTCAGGAAAGCGGTGCTACGGGTCTTTACCAGCCCATAGATTTGCAGATTGCAAGATGCCACATGGCCGTTGCGGTTCGCAAAGGCTTTGACTATGAAGCAGCAGTACGTCGTGGAGCTAGGTTACGTGTTGCAAGTAAGTATGTCCATGCTGCACGCGAACATTTTGCAAAGAAAGGTCTGCATGTAGACATCATCAAGTTGTATGGCTCTATGGAGCTGGCACCTTTGGTTGGCCTGTCGGACGTCATCGTCGACTTAGTCAGTACAGGCAATACGTTAAAGGCCAACAATTTGGTTGAGGTCGAACGCATTCAGGAAATTACCTCTCGCCTTGTTGTCAATCAGGCGTCCCTAAAGCTTAAGCGCAAGGAAATGCAGCCAATCCTCGAAGCTTTTAAGCAGGCCTCTGTTGCACAGGAAAGCCCTGAAAAGGCATAAAAATGATAAGGAAGTGAAAGGGGAGTCAGATGCCTATAAAACTCCGTAGGCTGAGTACCGCTCAGCCCGATTTTAAGGTCAGTCTTGCTAATGTATTGGCTTTTGAACAAAAGACAGATGAATCTATCAATGCGATTGTTGCTGGCATATTAGACGATGTGCGGCGAAATGGTGACAAGGCAGTTCTTGAATATTCCAATCGCTTTGACCGTTTGAATATCAGTGACGCGAAGGCGCTTGAAATTCCTATGGCAGAATGTACACGTGCTCTGGAATCACTGTCGCCGGAACGCCGTCAGGCTTTGCAAGTGGCGGCGGACCGTATCCGCAAATACCATGAGTACCAAAAGGCTTCCTGTGGTTCGGAAGGGTTCTCTTTTACAGATGAAATGGGTAACCAGTTAGGACAGAAAGTGACCCCTTTGGACAGCGTTGGGATTTACGTTCCAGGTGGGAAAGCGGCTTATCCTTCTTCTGTTTTGATGAACGCGATTCCTGCCCAGGTTGCGGGTGTAAAAGAGATTGTCATGGCAGTTCCGACACCAGATGGTGTTCGCAATGAGCTTGTGTTAGCTGCTGCAGCCATTTCAGGTGTGACGCGCGTCTTCACGGTTGGGGGGGCACAGGCAGTCGCTGCTTTGGCATATGGAACGGAAACAATTCCTTGTGTCGACAAGATTGTGGGGCCTGGTAATGCTTTTGTTGCCGAAGCAAAACGTCGTGTGTTTGGCACAGTCGGTATCGATATGATTGCAGGCCCGTCAGAAATCTTGGTTATTTGTGATGGAACGACAGATCCAGACTGGATTGCAATGGATCTTTTCTCACAGGCAGAACATGATGAATTGGCTCAGTCTATTCTTATTACGCCTGATGCGGCTTATATGGATCGCGTTGAAGAAAGCGTTAATAAGCTTCTGCCTGAAAGATTGCGTAAGGAAATTATTACGAAGTCCCTTACATCGCGAGGTGCGATGGTATTAGTTAAGAATATGGAAGAGGCTTGCGAAATTGCCAACCAGATTGCACCTGAGCACCTTGAGATTTCAGCTGAAGAACCAGAAAAATGGGGGGGACTGTGCCGCCATGTCGGTTCTATTTTCTTGGGGCGTTATACGTGTGAATCACTGGGTGACTATTGCGCTGGGGCAAACCATGTGTTGCCGACTTCCCGGACAGCGCGTTTTTCATCTCCATTGGGAGTTTACGATTTCCAGAAGCGGTCAGCCATGATTTGGGCGAGCTCGGAAGGGTCACAAGTTCTCGGGAAAGTTGCCGTTGAATTGGCAACTGGAGAGGGACTTGAAGCACATGCAGGAAGTGCCGCATTTAGGCTGAAAAAATAGGAAAGGCGCTAAACGGTGATGGAAGAATTAATTGAGAAAGTTATTCGCCCGGATGTCCGGGCGATGTCTGCTTATGCTGTACAAGACGCTAAGGGATTCATTAAGCTTGATGCAATGGAAAACCCTTATTCCCTGCCTGATTGGTTGAAAAGGGCAATGGCAGAACGGCTTTCCCAAGTTGCATTAAATCGTTACCCAATCCCACTTTATACAAATCTGAAGGAAAAAATCTGCAAGACAATGGGCATTCCTGAAGGATATGAAGTCCTTTTAGGTAATGGGTCTGATGAATTGATAGCGATAGTGACTATGGCTTGCGCAGCAAAGGAAAAGCGCGCGAAGATGCTGGTTCCAGTTCCAAGTTTTGTGATGTATTCCGTTGATGCCCAGTTAGCAGGGATGGATTTCATCGGTGTAGACCTTAAATCGGATTTGACGCTTGATGTTGATGCAATGCTGGCCGCAATTGAGGAGCATAATCCGACGTTGGTCTTTCTGGCAATGCCGCACAATCCAACAGGACGTTTGTTTGAGGTATCTGGCGTGCTCCGTATTTTGGATGCGATGAAAGGTCGCGGCATTGTTGTCAGTGACGAAGCATACCAACCTTTTACCGATTTCACCATGTTGCCTTATCTTGCGGATTATCCGAACTTGGTTGTTATGCGTACAGTCTCTAAGCTGGGTTTGGCAGGTATCCGTTTGGGATATATGACAGCGGCAAAAGAACTCTTAACAGAATTTGACAAAGTACGTCCACCTTATAACGTGAATGTACTGACGGAAGCTGTCGCTGAATTGGCGATGGATAATATTGCTGTTTTCAATGAACAGGCAAAAGCGATTCGCAAAGAGCGTGCAAGGCTTGCGGGTGAACTGGCGGCGATGCCGGATGTTGAGGTTTTCCCGTCGCAGGCGAATATCCAGTTAATTCGTGTCAAAAATGCTGATGCAGTCTTTGATGGACTTGTCGCACGGAGAATATTGATTAAAAATGTCAGTAGACAGCATCCATTGTTGGAAAATTGCTTGCGTATCACTGTTAGCACGCCAGAAGAGAACGACTTGTTCCTGGCAGCTTTTAAGGCTTGTCTGTAAATACTAGATGGATGACACTTATGTCCAGAACTGCAGAGATTGTCCGAAATACAAATGAAACTAAAATTCGGATTTCCATTGACTTGGATGGAACCGGTAAGAGTAATTTGTCGACTGGTATCCCTTTTTTAGACCATATGTTGGATCAAGTAGCCCGCCATGGTTTGCTAGACCTTACAGTGCAGGCCGAGGGTGATTGGGAGATTGACGATCATCATACGGTTGAGGACATTGGGATTACCTTGGGACAGGCGTTGTCTAAAGCGGTTGGAGACAAGAAGGGTCTTTGCCGTTATGGTCACGCTTATGTACCGTTGGACGAATCACTTTCACGTGTTGTCATCGACTTTTCGGGGCGTCCTTATTTGGAGTTCCATGTCGATTTTGCTCGCCAGATGACTGGTCAATTCGATTTGGATCTCATTCGGGAATTTTTCCAAGGGCTTGTTAACCATGCGGCAGTTTCACTGCATATTGATAACTTGCGTGGAGATAATGCGCATCACCAGTGTGAGACTGTTTTTAAAGCATTTGGCAGGGCCTTGCGAATGGCTGTGGCAGTTGATCCACGTGCGGCTGGTATGGTTCCTTCAACGAAAGGGTTGCTGTAACCCGTAGGGGTTCTTGGTTTTGAAAGTTGGCTTTATGCAGAAGATTATCGTTGTCGATTATGGCATGGGAAACCTCCGCTCTGTGGCTCAAGCACTCAGGGCGGTTGCGCCTGAAGATGATGTTCGTATTTCAGGAACAGTTGCTGATATTGATGACGCGGATCGTATTGTCTTACCTGGACAGGGTGCTATCCCAGACTGTATGGTTTCCTTGGAAAAATCGGGTTTACGGCAAGCTTTGATGCGTGCTGCATCGTCAAAGCCGGTTTTTGGTGTTTGCGTTGGTGAGCAGATGCTCTTTGACTGGAGTGAAGAAGGTGGTACCCCCGGTCTTGGTTTGATTCCAGGAAAGGTTGTTCGTTTCCGGTTAGATGGGACTTTGCAACCAGATGGTTCGCGTTACAAGGTTCCACAAATGGGTTGGAATCAGGTCACACAGTATGGTAGCCATCCATTGTGGCAAGGTGTCAAAGATAAGAGTTTCTTTTATTTTGTACATAGTTTCTATGCTGTGCCTGCGAATGACGTAAATATCGTGGGCATGACAGATTATGGTGAGCCATTCTGTAGTGCTGTTGCGAAGGATAATATCTTTGCTACGCAGTTCCACCCAGAAAAAAGTGCATCGGTCGGATTGCAACTCTACCGGAATTTCCTGCAATGGAACCCATGATTGATTGACTGCGTATTTTTTAACAAGATTTCTTGAGGATTTTTATATGCTTCTTATTCCCGCTGTTGATATGAAAGACGGTGCCTGCGTCCGCCTGAAACAGGGCGATATGGAGCAGGCGACAGTGTTCTCGAATGAACCAGCCGAAATGGCGCTCCATTGGCTCAAACAGGGTGGCCGAAGGTTGCATCTGGTGGATTTGAATGGTGCTTTTGCTGGTAAACCAGTCAATGAGCAGCCCATTAGGAGCATCATTAAGGCTACTCAGCAGTTTTCTGCTGAAAATGGTGTGGATATTCCGATTGAGTTAGGCGGTGGTATTCGTGATTTGCATACCATTGAACATTATCTGTTTAATGGGATTTCTTACATTATCATCGGTACGGCAGCTGTTAAGAATCCGCCTTTCCTTCAGGAAGCCTGCAAACTTTTCCCAGGCCAGATTCTTGTCAGCCTTGATGCAAAAGATGGTGATGTTGCGATTGATGGTTGGAGTAAGTTGACCGGTATCAATGTCATTGAATTGGCAAAACGTTACGAAGACTATGGGGTTAATAGCATTATTTATACCGATATTGGCCGTGATGGTATGGGCGCTGGGATTAACATCGATGCCACGGTTAAATTAGCCAATGCAGTCAGTATGCCGATTTTTGCATCAGGTGGTTTGCATGACTTGGATGATGTCAAAAAACTTTGTGAAGTCGAGGATCAAGGCGTTGCCGGTGTTATCTGTGGACGTGCCATTTATGTAGGGACGTTGGATCTCAAGGAAGGTCAGGCCTTGGCAGATAGTCTCAGTGCAAAAAAACAGGGCTAATTCCAGGAAAGAGCGATAGCCATGTTGACGAAAAGAATTATCCCTTGCCTTGATGTTACTGCTGGACGTGTTGTAAAAGGTGTCAACTTTGTTGAGTTGCGAGATGCTGGTGATCCAGTTGAGATTGCACGGCGGTACAACGACCAAGGGGCAGATGAAATTACATTCTTGGATATTACGGCTTCCAGTGATAAGCGTGACATTATTCTGCATATCATTGAGGCAGTGTCGTCTCAGGTTTTCATCCCTCTGACTGTGGGAGGTGGGGTTCGGACGGTTGAGGACGTGCGCCGTTTATTGAATGCAGGTGCAGACAAGGTCAGTATCAATACGTCAGCAGTTACCAATCCCCAGTTGGTTGCTGATGCATCGAGTCGGTATGGTTCACAATGCATTGTAGTTGCGATTGACGCAAAGCAGACAGGTTCTGAGCAATGGGAAGTCTTTACGCATGGTGGGCGTAATGCAACAGGGCTTGAAGCGGTTTCTTGGGCAAAAAAGATGGAGTCGCTTGGTGCCGGCGAAATTCTGTTGACCAGTATGGATCGGGATGGAACCAAAAGCGGATTTGATCTGGAACTGACTCGCCGTATTTCTGACTCCGTTAATATTCCAGTCATTGCTTCCGGTGGCGTTGGGAATCTACAGCATATGGTTGATGGCGTGCAGGTTGGACATGCAGATGCTGTCCTTGCCGCAAGTATTTTCCATTATGGAACCTATACGATTGCACAGGCGAAGCAGTATATGGCCGAAAGGGGCATTCCGGTACGTTTATGAAAGAGAAGGATTGGCTTGAAGCCATTAAATGGGACGCAAATGGCTTGGTTCCGGCAGTCGCACAGGATGCCGATACGAAAGACATCCTGATGCTGGCATGGGTTAACCAAGAGTCTCTCATGGAGACCTTGAAATCGGGCAATGCAGTTTACTGGAGCCGTTCTCGGAAAAGGCTTTGGCGTAAGGGCGAAGAGTCTGGTCATGCTCAGCGGATTGTGGAAATCCGGCTGGATTGCGATGGCGATGCACTCGTCTTCTTGGTTCAGCAGATAGGGCTTGCATGCCATACCGGGCGTCGTTCTTGCTTTTTTCAAAAATTGATTTCAGATGATGGGCGGGTTTACTGGAAAACAGTCGATCCTGTTCTTAAGAATCCTTCGGAGATCTATAAATGAGCGAAGTCCTAAGACGCATTGCGGAGGTCATTGAGTCAAGGAAACTTGAAAATGGCGGTGATCCTGCGAAATCCTATGTCAGTAGCCTCTTTGCAAAGGGGGATGATGCAATCCTGAAAAAAGTCGGAGAAGAGGCGACAGAATCAGTGATGGCGGCAAAGGATATACGCAACAAGATGCCAGTTGAAAAGTTGACCTATGAAGTTGCTGATCTGTGGTTCCATTCTTTGGTGATGCTGGCTCGTTTTGGCTTGGGACCAGATGATGTTCTGGCTGAATTGGCTAGGCGGGAAGGACTTTCTGGTCTGGTTGAAAAGGCTAATCGTAAAAAGACAGCTTAAAAGGCTGTATGTCGTGAGGAAGTGACAATGCCCGATTGTATTTTTTGTAAGATTGCAAGTGGTGAAGTGCCGTCTACGGTCGTCTATGAAAACGAACGCATTAAAGTTTTTCGCGACATTCATCCGGCGGCACCAACACATCTCCTGATTATTCCGAAGCGCCACATTCCAACACTGTCGCACTGTAAAGCAGAGGATACTGCGCTCTTGGGTGAAATGATGGCTCTCATTCCGCAACTGGCAAAGCAGGAAGGTATTCAGGTAGAAGAAGGCGAAGGAGGGATCACTAAAGGAGGATTCCGTGTTGTCATCAATGCCGGTCCTGACGGACGTCAGGATGTTTACCATTTGCATATCCATCTGATGGGTGGCGTCCGTCCTTGGAAAAAGGCTGACTGATTCATTTTAAGCTTGTTGGTGTCCTGCCTTGAAGGTTCCAGCGTAAGCTTTATGGGGAACAACTGTGGAACGAGGTGAACTTATTCGGTTTTTAGCAGATGAACTGAAGGTTTCTGACGTCCAGGATTATTGTCCCAATGGTCTTCAGGTTGAGGGAAGTTCCTCTGTGGAATTGATTGCCTGCGGCGTAACGGCTTCACAGGCGTTTATTGACAAAGCGATTGCTTGTGGGGCGGATACGTTGCTGGTTCATCATGGTTATTTCTGGCGAGGAGAAGAGCCGGTCATTTCGGGAATCAAGAAACAGCGTTTGAAGAAAATCCTAGAAAATGACCTGAATCTTTTAGCATATCATCTGCCGCTGGATTTGCATCCTGTTATTGGTAATAATGCGCAGCTGGCAAGGGTTTTGGGATTTAGGCCAGATGGTCGCTTTGGCAGGCAAAATTTAGGATGGTTTGGGACTGTTGAAAAGGCGGGGGTTGGTTGCGTTGGTGAACTTGCAGCCCACATAGAGAAGGTTTTAGGGCGTCCTCCTATGCTTGTTGGAGATGTGGATGCATCTATTGGTCGGATTGCATGGTGCAGCGGTGCAGCGCAAGGCATGCTGACTGATGCGGTTAATGCGGGTTCAACAGTCTTCCTTTCAGGCGAGATATCTGAACAAACAGTGCACGAAGCACGGGAGTATGGTGTAGCGTATCTTGCTTGTGGGCATCATGCGACTGAAACGTATGGAATCCGCGCGTTGGGACAGCTTTTGACAGAGAAGTTTGGCGTAAATCACGTTTTCTTTGACGTTTACAATCCCGTGTAACCCTGTTTTCCTCTTCAAAAGCCCATCCCAGTCATCTATAATAATCATTTACGGTAATGTCCCCAATGAGGGACAGACTGTGTGTTTGTTGGCATCTTGGCTACCTTAAAGGAACCGTAACATGATGGAGCTTTATTCTTCTGCGACCTGCCCGTTTTCTCATCGTTGCCGTTTTGTCCTGTGTGAGAAAGGCGGCATGGATTACGAAATCAAGGAAGTTGACCTCTTCAACAAACCTGAAGAAATCTCTGCAATGAACCCGTATGGTCAGGTACCGATTTTGGTAGAACGTGACTTGATTCTGTACGAGTCCAATATCATCAATGAATATATTGATGAACGTTTTCCACATCCACAGTTGATGCCAGCTGATCCTCAGACTAGGGCCAAAGCGCGTCTTATGCTTTTTAACCTTGAAAAGCTGTTTTTCCGCCATGTCGATACATTGGAAAATGACCGTTCGGAAAATGCGGCAGTTGCGCAAGAAAAAGCATGCATTGAGATCCGCGAAAACTTGATGATGCTTTCCGGGCCCTTGCAACGTTCAAAATACTTGATGGGTGATGAACTGACGATGCCTGATGTTGCACTTGCCCCGTTGCTCTGGCGTTTGCAGCACTATGGCATTGAATTGCCGAAATCTGCGGCTGCTGTCGAGAAATATGCCCAAATTGTTTTTTCGCGTCCAGCATTCATTGAATCGCTGACTGCACAGGAAAAGATTATGCGCCGGTAAGGAGAGTTGCAATGCCCAAGCTGAATCCTTTTAAACCTTATCTGATCCGTGCATTTTATGAATGGACAGTTGACAATGGGCATTCGCCCTTTATTGTTGCTAAACCGGGGGCGTATGCTAGGGTTCCAAGGGAGTATGTCAAGGATGAGCACATAGTCTTAGATATATCTCCTGAAGCCGTTGTTGACCTCTTTATGGACAATGTTGGTATCAGTTTCAAAGCCCGTTTTAGTGGTAAATCAATGGATGTCTACATTCCAATCGAAAACATTGCCGGTATCTATCCTCAGGAGTTGGGGCCTGAGGAGATGATGCCATTTGAGACATCTGAGCCTGAACATGCGCCTGACGAGGATAACTCTAAAAAAAGTCAGAAAAAACCAACATTGAAGTTGGTAAAATAAGATACAATAACCCTTCTTTGTGCCGGCTTAGCTCATCAGGTAGAGCACATGATTTGTAATCATGGGGTGGCGGGTTCAAGTCCTGCAGCCGGCACCATTTCTTCTAAAAGACATCAAAATTCATCAATTTGCCTTTATCCTCTCCGAAAAGTATCTTAATTCGCATTATTTACTGCTTTGGTTATTCTGTGGGAGAGGTTTCTTTCTTATCAAAAAAATCCAACAAAATCATAGCTTTTTAGTGCGTGACTATTGATTTTAATCATGTCATTGGTATACTTCTAAATTCGAGCTCGTGTTTGGAAGTTGCAAAAAAGCAACTGCATAGTGTGGCTGGATAAATATACCGTATCACAAGCTACCAGAAATCGGGAAAACCGCACCTGATGAGGGCATTCCAATATGAGGGTATTTTCAACAAATTAACTTAAAATTGGGCTAAAAGACTTAATCTAATTGTTATCTGCGGGTAAAGTTATGAATAGCGACATCTTGAAAGAACGTATCAGGGTTCCATCCCTGCGTGCAAAAGTCACCACGGCTGATGCGGCTGCTGAGTACATTGCTGACGGTATGTTGGTTGGTATGAGTGGTTTTACGCTGGCAGGTGGTGGCAAGTCTGTTCCTCACGCCATTGCTCGTAAGGCGAAGGAAAACCCGATGAAGATATCGCTGTATACAGGTGCTTCCCTGGGTAATGATGTAGATGAAGCGCTATCCGAAGCGCATGCACTTTCCCATCGTGGTCCTTTCCAAACATCACGTACACTCCGTAATGCAATCAACCGTGGTGAACTGATGTATATAGACAGCCATCTTTCTGAAACGGCTGAAATCATCCGTCGTCGTGGGCAGCATATGGAAGTGGCAATCCTTGAGGCTGTTTCCATTACTGAAGAAGGGATGGTTATCCCGACAACATCTGTTGGCAATAATGAAGTTTTTGCACAGATGGCTGATAAGGTCATTATTGAAATCAATTTGGCCTACTCGCTCGCGATGGAAGGTGCTCACGATGTTGCCTATTTCGACAGGTTCCCGAATGCTGCGCCAATTGGCATCATGAAGCCATCCGATCGTATTGGTGAAATTGGTATCAGGATACCTTTCGAAAAAATAGTTGCTATTGTTGTTTCCAATGAAATGGATACCCCATCGGCAAACCTGCCGCCAGACGCGGAAACTGAGCAGATTGCGGGGCACCTTATCGAATATTTCTTACGTGAAATCAAGCATGGTCGCTTAACCAGTAGTCTGCGCCCACTCCAGTCTGGTATTGGAACGATTGCTAATGCTGTTATGTCTGGACTTCGCACAGGGCCTTTTGGGCATCTGACGATGTTTTCTGAGGTTATGCAGGATTCGACCTTTGAACTCATTGATGCGGGTATGATGGATTTTGCGTCTTCAACGGCAATTACCCTGACGGATGAGATGAGCCATCAGGTCTTTGATCATTTTGAGCGTTACAAGAATAATGTCGTCATCCGCCCACAGCGTATTTCCAATCACCCAGGGATTGTCCAGCGATTGGGATTGATTACCATCAATACGGCGCTTGAAGCAGATATTTATGGCCATATCAATTCCACTCATGTGATGGGTACTCATATGATGAATGGGATTGGCGGTTCTGGTGATTTTACACACAATGCGCACACAGCCGTGTTTGTTACCAAGTCCGTTGCTAAAGACGGCATTATCTCCAGTATTGTTCCGATGGTTCCGCATGTCGACCATACGGAGCATGATGTTGATATCCTAGTCACCGAAGTGGGTTTGGCGGATTTGAGGGGGTTGGCGCCACGTGAACGTGCACAGACAATCATCAGCAACTGTGTGACAGGGGAATTCAAGGATATGTTGGTTGATTATGTGAAAGAAGCCAATCGACGTGGTGGTCAGACACCGCATGTGCTTGAGGAAGCGCTTTCTTGGCACCGGCGTTTGCTGGAAACCGGCACGATGAAAAAGAGTCGGTGAACTTTAAAAGAAAGCCTGGGTGTGAGTTTTCCCGGGCTTTTTTGCATTTATAGGTTCAGAAAAGTATAGACCTTTTGAGAAGATTTTCATTATGTTGCCGGCTAGTTAGGAAAAATTAAGTACAGAATCGCTTTTTAACTAGTGATTTATCCAAAATCATTATTATGGAGTTTAAGCGGGGTTTATGAAGAGGTTGCTTATTGCGATTGCAGTAGGCTTGGTCGGGAGCGCTTATGCGCAGACGCACGTCACTATCAATGGACAATTGGATACGGGGCTTCTTAAGCAAACAGAGTCTGATATGCATATGATGCGTAATCATGACAACCTGTTGCGCTACAAGAGCACGGAAGAACTAGGTAATGGTACGCAAGCGGTCTTTAATCTAGAACATCGCTGGGATTCCAGTGATGGTGCAAGGTGCTTTGGCAATAATGCAATCGATCGTCTTCATGATACGCCTGGAGTCGATTGGCAGGGTGCTGCCAACGTCGGTATTCAAAATCCGGCATGGGGGCGTGTGCTATTGGGACGTGTGAGCAATGTTTCTGGTGAGAATTACAGCAAAGTAGATCCCTTCATTTTTGATGGTATTGCTTTGTCATATGGGAATATGACGGTTCTAAGTGCCAGTCAGACCCCTAATTCTATCCGCTATGACAGTCCGATTTGGCGTGGGCTTCGCATTAATGCGAGCTATTCAGTTGGCAAAGGGAAACGTTATAGCGACTATAACAAGTCGTATGCTAATGATGGTTTTGTCCTTGGTGCCGTTTATGAGAATAGTCAGTTCTTCTTGCTAGCTGACTACGAACGCATTCAGGATTCTGATAAGTCTTGGGGATGGAATGCTGCTGCGGGACTGTTATTTGACGATATGACGTTAACGTTCGGGTACCATACACATAAAATCAGCAGGGCTGTTATGGAGAAGTTCTTTGAAGAAGAACATAGTTTATGCCAAGATAGTTTGACATTTGGGGTAAAACATACGAGTGGTCGTAATACATTCAAAATCACGTTCAATTGGGCTCGGGTGGACAGTGAGGGAGATTATCATGGACATTCCAAAAAATATGGGTTTGGCTATGATTATGCCTTATCCAAGCATACTACGCTTTATTCCATCCTTGCGTACGTAGACAGCTCGAATGGTAGGGTTGGTCGACTCTACAACACCAATGGAACAGCTAGTGATTCCATGACAGGTATCAATTTTGGTATTACTCATAGTTTCTGATGGTATTGGATTAGGCCATGGATACAGAAACAAAACGCGAAAAATTCTCGTCCCGCTTTGGGTTCCTGTTGGTTGCGGCTGGTTGCGCAATCGGTTTGGGTAATGTATGGCGTTTTCCATATGTGGTAGGACAGTGTGGTGGGGCATTGTTTGTACTGATATATCTTGGATTCCTGTTTGCAGTTGGGTTGCCTTTTCTTATCATCGAAATAGCAGTTGGGCGCGCATCCCGCAAGTCGCTTTCTGGTGCTTTTGAAGTTTTGGCTGGTGAAAAGACAGGATGGCGCCATAACAAATACTGGATGATTGCTGGCAATTATGTCCTGATGTCCTTTTATGGGCTGATTACGGGTTGGTTGCTGTATTACTGCGTCCGTTTTGCCTCAGGCGGTTTTCCTGAGGGTATTACGGATGCGCAGGCAGGGGCAGAGTTTGCAGGGATGCTCGCGACGCCTTTTGTGATGTTCATCAGTATGTTGCTGTGTTCTGTTGCTGCCTTTGGTGTTATTGCTATGGGAGTCGTCAAAGGTGTCGAGCGAGTGACAAAGCCCTTGATGATTCTTCTTTTTGTCATGCTGGTATCCATGTCAATCCATTCGGCTTTCTTGCCGGGTTTCTGGGAAGGGATTTCTTATTATTTGGTTCCGGACGGTGAACGTATTGCGAAGGTGGGGCTTCTCAAAATCATCTGGAGTGCGATGGGACAGGCATTCTTTACCCTTAGCATCGGGATTGGTTCTATTGAGATTTTTGGTACCTATGCTGGTAAGGAAAGTACAGTTGTCTCAGAAGCTATATGGATTGCCATCTTGGATACGATGGTGGCTGTTCTTGCGGGTTTTGTTATTTTTCCTGCTTGTTTTACTTTCGGTGTTGAGCCTTCTGCGGGACCTGGATTGCTCTTCATCACGTTAAATACGGTTTTCTCCAACATATCTGGTGGGATGTTGTGGGGATCACTTTTTTTCTTTTTCATGTTCTTCGCCGCTATGACAACATTGATTGCCGTTTATGAGAATGTCGTTACTCTGGCTGCGGAATTGTTTAATATCAGCAGGTTGCGTTCCGTCATCATCAATTTTGTCGTCCTGACGGCACTTTCAATCCCTGTCCTTTTGGGGTTCAATGTACTGGATTTCATCCATCCGATGGGAGGTGACAGTACAATCTTAGATTTGCAGGATTTCATTGTCTCTAACAATATACTGCCTTTGGGCTCCGTCCTTTTTGTCCTGTTTGTGACAGCTAAGCGCGGCATGCAGTGGGATCGGTTTGTGGCGGAGGTCAATACGGGGGCAGGGTTGAGGTTATCGAAATCGCTCTTTTGGTACTTTCGCTGTGTTCTGCCAGTCTTGGTTGTTGTCCTTTTGATAGCTGGATATTTCGATATCTTCGGTTAAGATCACGTATATTGCTGGGAACTATCCGATATTAATTCAGTCCTTGAATCAGGATGATGGCAATGACGATAGGTGCTATATAGCGGCAGAAGGGCTTCATCAGCCGTAACCACAAGGGATTTTTGTTGCCAGTTAAGCGTTTAGCGAAAACAGGCCATATTTTCCAGCCTACTAAAAGGGAAGCGGCAATGGCGCAGATCGGCATTAAAAGGTTCGAACTGGCAAAATCCAGTAGGTCGAAGAAACCTTTGCCAAACAGCGTATAGTCTTTCCAGATGCCAAAGGAAAGCGATGCGCCTATCCCAACGATGAACATCAGCGATGCCACAATGACCGTCGCTTTGGTGCGGTTTACGTTGTATTCGTCAACGAAAAATCCTGTGACAGGCTCCAATAGTGAAACTGAAGAAGAGAGTGCCGCAATAATAAGCAGGAAAAAGAAAAGAAGCCCGAATAGAGTGCCGCCTGACATCTGTTCAAATATGGCTGGCATCGAAATGAATGTCAGCCCAGGGCCTGCCTGCGGGTCGATTCCGAAAACAGTGATAGCGGGCAGGATCATCAAACCGCACAGGAAGCTGATGCTGACAGTTAGGCAGACGACATTTAATGCGGTGCGGTGGATTGGGATGTCTTCCCCTGCGTAGGAACCATAAGCAATCATGATTGCCATACCAATGGACATGGAAAAGAAAGCTAATCCCGTTACATCGATGAGCATTTCAGAAGTGACCTTACTGAAGTCTGGTTTGAGGAATAGGACTATTCCGTCAATGGCTCCTGGTAGGGTCATTACACGGCCGATCAGGATCAGTATGAGTAGGAAAAGTAGTGTCATCAGGTATTTGCAGCCGCGCTCAATGCCTTTCTGGATACCGGCTATGATGACGCACGCCGTGGCAGTCATAAAGAGCCCGTGAAAGAGCAGGGGTTCAATCGGGTCGGCAACAAACGTTTCAAAAATCTGGGTCAGTTCTTGGGCGTTAGATGTTGCTAATGATCCTTGCATGAATTTAAAGAAGTATGCAATAGTCCATCCGCCAACGACACTGTAGAAAGAAAGAAGGATGAATGCACAGAATACATTCAGGTATCCGAATATCTTCCAGCGTTTGCCGCCCAGACGGTCATAGGCACCGACCGCACCGCGCTGAGCTAGGGAACCAATTGCCATTTCTGCTGTCATGAGTGCGACGCCTAAGGTTGCACTGATGAGTAGGAAGAGAATCAGGAAAATGCCGCCGCCATTACGGGCTACCATATAAGGGAATTTCCAGATTGATCCGAGACCGATTGCCGAGCCAGCGGCGGCCAGAATAAAACCGATCCGCGAGCCCCAAGCGCCTCGAGAGGGAGTATTGTTATTTCCCATTATTAGTTCCGGTTCTTATTGCTTGCCATCCCAAGTTATCTGATTCTCGTCCACAATGCCAAAAAGCTGTAGGACGCGCCCAATGGTTTGTTCGACGATGTTGTCTATTGTTTTGGGGTGGTTGTAGAAGGCTGGTACTGGGGGGAAGATGATGCCGCCCATTTCTGTTACTGAGGCCATGTTTCGGATGTGAGCCAAGTTTAAGGGCGTTTCCCTTGTCAGCAGTAAGAGCTTGCGGCGTTCTTTCAATGTGACATCTGCGCTGCGGGAAATCAGGTTGTCGCATAAACCATGTGCGACAGCTGCTAGGGTTCGCATAGAGCATGGCGCGATGACCATGCCTATAGTTTTAAAGGAGCCGCTGGCAATGGTAGCTCCGATATCATGGACGCTGTATGTGTAATCAGCGAGTTTTTGTACTTCCCTAGGAGAGAGCTCTAGTTCATGGGATAGGGTCTTTGATGCTGCGTCTGAAATCACAAGATGTGTTTCTATCTTTGCAATGGCTTTAAGGCGTTTGAGTAGTGTGGTGCCGTAGACGGCTCCACTGGCACCTGTGATAGCGACAATAAAGGGGCTTTTCGTGGAAGGCATTGTCTTCATCACTAGCGGTTCTCCTTGTTGATGCGTGCAAAAGCTTCTGCAAGAGAGGTATTGAACTTTGGCTGGGGAGAGCTGGTGTTCTTGACGATTTTGCGAGGAGATGCAAGCGTTTTTTTCTGGTTGCGCAAGAGGGTTGCGGGCTCGTCATTCAGGTTCATTGATAGGGCTATGCGCCGGCGTCGGATGTCGATATCTAGTACTTTGACTTTGACAAGCTGCCCTGTTTTTACGATTTGATGAGGATCCGATACAAAACGGTCTGATAGGGCTGAAATATGCACAAGGCCATCTTGGTGAACACCAATATCCACAAATGCGCCGAAGGCGGTGACATTGGTGACGATACCTTCAAGCACCATGCCTGCTTTAAGATCGTCTAGCGTTTCAACGCCTTCTTTGAATTTTGCATAGGTAAATTCAGGACGGGGATCCCTGCCGGGTTTTTCGAGTTCCTGTAGGATGTATTTCACCGTCGGAATGCCGAACTGGTCGTTGGCATAGCGTTCGGGATGGATTTTCTTTAAAAGAGCTGTATTGCCAAGAACCTCATGGATATCAAGTTTTAAATCCTTGAGGATATCTTGCACAAGGCTATATGATTCCGGATGGACGGATGTGCTGTCTAAAGGTTCAGACCCTTTCGTAATCCTTAAAAAGCCTGCAGCCTGTTCAAATGTCTTTGTGCCGAAGCGTGGGACGGACATCAGGTGCTTGCGGTCAGGAAACGGGCCGTGTTCATTACGGTAGCGGATGATGTTGTTGGCAATCCCAGAGGTTAAACCTGAAATTCTGGCCAGAAGCGGGGCGGAGGCGGTATTGACGTCAACCCCTACGGCATTGACACAGTCTTCTACCGTTGCGTCAAGCGAATGGTTCAGGCGTGTTTGTGCAACATCATGCTGGTATTGTCCAACGCCAATCGACTTTGGCTCAATTTTCACTAGCTCAGCGAGAGGATCCTGGAGCCTGCGCGCAATGGATACGGCACCTCTCAGGGAAACATCCATGTCAGGTAATTCTTGAGCGGCGTATTCTGATGCTGAATATACTGATGCGCCAGCTTCTGAGACGACAACACTGATGATTTTGCGGTTCTTAAGGCTTTTGACAAGTTCTTTTGCAAGCCGGTCTGTTTCACGTGAGGCTGTGCCATTGCCAATGGCAATGAGTTCGACATCGTATTGTTCAATCAGTTTTGAGAGTGAGCGTAAGGCACCTTGCCAGTCATTTTTCGGCTGGTGGGGGTAAACCGTATTAGTGGCAAGTACTTTCCCAGTCCTATCGACAATAGCGACTTTCACGCCTGTTCGTATGCCAGGATCAAGCCCCATGGTGACTTTGGCACCTGCTGGGGCAGCCAAGAGCAGAGAGCGTAGGTTTTTGGCAAAGACAAGAATGGCATCGTCTTCTGCGTGTTCGCGTAGTTTGGCCATTAATTCTGTCTCAATGTGGGGGAGTATGCGGACACGCCATGTCCATCGAACGGTGTCTATGAGCCATTGGTCAGCTTTGCGCCCCAGATTCGCAATGCCTTCTTTTTTTGCAATGAGCGATTCTATAGGGTTGTGTGGGTCACTCCATTTAGGTGGTTCTATTTCTGAGTCGAGACGGATGCGTGTTGAGAGGATGTCTTCGCGACGGCCTCTTAAGATAGCGAGCATACGGTGGGAAGGAATATGGCTAACGGGTTCCGCGTAGTCGTAGTAGTCGGTGAAGCGAAGTTCCGTGTCTTTACTTTTTGCACTATCAGTGGCTTTGGATTCTAGGACGCCGTGCCTGTCTAGGTATTGGCGGACTGATGTGAGGAGCGTTGCATCTTCAGAGAAACGTTCCATGAGTATCTGACGAGCACCGTCTAAGGCTGCTTTTACATCTGGCACACCGGGATTTTCGCCATCAGTGGTTTCGAACGGTGTACGTAGGAAACTGATAGCTTCAGTTTCGGGATCCAGTGTTGGATTTTCCAGCAGGCGGTCTGCCAAATCTGTTAGTCCTGCTTCTGTTGCAAGCTTTGCCTTTGTCCTTCGTTTAGGACGGTATGGTAAGTACAAATCTTCGAGTTGTGTTTTTTCCTGTGCCGCTTCTATGGCCGCCATCAAACTAGGCGTCATTTTCTGCTGAGCATTGATAGCGTCAATGATTGCTTTTCGGCGTAGTTCTAGTTCGCGTAGGTAATTGAGGCGTGTTTGTAGAAGACGCAATTGCGTGTCATCTAAACCACCTGTTGCTTCCTTACGGTAACGCGCAATAAAAGGGACTGTGGCACCATCATCTAGAAGGGAGATGGCAGCTGAAACTTGAACAATAGAGGCTCCCAGCTCATCGGAGAGCCTTTTTTCAATCGACATGGCAGTCATCAGTAAAATGTTAATCGAGTTCAGTAAAGAGTGTTTCAGCTGGTAGACGCGACTTCTTACGCGAAGCATTGCTGTCGTCAAGGGCTCCATAGCCGAGCGTGACGATGGCGACACTGCGCAGTCCTTTTTCTCGAAGGCTCAGGATGGCATCCAGTTTGCTTGGGTTGTATCCCTCAATAGCCGTTGATTGGATGCCCAAGCTGGCTGCACCGTAAAGGAGTGAAGCCATTGCGATATACACTTGATGTGTTGCCCATGAACGTAGTTGGCCACGTTCGCGTTTCATGCTGACGTACCATTTACGTTTTGAATCACCTTCTTCTTTGATTTGTTCGTTAGGGAAGCGGCCATCTGCGTTTTCTTGGGCAGTGACGGCGTTCAGGTGGGATTCATCAAGATCTTCCTTGATGCATAGGACGACAAAGTGAGAGCAGTCATCAGTTCTTGGCCAATTGAAATCCATAATAGCAGGTCTGATGAGTTTTTTGGCTTTATCGCTTGAGCCAATGATGAAATGCCAAGGTTGGCTATTGACAGAAGACGGTGTCAACCGAAGGATTTCTTTCAGTTTTCCCATATCGTCCGGTGATATTTTCCGAGAGGGGTCGTAATGTTTTGTTGTGAAACGTTTGGAAGAAAGTTCGAATACGTCCATAGCTAGCGTGCCTAAAAATTTAACAATTGCAGTCATCTTAACAGATTGGTACAGACGTTATTGCGCTTCATGGGTGGTTTTGTCCAGTTTCATTTGTTAGGCCATACCTTTTTTGGGTGGATTCGGTCATAATGGGAGACTTTCGCTTTTTAAATACACATACTGATGGCTATATTGGGCAAAATGCGATTTACGCTGGAAGATATCAAACGTCAGTTTGACTCCAAGACCTACTCACTTGGGTTGGCTTATGCCCAAAAAAAATGCGTCGTCCAGATTCAGCGCTCAGGAAATTTAATCCGGGCAAAAGTGCAGGAATCAAACAATACCGCTTACCATCAGAACATTTTCATCAAGTCGACGACGTCTGGCATCCAGTTCCAAGGAACCTGTTCTTGTCCCGAGGTACTGAATTGTCATCATGTTGCCGCAGTCTTATTGTCGATCGTTCGCCAAGACGAACTATCAAACCGCGATGCTGCATTGAATTCACCTTTGGCTGGTTGGGTCAATAAACTCTATCAAACACTAAACCCGAATGCACCTGAAGCATTGGCCGCAAAGATAGCGAAGCAGGATTTATCAGAAAAACTGTTGTTTGTACTTTCTCCAGATCCGGCGGATAGGCAGATATTCCTGAGCCTTTGTCGCGTTCGTACAAAAAGAAGCGGACAACTGACAAGTACCACCGTTATTACAGATGTCGATTCATTGATTAAGGAGAAGCCTGCGTGCCTGCATGATAGGAATATTGATACAGTCCGACTGTTTGCTGCTTTAAGTTGCGGAGTGCCTTCATCTAGTGCGGGTTTGGCCCAGGTTCAGGGGAATCTTGGGGGGCAATTGATTGAAATGTTGATGACACGTGGGGAACTATTTTGGTCGAATACAAGGGCGGATATTGGAACCGGCCTTTTCTTCCCGTTGGTCATGTCTCCAGAACGTGCGGCAGATCTAGTATGGGATGAGTCTGGAACCAAGTTACGCCTAAGGTGGCGGTTTGCGAATGTGACTGGTAAACGCCGTTCTTCTGGGATGATTGACTATATATTGCCGACAGAACCAGCGTGGTATATCGATAACCTATCCTCAGGGAAGCTTAAGCTTTCGCCGCGGCTTGAAAGTGTGCCTTTTACACATCTTCATGAAATTGTTACTCATATGCCGGTTGTCCCCCTTTCAAGACGGTTAGAAGTTTCTAGACTGCTGGTTGAACAAGGGCTTGAAAGTGATATTCCTCTGCCGGAACCGTTGAAGGAAACAGTTTTTGATGACGTTTTTCCTGAACCTGTTTTGTACCTTGGATGTAGGCCGTATTTCCATAGTGAGTCTGAATTACCGGAATGGTTTGATTATGTCCAACTTTCGTTCAGTTACGAGGGGAAGGTTGCTTATTATGGTTCCGCATTACCAATCATTAAGGAGGTTGGAAAAGGTGAGATTGAACGGATTATCCGTGATACTTTAACAGAGGAAGCATGTGCTGATGCCTTAATCCAAGTGGGATTCCGCCAGCCGCTGGAAACAGAATATCCTTTACGGACGGTACCTGGGGTATTGGCACTGGATAAGCCCTCTCAATGGCTTCGTTTTATTCAAGAGACGTTACCGAAGTTACGTTCGGAAGGGTGGCGTATTACCAAGTCTCCGGATTTTCGGTACAACATGCAGCCAGTTAAACGCTGGTATGCGGATGTTATCGCACATGGTGAATCAGACAGGGATCATTTCTCCCTAGAGTTAGGGGTTGTTGTTGGGCGTCGGCATTATTCCCTTTTCCCACTTTTGGTTCCTTTGCTTAAGCAATATCCTGAAGCCTTTGCTTATGAAGGGCTTGATGAACATGGCGCAGAAGAAGTCATCTTGGCAACATTGCCCGATAAGAGTCGGGTTTCACTCCCTTGGCAGGTTGTAGCGCCAATTTTGCGAATTTTGGGTGAGTTGTATTATCTGGATGACAGCCAGACAGCACTGGTTATGCATCGCCTTGACAGTGCGCGCTTGGCAGAATTGGAAAAGGCCGTTAAGTTGCAATGGATAAACGCGGAACCGCTCCTTGCAATGGGGCGTAAACTTTTGGAATTCAACGGTGTTAAGACGGTAATGCCGCCAGCAACACTCAAGGCAACATTGCGCGATTATCAGGTTGAAGGGGTTTCCTGGATGCAGTATTTGCGGGAGTATTCCTTAGCAGGCATTCTGGCTGATGACATGGGGCTTGGCAAAACGTTGCAGACTTTGGCGCACATCCTCCTTGAAAAGGAATCAGGAAGGCTGACATCGCCCGCCTTGGTTGTTGCTCCGACCAGTTTGATGGGGAACTGGCAGGATGAAGCAAAACGATTTACACCCTCGTTAGAAGTTTTGCTTTTACATGGGAAAGACAGGGCGCAGCATTTCAATCGTATTGATGGCAGTGATATTGTATTGACAACCTATGCGTTGTTGCCGAGGGATGGCGATGAACTGATACAGCATCATTTCCATATGATCATTTTGGATGAGTCCCAATACATCAAGAATAATCGTTCCAAAGCAGCACAGGTCGTGTCAAAACTAGTTGCAACCCACCGGCTTTGCTTGACAGGGACACCACTTGAAAATCATCTTGGCGAATTGTGGTCGCAGTTCCATTTTTTGCTACCCGGTCTTCTTGGCACTGAAAAGGCATTCAATAGTAGCTTCCGTCATGCTATTGAACGTCAGGGAGATAGGACTAAGCAACAGATCTTGAATCGACGGATCCATCCTTTCCTGTTACGCCGTACAAAAGATCGCGTAGCCCGGGAATTGCCTATGAAGACTGAGATAGTACGGTACGTCGATTTGGGCGCAGCGCAGCGACAGATTTATGAGTCGATGCGTGAATTGATGGATCGTAAGTTGGAAGAAGAGATTGCTAAGTTGGGGATTGCCCATTGCCAGGTGATTATCTTAGAAGCGCTCCTGAAACTGCGACAGGTTTGTTGTGATCCGCGTCTTTTGAAGGGAAGTTATCGCAAGACCCATGCGTCAGCCAAATTGACAGAGCTGATGTTGATGTTAACTGAGCTTCTTCAGGAAGGCAGGCGTATCTTAGTGTTCTCACAGTTTACGAGTATGTTGGCATTGATTGAGCAAGAACTAATGTTAAGGGGCATACAGTACGAGTTGTTGACAGGGGAAACGGTTGATCGTTCAGGTGCTATCCGGCGCTTCCAGAGCGGGGAAGTCAGTGTGTTTCTGATTAGCCTTAAGGCAGGTGGCGTGGGGCTTAACCTGACGGCAGCCGATACGGTCATCCATTATGATCCTTGGTGGAATCCGGCAGTTGAGAACCAAGCGACAGACCGTGCTTGGCGGATTGGCCAAGATAAGCCGGTTTTCGTTTATCGTCTGATTGCAAGGGGCACGCTGGAAGAACAGATTCAACGCCTTCAAGCGAAAAAGCATCGTCTGGCAGATGCCATGCTTTCTTCAAGTCTAGGACAGGCCGAGCAGTTTAAGATTACGACAGAAGATCTACAATCGATTTTCAGGCCGATGGAACTACCGTTCGTACCAGAAGAATAGCTTTTGTCGTCATCTTCTAGAAAAAAGCAGTTCCAAAACAACGCAAAATAGTACACAATAAGAAATTGGAACTTCTTCACCAGATACAGTCTGGTGGATAGCTTATTTTTCCCAGAGAGTACAAGAATTATGGCAGCAGACAATATTGATACCTTCATCCCGCCACAACGTATCCTGATGGGTCCTGGACCATCCAATATCCACCCACGGGTACTGAAGGCCATGAGCGAGCCTGTCATCGGCTACATGGATCCTATCTTTGTGCAGATGATGGCTGAATTAAAGGAACTGATCCGTTACGTTTACCAGACTGACAACATGCTTTCTTACCCGGTTTCAGGACCTGGTTCCGTCGGGATGGAAAACTGTTTCGTCAACCTCGTTCAGCCTGGTGACAAGGTTGTTGTCTGTCGTAATGGTGTCTTTGGCGGCCGCATGATTGAAAACGTCCTGCGTTGCGGTGCAACGCCAGTCATCCTGGAAGGTGTCTGGGGCGAACCGATTGACCTCAATGCCCTGGAAGACCTGCTGAAGAAGACCCCTGAAGCACGTGTCGTTGCTTTCGTCCACGGTGAAACGTCAACGGGTGTCGTTTCTGACGCGAAGACCATCGCTGAAATTGCCCACCGCTATGACTGCCTGACCATTGTTGATGCAGTAACCTCCTTGGCTGGTGTTCCAGTCCTCGCCAAAGAATGGGATCTGGATGCAGTCTACTCTGCTGGTCAGAAATGCCTGTCCTGCACCCCAGGGCTTGCACCATCTACGTTCAACCAGCGTGTGATTGACTTCGTTACCGGCCGTAAAGACAAGATCCAGAGTTGGTTCATGGATATGACCATGATCCTTGAGTATTGGGGCAAGACCGTCCGTACTTACCACCACACGGCTCCAATCAATGCACTGTATGCTCTGCATGAAGCATTGTTGATGCTGAAAGAAGAAGGCCTTGAAAATGTTTGGGCACGTCACCGCAGCAACTATGAAGCCCTGCGCGATGGCCTTGAAGCGATGGGTCTGGAATTCCTGGTTAAGGAAGAATACCGTCTGCCACAGATCAGTACCGTGAAGGTTCCAGAAGGGGTCAGCGAACCACAGTTGCGCGCTGAATTGCTGAAGATGAGCAGCCTTGAGATTGGAGCTGGTTTAGGACCTCTGGCTGGTAAGGTATGGCGTTTTGGCCTGATGGGTCAGACATCCCGTCCAGACTATGTGCTGACCTGCCTGGCATCCATGGAAAAAATCCTGCCAACCTTGGGTTACCCAGTCAAACCTGGCGTTGCCGTTGCAGCAGCACACAAACGTTACGCTGCACAGCATGCTGCCGCAGCGGAAAAAGCACTCGCTTAATTAGGGAGAGTGTTCAATTAAAACAGGCGTCCAAAAGTGGGCGTCTGTTTTTGTATGTAGTTCTACGACATCATTGTTTCTGTCATTGGTGTTGTCTCTTAGGAGTAGTGGTTGCTGACCGAGCTGTTAAGTGTTTGCTTTGAAATCATTCCAATGATTTTGGGATGTGCGTTCCTGTTACGCTTCTGGGCGCATCGCAGCCATGCGGTTGTCCCCTTCAATGTTGCTCGTTGCATTGTTTTGATGACGGAATGGCTGGTGATGCCTTTGCACAAGACCGTGTTTATGAAAAGAGGCGGTGAGTGGGCATCGTTGGTTGCTGCTGTCTTGATTGCTTGGATGGCTTCAGTCCTCAATACTTGGCTGTTCGGTTTGGTGACTGTCCAGATGGTCATTTTCCTGACATTGATGTCATTGGTACGCTGGGTATGTTATGGCTTCATGGCCATGTTGTTCATCGAAGCGGTCTTGAGTTGGGTGAATCCTGCTGCGCCATTTGCGTTTTTCATCAGGAGTATGACAGAGCCGTTATTAAGGCCTGTCAGGCGGGTTGTACCTACGTTGGGGCAATTTGATTTCTCCCCGATGATTGTGTTTTTCCTGCTTCATCTCATGTTAAGGTTGATTTCCCAGTTACTTTCTTTTTTGGTATGACAGTTCCTTGGCTTTCCCAGACAAAAAACGGTATCAGGCTTGCTGTTCAGGTTTCTCCTAATGCAAAAAAGTCTGAGGTCATTATTGATGATAATGAGGCATTGCGTGTGCGCCTTCAGGCTCAACCTGTTGATGGCAAGGCAAATGAGGCTTTGGTTGCATTTCTTTCCAAGAAGCTTAAGGTGCCCAAACGCCAGATTGAGATTACGCATGGAACTTCGTCTCGCAAGAAGCTCTTAGAAATCGTGGATTCGGGTTATACGCTCGAAGCACTAGAAGAGAAAATTAGGACAATTTGAATTCATCACGTCTTCTCTTTATTGCCAAACCACGTGGCTAGGGAGACGCCATTGTCTGTTAACAGCCGGTTGTAGTGTTGCCAGTCAAAGAAAGGGCCTGGATCTGTTTTACGGGCAGGCGCAATGTGTTCGTGTCCTGTGATGTGTTGCATTGAAGGATAACGGGTAGCCAGAGCTTTTGTGAGTGCAGTTAAGGTTAAGTACTGTATGGGTTCAAAGGCGACAAAATCAGTCCCTTCGACTTCAATGCCGATTGAGAAGTCATTACAGCTTTCTTTTTCCTTGAAAGATGAAACACCGGCATGCCAGGCTCGTTTTTCGGTTGGGACAAATTGGACGAGTTCTCCTGTTCGCCTGATAAAGAAATGGGATGAGACTTTTAGTTCACGTAGTTGGTCGAAAAAGGGATGGACATCAAAATCTAGGCGATTCAAGAACATGTCCGCAATGAAAGGCCCTCCGAACTGGCCAGGTGGAAGTGATATGTTATGGATGACAAGCAATTCAACAGGTTGCCCTTCAGGACGTTCATTATGGTTGGGAGAGGGTAGCTGGCGTGCCTGTGGACACCAGCCATCTTGGTCAATAGTGAGGGGGGGGAGGGCTTTTGCAATCATGGTCTCATGCTATGGTCGCTGGAATACCAAGCGGCAGCGTGTTCTTGGCAGCAAAAAGTATGTCCAGCGCGTTTGGTTGCCTGCGAAACAGGGATGAAGACATTGCAGTGCTCGCAGCAAACCATCTGTTCAGCGCCGTTGTTGGGTTGATCTTGGGGCGGTTGTCCAAATGATCCTTTTGAAAAGGGACCAAAGGGAGGAAAGCCATTTTTAAAAGGATTATCCTGATTAGGATTGTCTGGGTTATTGGGATCCATACCAGGGCGCAAAACAATCATATTTCCCTTTAGGTTTTTAATGATGGCGGCGATGACAACAATGACAACGCCAATCCAGAGCAGGAGTGTCATCTAAAGAATCCTTGGATTTTGTGTGAAAAGGACATGATACGGCATATCTTTATAACTGGCTATCATACGTTTCATCTTGGAATTATAATGGGTCGGACATTTTCCAAGGACAAACTCATGGCTTCCATTAAAGAATCCTTAAAAGCGGTAAAACAGCAGTTGGCGTCAGCTGCCCAGCAATGTGCCCGTAATCCAGAGGACGTAAAACTGCTCGCTGTGTCTAAGACGAAACCGGTTGATGCCATACTGGAGGCGGCCGATGCAGGACAAAGGGCTTTTGGCGAAAATTATGAACAGGAAGGCGTGGCTAAGATTCAGGCAATTAAGGAATTGCGCCCTGACCTTAAATTGGAATGGCATTTTATAGGGCCTGTTCAAGGGAACAAGACGCGAGCTATTGCGACAAATTTTGATTGGGTGCATGCGGTCGACAGAGAACGTATTGCCAAGCGTCTCTCTGACCAGCGTCCGGCGGGGATGCCTCCCATAAATATTTGTATTCAAGTGAATATCAGTGGAGAAGCCAGTAAAAGCGGAGTTACCCCACAGGAGGTACTTTCTCTTGCAAAGGCGATTAGTGCCTACCCAAACCTGCGGCTGAGGGGGTTGATGGCTATTCCAGAGCCGGAGGATGATCCTGCCAAACAGCATGAACCATTTAAAGCGATGAAGGCGTTATTAGGCCAACTTCAGGAAAATGGTTTTGATGTGGATACGCTATCGATGGGTATGTCGGCAGATATGGTACCTGCCATTGAAGAAGGTGCGACGGTTGTCAGGATTGGCACCGCGATTTTTGGAGCCCGCAGCTATAGTACCGAATGATGATTGAGCCTGAACTTTAAGAACGGCATTGCTACAGCTGTAGCAATGCCATTGGGAGGTAATCTGCTGAATATCAGTCGGCTGGGCGAGGGTCTTCGATTGAAAGACGGTATTGGTATTTCAATTGAGGGGTTGGTGCAGGAACCTCGGTAATCGCACGTGGGTCGAGGCGTACCTTATAGAGAGGTTTGAGGTTTTCTGCTGAGGAGTCTTCTGCCCATTCAAAGACGGCATAAGGGATTTTTCCTTGATAGAACATATCGACGGTGTAAATGCCTTTGAATTCCCCAAATTGGGTAATCATGGCACGCATTTTTGAGACTTCCTGCATATTTTTCTCCGTTATTCGTTAATGTCGCAAAGGCCAGACCAGCTTATGTAGACCTTGTCGCCACGATAGATTGGTAATGGTTTTTCACCTTCCTTAAGAGGTGTATTAATATCCTGTTTTTCATTGGCAAAAAGGACGTATGCAAAGTTACCGGTAGCGTTCTTTGGTTTGTACTTGGCTTCGATTTCCTTGATATTTGCCGGAATCTTAGCTTCTTCAGGCCAGCGGACAGCTTGGACAACGACCCATTGTGAACCTTGTTCGCCACCCAGCCAAATAGAAGGTTGCAGTTCTGGATTGCTGTTGGCTGCGAGCACCTGTTCGCCTGCTTGGGCTAGGTTCAGTTTGGCTGCTTGGACTGCAAAGTCGTGGAGTTCCCAGTCGGTTAATTCTATTTTTTCGTCGGTGACTAAATCTGGCGGATTGATGGTAGAACCATCTTCTGCCGAGACTAGCCCCCAACCTTCCTTATTAGCTGGCAGCCAGGAACCGAAGCTAAAGCGCATTGGCATTAAGCAGGCATGGCCTTTGCAGGCTTGAGCTATTTTCATCAAGTCTTCCTGCGTGCCGGGTGATTCAATCAGATCATCGGCGTCAATGACGCGGACAAAGAAGAGCTGGTTGCCGAGACGAAATGAGAGATGTTCCATGAGAGGTACGTCAAGTGTTGCGCGCATCCAGGCGATGCTCTGGTCACCAGCTTTCCTTTGAAGCCAGGAGCCAGCCGCTTGCCAGCAGTCAATGAATTCTTCAGTCGCTTGTATTGCCATAATAGTTACCTGTTCAATGATGCCAAGCCCTGGATACCTGTTGGGAGCGTCGGGCATGTCATATGGTTGATAGGGATTTGGTGGTAGCCTCTTGCCTAAGAATCTTCAGCGGTAGTCTCTTGCTTTCGAAACGAGCCATATGATACCGCAAAAAAGTGGGTTTATCGGGTGGCTAGCGGTTTTTTTTCGGAAGGAGGTTTCCAATCTTTTCAAGAAGAAAAGCGATGATTTGAGAAGAAGGGGAAGCTTGTTTGCTCGAATTGGAAAGGCCCCCTATTCCCATGACCGCTTGGACTAGAGGCATGATGGTTGAGGTATACCTCAGCAACTTTGAAAAAAGCCCTTCTTTCTTAGTAGAAGGCAGCGGTTGAGGCGTTTTTTTCTTAGTGAAAAAGCGCCAAGGCTTAAGGAGAAGCAATGCGAGAGTGCCGCCTCCGAATGCCCACGGTTTAATACCTATCGCTTTGATTTTCTTGGCAAGCTGGAAGCTTTTGGTAACGGCGTTTGGACCAACCACAACCGTTTTGGTTTGGATGGTAAGTGCTTCCCTTAAGAGCCGGCCTGCTACAAGGAGCTCTTTTTTGCGGTCTTCTCTTGAGGTTGCCATTGGGGCTCCTTATTCAGGGGAAGCAGGTTTTACAGATGATTTCAGACTGGCAATGTCATTTGCGATTTCTTCGCGGGTCTGAGCTAGAATCTTTGGTTTGTTTTTGATACTGCTGCGTACTTTTAGGGCAAGGATTAGTCCGATGATGAGGAAGAATGCGGAAACACCTCCCAGTGCGCCGATGCGGCAGGTATCCCAGTAAAGTACAACAATCAAGATGCCCGCCATGACAATGCCGACGAAAATACAGAAAAAGGCCGCAACGGCAAAGGCAATATAGCCAATGATGCGGCCTAATTCCTCCTGCAATTCAATGGAGGCAAGTTCAGCCCTGTTTTTCGCGATAGCAAATACAGTACCTGCTATCTTTGACAAGGTATCAAACAGTGCCATAGATGCCAGGCTTAATCTTAGTCTTTCTTATAGATGGCACGAGCAACGAGGAAACCGGTCAGGGTACCTAAAATTGCAATGAGGCCAACGGTTTTTGCAGGATGTTCTTTGCCATATTCAACGGCACAGACAGCTGCTTTTTTAGCTTTGTCAACGACAACTTCTTCTGCGTGACCAAGCATGAACTTAGCTTCAGCAATCGCTTCTTCCAGTTTTTTCTTTGCGCCTTGGAGGGCATCACTTTCGTATGCTTCAGCAATTTTTTCTTCTGCATTGGTAACGATGGATTTCAGACCGCCAATGATGCCATCTTTTGCCTGACCTGCATTTTCAAGAATTTCCATGGTTTAATCCTTTCCTATCAAAAAAGATACAGAAATGCTTTCAAAAACCGTCTTTGGATACAGGTGGATTTTCTAATCCGTCCTACCCATCGACCCTTTTCGCCATATTAACGCAGACTATAGTCAAGTACAATCCCGATAAACAATGAAATCCCCAACCAGTTGTTATGGTTGAAGGCCGCAAGGCAGTTTTCCCGCTTTCGGTTTCGGATTAAAAACCAATGATAGATGGTACAACCTACTGCACCCAGCCAGCCTGCCAGTGCCCAATAGCCTAGCCCAACATCATATCCAATGAAAAGCGTGAGGATTAATGCAAGTATGTAACAGAGCATGATGGCGGTAATGTCAAATCGTCCGAACGTGATGGCAGATGTTTTAAGCCCCAGTTTTAAGTCGTCATCACGGTCTGCAATTGCGTATTCCGTATCGTAGGCTAGTGTCCATGCAATATTTGCCAAGAGAAGAAGCCATGCCTGCAGAGGTATAGTATCCAAGACAGCGGCATATGCCATGGGGATGCCAAAACCAAACGCCAACCCTAGCCAAGCCTGAGGCAATGGAAAAAAGCGTTTGAAAAGCGGGTAGACGCCAGCGATAAATGCTGCGGCAAATGAGAGCAGAATTGTTAGGCGGTTAAGTGGCAATATTAATATGAATGAGACGAGTGCGAGTAGGGCGGTTACCCAGAGTGCTTCTTTGGGATTGATTAAGCCTTGGGCAAGAACCCTGTTTTTAGTTCGTAAAACGTGTCCGTCAATGTCTCTATCAAAGTAGTCGTTGATTGCGCAGCCTGCTGAGCGCATCAAAAAGGTTCCCAGAGAAAAGATAACGATATGGGAAATAGGTGGAAGCCCTTCCGCTGCGAGCCAGAGAGCACCGAGTGTTGGCCAAAGTAAGAGTAGTGTGCCGATTGGACGGTCGAAACGGATAAGTTTAAGGTAAAGACTCAACCGCGAGGGCGTATGATTAGCTATCAGCGGGTTCTTGGCGTTAGGCATTTAAGAAATCCTCACGATTGGCAAGCCAGCGTGTGAGATGGGCATCGATGATATTTTCACTATCTGGTACCTCTCCGTTTAATAGCATTTTCGCAGTATCCGTTGCCTTGTCAATTAAGGGAACATCTTGTTCGAGGTCGGCAAACCGAAACATCTGTTGTCCGGATTGGCGTGCTCCTAGGAATTCGCCAGGGCCTCTGATTTCAAGATCCTCTTGGGCAATTCGGAAGCCGTCAGTCGTTTTTCGCATGATGCCAAGGCGTTTTCTTGCGACAAATCCAAGAGGGCTTTGGTAAAGCAGTAAGCAGGCGCTCTTAGCACTACCCCGCCCTACGCGTCCTCTAAGCTGGTGGAGTTGGGATAACCCAAACCGTTCGGCATGTTCGATGATCATTAATGAGGCATTGGGAACATCTACGCCAACTTCAATGACGGTGGTGGTGACTAATACATGAATGCGCCCTGCCTGGAAATCAGCCATGACAGCTTGCTTCTCTGCTGGTTTCATCCTTCCGTGTAAAAGCCCGACATTGAGTCCTGTTAGGACTTGCGTCAGGTGCTCGTGGGTTTCGATGGCATTTTGTAGTTCAAGTGTTTCTGACTCCTCAATCAGAGGGCATACCCAATAAACCTGCCGGCCTTCTTTGGCGGCAACATGAATTCGAGAAATGACTTCTTCGCGCCGACTGTCGTCAATCAGCCGTGTTAGGACTGGTGTTCGGCCTGGCGGGAGTTTATCAATGATTGAAACATCAAGGTCTGCGTAAAAAGTCATCGCTAGAGTACGCGGTATTGGTGTAGCACTCATCATCAGCTGGTGAGGTTGCAATTGCCCTTTAAGTCCTTTTTGCCTTAATGTTAAGCGGTGGCTGACGCCAAATCGGTGTTGCTCATCAATAATGACGAGACCTAGGTTGGCATAAGAAACATCATCTTGAATAAGGGCATGTGTGCCGACGATAAAATGCGCATCCCCAGTTGCAATGGCTGAAATTGTGGGTAAGCGCTCACTTTTTTTCATGTTACCGTTTAGCAAGACCGTTGATAGTCCGAGTGGAACAAGCCATTCAGAAATTCGCAGATAATGTTGTTCAGCCAGAATTTCTGTTGGTGCCATCAGGGCGACTTGATAACCGTTGTCGATAGCTTTAAGGGCGGCCAGTGCTGACACGATCGTTTTGCCACTTCCGACATCGCCTTGTAGAAGGCGTTGCATAGGCCGCGTGTGTTTGAGGTCTGCCAATATTTCGTTTAATGCTTTTGTTTGTGCGTCTGTAAGCTTAAAGGGTAGATTGGCTGTGAATTGCTGTGAGTGTATCCCTTCATTCAGGAAAGGGGGGGCTTTTTGCGCTTGCCGTGATTGCCTTGCGCGCCGCATAGACAGTTGTTGTGCAAGCAGTTCATCAAATTTGATGCGTTGCCATGCAGGATGGGTGCGGTCAGAAAGGGCATTGATATTGGCGTTAGCGGCTGGATGGTGCAGGAAACGGATAGAACGTTCAAAGGTCGGTAGCCGTAGCGATTTCAATAAGGATATAGGGAGGGTATCGGTGAGTGGTGTATCAGCTAGGGCAGTGTTTATTTGGTTGCGCAGGTATTTCTGGGTAATGCCTGCGGCGGCGGGATAGACAGGCGTCAATTCTGTGGGAAGTGGGGTATTTTCAGAAACCATCTGGTAGGTTGGGTGGATGATTTCTGTACCGTAGTAAGATGTTTTTGCCTGTCCTCGGGCACGGATGCGTTTTCCAGCCGTTAGTTGCTTAATCTGAGAGCCGTAAAAGTTGATGAACCTGAGTGTCATATAGGCAGTTTCATCGCTTACGGTGATAATTAATTGCTTTCGAGGGTGCTGCACGATATCAGCATGCTGGATGACGCCTTCAATCTGTACGGTACTGTAAGAATGACGGCATGCATCAGCAATTGATGTTAATTTTGTTTCATCTTCGTAGCGCATCGGAAGATGAAAGATACAGTCCATCTTGGAATGGATGCCTAGTTTTTTAAGTTTCTCCATGTTTGGGCATTTTACCTGTATGCGTAAACGCGGCTATACTTGCACTGCCAAAATTTCTGTTTCTTGTGCCCGATTTCCATTAAGAGATGTATACACTTTCCGATTTTGATTTCGACCTGCCAAAGGAATTGATTGCGCAAGCACCCCTTGCTGAGCGTAGTGCATCACGGTTATTGGTTGTAGGTGAGCGCAATATGCATGACTGCCATTTTCCGCAGCTATTGGATTATTTGGAAGCAGGGGACTTGCTTGTCTTTAATAATACCAAGGTTCTCAAAGCTCGTTTTTATGGGACGAGACTTTCTGGCGGAAAAGTTGAAATTCTGGTTGAACGGGTTCTGTCCAGTCATTCAGCACTGGCAAAAATGCGTGCATCCAATTCTCCAAAGGCAGGGGTCCAAATCGTGATTGATGGGGGCGTTAAGGTGACGGTTGAAGGGAGACAGGCCGATTTCTTTATCCTATCGTTCCCAGAAAATGTTTTCGAAGTGCTTGAAAACTATGGTCATTTGCCGCTTCCACCTTATATTGAACGTGCTGCAGATCAGTATGATGAAATGCGTTATCAGACGGTTTTTGCCAAGGAACCAGGTGCAGTGGCCGCCCCAACAGCGGGGCTTCACTTTGACGATAGTTTGATGGCAGCCTTGGATTACAAAGGTGTGAAGAAAGCATGGTTGACGCTTCATGTTGGCGCAGGAACTTTCCAACCTGTCCGAAGTGAAGATTTGTCGCAGCACGAGATGCATTCAGAATGGTATACCATTCCTAATGAAACCGTTGAAATGGTCAAGCAGGCTAAGCACCAGGGTAAAAAAGTGGTTGCTGTTGGTACAACAAGTCTTAGGGCCTTGGAGTCAGCCTCGCAAACGGGGGAACTATTGCCCGGAAGTGGTGAAACGAAGCTTTTCATTACGCCGGGTTATACATTCCATACTGTCGATCATATGGTGACAAACTTCCATTTACCAAAATCGACGCTTTTAATGCTGGTTTCAGCTTTTGCGGGTTACAACCGCATTCGTAAGGCATATACCCATGCTATTGCAGAGAAATATCGGTTCTTTAGTTACGGTGATGCGATGTTTTTGACGAACCAACCTGATTTGGATGACTGAGGTATGCATGTTTGGATTTGAACTGTTAAAGACAGATGGCCGTGCTCGTAGGGGGCGTATGACACTCAACCACGGTGTAGTGGAAACTCCGGTTTTCATGCCAGTTGGGACTTATGGTGCGGTCAAGGCAATGTCTCCAGTCGCTCTTAATGAAGTTAATGCGCAGATTATTCTTGGCAATACTTTCCATCTGTGGCTAAGACCTGGGACGGAGATTATTTCACAGTTTGGAGGATTGCATCGATTCATTAGTTGGGATAAGCCTATCCTGACGGATTCGGGAGGATTCCAGGTTTTTTCGCTGGGTGCGATGCGTAAGATGACGGAAGAAGGAGCTAAATTCGCATCACCGATTGATGGGAGCCGCTTGTTCCTGTCGCCCGAAGTGTCTATGCAGATTCAGTATGCGCTTAATTCAGACATTGTAATGCAGCTGGATGAATGTACTCCTTACATTATCAATGGGCGTCCTGCTACCAAGGAAGAGGCCGCACAATCAATGCAACTGTCCTTGCGCTGGGCGAAACGCTCGAAGGATGAATTTGTCAGGAATGAAAACCCGAATGCTCTGTTCGGTATTGTCCAAGGTGGGATGTTTACCGATCTTAGGGATGAGTCTTTGGCAGGATTGATGGGTCTCGGGTTTGACGGCATTGCAATAGGTGGGTTGTCTGTTGGTGAACCTAAGGAAGAGATGTTCCGTATCCTGGCTCATATTGGGGCTATGCTCCCGACTGAAAAACCGCATTACCTCATGGGCGTGGGAACTCCGGAAGATTTGGTTGAAGGGGTTGCCAATGGGATAGATATGTTTGACTGTGTCATGCCTTCTCGAAATGCGAGGAATGGTTGGCTCTTTACTCGGTTTGGAGACATCCGTATCCGTAATGCACGGTACAAAAGCGACCAGAAACCGCTTGATGACACCTGTCAGTGTTATACCTGCCGGAATTTCTCCAGGGCATACTTGCATCACCTAGATAGGATACGTGAAGTACTTGGAGCGCAATTGGCCACAATACACAATTTGCATTATTACCTACAATTGATGTCTGAAATGCGGTTAGCCATTGAAGAGGGGACATTCAACCTGTTCAGGACTCGGTTTGCGGCTGATCGTCAGCGCGGAATTCTCTAAAACTTCTGCGCGGGTTTAAATAAGTCTAAGTCGTTTCTATGTTGGTTTTTTGTTTCTCCAATGCGGGAGGGCTATATGATGTCCCGGCAGAAAAGCATGAAAAATCATTGTGTAGTGTTACAATCTAAGATTACGTTAAAAATCGGTCTTGGAGTTTTCATGTTGATTAGCAACGCATATGCGGATACAGCTGCATCGTCAGGCTTTTCCTTAGGTAGCTTAGGTAGCCTTTGGCCAATAGCCTTGATGTTTGTCTTGGTTTATTTCTTGATGATCCGTCCTCAAAGGAAGAAACAGAAAGAACAGCAGGACATGATCAGTGCGCTTGTAATCGGTGATGAAATTCTGACATCAGGAGGCATCATCGGAAAGGTGCTCCGTGTTGAAGAAGGATTTGTTGTGCTTGAGATTTCCGCTGGCAACAGCATGGTTGTACAGAAAAATGCCATTGTTTCCATGCTACCGAAAGGAAGTATTGATGCCATGTTAAATGGTGATCCGGTTAACAGGGCTGAATCCGAAGAAATGGGAAGAGCTACTGATAACGTGAAAGAGGCTGATACCCAAAAGGATTCCGCGACACCAGGGCAGAACGCTTAATCCAAGATTGAGAAAGCATTTCATTTGATTGCATTATGAACCGTTACCCACTTTGGAAATATCTCCTTATTGTTGTAGCCATTGTGTTTGGGTTGATTTATACCGCCCCGAACTTCTTTGGTGAGTCACCGGCCATCCAGATTAGTAGCGTCAAGTCCACAGTGAAAATCGATACCCAGATGATGGGGAAAGTTGAGAAATTGATGGCAGACAATGGTCTTCAGACAGACGGACTTTACTTTGATGCGGATGGCATGCACTCAACAGTTAAAGTGCGTTTTGCCGATACGGCAGCCCAGTTCAAGGCAAAGGAAATCCTTGAAAAAACATTAAATCCTGACCAAGAAGATCCAACTTACAGTATTGCGTTCAACCTCTTGCCTAATACCCCACAATGGTTGCAGAAACTGCATGCTGCACCTATGTATTTAGGACTTGACTTGCGTGGTGGTGTTCACTTCCTGATGAAGGTCGATGTAGATGCTGCTATTAATGCGCGGATTCAGGGGTTGCAGATTTCTGCACGTAACCTGATGCGTGAAAATAATATCCACTATTCCAGCTTTGTCCGAGTTCGCGACAGCATCGAATTACAGTTTGCAGATCCAACGTTGCGCCAGCGTGCTGAAGAGATTTTGAGAAAGGGGCTACCTGATGCAGCTTTGCAGACAGAAGCAGAAGGTGGAACCAACAAACTGACTTTGACGCTGACTCCGGAAGCTCTCAAAGAGGTTCGTGAAAACAGTGTTAAACAGAACATTGCAACACTTTCCAAGCGTGTGAATGAATTGGGTGTGAATGAACCGGTTATCCAGCAACAGGGTGCCGATTGTATTGTTGTCCAATTGCCTGGTGTTCAGGATGTTGCCCGTGCAAAAGACATTATTGGTCGTACGGCAACTCTTGAGGTTCGAATGGTGGATGAGACAGTAACCCGCGGTAATGAGGAAACTTCCCCAATTCCTTTGGGATCTGAACTGTTCCGCCAAGGCAAAAATACGCCAGTCGTTCTGTACAAAGAACCGGTGTTGACGGGTGAATACATTACCAATGCTTCCCCTGTTCGTGACCAGTACCAGCAGCCTGCTGTTAGTGTTGATTTGAATGGTGATGGTGGCCGAAAGATGCGTGAAGCAACCCGTTACCGTATTGGTAAGCCGATGGCCATTGTGCTCTTTGAAAAGGGCAAAGGCGAAGTCTTGACGGTAGCGACTATTCGTGATGAGTTGGGTGCGCGCTTCCAAATTTCTGGTATGGGTTCTGCTGAAGCAGCAACTGACCTCGCATTGCTGTTAAGGGCGGGTTCCTTGGCGGCACCAATGCAGATTATCGAAGAAAGAACCATCGGGCCGCAGTTGGGTGCCGAAAACATCGAGAAAGGCTTTGCATCTACGTTGTATGGTTTTGTTGCTGTGGCCATTTTCATGATCCTTTACTACATGCTCTTTGGCGTGTTCAGTGTGATTGGCTTGGTCGTCAATATGCTGTTGATGATTGCAATCCTTTCCATGATTCAGGTGACCCTGACCTTGCCGGGTATTGCGGCAATGGCCTTGACGCTGGGTATGGCGATTGACTCGAATGTGCTGATTAATGAACGTATCCGTGAAGAGTTGCGCGCTGGGTATAGTCCTCATACAGCTCTTTACAATGGGTTTAGTTCCGCATGGGCAACGATCCTTGACTCAAACATCACGACGTTGATTGCAGGTGTTGCGTTGCTCGTCTTTGGGACGGGACCAATCCGAGGCTTTGCTGTTGCGCATTGTATCGGGATCCTGACTTCGATGTTCTCTTCCGTTTTTGTTACGCGGGGATTGTCCAACCTTTGGTATGGTCGCCGCAAGAAACTGACATCGTTGTCAATCGGTCAGGTTTGGAAGCCTGAGTCAGATGGTAGCAAGAAGAACTGAGACAGAAGAAACAGGTAAGTTAAGACAGGTTTAGGAAACAGGATAAAACATGGAATTCTTTAGGATTAAAAAAGACATTCCCTTCATGCGCCATGCGCTGATTTTCAATATCATTTCTGGGGTGACATTTGTCCTCGCAGTCTTCTTCCTCTGTACAAAAGGTTTGAATTTTTCCGTCGAATTTACAGGCGGAACAAATATGGAAGTGTCCTATCAAAAGGCTGCTGACTTGGATGCAATCAGAAAGACTCTTCATGATGCCGGGATTGAGGGGCAGGTTCAGAACTTTGGCAAGGCGCAGGATGTGATGATTAATCTGCCCGTTGATAAGGGCATGACGGTCGCACAGCAAAGTGAAAAAGTTATGTCTGCATTGAATGCCCATGGTGAGGAAGCCAAATTACAGCGCGTGGAATTCGTTGGGCCTCAGGTGGGTGATGAATTGGCTGAAAACGGGATGATGGCTTTATGCTTTGTGGTGTTGGGCATCATCGTTTACCTGGCGTTTAGGTTCCAATGGAAATATGCGGTATCGGCAATTCTTGCGAACCTGCATGACGTTGTCATTGTATTGGGCTTTTTCTCGTTTTTTGAATGGGAGTTCTCTTTGTCAGTCCTTGCGGGGGTGCTGGCGGTCATGGGGTATTCGGTCAATGAATCTGTGATTATCTTTGACCGTATCCGTGAGAATTTCCGTAAGATGCGTAAGGTTTCTGTGCAAGAAGTCATCAACCATGCTATTACCAGCACGATTTCCCGTACAGCGATTACACATGGGTCTACCGAAGCCATGGTGCTGGCGATGCTGATTTTTGGTGGTCCGACGTTGCATAATTTTGCGTTGGCGTTGACTATCGGTATCTGCTTCGGTATTTATTCATCTGTCTTCGTTTCTGCCGCGATTGCTATGTGGCTTGGTATTAAGCGTGAAGACCTGATCAAGCCAGTCAACCGGGATAGCCGTAACTCAGATGGGGCAGTCGTCTGACAGCTGGCTTTTAGGGCGGTGCCTAACCGATTATCAGTTTTTTTCGGAGAGAAAAATGTATCAACATATTAAGGTTCCTCAGTCTGGTGACAAGATCACTGTCAATGCGGATTTTTCCCTGAATGTTTCTGACCATCCAATCATCCCATTTATTGAGGGTGATGGTATCGGTGCTGACATCACACCAGTGATGCGCAAGGTGATTGATGCGGCTGTTGCTAAAGCTTATGGCGGTAAGAAACAGATTGCGTGGATGGAAATCTATGCCGGTGAAAAAGCTCTTAAGGTTTACGGTGAAGGTATCTGGCTCCCAGAAGAAACGATGGAAGCATTGCGCGATTTTGTTATTTCCATTAAGGGGCCGTTGACTACGCCGATTGGTGGTGGTATCCGTTCTCTGAATGTGGCAATGCGTCAGGGTTTGGATCTGTATGTTTGTCTGCGCCCTATCCGCTATTTTAGAGGGGTTCCTTCTCCTGTTCGTGCCCCAGAGAAGACCAACATGGTTATTTTCCGCGAAAACACGGAAGACATTTATGCAGGTATTGAATGGGCAGAAGGTACGCCAGAGGCCAAGAAGGTTATCGAATTCCTGACCAAGGAAATGGGCGTTTCCAAGATCCGTTTCCCAGCGACTTCTGGTATTGGTATCAAACCAGTATCCCGCGAAGGCACAGAACGCCTGGTTCGCAAAGCCATCCAGTATGCCATTGACAACGACCGCCCATCAGTGACTTTGGTTCACAAGGGTAACATCATGAAATTCACGGAAGGTAGTTTCCGTGATTGGGGTTATGCATTAGCGCAGAAGGAATTCGGCGCTGAAGTTATTGGAAAAGGTCCATGGTGCCGCTTCAAGAATCCAAAGACGGGTAAAGAAATCGTCGTTAAAGATGTTTTGGCCGATGCATTCCTGCAGGAAATCCTGTTGCGCCCAGAACAGCATAGTGTATTGGCAACATTGAACTTGAATGGTGACTATATTTCTGATGCATTGGCTGCTCAGGTTGGTGGTATCGGTATTGCTCCAGGAGCCAATATGTCTGATTCTGTTGCTATTTTTGAAGCAACGCATGGTACTGCTCCAACCATGGCTGGTAAGAATAATGTCAACCCAGGTTCGATGATCCTCTCTGCAGAACTGATGCTTCGCCATATTGGTTGGAAAGAAGCGGCAGACATTATCTTGGATTCCATGCAGAAAGCCATTTCTTCTAAGAAGGTTACCAGTGACTTTGCTGCTTTGATGGAAGGCGCAACTGAAGTCTCTACAACGGCATTTGGCGATTTGATGATTGATTGCATGTAATCTTTTGATAGATTTCAGTTAAAGAAACCCCCGGAGGCTTACTCTGCTTCCGGGGTTTGTGTTTCTGCAGGGAAGTTGCAGTTATTTGGTCGCTGGAATATTTTTCAACCAGTTGAGCATGTCATTGATTTCATGCCAGTCAAGGGTATGATCCATGTCATAAGCATGGAATTCAACGTTGTAGCCCAAATCTGTCAGTTGATTTTTCGCATTTTCCCCACGGTAAAACGGAACGACAGGATCCTGCGTCCCATGTGCGATAAAGACAGGGGTATCTTGGTTTTCTTTTGTTCGGTTTTCATCAAATTTCTGGCGGAGCGGAATGTAGCCGGAAAGTGCGATTACACCACCGAGTTTCTCAAAGTGGGTCAGACCGACATGCAGAGCCATTGCTGCACCTTGTGAGAAGCCAGCAAGCAGGATTTTTTCCGGTGGCATGCCCTTAATCTTTTCGTTGTTGATGAGGATATGGATCAGGCCAGTGGAGTCGATGACCCCCTGTTCATCTTCCGCGTCGTGTTCCTCAAAGTCGGTGTAAATATCAAACCAGGCGCGAGCGGGCAACCAGCTATGCGCAGTGATTGGACGTTCTGGAGCATTTGGGAAGATGAAGCGGATGGCAGGCAGTCCAGTCAGGTCAAAGTGCTGAAGCTGGGTGCTGAATAGTGTATGGAAGCTGGCGCCTTCATCGCCTAGGCCATGCATCCAGATAATCGTAATCTGAGGGTTTTCACCAGTTTCATAACGGCTGAACTGGAGTCTAGGTGCATTCATGTCAGGTACCATAGGGTTACTTTCTGTATCTAAAAAGAAAACTGTATTTTAAGGGTTTTTTCTGGCAGGACGCCATGCCTTGCAAAGTTTTTCGTTTGTTTCAATCCGCGGGCCACCGATGAGATCGATACAATAGGGAATTGCCGTAAAAATACCGGGTTCAATGACCGTCCCATCAGGGGCGATAACGCCATTTAAGGTTTCGTTAATTGCTCGGGGTTGTCCAGGCAAGTTCAGGATGAGGGCGGCATGGTCTGGCGTTTCCCTGATGACTGCAACTTGTCGCGACAAAATGGCAGTTGGTACAAAATGCATTCCGATTTGCCGCATCCGTTCAGCAAATCCCGGTATTTCACGAGTGGCAACTGCTAAAGTTGCTTCAGGTGTAACATCACGTTTTGCAGGGCCTGTGCCGCCCGTTGTGATGATAAGGCAACAATGTTTCTCATCAACGAGCTCACGCAGTGTGGTTTCAATGGTTGCTCTGTCATCTGGAATCAGGCGCGTTACAAGCTGGAATGGAGATATCAGCGCAGCAGAGAGCCAGTCAGTGAGTGCTGGGATGCCTTGATCTGCGTAAGTGCCTTGAGAAGCCCTGTCTGAAATGGAAACCAGTCCGATGGTGGTTGTTTTATCCTGCAAAGAAGGATCGATGTCTTTGCTCATTCGCCGTTTTCCTTGGTATCGGGTGTAATTGGGATTGTGTTTTCTTCTTGTTCACTGACCAGTAGCTTGATTTGCTTATAGAGTTCGCGAAAAGCTTTTGGAGGCTTATTTTCGGCCTGTTCTTTTTTGGCGTTGCGTATCAGATTCCGTAATTGTTGACTGTCGGCTTGGGGGAAGCGGACTAGAAAGTCCGTTAAGGCATTTGGGTTTTCTAAGAGTTGTGCACGTTCCATTTCGACGAGATGCAAAAGGGCGGTATCTGCTTTGGAACGACCTTTCCATTTATCCAATTGCTGTCTGATACCCTCAATATCTGTTTCTTGAAGACCCCGCATGACTTTGCCAATGTATTGCAACTGCCGTCTACGGCCTTCCCTGTTCTTGATCCGTTGGCATTCCAGAACAGCTTTTTTCAGGTCTTCTGGTAAAGGAGCTTTTTGGATTCGGTCGGCAGATTCATTGACAAGTTGCTCGCCCAGTTTTTGTAGTGCAGTCATATCACGTTTGCGCTGTGATTTGGAAGGCCCTCCATAAAATTCATCAGGATTGAAGGGTTTTTCTTCACCGACTTCCCATTTCCAGTTAGGCATAACCAGTTTCCTCAATCGTTAAGTTGGCACGAATGGAGTTATCATATCAGCCTTGAGCCCTCCAACAAAAAAAATCATGGATGATACTGATTTCATTTATTCGAACAGTCATTTAGAACAGATTGCAACGGATGTTTTGCGTTTTGCGCGGGAAAAAGGCGCATCAGATGCAGTTGTTGGCGTGAGTGAAGGTAGTGGTCTGTCTGTGACTGTCAGACGTGGAAATTTAGATACTGTTGAGCGAAATCAAGACAAGAGTATTGGTTTGACTGTCTTTATTGGCAAGAAGCGGGGCAGTGCGACGACATCAGATTTTTCAGAAACATCGCTCCGTCAAGCTGTCGACGCAGCTTACAATATCGCTTGTTTCACGGCAGAAGATGATGCGGCAGGTTTGCCAGAACCAGAATTACTCGAACGTCATCCACAGGACTTATCCTTGTATCACCACTGGGATATTGATGCTTCACAGGCGATGGAGTTGGCAAAGCGGTGCGAACAAGCAGCTTTTGATGTGGATAGCCGTATTTCAAACAGTGAGGGAGCCAATATCCAAGTTTCCCATTCCCATTTTATTGCTGCTAACAGTGATGGCTTCTTAGGAGGATATCCTTATTCGAGCCACTCACTTTCTATGGTTCCTATTGCGAGCGAATCAGGCGATATGCAGCGTGATTATTGGTTTACCGCATCACGCAATCCGTCAGAATTGAAGTTACCGGAGTCAGTTGGTCGGTATGCAGCAGAACGGGCACTGATGCGTTTGGGTGGGCAACGGATTACCACTCGGAAATGTCCTGTTTTGTTTGAGGCACCGATGGCAATTGGCTTGATTAGTACGTTTGTACGAGCTGTTTCTGGTGGTTCGCTGTACCGCAAATCCACTTTTTTGTTGGACTCGCTGAATAAAGCGGTTTTTCCAGAGCATATTAATTTGCTTGAGGATCCACATTTGATTGGAGCGATGGGGTCTGCACCTTTCGATGATGAAGGCGTGCGCACAGTCCGACGAAAAGTTGTGGACGAAGGAGTCGTTCAAGGCTATTTTCTCTCTTCTTATTCAGCCCGGAGATTGGGTATGCAGACAACCGGCAATGCGGGTGGCTCACATAACCTGATTTTTTCTTCTACCACGACTGGGAACGAGGATGATTATGAGGCTATGCTTCGGAAGATGAATACGGGACTGGTTGTGACAGAACTGCTTGGGCAGGGCATCAATGTGGTGACGGGTGATTATTCACGAGGGGCGTCTGGCTATTGGGTTGAAAATGGAGTCGTTCAATATCCCGTACAAGAAATTACCATTGCAGGCAACTTGAAGGATATGTTTGCCCACATTGTTGCTGTTGGTGCAGATACGCTCATACGTGGAGGTAAACAAACCGGCTCCATTCTCATTGAGGAAATGACAGTAGCCGGTGCTTGAAGTGGAAAGGTGAAAATATGAAGAGACTGTTTTTAACATCATTATTTCTAGTGAGCGCGTCTGCTTGGGCAGGCTGTGGCGTTGAATATGCCACCCTAAAAAAAGCCTCTGTATCGGTTAATGGTGTTGATGGGAAAGCGACTGTTTTGCCTTGTGGTAAGTCTGGCAAGATTTATGTATCTGGGCAAGATCAAGTCATTGCTTGCCATACTGATAAGAAGCATGCAAAGTGGATCGCATACGAGATGACGGATGGCACGAAAGGGAAAGGTGCAATATGTCATCTGATTAAAAACAAGGGTTGGGCTTGTAAGAATTGGCAACGTGTTGATCTCGTGACGGCTGTGGCGAATGTTGACCGGGGTTATTACCAGTGTACGGAAAGCAAATATGATGAAGTGTCTATCGCAAGGTAATGGTTGTTTCAGGCAGACGGTTACTTTGTTTTGATGGTGACTTCCGCAAACAGAAAAGCCGCCCGGAAAAAGGCGGCTTCAAGAGGGAACCTGTCAGGGCAGATTATTTGAGTGCTTCGAGCAGGTCGTTGCGGATTTTTTCGATAGGGCCGACACCAGCGATTTTGCGGTATTTAGGGGCATTCTTGGCGTTGGAAGCAGCTTCTTTGCTGTAGTAGTCCAGTAGAATTTCGGTCTGGTCATGATAGACTTCCAGACGTTTCTTCACGGTGTCTTCCTTGTCGTCATCACGGGTAATCAGGTCTTCGCCAGTGACATCATCCTTACCAGGAACCTTTGGTGGGTTGTATTCAACGTGGTAGGTTCTGCCAGAAGCAGGGTGAACACGCCGTCCGACCATACGGCGGATGATGATATCGTCTGGGACGTCAATTTCAACGACAAAGTCGACATCGACACCGGCAGATTTCATGGCCTCTGCTTGAGCAAGTGTACGAGGGAAACCATCGAACAGGTAGCCATTTGCGCAGTCAGGCTGTTTGAGACGGTCTTTGACCAGGTTGATGATGAGGTCGTCGGAAACGAGACCGCCGACATCCATGATTTTCTTAGCTTCCAATCCCAATGGGGTGCCTGCTTTAACAGCAGCCCGAAGCATGTCACCAGTGGAAATTTGAGGGATGCCGAACTGTTCACGGAGATAGGTTGCCTGTGTGCCTTTGCCAGCGCCTGGGGCACCCAATAAGATAAGACGCATAACCAAAATCCTTTAACTAATGTATATCATTTAGGCAGTTGTGCCTGCTGAAAAAATCATTCTACCAGAAACCAGCTTTAAATTTTAGAGGGCTAGTTGAGCCTAGCATAGGTTTGCCTGACGCGGTCAAGGTCAGCAGGGGTATCGACGCCTGCTTCAGGAATCTTGTTTGTGATATGGACTGCGATGGGATACCCGTGCCATAAGACGCGGAGTTGTTCCAGCGATTCGAGTTGTTCCAAGGGCGCAGCCGTTAGGGAAGAATAGGTTTTCAGAAAGTCATTCCTAAACGCATAGAGACCAACATGACGTAATGCAGGTAGGTTGGGATATTGCTTCTCGGCTTTTGCATACCCATCGCGGTACCAAGGAATGGCAGCACGGGAAAAGTAAAGGGCTCTGTTGTTTTTGTCTAGAACCACTTTCACATAATTGGGGTTGAAGATGTCTTCTGGTGCTTCCAACGCATGCGCTGCTGTGGACATAGGGACGTCACTCGAAATTAAGGCGGCAGTCGCCGAAATCAAAGCAGGATCAATCAGTGGTTCGTCGCCTTGGACATTGACGATGGTGGTGTCATTAGACCATGGCATGCGGGATGCGACTTCTGCAATACGGTCTGTTCCAGACGTGTGATTCTTGCTGGTCAATTCTGCTTTTATTTGATGGGAAGCGCAGGCATCAGCAATGGATTTGTCGTCTGTGGCGACAATGACATCCATAGCACCAGATTTCAAGGCTTGCTCCGCGACGCGGACAATCATTGGTTTACCGCCAATATCGGCAAGTGGTTTGTTGGGGAGGCGGGTTGATGCTAGCCGCGCAGGAATGATGACGTAAAAAGGCATGGTGGAATCCTTTGCAGTGTATTTAGTAGGTTTCGTCTGGGAATTTCTCGATTTTGCGAGCTTCTTCTTCCAAAAGGATGGGAATACCATCGCGGATAGGGTAGGCCAGTCGGTCAGGACGGCAAGTCAGCTCCTGGTTTTCCCTGTCATATTTCAGAGGTCCTTTGCAGATAGGGCAGACGAGGATATCAAGTAGTTTGGTATTCATGACATTTTTCCACAATTTTATTGGCCAGCACATTATTGTCGATTTCAACGACAGCAGGAACAACCCATATGCGAGGGTCTGACATCAGTTCGGTGAGTTGTGCACATTTGACGGCATCTTTTTCTGTGATGAGGATGGTTTCGGAAGTGATGTCTTTAAAAGGGTTTTCGGCAAAGCTGAAATGGTCTGGCAAGGGGAGCTCATCAAAGGAAAGGTGCTGGGACTTGAGGGAGGCAAAGAACCGTGCCGGATTGCCAATCCCTGCAGCAGCGGTGATTTTTCCCCTGATATCTGATAGGGCTTTTTTATTGCTCCGGCAAGTCAGTTGCTCAGCAGTAACTGTCTTGAGTTGCATGAGGAACATATTGTCGGTATAGATGGGATTATTAGGCGCAGGATAGTTGTGGCCGTTGATTACTGTGAAGTCTCCTCGTCTGGAAGGTGGCTCACGCAACGGTCCTGCAGGAAGCATCCATTGATTGCCAGCTCCTCTACCATCAAAGAGTAAGATTTCCATATCCCTTGCCAGCGCATAATGTTGCAAGCCGTCATCAGAAATGATGATGTTGACGTGTGGGTGTTTATCCAACAGAAAACGGCCTGCGGCTACACGGTTACGGCAGACGGCCAAAGGGCATTGTGTCCGTAAAGCAATTAGAAGGGGTTCATCTCCGACATCAGATGCTTGTGCAGTTTGTGTGTCCACGAGTTGGGGTAGGCTGTTTTTAGCGCCGTAACCACGTGAGATGATGCCTGGCGTAAACCCAGCGTTACGTAGTGTTTGTGCAAGCCAGATGACAAAGGGGGTTTTACCCGTTCCACCGACAAAGATGTTGCCGACAACAATAACGGGAACAGGCAGTTTCGTTGTCTTGGAAATGCCGATCCGATAGCAAAATTTCCTGATAGCGACAATGAGGCGGAATAACAGGGAAAGCGGGTACAGAAGGACAGCGATAAAGCCTCGCGACAGCCAAACAGTCATCCAGAACTGTTCGCGTTCCGCCTTTTTGTTCATCGGCTATCCTTTCCTGGCTTTACCGTGGCGAAGGCAAGTTTTTCGAGGCCTGCGAGCCTGACGGCTTCAAGAACGCTGATGACGTTTTGGTGTTTTGCATTGCTGTCTGCGGCAATAATGACTGTTGGTGACGCATTGGCCGTTTGCTCAGCTTTTTGCCGTAAAAGTTCGGCAAATTGTCCCGGCGATAGTGGTTTGATGGATTCACCGTTGACCGTGACCAATCCTGAGGCATCAACGGTGATGTTTAAGTTTTTGTGGGGCTCACCGGCATTATCTGTGGAAGCAGTTGGCAGTGATATCTGCAGTTCGGCATACTTGCTGAATGTGGTGCTGACCATCAGGAAAATCAGGATGACTAACAGGACATCAATAAATGGAATCAGGTTGATTTCCGGTGAGTCATTGTCTCTGTAGCGGCGGAAGTCCATGATTCGCCTGCCCTTATTCTGTGTGGCGTGAAGAAAGGATGGCGTCTATAAGTTTGGATGCCTGGGTTTCCATTTGGATGAGGAAGTTGTTTGTCTGCGCCTTAAAGTGACGGTAGCAGGCCAAAGCTGGCATGGCAATCAGCAGACCGAACCCTGTGTTGTACAAGGCAACTGAAATCCCGTGTGCGAGTTGAGTAGGGTTCATGCCGGTGGCATTTTGAGCGCCGAAAATCTCAATCATACCGACGACGGTTCCAAATAGCCCCAAAAGGGGAGCCAAAGCGGCAATTGTCCCAATGGAGGTGAGAAACCGCTCCATTTGAAGACCTGCCGTATGTCCAGCTTCCTCCATCGATTCTTTGATATCTTCTTTCGGCTGGTCTGCCCTCCTTAGGCCTGCCGCAAGTACCATACCTAAAGGTGAGTCCTGGGAAAGTTGCTCAACCTCACGTTCTCCCATTTTGCCTTCCTTAAAGCGTCTGATGGTGCGGGACAGTAGGCCGTCCGGCAGGATACGGGTACGCCTTAAGGCTAGGAACCGTTCGATAATCAAAGCCAGGCAGATGATTGAAACAACTAACAGTAGCCAGATGGGCCATCCTGCGGAACGGAATATATGGAACACGATGCCTCCTTCTGCTAATGCAATATCAGGATGCTAGCCTATTCCTTAGGTCGGAGACGGCTTCTTTTACACGTTCTGGCGCAGTTCCCCCGATATGGGAACGGGCACTAACAGAAGCTTCGAGTGTCAATGCACCCATGACGTCAGATTCAACCAATGGCGAGAAGGACTTCATCTGTTCCAAGGTCATGTCGCTTAAATCGCAATTGTTTTCAACGCAGAAGCGTACTGCCCTGGCGACTGCTTCGTGGGCAGCTCTAAAGGGTAGTCCTCTTTTGACGAGGTAATCTGCAAGGTCGGTTGCTGTTGCGTAGCCCTGTAATGCCGCCTGGCGCATCATGTCCGGTTTGACGGTAATGGCGCCAATCATGTCGGCAAAAATGCGCAGGGTATCGGATACGGTATCAATCGTATCGAAAAGTGGTTCTTTGTCCTCCTGATTGTCTTTGTTGTAGGCTAGGGGTTGACCTTTCATCAGTGTCAGGAGTCCAACCAGATGGCCGTTGACACGGCCTGTTTTGCCGCGAGCGAGTTCTGGAACATCAGGGTTTTTCTTTTGCGGCATGATTGAGGAACCGGTACAGAAGCGGTCAGCAATGTCGATGAAGCCAACACGGGGACTCATCCAGATGACGAGTTCTTCAGACAGGCGGGAAATGTGGGTCATGATAAGTGCAGAGGCTGCGCAAAATTCAATGGCAAAGTCCCTGTCTGAAACTGCGTCTAGCGAATTACGGCAGACATCTTCAAAGCCTAATGTTTTAGCTACGCGTAGGCGGTCGATTGGGAATGTCGTACCGGCTAGTGCTGCGGCGCCCAATGGCAGGCGGTTGACGCGTTTACGGCAATCACGCATCCTTTCAATGTCTCTAAAGAACATTTCTGCGTAGGCCAGCAGGTGGTGCCCAAATGTGACGGGTTGCGCAACCTGCATATGGGTAAACCCTGGCAGGATGGTGTCGTAGTTTTTTTCTGCCAAGTCAGCTAAGGCATTGCAGAGGTTCTTCAGAAGGGTGATGATGGCGTCTATCGCAGAGCGGAGATAGAGTCGGATATCGGTCGCTACCTGATCGTTTCTGGAACGTCCTGTATGTAGCCGCTTGCCAGCATCACCGATTAAATCAGTTAACCGGCGCTCAATATTCATATGGACATCCTCAAGCCCAATTGACCAGGCAAAGCGCCCTTCATTGATTTCTTCGAGGATTTTGGCAAGGCCGCGTTTAATGTCAGCCAAATCCTGTTCAGAAAGGATCTTTTGAGCGCAAAGCATCTCAGCGTGTGCTAAAGAACCTTCGATATCGAAGGCGGCCATGCGTTTGTCGAACGTTACCGATGCTGTGTAGCGCTGTACGAGTTCGTCGACAGGCTCCGAGAAACGGCCAGACCAGGTATCGCTTTTTGTTGTCTGATTCTTGTCCATATGAAGTCCCGTTGTAAAACCGGTTATTCTTTCAATTCACGGATAGCACCGCGGTCAGCGGAAGCCGCCGTGGAAGCGTAGACTTTAAGTGATTTGGAGACGACACGGGAACGGTTTGGTTTCCATGCATCTGCGCCTTTGGCTTCCATCTTGGCACGGCGCGCAGCCAGTTCTTCATCACTTACGCGTAATTGGATAGACCGTGCAGGGATATTGATATCAATGATATCCCCTTCTTCAATCAAGCCGATAGCGCCGCCTGATGCTGCTTCAGGAGAAGCATGGCCGATGACAAGGCCGGAGGAACCGCCGGAGAAGCGTCCATCCGTGAATAGGGCGCAGGATTTGCCCAGTCCCTTGGATTTGATATAAGAGGTTGGGTACAGCATTTCCTGCATGCCAGGTCCCCCTTTAGGGCCTTCATAACGGACGATGATAACATCACCAGGGTTGATTTTGTCGCCCAAGATAGCTTCAACCGTGTCTTCCTGGCTTTCATAGATGCGTGCTTTACCGGAGAAGACAAAGATGCTTTCATCAACGCCAGCCGTCTTAACGATGCAGCCGTTTTCAGCGATATTGCCAAAGAGGACGGAAAGGCCGCCTTCAACCGTATAGGCGTGTGCTAAGTCACGGATGCAACCTGCAGTACGGTCTTTGTCGAGGGTTGGGTGGCGTTTGTCCTGTGAGAACGGTTCAATGGAACGGACACCACCAGGCGCTGCTTTGTAGAAGGTTTCAACAGTGGGGTCATTACTGGTAACGATATCGTATTTAGCGAGTGCGTCACCTATGGTGCCACCATAAACAGTACCGCAGGATGTGTCAATTAAGCCAGCGCGGTTCAGTTCTGCCATGATGCCTAAGATACCGCCAGCGCGGTGTACATCCTCGACATAGTAGTCATGGGTTGCAGGGGAAACTTTGCAGATGCAAGGGACTTTCCGTGACACGCGGTCAATGTCTGCCATGACGAAGGGAACATTCCCTTCATTAGCGATTGCTAACAGGTGAAGAACCGTGTTGGTGGAGCCGCCCATGGCAACGTCAAGGGCCATGGCGTTTTCCAAAGCGGCTTTGGTAACGATAGAGCGTGGCAGGACAGAGGCGTCATCCTGTTCGTACCAGCGTTTAGTGTTTTCAACAATTTGGCGGGCAGCTTTCAGAAAGATTTCCTTACGGTCTGCATGTGTTGCGAGCATGGTACCGTTGCCTGGCAAACCCATGCCTAAGGCTTCCATCAGGCAATTCATGGAGTTGGCCGTAAACATGCCGGAGCATGAACCGCAGGTCGGGCATGCACAACGTTCATAGTCTTCTACCAGTTCGTCGCTGTTGTTTGGGTCTCCCGCCTGGATCATGGCGTCAATCAGGTCAACTTTGATGACTTTCTGACCAGGGATGACGGTCGTCAGTTTACCAGCTTCCATAGGTCCTCCTGAGACCATGATGGTTGGGATGTTCAGTCGCATAGCAGCCATTAACATTCCAGGGGTAATCTTGTCACAATTGGAGATGCAGATCATGGCGTCAGCACAGTGTGCTTCGACCATGTACTCAATAGAATCAGCAACCAATTCACGGTGTGGCAGGGAATAGAGCATTCCACCATGTCCCATGGCGATGCCGTCATCGATGGCAATGGTGTTGAATTCCTTGGCGATGCCGCCAGCTTTCTCGATTTCACGTGCGACCATCTGACCCATGTCTTTCAGGTGGACATGACCTGGTACAAACTGGGTGAACGAGTTGACGACTGCAATGATTGGTTTGTCAAAATCACCATCTTTCATACCGGTTGCGCGCCACAGTGCACGTGCACCGGCCATGTTTCTTCCATGCGTGGAAGTCCAGGAACGATAACGGGGCATTTGTATGTCTCCAAATAAAGCGGTTCTGTTTTTATCTAGTGCAGGGCATATTCCCTGTCTGTCTGCCAATTGCCAATTCATTTCTGAACAGGCTTTTCCGCAAATAAGCTATTATATAGCACTATCATTTTTAAAGACTCCAGGCAGTCCCTATATTCAGGTTTATTTATCCTTATCATGCTGGTTCATCCATTACCGAATCCTGTTGCCTTTTCCATTGGCCCTTTGGCGGTTCATTGGTATGGGTTGATGTACCTTTTTGGTTTTCTGTTTTTCATCATTTTGGGTCGCGTCCGTATCAAGACGCAGCCGCATATTGCAAGGGCGGGTTGGGTTCCCAAGAATCTGGATGATATCTTGTTCTATGGGGTATTCGGTGTGATTGTGGGAGGCCGGCTTGGCGAAGTCCTTTTTTATAACCCGAAATATTTTTTCTCACATCCGGCAGAAATCTTTGCGGTCTGGCAGGGAGGGATGTCATATCACGGTGGTTTGCTTGGTGTGATGATTGCAATGTGGCTTTGGAGCCGTAAAAATGGTCGGTCTTTCAGGGAAACTATGGATTTTATTTCGCCAACGATTCCTATTGGGTATGCCTGCGGTCGCTTGGGGAATTTCATCAATGCAGAGCTACCCGGACGGGTGGCTTCGCCTGATTTGCCGTGGGCGATGATTTGGCCGAATGTTGATATGCTGCCGCGCCATCCTTCCCCGCTCTACCAGATGCTGGTGGACGGTTTGCTGATGTTTGTCTTGCTTTGGTTGTATGCCCGCAAGGAAAGGCCTTTGGGGGCTGTCAGCGGTATGTACTGCGTACTTTATGGTTGCGCCCGCTTTTTCACCGAGTACTTTCGGATTCCTGATTATGAAGTGAGTTTGGGTTTCTTTACGATTTCAGCAGGTCAGATGTTGTCCCTGCCAATGGTTATCTTGGGCATCGGCGTGCTGTGGTGGGCTTATAAGTTTGAGCGTGGTAGAGAACTGACCTTTAAGTAAATTTTCATGGATGTGTTGTTAAAACGTATTTTTAGCCTGTCGGTTCTTGTAGTCTTTTTTTTGCAACCTGTTATCGCTTCTCCTATTGCCCATCCTCTTGTTGCAGGATCGGCGGTCAGTCTGAAAGCTCTGGACGCGCAGCATGTCTTTCAGTCGTTCTATGCGTATCGAAAGATAGGTATCGCAGTATCAGAAGGTTCTGAAATAAACCGAGATCGGTTGGAGTTACCGCATATGGCTATCAGGTATGGCGAAGAGGGACAGAATAGTGTAGCGCTTTTCCATCCTGTCAAACCATATAGAACGGTTGATGGCGTAGAACGATTCCTAGTGATGGTTGAGATAGTCGGTTTGGAAGACGATGGCTCGATGAAGTACTGTCATGGATGTGCCAGTGATGTCGAACTGTTCGCCTTCAAAAGAGAAGGAGGTGGTTATAAGCTAATCAGCAGTACGGAAGCAGGAACCGTCTTCGGGGGCGCGTATGGGACCACGGCGATTGATCTTAATGAACTGCGAATTCAGCAGATTGGCAGCAATACCATGGGATTCCTGTACGAAACGGGCTTTACAAATCAAGGAGTGACGGAAACAACCTTGATGCTTGTAGCGTTGCATGAGGACAAACCTATCAAGGTCGTTACGGTTACAGGGGATGATGGTTATTCGTTCGATAATTCTGGCATGTATGGAGAGGATGCGCTAGAAAGCTATGCTTATGATGGCCAATATCGCTTGATACCATCAAGCGGTGAGCTCTATTCAATTGCTATTGATTGCACGGGGAGCAAGCCAGATGTGAATGGGAAGGTTCAGCCATACAATCAAACAGAGATTTACCGTTATCTGTCGGATAAGGGAATATACATCAAACAGTAACGATGGGTTTGAGGAAAAGGGTGACGGGAAAACCTGAGCGGAAGGTGGTCACTCAAATGTACTAATTTCGACTTCATCTGACATTTTCCAGTTCGAGAGGTATCTGTCTGTCAGATTCAGATTATCAGTTTAGGTTGTCTATTTTATTACGCCAAATCTCCTTTCCG